>JACXTT010008902.1_pt1 | contig 13818 bp, 17 predicted proteins | sample 9270951 | NCBI WGS metagenome assembly JACXTT01 (sample SAMN15532306, study PRJNA645909) | rock metagenome | isolation source: weathered quartz diorite | place: Puerto Rico | collected 2017-06-21 | reverse complement strand
GACACCAGCGGCGGACCGGGCGGACATGTCCAACCTCATGGCATGCACATGCAGCCGGGGAGGGCCCAGGGTCACGCCAGGTTGCCGCTGGCATGAATACATGCTCACAGGAGGGCCCCACCGAGGGGTGTGATTTCCCGATGGCCGGCCACCGAACGTCTCAACGATGAACTACCAAGAGGCCGTCGCTTACATGTCGCGGCTCGGCCGTTTTGGCATGAAGCTCGGCACCGAACGCACGCGGGCCATCCTCGACCGCCTCGGCAACATCGACCAGGGCCTGTCGGGTGCGCTGATTGGCGGGACCAATGGCAAAGGTTCGACCGGTGTCTGCCTGGCGACGATCCTTCAGGCCGCAGGAGTGAGCGTCGGCTTCATGCCCAAACCGCATCTCATCTCTTACACCGAGCGAATCGAGCTCAACGGCGTTCCCATCAGTGAAGCGGAATTCGTGAGGACCTTCGACCAGCTACAGCCGATCCTCAACGACGTGGCCGCGGAGATCGGGCAGGCCACCGAGTTCGAGATGCTGACTGCGCTAGCGATCGCATATCTCGCGCCAAGGATCGACAGACTCGTGTGCGAGGTTGGCCTCGGCGGTCGCCTCGACGCAACGAATGCGCTGGACCTTGGTGTTGCCGTGATCACCAACGTTGCTCTGGACCATCAGAAGTACCTCGGCAACACGATCGATGCGATTGCGAACGAGAAGGCCGCGATCATCAAGCCCGGCAATCACGTGGTCACCGGCTGCGAAGGGGTGGCTCTCAGCATTGTGGAGCGGCATGCCGAGGAAGCCCGCGCCGAGTTGTGGCGGTTGGGCATAGAGATCAAGTTCGAGTCGAGGTCGCGCGGATGGGACGGTCATGTGATCAACGTCTCCGGACCCGGATTCGCGCATGGAGATCTTGCGCTCCCACTGGTCGGCGACTACCAGCCTGCGAACGCTGCCCTCGCTGTGGCGGCTGCCCACCTATTGGCCGACATCGAAGACGAGCCGGTCAGGACGGGACTGGCGAGCACTAAGTGGCCGGGACGCCTGCAGGTGGTGGGTACCAAGCCGCGCGTGGTCCTCGATGGCGGACACAATCCCGCGGCGCTGACCAGGTCAGGAGCTTCGCTGCGCCAGCTCATCGGCAACGAACGGCTCGTGACCGTGTTTGCGATGCTCAGCGAGCGCGACCCTGGCCAGCTGCTGCCTGTTCTCCAGGCCGTGTCGCCCGACGCAGCCGTCTTCACGGAACCGGCCAGCGCCGCGGGTCATGCGATATCAGCTTTTCAGCTAGCGCGCTCGTATGGCGAGTCGGCCGAGGCCGTCGTGCCCGCGGAAGAGGCGCTGGAACGCGCGAAAGAACTCGCCGGCCCAGACGGCAACGTATTCGTGTGCGGCTCGCTGTACCTCGTCGGCGAGGTCCTGGCGCTCGTGCAGGCCAATGGTGCCTAGGACGGGTTACCCCGGCGGCGGGTCAACCTCCGGAGGTCGATCCGCCACGTGCGGTCCTGGTCGCGCGTGAAGGCCGCGACAAGATAAGCGGATCCGACGCCCATCGGCAGCAGCAGCAAGCCCCCCAAGCTTGCCCACAGCCAACCGCCGCTGATCGCCAGCCCAGTCAATAGAACGGCCACGAGCAGCAGTCCAGGAACGCCGATCACGAGGTCGTTGGCGGTTCTTGGCGACGCTTTCGGTGTTGCTTCGGATCGGTTCGAACCGTGTCGCGCGCCTGATGGCCGGCTGGGCACGAGGCCGTAGATCAACAGGCCTGTTCCAGTCAAGCCCGATAGCAGCGTCACCACCTCGGCGACCAGACCCTGGCGGGTGTCGGCGACTCCGAATGCGGCAACAAAGGCGACCCCGATCAGCAGCATCCCGCTGCCGATCGCGGCGGCTCGGATCACGACGGCGATTCCAGGATCCGGGCGCGGAGTCTGCGCATTCCTCGGAGCCACCGATCGTAGTCGCCGGCCTTCCTTTGAAAAAACTCAGCGACCTCAGGGTGAGGGAGGATCAGGAAAGCTTCGTCGCGCATGCCTTCAAGCACGATGTCGGCTACGACCTCTGGCTCGACGGCATTGGCAGTCAAGAACTCGATGCCAACCCGCGCCTCCGCGGCCAACATGTCCGTCTTGACTCCTTGCGGACACAGGCAAGAGACCTTGATCCCTTGATCGCCATACGCGATCGCGAGCCATTCGAACAGAGATAGGGCGGCTGCCTTGGTGACGCCGTATGGAGCGGCCAGCACATGATTGAGCAAACCGGCAGCCGAGACCGTGCCAACGAGGTATCCGTCTCTGCGCTTGAGCATGCCGGGCAGGGCATGCCGTGCGACAAAGACATGGGCCATCACGTTGACCTCCCACAGGCGCTGCCATTCAGCGGTCGATGTCTCGGGACCGCCTCCGACTGCGACGCCCGCGTTCGAGCAGAAGATGTCGATGCGACCATGACCGGTTTCGACATGCTCGATCAGGTGACGAACATCGTCTTCGTCGGCGACATTGCATCGGATCGCGCTCCCCCCGATCTCGTTTGCCACCGCGGTCGCCCCTGCACTGTCGATGTCGGCGACGATCACGTGCGCCGCACGAGCGGAGGCGAACCGTCGCGCCAGGGCGCGACCGATGCCGCGAGCCCCTCCTGTGACGACTACGACCCGGCCGGCAACCTCCATTTTCCACCGAGTTTTCCACACATGGACTAGGGCGTGAGTCCTAAAGCGACTCCTTTTCGAGGTTCGCCAAAAAATTTCTGCCGAAACCCCTGAGGTCTCCCTTGCGCGACTGCCATAAGCGCATAGAATCACTCCCCATGGTCGGTGGGGGCCTCGAGTACAGCGCGCCATTTCAGCGTGCTATTGAGCTGATTGGCAAGCGCTGGACCGGGGCGGTCGTCAAGGCCCTCATTCCCGCGCCGGCTCGATTCAATCAGTTGCTCGCCGGGATCCCAGGCATCAGTGACCGCGTGCTCACAGAGCGTTTGCGCGAGCTGGAGGCTGAAGCAATCGTCGAGCGCCTCGTCGATCCCGGTCCGCCGGTGCGCGTGAGCTATCGCCTCACCTCACGCGGCCACGCGCTGCAACCGGTGCTTGCCGCGGTGTCGGATTGGGCCGAGAGCTGGCTCGAAGCTCCGGCCGTCGCGGTCGGCTGAGAGATCGCCCGAATAATTTCGTAGCCCCTCGCTGGGCCCTCCCTCTGCCCGCGCACCGTACCGTCGATCGACGATACGCATTTCACACGTTCACGCCAACCGTGCCTGTTAAGGCCGAGCCATCAGTGTGGGGCGCTGCATTTCGGCTTCTCCGAGCACGGCTGATAGGCTTACCGACATGCCGATTGGGGACTTTCTCCGCCGGCGGCCGGAGGCGATGACCTGCCAGGCTTGTGGTTCACCACTTCCCTCTGGCGCGATCTTCTGCTCGTCATGCGGAGTGCGTGCCGATGACCCTCAGGCCGAGCCTCTGCACATAGTCGACAGGACCACAGGCCTGTTCAACGAGCGCTTTGTGAGGCCGGTGCTCGAGGACGAGCTCGCGCGAGCGCATCGCTACCAGCGCAACCTCGGGGTCTTGCTCATCGAGGCCGCCGAAGGCGCGCCTGTCGACGAAACCCTGAAGACCATGGCCGCTGCGCTGGCAGGCACGGTGCGCGACGTGGACACGCCTGGAGTGATCGGCCGTACCCCGCCGCAGTTGCTCGCGATCCTCCCGGACACCGATGTCGCCGGCACCGCCCACGCCGCAACCAGAGTGCTGGCGGCGGTCAACGAGGCACTCAAGACCGCAGGCACCCGCGCCACGGTTGGACTCGTCTGCGTGCGTCCGGGTCAGCGCGTCCGCGCGGGCGCCGTGATCGAAAGCGCCAGCCGCTCGCTCCGGTCCGGTCGGCCCGAGATGATGGGCAAGCCCGCCTGACGGTCGCGATCTACCTCGCTCGGCACGGCGAGACCGAGTGGAGTCGCGATGGCCGCCACACCGGACTCACCGACATACCGCTGACACCCGAGGGCGAGAAAAAAGCTGCCGCGCTTCGCCCGCGCCTGCAGGGCATGACGTTTGCCGCCGCCTTCTCGAGCCCGATGCAGCGCGCACGCAAGACTGCCGAGATCGCGGGCTTCCCCAACCCGACGATCACCCCATTGCTCAGCGAGTTCAACTACGGCGACTACGAGGGCATCACCACCGCCCAGATCCGCGCCATCAACCCCGACTGGGACCTCTACCGCGACGGCTGCCCTGGTGGCGAAACGCCGGCCCAGGTCTACCGGCGCGCGGTCCGGTTTCTCGACCTCGCCACATCGGCCGGCGGACCGGTGATCGCCTTCGCGCACGGCCACATCCTGCGCGCGGTCGCGGTCGCGTGGATGCAGCTCGCCATCACCACCGCCTCGCGCCTGCGCCTGGACGTGGCCACACTCAGCGAGCTGGCAGAAGACGATCACGGCCGCGAACTCTCGCTCTGGAACGCGCCCTGACCCACAGAGCAGTCAGCGCCGCCTCACCGTCCACGGCCGGCTCCGCACGCCCGGCAGCCCCGCATAGACGAGGTAGGCCGACGTCGTCATGTCGGCCCGATACGTGTGCCGCTCGCCGGGATTGATCAGGAGCATCTCACCCGCCGCGACCTCACCTTCGCGAACCCCGTCGTTGAACTGCAACGACCCGGCAGTGACGATCAGCGCGACCGGGATCGCATTGCGGTGCTCAGGCACGAGCTGTCCAGGCTCCAGGTGCAGACCGACCACGCGCATCGATCCGCAGTCTGCGATCTGCTCGAAACCGATTGCCCGACGCGCGGACCCGGGTGGTCCCTGCCCTGACACGGTTGTCGCATATCATGCCCACCCACCCCAATCCCTTCACCATTGCCGTCACCGGTGGAGATAAGGCACGAGGTCGGCGTTGACGGGGCACGCGCGGCAACCGGCACCGTCATCGTGGTCGACGTCCTGCGGTCGTTCACGCTGAGCGCTTACGCACTCGCCGGCGGCGCGCGTGAATGCCTCCTCGTGCGCACGGTTGGCGAGGCGCTCGAGCTGGCCGCATCGATCCCCGCCGCAATCGTGTCCGCCGAAGAAAACACAAGGCCCGTGCCCGGCATTGCGATCAGCAACTCACCTACCCAGATCAATGGTCAGGACCTGCGCGGCCGCACCCTCGTGCAGCGCAGCAGCGCGGGCACGCAGGCGGTGTGTGCGATCGAGCACGCGTCGTCCATCTATGCGGCGAGTCTCGTCGTGGCGCGGGCGACTGCGCAAGCCTGCCTGTTAAGACGCCCGAGCACTGTGACCCTGGTCGCCTCAGCGGACTTCCCCGAAGATCATGCGTGCTGCAGCTACATCGAAAGCTTTCTCAGGGACGAGCCACCCGATCTAGCAAAGCTCTTGCACCCGCTCTTCAGCTCACGTCGCTATCGCGAGTTTGCGTCCAACACCTGGCCCGGCTTTCCCAAGACAGACCTGGACCTGTCGCTGCAATCAGATCGCTTCGAATTCGCCATGCCAGTCGTCAGAGACGGCGGCCGGGTGAGAGTTGTCAGAGGGTGAGAACAACAACAACAGAGTGCGCGACCGGCGCCCGGAAAGCAGCTCCAGGCGCCGCATCACACAACGAACTACTCGGAGCTCCCGCTCAGCTCCAGGAAGGCCGGCGCCGTGCTCCTCGCCCCATACCCAGGATCCTCACAATGGCCAGCAGGATCACTGCGCCGATGAACGCGATCACCATCGCGCTGATGATCGGGTGGCCGACGATAGTGATGCTCCAGTGGAACGCGCCGGCGAGAAACCCTCCGATGAAGGCGCCGACGATGCCGACCAGGATGTCACCGACCAGCCCGAGCCCATGCCCAAGCGTGGTGTGACTGGCCGCGAATCCGGCCACCAGGCCGACCAGGAGCCAAACGAGAATCGTGTCGAAGTCGAGATTGAGAACCATATGAATCAGACCCCCTTTGCGTAGAGAACGCCCATCGAGGGCCCACTACTCAGGTGAGCGTTTAGAGACGTAAATCCCGGCTCGGGAACCTATTTGCCGCGGCCGCGTCCGAAACCGAACAGCCGCAGGACGAACAGGAGCAGAACCGCCCCGACGAAGGCGACTGCGATCTCGCTGATGATCGTGCTGCCCGCGATCGACACGTGGATCTTGAAGATCTGTGCCAGCACTCCACCGAGAAAGCCGCCCAGCACGCCCGCGACCAGGTCACCAAGAAGGCCCAGGTCTCGCCCCAGGGCCACCCGGCCCGCCAGCGACCCTGCCACCAGCCCCACGAGGATCCAGACGACGACCTCGTCGATCGACAGGCTGATCGTCATGGGCGTTCAGTAAAGCACAGGGAAAGGCAGATCAAGCCGCTTTTCCGGCAAGCTCCTGGAGCACCGCTCCCAGCACCCGGTTGAACGCCGGGTAGGGGTGGATGACGTCGCCCAGCATCGCGAGCGGAGTGCCCGCCTTGACGGCCAGGATCAGCTCGCCGAGGATCTCGCCCGCCCGCGGCGTCACGAGCGTGGCCCCCACCAGGACGCCCTGCCGGCGGTCGCCCACCAGCTTGATCGCACCGCCATGGAAGTCGTGGATGTATCCCCGCGCGGTTTCGCCCGGGTCGGTCGACGCGGTGATCACGTCGAGTCCCCGCTCGCGCGCCTGCGCCTCGGAAATGCCGACCGAAGCGACCTCGGGGTCCGTGTACGTGACTCGCGGCACTGCGCTGTGGTCTGCCTTCGCCTTCTCGCCTCGCAATCGTCTGGCCACGATCTGCCCGTGGTAGTACGCCAGGTGCGTGAACCCGCCGATGCCGGTCACATCACCGGCGCCGTATACGCCGGCGTGCGCCTCCAGCGTTTCCGAGTCGACCTTCAGCCAGCCGCGCTCCGTGCGGGTCAGGCCGGCGCCGTGCCAGGCCTCGAAATTGGCGCGCCGGCCGGTCGCGACCAGCAGCCGCTCCGCCTCGACCGCCGCCCCCGACTTGAGGTTGACCTTCACCCCCGCGCCGACGCGCTCAACCCCTGTGCACGCGTCGCCCGCGAAAAGGGCGATGCCGTCGGCCTCGAGGTGCGGCTTCAGCGCTGCTCCCGCCTCGGGCTCCTCCAGGCCAAGGAGACGCGGACCGGCCTCGATGATCGTCACCCTGGCGCCAACCCGGGCGAATGCCTGGCCCAGCTCCACCCCGATCGCGCCGCCGCCCAGCACCGCCAGCGTCGCCGGGCGCTCGCGCGGGGTCGCAGCCTGGCGATTGGTCCAGTAGTCCACCGCCTCGAGGCCGGGAATCGGCGGTATCGAAGCGGTGCCGCCGTTGGCGATGACCACGGCCTTGCCCGCAACGAACTTTTGGCCGCCGACCTCGACGGTGCGCAGGTCGATCAGCTTGCCTTCGCCGCGCACGAGCTTCGCGCCGGTTGCCTCCAGGGCCTTGGCGGGGCGCTCGTCGTTCAGATCGCGCGCCATCCAGAACACGCGCGTCGAGACTTTCGGAAAGTCGACGTCCCACTCCACGCGAGATGCGGCCAGGGTGCGCGCCCGACCCGCTTCGGCGAGCGTCTCGCCCGACCGGAGAAAGGTCTTCGAAGGCACGCAGCCCCAGTAAGGACACTCGCCGCCAACCAGCTCGCGCTCGACGATGACCACCGACAACCCGCTGCCCTCGAGGCCGTGCGCGATTGCCTCGCCCGCCACCCCGCCGCCGAGCACCACGACGTCAACTTCCTGTGGCAACTTCTGGACCTCCCTCATTCGCCTGGTCGGCAGATGCGCCGGCCCCGCGGAGCGTTTCGAGCAACGAGTTGGCGGTGAACGATCCCACATAGCGGTCACCGTCGAACACCGCGGCCTTCTCGTCCGGGCTACTCAGTGCGGCCGCAAACGCTTCGGTCAGAGTGCTCGTCGCGGCCACGCGCGGCTCATCGCGGGCCGGACCGCCGGTGGGATGCTCCAGCGCCCGCGCGTCGATGGTGACCACTGACATCCTGCGCACAAGCCTTTCGCGGCCGAGGAACTCGGCGACGTAGTCGCTTGCCGGCCGCGTAAGGATCGCGTCGGGCGTGTCGTACTGAGCCACCTGCGCCTCCATCTTGAGCAGACAGATGCGGTCGCCCACCATCACGGCCTCGTCAATGTCGTGCGTGACGAAGACGACGGTCTTGCGCATCGACCGCTGGATGTTGATGAACTCGCGCTGCAGGCGCTCGCGCGTGATGCGGTCGACTGCGCCAAACGGTTCGTCCATCAGAAGGATCGGCGGATCGGCGCCGAGTGCGCGCGCGAACCCGACGCGCTGCCGCTGCCCCCCGGACAGCTGGTGCGGATAGCGGTTGCGATACTCCTTGGGGTCAAGGCCGACCAGCTGCAGCAGCTCATCGACGCGTGAGGTGACTCGGTTGCGGTCCCAGTCCCAGAGGCGCGGGACGGTGGCGACGTTGTCGCCCACCGTCATATGTGGGAACAGCCCGGTCTGCTGGATCACATATCCCATCCGCAGCCGCAGCTTCACCGGGTCGACGCCGCTGATGTCCTCGCCATCGACCAGGATCCGGCCGCGGTCTGGATCGGCCAGGCGGTTGATCATGCGCAGGGTCGTCGTCTTGCCGCAGCCCGACGGACCGATGAGGACGCACGTCTGGCCGTCGGGAATGTCGAGCGAAAGGTCGAGCACGGCATTCGAGCCGCCGGCGAACCCTTTGCTGACGTGCTCGAGCCGGATCATCGCCTCGATTACCGTAATCGAATGCCCGCGGCGGTAGTCCTGACGGCGAACGAGCCATGGATCCTCTGGAGCTGGCTCTCGACCCACGTTCAGCTGTTCGTCGACGCGATCGCGCAGCACGTCTTCCTCACGGCGATCGCGGTCGGGCTGGGCCTGCTCATCTCGGTTCCGCTCGGGGTGGCCGCCCATCGCTGGCGGCGCCTGCGCACCCCCGTGTTCACAGCGTTTGGGATCTTCTACACGATCCCGTCGATTGCCCTGTTTGCGCTCCTGATCCCGTACACCGGCCTGACTGTGCTGACAGCGGAGATCGGCCTCGTCGGCTACGCCGTGCTGGTGATCGTTCGCAACGTCGTGGTCGGCCTCGAGGCGGTTCCGTCGGACGTGATCGACGCCGCTGACGGCATGGGCTACCGCCCGCTCAAGCGATTGCTACAGGTCGAGCTGCCCCTGGCGCTGCCGGCCATCTTCGCCGGCGTCCGGATCGCCACCGTGACCACGATCGGGCTCGTGACCATCACGGCCCTCATCGGGCTCGGCGGTCTCGGCCAGCTGATCCTCAGAGGCCTGATCGAAGACTTCCACACCCCACTGCTGGTGGCTTCGGTGCTGTCCGTAGCGCTGGCCTTTGCCGCCGACCTGAGCCTGGCGGGGGCGCAGCGCCTGGCGGTGCCCTGGAGCAGACAGACGTAGATGTCGATCCTGACCGACCTTCTGCACTGGCTCACCGACCGGACCAACTGGGCCGGCCCGAACGGCATTCCGACCCGTGTCGGGGAGCACGTGCATCTGTCCATCGAGGCGGTGGCCATCGGCGCCCTGATCGCGCTGCCGGTTGGGATCGCCCTCGGCCACTACGGCCGGTTCGGAAACCTGGCCATGAACGTGTCCAACGTTGGCCGGGCAGTGCCTTCGTTCGCCGTGCTGGTCATCGCATTCCAGGTGTTCGGCCTGGGCGACGTGCCGATAGTCCTTTCTCTCACCGCGCTCGCGATTCCGCCGATGCTCACGAACAGCTACGTGGCGATGCGCGAGGTCGACGCCGACGTCAAGGATGCCGCGCGCGGGATGGGATATCGCGAGCTCGCGCAGGTGCTGAGGGTCGAGTTACCCCTGGCCGTACCCCTGGTGATGGCGGGCATCCGCACGTCGGCCGTGCAGGTGGTGGCCACGGCCACGCTGGCGGCGCTGATCGCCGGGGGCGGCCTCGGGCGCTACATCGTGGACGGGCTCGCGCAGGCCAATTACCCGATGCTCGGTGCCGGGGCCCTGCTGGTCGCGCTGCTGGCGCTCGCGACCGAGCTCGGACTGGCGGGCCTCGAGCGGCTGCTGGTGCCGCGAGGGATCCGCCTTTTGAGGGCGCCCCTGGTGCAGCGCGCGACCACCTTCAAAGCCGCGTAGTGGAAGAATCAAGGCTCCCGAATGGTTCCAGGCCTGAACGTCCAGGAGTAAGGAGAAGGTTTCGATGAACTTGAAAGTCAACCTGCCGCGGCTGGCAGGGGTGGCGGCACTGTTACTCGCTGTAGCGGCTTGCGGCAGCTCGTCGGCGGGGACGAAGGCAACGCTGTACGTCGCGGGGTTCAACTTTCCGGAGAGCAGCGTGCTGGCCGAGATCTACGGCCAGGCTCTGGCTCACGACGGCTACACGGTCAATTACAGCCTGCTGCTCGGCTCACGGCAGATCGTCGCTCCGGCGATCGAGCACGCCGAGGTCGACATATATCCGGCATACGCCGCCAGCGACCTGGAGTTCTACAACAACCACGCGGGCGAGGCGACCAGCGATGCGACCGCGACCACGGCCAAGCTGAACGCTCGGCTGCAACCGCTGGGCCTGGTCGCGCTGACCCCATCTCCGGCGGTGGACAAGAATGCGTTTGCCGTCACCAAGGCGCTCGCCGACCAGTACCACCTGACCAAGATCTCGGACCTGGTCCCGATCGCGAGCCAGCTCGTCCTCGGAGCCGGCCCCGAATGCCCGGCGAACGCCTTCTGCCTGCCCGGCCTGATGCGGGTGTACGGGCTCCACTTCAAGGAGTTCAAGACCCTGGACACGGACGGGCCGGCCACTCGGGCCGCGTTCAAGAACGGATCCATCCAGGTCGGTCTCGTTTTCACGACCGACTCCGACCTCGAGTCCCTGGGCCTGGTCGTTCTCCAGGACGACATGAACTTGACCGCGGCGGACAACGTCGTGCCGATCCTGCGCCAGGCGGTCGCCACCGACGAGGTGAAGTCGGTGCTGAACGCGGTCAGCGCGAAGCTGACCACGGCGGACCTGATCGCGATGAACATGCAGACCGACCTCCAGCACCAGGATCCGGACGTGGTCGCAAAGGCCTGGCTCGAGCAGCACAACTACGGGAACAGCTAACTAAGACCTGACCCGGTGGGCCGGCCGCCGCCGGCCCGCCGCCCGCTTCGAAGCGCGTCTAAGCTGTGCGCCTGAGGGAAGAGGGGTGACCCAGAAGCGTTGGATCCTGGCCGCCGCCGTGCTCGGTTCGGGGATCGTGTTTCTCGACTCGACCGTCGTCAACGTCGCACTCCCACGGATAGGGCACGATCTGCCGCGACTGTTCCTGGGCGTCCTCGAGGGTCAGTCGTACGTCTACAACGCGTACCTGTTGACGCTCAGCGCGCTGCTAATACTCGCCGGCGCGCTCAGCGACTTCTACGGCCGCAAGCGCATGTTCCTGTACGGGCTTGTCGGTTTCGGCGCGACATCGGTGCTGTGCGGCCTGGCACCGAACATGGAGCTGCTGGTGCTGTTCCGGATACTGCAGGGCGCCGCAGGTGCGCTGCTCGTGCCGGGCTCGCTGGCACTGCTCACGGCCAACTTCTCGGGTCAGGAGCAGGGTCGCGCCTTCGGCGTGTGGGCCGGCGCCTCGGGGGCGACCACGATCCTCGGCCCGGTGATCGGCGGCCTGCTCGTCGACACCATCTCGTGGCGCGCGGCCTTCCTGATCAACGTGCCGCTGGTCATGGTGGCCGCCTGGGCGACCTGGCGGCATGTGCCCGAGAGCCGGGACGACCAGGCCACATCGCACTTCGACTGGCTCGGCGCCGCGGTGGTGGCGCTGGCCGTCGGCGGCCTTGCTTTCGGCGCCATCTACGGGCAGCAGCGCGCGTGGCGTGACCCCGTCGGCTACATCGCGCTCACAGTGGGAGTGGTGGCGACGGCGGTCCTGCCCATCCTCATGGCCCGGTCCGCGCACCCGCTCATCCCGCTATCGCTGTTCAAGTCGCGCAACTTCGCGGTGACCAACCTCTCGACGCTGGTCATCTACGGCGCGCTGTACGTGACCTTTTACTACCTCGTGCTTTTCCAGCAGGGGACCCTGGGCTACACCGCGGCCGCGGCCGGCCTGGGCGGCATCCCCGGAACACTTTTCCTGATCTTCTTCTCGGCCCGCTTCGGCAGCCTCGCCGCCAAGTACGGGCCACGCTGGTTCATGGCCGCCGGTCCAGTGCTGATGGCTGTCGGCGTCCTCTGGTTCGCCCGGGTCCCGTCCAGCAGCTCCGCATGGAAGCTGACCCCAGGCGATCCGTCCAGCTATGTGCCGCCGCTCTCCTGGGCGATCGACTTCCTGCCCGCCTCGATCGTGTTTGGGCTCGGGATCATGATGATGGTCGCGCCGCTGACGACCGCGCTGATGACCTCAGTGCCAGTCCGCAACTCCGGCGTCGGGTCGGCGATCAACAACGCCATCTCGCGCGTCGGGCCGCAGCTCGCAGGGGCGATGATCTTCGTCTTTCTGACCGCGAGCTTCTACGCCGACCTGGCGGGCAAGGTCACGGGCATCGACGTCAATTCGGAGTCCTTCCGCGCTCGCGTCAGCCCATTGAACACGCCCGACCCAAGCCTGGTCGGAGTCGTCCGCGACGCCTCGACCGGTTCTTTCCACCTCGCGATGCTCGTGGGCGCGGCGCTGCTGGTGGTTGGCGCCCTCATCAACGCGGTGGGCATTCGCAACGACGCGACGCGCAGGCAAGAGGAACCGGAAGCGAAAGCGGGTGCACCACAAGCCGAGGCAGCGACGCCGTAGATGGATGTGCGGGACGAAGTCGTCGACATCCTTTCCGGGTTTTCGTTGTTCGCGGACCTGTCCACTCCGCAGTTGCAGAGCCTGGTCGACAGGTTCAGTGAAGAAACGTTCCAGGACGGCGACCGGGTGCTGCGCCAGGGCATGACCGGGTCGAGCTTCTACATCATCCTCGACGGTTCAGCCAACATCAGGGTGGACGGAGTCGACCGCGCATCACTGCGCGCGGGTGACTACTTCGGTGAGATCTCCTGCCTGCTGGGCGTGCCCCCAACCGCTGACATCGTGGCCAGGGGCACGATGCGGTGCCTCGTGCTCCCGGCGCAGGAGCTGGAGACCTTCCTGACGAGCAACCCGCACGTGATGTACCGGATGCTTCAGGGCGAGGCTCGGAAGGTGCGCACGACGACCAGGTGGTTGAACTGACCAACCGGCCGTTTCCACCCGGTCGCTATCCGCTCGTGGTCGTAGGGAGCGGTCCGGGCGCCTTGCAGCTGACCTATTCGTTGCGCGGGCTTGGCGTCCAGCACGCGGTGATATCCCAGGATGACGAGCCGGGCGGCATGTTCCGCCGCTGGCCCATCTTCCAGCGCATGCTCAGCTGGACCAAACCGTTCGCCGAGCATGTGCAAGGCACGCCGCCCTACGAGCGGTTTGACTGGAACAGCCTGCTCGCAGACGATGAGAAAAATTGCGCGATCATGCCGCGCGTGATGGACGGTACGTCCTACTTCCCGTCACGGCCGGAGATGCAGAAGGGCCTCGAGACCTTCGCCGCGGGCACCGGCTTGCAGATCCGCCACGGATGCCGGTGGGAGTCGACCGCGCGAGACGGCGATGACTTCGTACTCACCACGACTGACGGTGAGTACCGCGCGCCGACGGTGGTGTTCGCAGTCGGCATCGCGGAACCGTGGAAGCCGCAGGTGCTCGACGTCGAGGGCGTGCAGCAGTACGGCCAGTTGCGACCCGTCGAGCAGTACGCGGACAAGCGCGTGTTCATCGCCGGCAAGCAGAACTCGGGCTTCGAGATAGCGACCGGGCTGCTGCCATGGGCAAGGAAGATCATCCTGGCGTC
>JACXTT010008901.1_pt1 | contig 13818 bp, 11 predicted proteins | sample 9270951 | NCBI WGS metagenome assembly JACXTT01 (sample SAMN15532306, study PRJNA645909) | rock metagenome | isolation source: weathered quartz diorite | place: Puerto Rico | collected 2017-06-21 | reverse complement strand
GCTTCGGCGGCAGTGAGGACGGGTCCCCCCGGCGGAGTTCGCGTCAGGCCGTCGGGCGTGACGAGCGGCTCGCGGGGGCGGGCCACACGAACATGGATGGCCCTCTCGGCGAGCGCGGCGAGGTCGAAGGCGTGTACCGGTGGGCCCAACTCGAGCATGACGAGGTTCGAGACGTCGACGACGTTGTTGATCGACCGGAGACCGCAGGCGGCAAGGCGACGCACGACGGCCTCGGGAGAGGGGCCCACGTGAACGCCTCGCACGATGCGCGCGGTGTAGCGGCCGCACAGCTCCGGCGCCTCGATCGTCACCGAGACCTCGTCCGCTGCCGGCGCGCCCCTCCCGGACGGCGCGGACGGGCGGGGCGCCAGCGATCGTCCGAAGGCCGCGGCCACCTCGCGCGCGATCCCGATGTGGCCGAGCGCGTCGGGGCGGTTGGCCGGGACGTCGATGTCGAAGACGGTGTCGCCGCCCTCGGAAGCGACGCCGTCGACCGTGAGCCCACGCGCCGTCAAACGGCGCGCGACCTCGGACGCGGCGGCGTCGACCGGAACCAGCTCCCGGAGCCAAGCGTAGGAGATCAACATCGCGCGTTCACGCCGGGAACTGCCGGAGGAAGCGGACGTCGTTCTCGATCATGACGCGCAAGTCGTCGATGCCGAACCGCATCATCGCGATGCGATCGATGCCGAGACCGAATGCGAAGCCGGTGTACCGCTCCGGATCGATGCCGACCGCCTCGAATACCGCCGGATGCACCATCCCCGCGCCGCCCAGCTCGATCCAACCGGTCTCCTTGCAGGCGCGGCATCCCCGCCCTCCGCAGACGCGGCAGGAGACGTCGAACTCGCAGCCGGGCTCGACGAACGGAAAGTACCCGGGCCGGAGGCGGATCGCGACGTCGTCGCCGAAGAACCGGCTCCAGACCTCGGCACACGTGCCCTTGAGATCGGCGAGCGAGATCCCTTCGTCGACGACCAGCGCCTCGAGTTGATGGAACATCGGCAAGTGGGTCGCGTCGAGGTCCTTTCGATAGACCCGACCGGGGCAGATCATCCGGATCGGGGGCTTCCGCTTGAGCATCGTCCTCACCTGCACGGGAGAGGTGTGCGTTCTCAGGAGGAGCCCGTGCGAGAGGTAGAAGGTGTCGCTGGAGTCGCGCGCGGGATGGCCCGGCGGCAGATTGAGCGCCTCGAAATTGTGGAAATCGTCCTCGACCTCGGGCCCCAGCTCGACCGAGAAGCCCATCGAGACGAAGATCCGCTCGAGCTCGCGGCGGGTCTGCGTCACGGGATGGAGCGAGCCGCGCGGAGGACGCCGCGCGGGCAAGGTGGCGTCGATCCGCTCCCGGTCCAGAGCGGCGGCGCTCGACCGGGCCTCCGCCTCGGCTTTCGCCGCGTCGAGGGCCGACTCGAACTCGGACTTCGCCGCGTTGATCGCGGCCCCGAGGGCCGGTCTCTCCGCGTCGGGAGCGGACGACAAGCCCTTCAGGAGCGCGGTGAGCTCCCCCTTCTTCCCGAGGAAGCGCACACGAACGGCTTCGACCGCCGTGGGAGCGGTCCCCGCCGCGGCAAGCACCGCCGCGAACTCGCGCTTCAAAGCGTCGAGCCGATCTTTCACGCGCGGATGCTCTCCGCTAGGCGGATGCGACGGCTTGACGCGCTGCTTTCGCGATCTGGCCGAAGGCGGCGGGATCGTGTACCGCGAGGTCCGCCAGGATCTTGCGATCGAGCGAGACCCCGGCGACCTTCAAGCCGTGAATCAGGGCCGAGTACGACATCTCGTGCATCCGGGCCGCGGCGTTGATGCGCACGATCCAAAGCCGCCGGAAATCCCCTTTCCTGGCCCGCCGGTCCCGGGTCGCGAAGGCGAGCGAGCGTTCGACCTGCTGTTTCGCGATCCGGTACAGCTTGGATTTCGCGAGGTAGTACCCCTTCGCTCGGCGCAGGATCTTCTTCCTCTTGAGGCGGCGCTTGTTTCCTCGTTTGACGCGCGGCATCGGCTTCTCCTCTTGACGGGCTCGACGGCCCGACGAACGGCCGCCGGGCACCGTGCCCGGGCGGCGGGAGCGGATGGGACGGGTGGTCTACTTGCTGTACGGAAGCATGGCCGCGACGTTCTTGTGATCGGCCTTCGACACCATCGACGGCATGTCGAGGGCGCGCTTCCGCTTGGTCGTCTTCTTCGTCAGGATGTGGCTCTTGTATGCCTTCGACCGCTTGATCTTTCCTTTGGCGGTCTTCTTGAATCGCTTGGCGGCGCCACGGTGAGTCTTGAGCTTGGGCATGGTGTCTCCGATTCGGGTGTTGGACTAGAGGTCATGGCTCTTGGCTTCCGCCAGGGCGGCGGCCCGGTCCAAGAAGGCGTCGAGCGGCTGGGCGCCTTCGTCTCCGCGGTGCCGGGAGCGCACGGCGACGGTCTTCTCCTGGGCTTCGCGGTCGCCGACAACCAGCATGAACGGGACCTTCTGGAGTTGGGCGTCCCGGATCTTGGCGCCGATCTTCTCGCTTCGGTCGTCGAGCTTGGCCCGGAATCCCCGGGCGGCGCAGCGCGCGCGGACCTCCTCGCCGTACGCGTTGACGCGGTCGGTGATCGGCAGCACGCGCACCTGCTCCGGGGCGAGCCAGAGCGGGAACGCTCCGGCGAAGTGCTCGATCAGGATCGCGATGAAGCGCTCGAACGAGCCGTTGACCGCGCGATGGATGACGACGGGCCGGTGCGGGGCGTTGTCTTCTCCGACGTATTCGAGACCGAACCGCTCGGCGGCGGCGTAGTCGAGCTGGATCGTGCCGAGCTGCCACTTGCGACCGAGAGAGTCCGCGACGTCGAAGTCGATCTTCGGCCCGTAGAATGCGCCGTCGCCGGGATTGAGCTCGTAGGGGAGCCCCGTCGCCTCGAGCGCCGCGCGCAGCGAGCCTTCGGCGCGGTCCCACATGGCGTCGTCGCCGATCCGCTGCGGCGGTCGCGTGGCGAACTTGAGAGTCGCCTTCAGATCGAACGCCTCGTAGTACGCCAGGATGAACGTCGCGAGGCGGCGCACCTCGCTCTCGATCTGGTCCTCGCGGAGATAGATGTGGCAGTCGTCCTGCTGGAATTGCCGTAGCCGCGTGAGCCCCGACAGCGTGCCGGACTTCTCGTTGCGGTGGAGGACGTCGTAAGTCGTATACCGAACCGGCAGCTCGCGATACGAGTGCGTCTTCGATGAGAAGTAGACATGGTGCGACGGACAGTTCATCGGTTTCAGCGAGAACTCGTGCTCTCCGGTCTCGCTGTCGAGCACGAGGAACATGTTCTCGCGATACTTTCCCCAGTGCCCCGAGAGCTCCCAGAGCTTACGGTTGTACAGAAGCGGCGTCTTGATCTCGCGATAGTCGTCGATCTGCAGCTCGCGCATGGTGGCGTTGAGCACGTTGTAAATCGTCGTACCCCGCTCCGTCCAAAAAACCGCCCCCGGGGCGTAGGGATGGAACAGGAACAGATCCAGCTCGCGGCCGAGCCTTCGGTGGTCGCGCCGCCGGGCTTCCTCGAGGAGACGCAGATGCTCGTCGAGCTCGGCCTGGGTGAAGAACGCGGTCCCGTAGATGCGCTGCAGCATCTTGTTCTTCTCATCGCCCAGCCAGTACGCGCCGGCGACCGAGAGAAGCTTGAACGCCCGGAGCCGCCCGGTGCCCGGGACATGAGGACCGCGGCAAAAATCCGTCCACTCTCCCTGGCGGTAGATCGAGACGGTTTCCCCACCCTTGGTCTCCGCGAAGTAAACCTTGTACGGCTCGTTCTCGCGCGTGAAGAACGCGATCGCCTCGTCCTTCGGCAGCTCGATCCTCTCAATCGGAAGATCTCGGGCGACGATGTCGCGCATCCTGGCCTCGATCGTGGCCAGATCGGCGTCGGAAAAGGGCGCGTCGCGGTCGAAATCGTAGTAGAAGCCCCCTTCGATCACAGGCCCCTGCCCGATCTTGGTCCCGGGGAACAACTCCTGCACCGCCTGGGCAGTCGCATGGGCGGTGGAGTGGCGTAGGACGGCGAGCGCGTCGGGGTCCTTCGGGGTCAAGATCTGGAGGGAGGCGTCCTTGACGATCGGCGCGCTGAGGTCGACGAGCACGCCGTCCAGTTTGGCCACGACCGCGTCCTTCGCCAGGCGTGGACCGATCGAGGCCGCAACCGACAGGGGAGTCGTTCCAGCCGCGACCTCCCGGGATCTGCCGTCGGGGAGGGTGATGCGAACCGTTGCAACCGTCTCAGGCATGCCGCTATTTCCTTGGTAGGCGCGCGCGGGATCGAACCGCGGACTTCTACCGTGTCAAGGTAGCGCTCTTCCACTGAGCTACGCGCCTGGACCCTCGCCCGCCGACCCCCGGAAAGCCCCTGGGTACGACAGGACCGCGAGATGGTAACACACGCGCAAAGGCATTCAAGGAAAGGAGTTCCGGCGTTTCTGTTGAATTGTCGTCGCGGTTTCGCTACTCTTCGCGCCCTGACCTTCGCCGACCGCGGTCTGACGGAGATCCCGCCTCTGATGGTCATCGTCATGAAGAAGGGGAGCAGCCGGGAGGACCTTGCCCGGGTCACTCGCTCCGTCGAGGCGCTCGGCTGCCGCGCGCAGGCCCTTCCCGGAGTCGAGCCCCCCACCCTCGCGGTCACCGGAAGCGCCGAGCCCCTCGATCCGGACATCTTTGAAAGGCTTCCCGGGGTCGCCCGAGCGGTTCCCGTCGACCCGCCTTTCAAGCTCGCGTCGCGGGAGGCGAAGCTCGAGGACACCGTCGTGCGGGTGGGGTCGCGCTCTATCGGCGGCGGCGGTCTGTTCGTGATCGCCGGGCCGTGCGCGGTGGAGTCCGAGGAGCTGACCATGGAGACGGCGCGTCTGATGAAGCGCGCCGGCGCCGATGCGCTGCGCGGTGGGGCGTTCAAGCCTCGGTCGAGCCCTTACAGCTTTCAGGGATTGGGGAAAGCAGGCTTGGTGCTGCTCTCCAAAGCGCGCGAGGCAACGGGTCTCCCGATCGTCACCGAGGCGGTCGATCACGCCTCCCTGGATCTCGTCGACGAGCACGCCGACATCGTTCAGATCGGGGCGCGGAACATGCAGAACTACGAGCTCTTGAAGCGCGCCGGTCGTCTCGCGAAGCCGGTGCTGCTCAAGCGAGGCATGTCCGCGACCCTCGAGGATCTCCTGCTTTCCGCGGAATACGTCCTGGCCCAAGGGAATCCGGCCGTCATCCTCTGCGAAAGGGGGATCCGGACATTCTCGCGACACAGCCGCTATACGCTGGATCTCTCCGTCGTGCCCGCAGCGCGCGAGGCGACGCATCTTCCGATCTTCGTCGACCCGAGCCATGCCACCGGCCGCCGCGACCGGGTGCCGGGGATGGCGCGTGCCGCGGCGGCGGCGGGGGCCGACGGGGTGATGATCGAGATCCACCCGGCTCCCGAGGATGCGCTCTGCGACGGGCGGCAGGCGCTGCTTCCTCAGCAGGGCGCGGAGCTGATCGCCCAGCTTCGCGCCATCGCCGCCATCGTCGCGAAGAAGGCGGAGGCCGTTCGGTGATCCGCTTCGAAAGCGGAGACCTAAGGCTCACGATTCTCTCGGCTGGGACCCTTTGGCTCGACGGCGGCGCGATGTTCGGCGTCGTCCCCAAGACGCTCTGGGCCAAGCTCCGGGCCCCGGACGAGCGGAATCGCATCCGGCTCGGCATGAACGTTCTCCTCGTCGAGGACGGGCAGACCCGCACCCTGATCGACAACGGCGCGGGGACGAAGTGGAACGCGAAGCAGCGCGACATCTACGCCTTCACGGTGCCGACGGCCAGCGAGCTTCTCGACCCTGCGGGGTTGGAACCCTCCGAGATCGACGTCGTGCTCGATACTCACCTCCATTTCGACCACGCGGGAGGCAATACGCAGCTCGATGCCGCGGGACGCCCCGTCCCCGCGTTCCCCAACGCCCGTTACGTCGTTCAGAAAGCGGAGCTCGACTTCGCACGGACGGACAACGAGCGCATACGCGCCTCCTACGTCCGCGACGACTTCGAGCCCGTGGCGGCGGCGGGGCTCTTTCAGTTCGTCGAGGGGGATGCGCGCGTGGACGAGCGCATCGAGGTCGTCCTGGCTCCAGGACATACGCCGCACCTCCACGTACCGATCATCCGGACCGGTGAGCACACGATCGCGTTCCTCGCGGATTTGGTGCCGACGGCGAGTCACGTGCCCTTTCCGTACATCATGGGCTACGACCTCGAGCCGCTGAGGACGCTCGAATCCAAGAAGCGCATCCTCGGCCAAGCCGCTCGGGAGGGGTGGCGGCTCGTTTTCGAGCACGACGCCGATCTTCCCCTCGGGACCCTCGCGGAAGACGGCGGCAAGCTGCGCGCCGTTCCGTGGAAGGGGGAGGCCTGAGAATGGAGGCGGTCCTCGCGCTCGAAGACGGGCGGATCTTCCGCGGGAGGGCGTTCGGCGCGGCGGCCGAGCGGACGGGCGAGGTCGTCTTCAACACCGCGATGACCGGGTATCAGGAGACCGTAACGGATCCGTCGTACAGCGGCCAGATCGTCGTCATGACCGCACCGGAGATCGGCAATGTCGGCACGAACGACCTCGATGCGGAATCGGGTGGGCCGCAAGTCGAGGGATTCGTCGTTCGCGAGCTGTCGTCCACCGCATCCAACTGGCGATCCACGGAAGCGCTCCACGCCCATCTGAAGGCGCACGGCATCCCGGGTCTCTCGGACGTCGACACCCGCGCGATCACGAGGCACCTCCGATCACGAGGCGTGCTCAACGGCATCATCTCCTCCGTTCGCGCGGATGCCGACGCGTTGGTTCGCGAGGCGCAGCGCGCCCCGTCCCTGGGCGCGATCGATCTCGTGCGCCGCGTCACCTGCAAGGAGCCGCATTCATGGAGCTCGCCTCGGGAGGCCGCTTGGGCGACGACGGGCGGCGCGGCGGACGCTCGTCCGCGCATTCGATGCGTCGCCTACGATTTCGGAGCCAAACGGAACATCTTCCGGCTGCTCCACGAATCGGGCTTCGACGTCACGGTCGTTCCGGCGACGCTCTCGGCGAACGACGCGCTCGCTCTCCGGCCGGGCGCGGTGTTCCTCTCGAACGGTCCCGGTGATCCCGCCACAGCAACCTATGCCATCGAGGCGGTGGCGGGACTGGCGGGACGGGTGCCGATCTTCGGGATTTGCCTCGGCCACCAGATCGCCGCGCTCGCGATCGGCGCGAAGACGATCAAGCTCAAATTCGGACACCGCGGGGCCAATCACCCCGTCCGCGACGTCCGTACCGGCCGGGTCGCCGTGACGTCGCAGAACCACGGCTACGCGGTGGCCGCCGAGACTCTGCCCCACGGCGCCGACGTGACGCACGTCAATCTCAACGACGGGACCTGCGAGGGCTTCTTCGACGAGGGCCGGCAGCTCTTCGCCGTGCAGTACCACCCCGAGGCATCACCGGGCCCCCACGACGCGCTGGGCCTGTTCGCCGAGTTTCGGACATGGGTCGATCGCGAGCGATCCGGATCGGCCGCGGCGACGGGGGCGCGATGACCGACTGGAAGTCCTCGCTTCGTTTCGATCCGACGCCCTGGCTCCTGGAGAACGCCTGCGCGCCGATCCGGTACCGGGTGCTGACCGAGCTGCTCGACCGACCGAAGGACGACCCGACCGTTCAACAGCTGCGGAACGAGATCGCGATCTATCCACCCGGGCTGAAGCTGCAGCGAACGCAGCGGAAAGACGGTACGTGGGGAGGGCATGTGCACGCGGGCGACGCTCGCAAGCTCACGCTGTCGATCGAGAACGGCCTATCGCTCCTCTACGAGATGGGCTGGTCGCGCGACGCGAAGCCGATCAAGCAGGGCGCCGCGACGCTGCGTACCTTCCTGACGGCCAAGAAGGACCTCAAGTTCTTCGAGTTCGGAAAGCTGGTCAAGGCCGATGAGCGCCGAGAGCGGTACTACCGTTGGTTCCTCCGCACGCTCGCCCTCGGGCTCCTGGTCCGAGGCGGCTACGCCGACGACCGGAGCCGCGTGGCGGTGCTCGAGCTGCTCGATCTCTGCGCGGGCTTTGTCGACGATCCGGTGTCGCGGAATCCGGTGGAGGAGATCGGCGCGAGCCACCCGTTGATCCGTGCCGCCGCGTGGCGCCGGGACTACCTCTTCGTGCCCGATCATCACCTGATGCGTGTCTTCGCGTTCTCCCCGTGGCTCCTGGATGGCGAGCTGGCGAAGATGCGCCTCAAGAAGATCTCCGACTACGTCATGTCGGAGACCTACCAGCGCTTGGCACCCGATCTCGGGCTCGTGCGCACGGCGAAGGGCTCGTTCCTCAAGGGCGGAGGGCTACGCATCCGGCCGATCGACTTCTACCAGAAGCACGCGACGCTCGACGAGCTCCTCGTGAACATGGAGTTCTTCGCGCGCCTCGGCCTCTTGAACCGATACCCCCAGTTCATGACCCACCTCGAATGGTGGCTCGGCCAGCAGGGGAAGGAAGGCCGCTGGAATCTCTCGAGCAAGCTCCTGAACGAGAACAGCCGCTGGACCGCGCTGCTGCGCATCGAGAAGGATTGGCGCTCTCCCGCTCGCAAGGAGGCGGATCTGACGTTCCGCGTCCTCTTGATCCTCAAGTACCAATGGGAGCGCCAGATCCGAATGCTGGATCGCCGCGACGACGGCTACACCATCTAGGGGAGTGTCCCCGACTCGGGTAGCCGCGCGAAGAACATCTTTCCGGCTGCGGTCTGAATCGCGCTCGCGATCACGACGTCGATCGTCCGGCCGATGAGCCCCGACGCCTTCTCGACGACGACCATCGTGCCGTCCTGAAGGTAGCCGACGCCTTGACCGGGCTCCTTCCCATCCTTGACGATCGTCACGCGGAGGATCTCGCCGGGAAGCACGACCGGACGCAGCGCGTGCGCGAGGTCGTTCACGTTGAGCACGAGGACTCCGAGAGCGGTGGCGACCCTGTTCAGGCTGAAATCCGTCGTGATCAGCGCCGCCCCGCGGTGTCGCGCCAAAGCGACGAGCTTGGCGTCGACGCCTTGGGCCTCCTCGACCGCTTCGTCGACGATGGTCAGGCGGGGCCGCGGGCCCTCGCGGAGCGCTTGGAGCGCGTCGAGGCCGCGCCGGCCCCGCGAGCGCCGCATCGCGTCGGCGGCGTCCGCGACGTGCTGCAGCTCGCGAAGCACGAATCCCGGCACGACGAGATCCCAATCGAGGAAGCCCGTGCGGACGACGTCGGGGAGGCGTCCGTCGATCAGCGCGGACGTGTCGACCAAGGCTTCGCGCGCGCGCGGCGGGGCCTCGGCGCCGCGCGGAAGGTCGCGGTGCCGGAAGGCCAGAAAGGCTTCGCCGGCGAGAACGAGGGCGACGATCGCGGCGATCGCCAGAGCGGGCGCCGCGGGGAGCCAACCCGCGGCCGCGCCGATCAGCGGAAGGACGAGCGCACCGACGACCGCGCGGACCAGAACGCGCGTGCGCACGTCAGCTTGGGCCGCTCACGCGTCCCGCCACTCGGGATTGACGAAGCTCGTGAATTCGCGGATGAAGTGGAGGTCGACCGTGCCGGTCGGGCCGTTCCGCTGCTTGCCGATGATCAGCTCGGCTTTGCCCTTGAGGTCCGGGTCTTCCTTCTTGTAGACCTCTTCCCGGAAGATGAAGAGCACGACGTCCGCATCCTGCTCGATCGCCCCCGACTCACGCAGGTCGGAGAGCTGGGGGCGCTTGTCGCCGGTCCCGCGCTGCTCCGGCGCGCGCGAGAGCTGCGAGAGCGCGAGGATCGGAATGTGGAGCTCCTTCGCCATTTCCTTGAGGGAGCGGGAGATGTCGGAGATCTCCTGCTGGCGCGAGTCGTAGCGGCCCCGGCCCTGCATGAGCTGAAGATAGTCGACGACGATCATGTCCAAACCGCGCTCGAGCTTCAGGCGCCGCGCCTTCGCGCGCATCTCGCTGATCGTCGCCCCCGGCGTGTCGTCGATGAACATCGGCGCCTCGGACAGATCCGCGAACGCCTTGATGATCCGCTCCCACTCCTCCTTCCCGATCCGGCCGGTGCGCAGGCGGTGCGCGTCGACCCGGGCCTCGGCGCAGAGCATGCGGGAGAAGAGCTGCTGGTGGGACATCTCCAGCGAGAACACCCCGACCGTCCGCCCATGGCGTAGCGCGGCGTGCGCCGCGATGTTCAGAGCGAGGGTCGTCTTCCCCATCGACGGGCGTCCGGCGAGCACGATCAGGTCGGAAGGTTGGAGGCCCGCCGTCCATTCGTCGAGCTGAAGGAAACCCGACGCGATGCCCGTGATCGGCTCCCGCCGGTGGGTGAGGTCCTCGATCATCTTGATGCTGCGCTCGCCGACGGTCCGCATCGAGAGGAAGCCGGAGCGCAGGCGCTCCTCCGCGACGTGGAAAATCGCCTTCTCGGCCTCGTCGAGGACCGACTCGGCGGAGCCGGTCGACCTCATCGCGGAGGAAAGGATCCGCTGAGCCGAGGCGATCAGCTCGCGAAGGATCGCCTTCTCCTTGACGATCTTGGCATAGTGCTCGACGTTGGCCGAGCGCGCCGTCCCGTCGACGAGCGCGGCGAGATAGGCGATTCCGCCGCACGCCTCGAGGGCGCCCGAGCGCTCGAGGCCGTCTCTCAAGGTGACGAGGTCGAGGGCCGAGCCGGCCTCGGAGAGCTCTTCGAGCGCCCGAAAGATGCGCCGGTGCCTCTCGGCGTAAAACGTCTCGTGGCTCAGGAGCTCCTGGGCCTTGTGAATCTGCCGGTTGTCGAGGAGGACGCCCCCCAAGACGGAGCGCTCAGCCTCGTCGGAATGCGGGAGCGTCTCCGGTAGAACGTCCTGTAGCATGGCCGCCCGTGACCGCGCCTCGTCGGACCCGCGGCTCCGCGGAGAATACCACGCCGATGGTAAGCTCCGGCGTCGACGCGGAGCCGAACGCCGCAAGCGGAGGGAGCAGCCGATGACGCGACGATCTTCGCCGATCGCGCTGGCGGCAACGATCGCCGCTCTCGTGCTGCTTCCGCCGCCGTACGCCGCCGAGAAACCGAAGGTCGTCATCTTGGGGTTCGACGGCGCCGACGCCCGACTGATCTCGCAGTGGATGGACGAGGGAAAGCTCCCCAACTTGGCGCAGCTGCGCGACGACGGGACGTTCCTACCCCTTCAGCCAACCAATCCTCCGCAGACGCCGGTGTCCTGGTCGTCGTTCGCGACGGGGACGAACCCGGGGAAGACGAGAATCTTCGATTTCCTGATGCGCAATCCCGCCGACTATCTTCCCGACTTCGCCATGAACTCCGAGTCGCGGCGCCCCTTCCTCTTCGGCCCACGGAACGGATGGATCGTGGGGCTCATCGCCGGAGGCGTCGCGCTCGTGCTCGGGTTCTTCGTCGCGATTCTTTTTCGTCTCTCCTGGGTGACGCGAGGGGCGATCGCGGCGCTCTGCGGCCTCGCGGTCGGGCTTCCGTCGGGGTTCGTCTCCAAGCAATTCCTGCCGGCCGAGGTTCCCGCCGCGATCAATCATCGGCAGGGGAGCACGATGTGGGAGCTCGCCGCCAAGGCGGGGAAGAAAGTCCAGGTCATCCACGTTCCCGCGACGTTTCCGGCGGACGACGTCGGGGACGGGCACCTGCTGTCCGGGCTGGGCGTCCCCGACATGCGCGGCCGCGTCGGGACGCCGACGTACTACACGTCGGATCCGACCTTCCAGCCGGGGCAGGGCGCCAACGAGTTCAGCCTCGAGCTGGTGCGCCTCGCCGACCGGCGGGGCCGGATCGAGACGCGCGTCATCGGTCCGTACAACAAGCCGTTCTACGACTACGTCGTCGATCGCCGGACCGCGGGGATCGCCGATCGCCGCGAGCAGAACGAGGCCAAGAGGCGGGCGCGGCAGGAGCTCGATGACGCGGAGGTTCCCCGTCGGATCGACCTGCCGTTGACGCTCGACGTCCAAGGGGATTCCTGCCGCATCACGCTCTCGGGCGAGACTCAAACTCTCAAGGTGGGCACGTGGAGCGACTGGTTCACGCTCTCCTTCCCCGTGAACTGGCTCGTCGATCGTGCGGCCCCGCTACGGGGAATCGCGAGATTCAAGCTGCTGCAGCTCGCGCCGAATCTCGAGCTGTACCTCTCGCCGATCAATTTTCACCCCGACTGCCACCCGATCGCCTTCTCGTGGCCGCCGGACTACTCGGATGCGCTCCGGAAGCGTTTCGGCTTGTTCAAGACGATCGGTTGGCCCGAGGACACCTGGTCGCTCCCATCGGGCGTAGGCGACGAGGACCTCTTTCTCGAGGACATGGGCTTCACGCGCGACAAGGACGAGGAAATCCTGACCGGGCTCCTCGGCGACCATGCCGACGACCTGTACGTGCAGATCTTCTATTTCACCGACCGCATCGGTCACCTGTTCTGGCGGTTCCTCGATCCGCATCATCCGGCCTACGATCCGGCGCTCGCGGCGAAGTACGCGCCCGAGGTGCTGAAGGCCTACCAAACGATGGATGCGATGGTCGGACGAGCGCGCAAGCTCGCCGGCCCGGACGCCCTGTTCTTCGTCTGCTCGGATCATGGTTTTTCCTCGTTCCGCCGCGGCGTCAACATCAACACCTGGCTGGTACGCAACGGGCTCATGACCCTCAAGGGACAGACGAGCGACCCCGCCACCCTCGAAAAGCTCTTCGACACCCGCGACCTGTTTCAAAACGTGGATTGGTCGCGAACCAAGGCGTACGCGCTCGGCCTGGGGAGCATCTACGTCAACTTGGTCGGGCGGGAGAAGGACGGATGCGTGATGCCGGGCGCCGAATACGACGACGTCCGGCGGAAGATCCGCGACGGGCTGGAAGCGCTCGTCGATCCGGCGACCGGCGAGCATCCCGTCGCGCGCGTCTGGACGCGAGAAGAGCTGTACACCGGGTTCGACCCGAATCTCATCCCCGATCTCCGGGCCGGGAACAGCTTGAACTACCGCGTGTCGTGGCAGACGACGCTTGGCGGCGTGCCTCCGGACGTCCTCGAGGACAACCACAAGGCCTGGTCGGGCGACCACTGTTCCGCCGATCCGGATCTCGTTCGCGGCATCCTCTTCGCCAACCGGAAGCTGAACAAGTCCGACCCCGCGATGATCGACATCGCCCCGACCGTGCTCAAGGTGCTCGGCGTGTCGATCCCACCCGAGATGGACGGGAAGCCGCTCCTCTGATGCCCCGATTCTCTCCGCGAGTCCGCAGCGCCGCCCTCATGGCGGCGCTGCTCGCCGTCCCGCGCGCTGGCTCGGTGGCCGAGAGCGAAAGAGCGCGCTCGCGCCGCCTCGCCGAGCTCGAAGACGAGATGAAGCGGCTGCACGTCGAGATGGCGGGGCTTGCCGCCCGCGAGAAGGGCCTGCTGGGAGACATCTCGCGCATGGACGCGGACATCGCGCTGCGCCGGGCGGAGCTCGAAGACGTCACCTTGCGGCTTGTGGGGACCGAAGATCGGCTCGCCGCGAGCGAGCGGACCCTGTCGGGGATCGAAGCCGAGCGGGGACGTCTTTCTCCACAGCTTGCCGCGCGCCTTCGCGAGATCTACGAGGCCGGACCCGCCGGACTCCTCGCTCGCGTCGTCGATCCTCTCGACAGCGCGGTGAGCTTGGACGGCATCCGCTACGCGTCCTACCTTTCGCGGCGCGACGCCCGGCAGCTCGCCGCGTGGCGCGAGTCCTCGCGCCGCCTATCGTCGGAGCGCGCCGGCCTCGCCGACGAGCGATCGAGGCTCACGGCGCTGCGCGCCGATGCCTCGCGCAAGGAAGCCGCGCTGAGCGCGGGGCGCGCCTCGCGGGCC
>JACXTT010008900.1_pt1 | contig 13819 bp, 11 predicted proteins | sample 9270951 | NCBI WGS metagenome assembly JACXTT01 (sample SAMN15532306, study PRJNA645909) | rock metagenome | isolation source: weathered quartz diorite | place: Puerto Rico | collected 2017-06-21 | reverse complement strand
TAATACATAACAGCGAGATTATTATTTGGAAAGGGTTGCCCGATTACGATCTGATCTCCTCGGTGCAGCTCACCAATTGTAGCCGTTACCGTGGTTTCGGTAGGACCATAACTATTATAAAACCGGATGCCATCGCGGGCCCATTTGGCCAACACCTGCGGCGTGCAGGCCTCTCCCCCTGCATTTACCAACCTTAGCGACGGTATGGTGTCTTCCATTACGGCCAGCAAGCTTGGCACCGCATGCAGGATGGTTATATTTTCTTTTTTTAGCGTGTCGCCTAATTCATCTATGGCTTTTGAAGTGGTATTATCGGCTACCCAAAGCGTTGCACCGACGAAATAACTGATCCAGGTTTCCTCGCACCACATATCGAACGATACAGAAAAGCCCTGGTACACTTTATCGTCAGCGTGGATATCAAATACGGATTGCTCGGCACGCACCAAATGGCATATCTGTTTGTGACTAATTGGAATTCCTTTGGGCTTGCCCGTACTGCCTGATGTGTAAAGAACATAAGCACAGTCATTGGGCTCCGGACCAACGCTGGATTTATCCAAATCATTTCCATTAACCGAAGGTAGCCCCGGAACCTGCAACATTTTACATTCAACATTAAGCTGTTGCATGCTGAAGCAAGCCGAAGCGCCCACTTCCTCCATGATCACCTCTACCCGTTCGGCTGGTATCTCGCGGTCGACAGGCACATAGGTTGCGCCCGCTTTTATAATGCCTAAAATGGCTGCATGCAACTCCAGGCCACGCTGCCACCATACCCCAACATAATGTCCCCGGCCGATACCATTTTCCGTCAAATAAGCTGCGACCTCGTCGCTCCAGCGGTCAAGCTCGGAATAGGTCAGCTTTTCGTCGTGGAATATAAGGGCTGCTTTATCTGCGTACCGCTGGGCAGACTCAGAAAACAAGGTCACAAGTGTTTCTTCCCTAATCAGATCCGGGCGATCAGCGCCAATTATTATACTTAGATCATTCATAAAACAAGCCTTCTTATTCGCTTTCAGCTGTATAAGACGATAAGATTGTCCGAAGGTTTATACAAGTCAATAATAGTTATAGTTTGCCCATCAAAACAAGCAATGTGTGTAAATCTTTTAGTACTTTCAATTCAAATATTTAAGCACTTAACATCTAATGATAACTTGCTGCTACACTGAAATTAAGCATAAATGGACCAATCAGGAATTGGCCCAGTGGCTGAATTCGATTCCTGAAAACCTGCAGCAGCAAGCTTTGCGAAAAAGGCAATTGATTGACAGGCAGTTATCCATTTGTGGCAAACTACTGCTTTTGGAATTATTGAAAGAATATAACAGCAACAACTCTCTGACCGACCTAAAATACAATGAATATCTTCGGCCCTGCTTTGATTGCAGACCGGATTTTAATATCGCACATTCCGGCAATATCGTTATTTGCGCCATGACTGACGAAGGACAGATCGGCATTGATATTGAACAAATAAAGCAGCTGGATTTTGCTGATTTTACCGACTTTTTTACGGGCAACGAGTGGCACTACATTAACGATCACCCCAATAAATTTGACGGCTTTTATAACTTCTGGACCAGGAAAGAAGCCGTGTTAAAAGCAATCGGCTCGGGCTTCCATACGCCCTTAAATTCTGTCGATGTATCAGCCGAAGAGCTTGTTTATGACGCCATTACATATCAGATCACACCATTAAATATTCACACTAATTACAAATGCCATATCGCTTCTACCATCTTCCCTCAAAATATCGAAGTCAGGGAAATGAACTTTTAATTAATTTTATGGCAGAATCTTTTACATGAAAAAGCTTTTATTAGTCATCTGTCTTACCATTTTATCTGCCGGTTTTGTTCTTGCGGATACCGTTACCATCAAACATTTTGAGATTAAGGAGAATCCTTTTGCAAAGGATGAGATTGCCATTGTAGCAACCGACACCGCTCACAATATTCTCGAAAACATCAACGGCAAATTCACTTTTTCGGTGAACGGTTTTACGGAACAGTTACGATTTGAGAAAGGCACTGCTTTTTATCGCCACAAACTGGATAAATCGAGCTTCTTATATGTAAAGCATGAGAACGACTCCGGAACGCATTCGCTTTTGTACTATGTTTATAGAACAGATGATAAGCTGATCCCAATTCATATCAGTTGGATGGTATTACTAATTATCCCCGCCGCGCTTCTCTTGCTGAGCTATATGTTCAAGCGGTTTATCATCTTTGCTATTATTATCTTCTGTATATTCCTCTATTTTAACCATCACGCCGGACTGGGCATTCCTACATTCTTCGAAAGCATTTTTGACGGGCTAAAGGGGATGTTTAAGTGATGAGAGTTGGAGAGACTGAAATGGTTGTAATGGTTGTAGTAGTTAACTTAATCAACTATTTAACTTAATCAACCTAATCAACTACTTAGCATATTCACTCATTAAAAAGGCAGTCCGATGCCGAAGTTAAGCTGGAGGAAGTTGAAGCTATCATAGTTGGATGCTTTATAAGCTCTTTTGAAGTCTCCAGTATGAAATAATTCATTGAAGTGATTGATGAGCACCCACTGATCAGGTCCGGTAAATTCGGGGTCTTTAAATTTAAGCGCGGCATCAAACCTGAAAACGAAAAAGCCGAGGTCGAATCTCAGGCCGGTACCTATGCCCATAGCCGTTGATTGCCACAGATCGTTAAGCTTGAACTCGCCGTTTGGATTCTCCACCTGTTTGTGCAAACGCCATACGTTACCCGCATCAATAAAAACTGCGCCTTTTAATTTCGAGCCGAAAAAGTCGTCGGCCAGTTTATATCGATACTCCAGGTTGGTTACAAACTTTATTTCTCCAAACTGATCCAGGTATTTCAAGCGCTGCAGCGTGGTAGTGTCGCCGACATATGCAATACCACGATTAAATTGTCCCGGCCCCAAAGTACGGGGCAACCAGGCCCTGATGTCATTGGCGCCACCCGTATAAAAGTTTTTTTCAAAAACTAATTGGGAGCTGTTGCCATAGGGTACCCCGATGCCCGGATTAATGCGCCAAACCAGCTGCTTCTCGCCGCCAAAACTTCTGTAAAATCTCAGGTCTATTTCGCCCTTTGCGTATTGGGCGAAGGTGTAACCCAAAAAGGTATGCTGTCCGGCTGTGTCCAGCCTGGTATTTAAAATTTTGCTTAAGGCCCACAAGGTGTTGCCCCCTACATCCAGCGATCCTCTGAAATAGAGGAAATTGCGATAGGTATTCAGTTTATTGGCATTCAGCTGATAAGTATACTGGCTGCCCGATGAAAAAATAGTACGTCCGATCAGGTAAACGTAGGAGTAATAATTATGCTTGAGCAGCGAATCGCGGGCTATTTCATTGACCTTACCTGTTGAAAATTCGATATCGATCGGCGTCAACGTATGCACCTTGTCGGGTGTTTCGGTAAAATCATAAGTGATCGAGTTTACAAAACTGGTCCGTTCAACCAGCCCTTTTTGAAAGAACAAAGAATAGTTACTCGAAAACGAAGTATGTGGCACGCCATACTTACCTAAAACGGGCAAATTAAACGGTGTAAGGAGTTGCGGGTAGGTGACTGTTCCGCCCAGTTTAAACTCCTGGTTTTCGATGCTTCCCCCCGTGGTTGAGCCGTTATCAAATAAAACGCTATAGTTAAATTTGATTTGCAGGATGGCAGCCGTTTTAAATATATTCCTGTCGGTAAAAGTATTGCCGGCGCTAAAACCATAACGCCCAGAATTGAACAGAAATTCACCCTCAATCCGGTTCGACATTTGCTTTAAAGGCACCAGGTCGACTTTTGTATTCAGACGGTTCGTACTATCCGGCAGTTTCTCATAAGTGGGGTTAGGCACATTCCGGAATATATTCAGTTCTGAAAGCCTGGACGTGGTTAACGATTGTTTATCAATATTATACAGGTCGCCCTTCTTTTGAAAACTGTATATCTCGATAATATGCGGCTTGAACTTTTTAGAAAAATCCACAAACCTGAATTGCGAGTCGACTTGCATAGTATCCACCTTTCCGGGGGTGCGCCCACTGCTGGTTGAAACAGTGATGATTGTATTATTGATTTTATAAATCGGGTGCGCTAACTTTCCGGGTGGATTGTCGATGATCATCTGTACATCGGCAATTCCTTTATTAAAAGTGGTGTCAGAGTTGAAGCTGATGTATTGTCTGAAAAAGTCGTAGTATCCATTTCTTTTCATCAGCAGGTACATCTCATCGCGCTCGGCAGCCAAACTATCAGTATCGAACCTGTCGCCTGGTCTTACGTGTGTGAGCCTAAAGGCATTGACACTATATAATGCCTTCATCTTTTTATCGGCAATGCTATCCTTAAAGTTCCGGATCCTGAACATCGGGCCTTCGGTTGCAAAAAATATCAGTTCGGCCTTTTTCTTTTTTACCCTGATGCTGTCGGTAACTTTAGCTTTGAGATAACCTTTGTTCTGCAAAAACTTCTGAATTTGCAATCTTGAAAATTCAACCAATCCGCTATCTACTAAATTAGGCGCTTCGCCAATATCCCGCTTACCGTTTTTGCTGAACCAATAATATAATTTCAGATTGAGGGCATTATTGGGCTGCTGCTCTTTGTCGACATAATTTACCGCAGCTTCTGAGAATTGTTTATCAACACCTTTTATAGTGATCTTCCTGATAAGGGCATCATTATCCTTAAGCCGGTGCGTTAAACCACATGACGCCGCCAGAAAGAGGAGCAAAATACTTAATATTGTAAGGCGATACCCTTCAGGTTTATTATATGCTTTCAAAATCTCAGATCAATTTACTAAAGTCATTACAACAAAAAAAGTTTCGCCGCGAACATGGTTTATTTATTGCAGAAGGCCATAAATCGATCACCGAATTTATCAATTCGGCATATCCCGTAGAGGCCGTTTACTACACGTCTTCGTTCGATTCAAAAGTGCTGAAATTATCCCAAAAAATAAACTTCTGTGAAATTTCTGTTACAGAGCTGGAGAAGATAAGCAGTTTAAAAACACCACAGGATGCATTGGCATTGATAAAGATTCCCCAATGGCCCGTTTTACACCATGAGCAGCTAAAAGGAAAGTTTTCTTTAGTGCTGGATGGCGTACAGGACCCGGGAAATATGGGCACCATTATCCGCATTGCCGATTGGTTTGGCATCGATCATATCGTTTGCTCGGAGGATACTGTTGACGCTTATAATCCAAAGGTGGTACAGGCCTGTATGGGCTCACTGGCGAGAGTAAAAGTTCATTATACTTCGCTAACAGAATTTCTTACCCAAATAAAACTACCCGTTTTTGGTGCATTGCTGGATGGGGAGAATATTTATGACACTGATTTTGGCAAAGAAGGCCTGATAATTATGGGAAATGAGGGCAATGGTTTACGCCCTGAAATACAGAAAATGGTGAATAAAGCCATCACTATTCCGCGAATCGGCAAAGCGGAATCGTTAAATGTTGCGATTGCTACTGCGCTGTTTTGTTCGGAGATAACGAGAAAATAAGTCTTTTTGGAAAGCGTCATATTGTAAAATCGGATACCCAATAAACCAGACGCCAGAAGGATCAAATGGTTGGTAAAAGTAACGCGAAATGAACATAGCGTGCCGTAGGTACGTAATGTTATCGTCGGTTGCAAAGTCGCAGATTAACATATTGCCCTTACTGGGCAATACTCTTTTTTATTTTTTTGCTACCAACATCGGGCTCCTATGGAGCCATCAAATTAAATAACTCAGTGCCTTTCGCAACATAAAACGTCGTTATTCGTAATAAATCTGACAAATAAACTTGGCGGCCAACAAATAATTACTATTTTTGCACTCCTTAAAAATGGTCGGATGGCCGAGTGGCTAGGCAGAGGTCTGCAAAACCTTTTACAGCGGTTCGAATCCGCTTCCGACCTCAAGGTTAAAAAAATTAAAAATACAACACCATGGGCGTTACTCGTTTAAAAAGAAAAGACAGAAGAAATAAAACTTTTTCTCGCTTAGAAGTACAGGGTCTGAAACTGGCTACCAACATCGAATTAGGCAGCCGTTCAAAAGAACCAAAACACAGCCAGATCGACAAAAACAATGCCGCTTTAGCTAAAGCAGTAGCCGGAAAATAATTATTCTTCAGAGATGAAGACGCGATGCATTGCGTCTCTACAAAAAGAAATACAAATCCTGTTAGTTTTTTGCTGACAGGATTTTTTTGTTGATATTCCCATTTAGCTTTTTACGAAGCCTGGCAAGTTTGTAAGGTCTTTACCTATTTCATCCGGCGATGCGCCTAGTTGATCTAGGGGCATATTTTGGCGATTGACCCAAAAAGTGGGATATCCAAACCACTTTGCGCCGACCGCATCCCACCCTGCAAATGCCGCGAAAGCAATTTCCTTTTTCTTTAGTTTTAATGAATCTATTGCCATTTGGTAAGCTAAAGGGCTTGGCTTAAAAGCTTTTACCCTATCAGTGCTGAGCAAATGTTCAAAGTAGCCTTCGAGTTTAGCATTTTTGATGTTGGCGCTAAGCATTTCAGCAGTAAAATTTGAGAGAAAACACAACCTTATATCCATTTTCTTTAATGCGTCCAGGGTTGGCAAAACGTCCGACCAGGGATTTAAGTTAAGGTATGAGTCCATTATTTTCTTCCTGTCATGCACACCCATATCAATCCCATTCTTTTTTGCAGCAAAAACTAATGCATCTTCCGTTACCTGCCAAAAATCTTTGTACTGACCTGAGGATGTCCGCAACCAGGTATATTCAAACTGAGCTGTTCGCCAAGTGGCAGTCAGAGCTGTACCTTTATCGGGATAAAGATTATTCACCAATTCTAAAACCGATCGCGGATCAAAAATCGGGAAAGCATCAAAGGCAATCCCTTTTATTTTAGTTTTCTCTTCGGCTAAAGATAAAATTGGAGTTGACGATAGCGCAACAGCGCCGACTCCGGCCATATTAACAAATTTTCTGCGATTCATTATATTGTTACGAATGTCCCGCACCAAACGTTAAATAGCTTTTAATATTTTTTTATTGATCCGCTTGATCAGTCCCGGGCCTTCGTAGATAAAACCCGTATAGAGCTGGATCAGCGATGCGCCTGCCTTCAGTTTTTCCATGGCATCTTCGGGTGAATGTATCCCCCCGACACCGATGATCGGGAATGCACCATTTGACTTTTTAGAAAGATAGCGTATCACTTCGGTTGATCTCTCAGTCAGGGGCTTTCCGCTTAACCCGCCGGTTTCACCACTTAATTTTTCTGACTTTAACCCTTCGCGCACAATGGTAGTATTGGTGGCGATGATACCCGCAATTTTGGTTTCTTTTACGATATCAACAATATCATCCAATTGCTCGTTGGTCAAATCGGGGGCAATTTTTAATAATATCGGCCTGCTGATACCATTTTTCGAGTTTCGCTGCTGCAGCGTGTTAAGAATATGCATCAAAGGTTCTTTTTCCTGCAAGGCACGCAAGCCGGGGGTATTAGGCGAACTTACGTTTACAACGAAATAATCCACTACATCAAACAGGCGGTCAAAGCATTTGATGTAATCGTTTACCGCTTCTTCGTTCGATGTTACTTTATTCTTGCCAATATTACCACCGATGATCAATCCTTTTTGCGATTTCTTCGCGTCGCGGCGATAGGCAGCAATTCTTTCGGCGGCAACATCGGCACCCTGGTTATTGAATCCCATGCGGTTGATCAGCGCTTTATCCGGTGGTAATCGGAACATTCTCGGCTTTAAATTGCCTGGCTGTGGCAACGGTGTTACAGTACCCACTTCAACAAAACCGAAACCCAGATTACCCATCTCAGCAATCATCTCAGCGTTTTTGTCAAAGCCCGCCGCTAAACCTACGGGATTGTTGAACTTTAAACCAAAAACCTCTTTCTCCAGCCGTTTGTCTTCCAAATCCCAAAGCATCCTGCTAAATGCAGCCCCGCCCGGAAAACGGTTAAAACGTTTCAAGTTGCGGGTAACAAAGTAATGCACTTTTTCGGGATCGAATTGGAAGAGTAGTGGCTTAATCAACTGATACATGCCGCGAAGTTAGCTTTTTTGGTTGAATCGAGGTAAAAGGTGAAGGTGAAAGGCAAAGGCTCTAACATTTTCCAAAACCACCTTTTACCTTTCCACCCTTCTCCTTTCACCTCAAAAGCGTATCTTTGCGCGCAAATGATTGCTATTAATAACCTTACGTTCGAGATTGGTGCGCGGGCCCTGTACGATGAAGCCAACTGGCACATAAAACCTGGTGAAAAAATTGGTCTTATCGGCGCTAACGGTACCGGTAAAACTACCCTTCTTAAGCTGATCGTCGGTGATTATACCCCTACTTCGGGTACTATTTCTATGGCGAAGGACTTAACCATGGGCTACCTTAACCAGGACTTGCTCTCTTATTCGTCCGACAAAAATATATTGCATGTGGCTATGGAAGCATTTGAGCGCCAGAACCAACTGCATGACGAGATAGAAATGCTGCTTAAAAAGCTGGAAACAGATTACAGCGAGGACCTGTTGCACAAACTGAGCGACAAACAACATGAGTTTGAGCTGCTTGACGGCTACAACATTGAATATAAGGCGCATGAAATTTTAGCCGGTTTGGGTTTCAGCGAACCGGATACACATCGCAAATTGAGCGAGTTTTCGGGTGGGTGGCGCATGCGCGTGATGCTGGCCAAAATCCTGTTGCAGGCTCCGGATATTCTGTTACTCGATGAGCCCACTAACCATTTGGACTTACCGTCCATCCAATGGCTGGAAGAATACCTAAAGGCTTTTGAAGGTGCGATCATTATCGTTTCGCACGATAGATGGTTCCTGGACAAAGTCATCAATCGTACAGTTGAATCCCGCAAAGGCAAGCTGACCGTTTATGCGGGCAATTATACCTTCTACCTGGAAGAGAAAGCGCAGCGTGAAGAAATTCAGCGTGGTGAGTTTAAAAACCAACAGGCAAAGATCAGACAGGAAGAACGGCTGATCGAACGCTTTAGGGCTAAAGCGTCAAAAGCTAAAATGGCTCAGTCGCGCATAAAAGCTTTGGACCGATTGGAGCGCGTTGATGATGTGGATGATGATAATCCGGAGGTTAGCTTCTCTTTCCGATTCTCAAGACAATCAGGCAGGCATGTGGTTACCCTGGAGCATGTCGACAAGAGCTTCCCAACTATTGACATTCTAGATGATGCCGAAGCATTGATTGAAAAAGGTGATAAAATTGCTTTGATCGGGGCTAACGGTAAAGGCAAATCCACTCTGCTGCGGATTATCGCAGGAGCAGATAAAGACTTTACAGGATCGGTACAACAAGGTCATAACGTAACACAAACCTTCTTTGCACAGCACCAATTAGAGGCTTTGCATTTGGAGAATACCATATTAGGCGAGCTACAATCATTCGCACCAAAGCATAACGAGACTGAATTGCGTACCATTTTAGGTTCATTCCTATTTACGGGCGATGATGTATTTAAGAAGATCAAGGTATTGTCCGGAGGTGAGAAATCGCGCGTGGCATTGGCAAAAGCACTAACTGCAGATGCCAATTTCCTGATCCTAGATGAGCCTACCAACCACCTGGATATGCAGTCGGTGAACATCCTGATACAGGCATTGCAACAGTACGAAGGAACCATCATCGTTGTATCGCACGACCGTTATTTCCTGGACCATGTAGCCAACAAGATATGGTTCATTGAAGATCATAAAGTTGTTACCTATCCGGGTACTTACCAGGAATACGATCATTGGTATTCGAAACGTAAGTTGCAACCAAAAGCTGAACAAGCCCCAAAAGCTGAGAAGAAGGAAGAAAAGAAAGAGCCTGTTGTTGCCAAAAAACCGGATGACGAAAAAGCTAAACAATTAAAAAAACTCAACCATGAACTGGCAACCATGGAACAGCAGATAGGTACTTTGGAAAAAGAAGTTAAAGGCCTGGAAGACCAATTGGCCGATGATAAACGTTATACCAATGCTGCAAAAGCGCAAGACGTGACGGATGCCTATCAGCTTAAGAAACTAGCGCTGAAAGAAGTTCAGGCTAAGTGGGAGAATTTGGCTGAGCATATTCTGGAGCTGGAGGCGTAAGTTAGTGATCGGTTATCCAGTGGTCGGTTAATCAGTGATCGGTTAACCAGTGATTAGGAGCAGAGGGTTTTTGTTAGAATTTAGTTCATATCAACTATGATAAAAAAGATACTTTCTGCTGCCTTTGCTCTGTTCATTGCTATTCACTCATTTGCTCAATCGCCCTATACCAACCAGGTTTTAAGGCCGGAAATCAAGACGGTTGAGTTTTTTAACACCAAAAAGAATCCGTCATTTCCCATCATCAAGTTCAATTCGGAAGAGCAACTGCAATTAGATTTTGACGATCTGCGCGGCGGTACACGCGACCTATACTACACCATAGAGCACTGTGACGAGAACTGGAATCCGTCCATTCTTTCGCCGATGGAGTATTTGCAAAACTTCACTGAGGATAGAATACTCAATTACAGTTACTCTACCGCCACGCTTCAGAAATTCACTCATTATGAAGTGAAGCTACCCAACGAGAACATCAAACCAAAAATATCAGGCAACTATGTTCTGAAGGTTTATGAAGATGGCGATAAATCAAAATTGCTGATCATCCAGCGTTTTTATGTAGTTGATGCCAAAGTATCTACCATGGCCGAGATCGTTCCATCGGCAGACAATAATCTGCGGCAAACCAACCAGAAGATCAATCTGCAGATCAACTATGGCGCTTTACGGGTGCAAAACCCTAATTATGATATCAAGGCATTTATTATGCAGAATGCGCGTCCGGAGACCATGCAGATAAGCACGCAACCGGCCAGCATCAGGGGCAACACATTGGTCTATAACGATGTAAGTACTTTCGATTTCCCCGGATTAAATGAGTTCAGGCATTTTGATACCCGCAGTTTGAAGCTGAATTCCGATAGAATATATCATATTTACCGCGATACTGCCAATACCGTTATTCTGCTAACCGACCCAACCCTCGATCAGCCAAATTACACCCTGTTTTACGACAACGATGGCAACTTCTACATCAACAACCAGGATGGCAGTGATCCGCGTATTGATGCCGACTACGCTCATATGTATTTTACCCTGGCAAGCACTAAATCAGCGGGTGATGGCTCTGCTTACATAGTTGGGCAGTTCAATAACTACCGTATGGATGAAAGCAGCAAACTGGATTTCGACGCAGCTAAAAGCCGATATTATATTCAGCTCCTTTTAAAGCAGGGAGTGTATGATTATGAATACGTTTGGATGCCCAATAATACCCGTAAACCTGATGACGCTTTTTTTGAAGGTTCACATTATGAAACCGAAAACGAATACCAGTTATTGGTTTACTATCACCCCGCCGGTGCACGATGGACTGAATTGGTGGGATTCCGTCCGGTAAAGGCTGCGAAGAATTAGTTGGTCAGTGATCAGTTGATCAGTGATTAGTTAAATGGTTGATTTAGGCCTGTTAGTCATTTGCTACGTAAATATATTATCACTGATTAACTGGTTAACCGATCACTGATTAACTGCTCAACTAATACTATCTTTGCAAAAATTTCAACGATGGACGTAAAAACCCCTAAGGACTCGCACACGATAATGAATGAACTGGTATTGCCCAACGATACCAACACTTTGAATAACCTGATGGGGGGACGCTTGCTGCATTGGATGGATATTGCGGCTGCTATTTCGGCACAAAAGCATTGCAACCGCATTGTGGTAACGGCATCTGTGGACAATGTTTCATTCAAACACTCCATCAAACTTGGTGATGTCGTAACGCTGGAAGCGAAAGTTACCCGTGCGTTTAATACCTCTGTGGAAGTCCGCCTGGATGTGTGGGCACAAAATATCCCTTCCGGGACGAAGGTGAAAAGCAACGAAGCTTACTATACCTTTGTAGCTGTTGACCAAAGCGGCCGCACTATACCTGTCCCTGCGGTTGAGCCACAAACGGAAGAAGATAAAATATTATTCGATGGGGCGCTTCGCCGCCGCCAGTTAAGATTGATCCTTGGCGGAAAGATGAAACCGGATGACGCTACTGAATTGAAAGCTTTGTTTTTTGCTGAGCAAAAGGATTAAATCAATTGGCTATTTACTCACCCGGACATCCCCGCTAACCAGCGGATGATCGCCCCTTTCTAAACCGCGTTTAAAGAGGGCTAAAAATGATAACTATATCAGTTGAAACGGAAAATAATTACAGCCAATACTTATAAATTTTTAAAGCCAACGATAATACCCCGCCAATAATAAAGTATAGCCAATATTTTTTATTAGAACTCCAGCCATCATTATGCGAAAACCTGAGCATGATCCCGATAAACAAAAGGCATAAGGGAGTAAGAAATCCAAAAAACATGTTTGTATCCGTGTAAGCTTAGGTGAGTTAATATCTGTTAATATGATTCGCAAAAGGCAATTGCTTTGCAACATTACCCCTTCAAATTCCCAATCTCTTCATGCAAAATATTCAGCACATTCCCTTTGGTCACATCGCCAAAAAGTGAAATGCCTGCAGCACCATTTTTAAATGCGAGTTGTATCCCCTGGCGTATTTCATCATCACTATTAAAATCTGACAGATACAGACCTGCATAAAGCGGGAATTTACCCGCAAGAAAATGCACACCTTCTTCAACGGCATCGCCTATCCAGGTAACTTTCTCTTTATAAAAGCCATGATAGATCATCGGGCAAACGCCATCCAGTCGCCAATTTGTCCAGTCCTGGCGTACGTTACGGCGGGCCACTTCGGGTGTCGGGAATACGGCGGCAGTAATGGCCTTTTTATGATTTTTAGCGATGTCCGACAAGCTATTTACCACGCGGGTGATATTATGGTAGCGGAACAACCGCCATGACAGGCTTGCTTCCGGGTATTGAATACTTGAAAGCTCCATGCCATAGTCGTTTTTAAACTTAGCCTGGCATACATCGCAATAGCAGAAATCATATTCCGGCAACTCTTTAGTTTGCTCGATATTATACTTCGACCATAAATTTACCGGCAGCACTACATCGCAATAGCGTACATAATCAAGGTGGATGCCGTCTATATAATCTTTATTCAGAATGTCGGTTACCTGCTGCTCCAAATATTGTTGAACCTCTGGCCTTGATGGGCATAACCAACGATAATAAGTAACATATGGAGGATGATCGGCACACGATTCTCCTTTGCGGTTTTTGCTATACCATTCGGGATGAGTGCTTACCAGTTCGGCACGGTTAAAGGTCCACATCCAGCGGTGAGTTTCCAGACCCTGGGCCTTTGCAGCGCGAAAATGTCTTTCACTGTCAGCCTCAAAAAACACCCCGGTTATGCCATTAGCTTTAAAAGAAGCATAGCGCGTTTTGAGCTCATCATCGGTATCTTTTGGGTTCGGGTTTGTCCAAACCCAATTCTTTATTTTTTTTTTCTTAGGCGCATTGGGTGCCGCCGAACCAGTCGCAGGTAATTGGGTAGCCAAACCGGCTACCAGGCTTGCTTTTAAAAAATCGCGTTTATTCATGAGGATGATCAGTAATTTTTTGCACCCATCCCAACTGGTCTATGGCCCATATTTCTTTACCCTCACTATCCTTTATAACTGCCATAAACTGGTGACTGGTGGCTTCCAGTTGTAATGTATTTTCTTTATTGTTTATGCTGACATGATCGTCGATACCCAGATCGTGCAGCGTGGCAGCGTAGGCTTTATGCTCGTTAAGCCATTGCTTTTGCCGGTAGTA
>JACXTT010008899.1_pt1 | contig 13819 bp, 10 predicted proteins | sample 9270951 | NCBI WGS metagenome assembly JACXTT01 (sample SAMN15532306, study PRJNA645909) | rock metagenome | isolation source: weathered quartz diorite | place: Puerto Rico | collected 2017-06-21 | reverse complement strand
CCATTCCGCACGGGTAAGCGGCGAAGCCACCCCGTAGCCTCATCGACCCACACTCCGGGACGAGAGTGGGACTCTCGGCTCACGCGGAAGTCGCGATTCCAAGTTATTTTTACGAAAACCATAAGTTTGTCGTGCACCAACCGACTGAATAATTGCCATTCGGTCAGCTCTTCTTACTCCCGGAGTAGGTCACCCGCCAAATCTTGTTGCCGCCGTCGTCGGTGATGAGCATCGAGCCGTCTTTCAGAACCAGCAACCCCACAGGCCGGCCCCATACTTCCTTACTGTTCTCGTCCGTCATCCAGCCGACGACGAAGTCATCATAGCCGCCAACAGGCTTGCCATCCTTAAACCGGATACGAACGATCTTATATCCGGTGCGCTTCGCCCGGTTCCATGAACCGTGAAGCGCCACGAACGCATCGCTCCGGTAATCGCTCGGGAACATTGAGCCCTCATAAAACAGAAGCCCCAGCACCGCCGAGTGAGACTGAATGAGCAAATCCGGGACTATGGCTTTCTTAACTAATTCGGGGCTCTCTCCCTTACGCCTAGGGTCCTCGTTTTGTCCAATATAAGCGTAGGGCCAACCATAGAAGCCACCATCCTTGATCGACGTCACGTAATCAGGTACTAGATCCTCTCCGATTCGATCTCGTTCTTGCACCGCGGCCCAGAGAGTGTTGGTACGCGGATAGAATGCCATGCCGATCGGGTTGCGAGTCCCCGTGGCGAAAAGCCGTTGCCCGCTGCCATCCGGATTGAATTCCGAGATGGCCGCGCGCACCGGGTCGCTCTCGACGCTCACATTTGAGGACGAACCAACGGCGACATAAAGCTTCGATCCATCGGGCTTGAAGAGGAGATTGCGCGTCCAGTGGTTGCCTGTCCCCGGCAAAGAGGCCAGTTTCTCGGGAGGGCCTTCGGCCTTGGTCTGACCCGAGGCATATTTGAAACGAACTACTGCGTTCGTGTTGCCGACGTATAGGTAATCTTTCCAAAATGCCAAGCCGAAGGGTTGTGACAGCCCATTCGCAAACTCGAAGCGTTCATCGACCGCGCCGTCCCCGTTTTTGTCCCGCAGGATTGTAATCCTGCCCGCTCGCGATTCCGCGACGAACACGTCGCCATTAGGCGCGAGTGCCATCCAGCGCGGACGATCCAAATTGCCTTCGGCAAATGTCCCGATCTTGAATCCGGGCGACAGTAGGAGCTCCGCCCCGGGGGGTCGAGGAACGACCTGAGATTGGTTGGTTGCATCTGGAGTAGCGTTCGGTCCGGGCAAGCTGCTAGGCGTGATCGAGTAATGGCCGAGGGAGATCATTTGCTTTGGCCCTCCCGAATTCTGATGCACGATTTGTGCACAGGCTACCAGGGCGGTGATCAGACACACGATCGATATTCCAAATACCAGGCGAACTTTAGTGTTCGTGAGAGCGAGACGGTTTTTAGTCATGGTCGAATCTGTTCCCTCCTGCGGCTCATTTTGTCAGTCTGAACCCAAAAATCCAACCCAATTCGGATCAGGATTGAACCGGATACTTTCATTAGCACTTAATTCCAGAAGGTGTGAAAGAATTGGCTTGCTGCCGAGCCAGAAGGTACGCGGTGAGTCGAAGGGGCGACGCGGCGGCTTCGCCGCCTGACCGTGCGGAATGCCTCGGGCTTGCAAGCCGGGCGTCTGTTGCGGCCAAGCGGCTGCGGGCGGGCCCGATGGAGAATTCCTTTGATTTGAACACGCTGAATCCCGTAAGATCGAACTAATCCACGGAAAGTGAATCGCCATAGGAGAGGGTTATGCCCCGAACCGCCGTACGCATTTCGTCATTGGTCGTTATCATCATGATGACGACATTTTGCGCTCTCATTGCCCGTCAGAATGAGGCAAATCACGCGACACAGGAACTCAATTCCCTATTCGCGTCCGAGTGGGACTATCAGATGGAGCAACATCCGACACGGGCTTCCTCACTGGGAGACAGACGCTGGAACGATCGATGGGATGATCTAAGCCTCGGCGCGATTAAAGGTCGGAACGATCATGCTGTCGGCCTCTTACACAGGCTCGAAGCGATTGATCGCACTCAGCTATCCGCGCGAGATCAGATTAATTACGACCTCTTCAAGAAGGATTATGAATCGCGCGTTGAAGAGTACCCCTATCGATGGTACCTAGTGCCACTCAATCAGCGCGGCGGCATCCAGACGGCCGATGAATTAGGGGACGAGCTGCGCTTTGAGACGATCAAAGATTATGAAGACTGGATTGCGCGTCTGCGAAACTTCCCTACCCACGTGGATCAGACGATGGCCTTGATGCGCGAGGGAGTGGCTGCGCGCATGGTGCTGCCGAAGGTGATTATGCAACGGATTCCGGCACAGATCGATCATCAGATCGCCGATGATCCCGCCCTGAGCCCGTTCTACAAACCACTCAAACGCTTTCCGGGTTCAATCGCGGAGGCTGATCGTCAGCGCCTGTCCGACGGGGCAAAGGGTGCCATCGCACGGGGCGTGATTCCCGCCTTCAGACGATTTAAAGAATATTTCGCTGGAGAGTATCTTCCGGCCTGCTTCGATCAGGTCGGCGCTTGGCAGCTGCCGAAGGGTGATGCGCTATACGAATTCTTCGCGCGAAAGTATACGACCACGAACCTGACCCCTAAGCAAATCCATGAACTGGGCGTGAGTGAAGTCGGTCGCATCCGCTCTGAGATGCAGAAGATCATCATCCAAGTAGGTTTCAAAGGGACATTTGCGGAATTCTTCCGACTCTTGAGGACCGATCAACGCTTCTATTATCGCACGCCAGAAGAGCTACTCGACGCGTATCGAGTCATCGCCAAGCGAATCGATCCCGGTCTGGTCAAGGTATTCAAGACCCTTCCTCGAACTCCGTACGGTGTCGAACCCATCCCGGAGAACATAGCTCCGGACACGACCACGGCGTACTACCGGCAGCCCGCCGCCGACGGCTCGCGGGCAGGCACATATTTCGTCAACCTCTATAAGCCCGAGACACGACCAAAGTACGAGATGATGGCGCTGTCATTGCACGAGGCGGTCCCAGGCCATCACTTGCAGATTGCGCTGGCAATGGAGCAAGGCGAGATCCCCAACTTCCGGCGATACGGGGGATACACCGCCTTCGTGGAAGGATGGGGACTCTATGCTGAGTCACTCGGGGAAGAGATGGGCCTCTACGACGACCCCTATTCGAAGTTCGGTCAGCTCACCTACGAGATGTGGCGGGCTGTTCGGCTGGTAGTGGATACAGGCATGCACTACATGCGCTGGGATCGACAGCGGGCCATCAATTTCTTCCTCGAGAACGCGGCCAAACAAGAACTCGATGTCATTAATGAGATCGATCGCTATATTGCGTGGCCAGGCCAGGCGCTAGCCTACAAGATCGGAGAGCTTAAGATCAAAGAGCTTCGCGTGCGGGCCAACCAGGCTCTCGGGAAGAGCTTTGACGTTCGAGATTTCCATCAGGTCGTCCTCGGCTCCGGAGCCGTACCCTTGGATGTTCTTGAGCGAAATGTGAATGAATGGATTGAGCGGAAAAGGCAGAAATCCTCGCCCGCGAACGCAGGCGGTACTAACATTGACTCGTTGACCCATTGACTCATTGACAACATACCCGCCCGCTACCGCAGGCGGTACTGCCTCTTATTTAGGAGCGCCCATGCGAAAGCGAACAGTCTGCGCCTTGGCTACTTTCTTGCTTTTTCCGCCGGTCTTCGCCCAGCAGGAAAACTGGAAACTCGTGCGCGAAAAAACGGAAGCGCGGCTGCGAGAGGTCGCAGGAAGCGTGAAGGGCGCAATGGGACTGTCGGTGCTGGACCTCACGAGCAACGACAGGATTTCCATTAACGAATCTCTCGTGTTCCCTCAGGGTAGCGCCATTAAAGTTCCCATATTGATGGAAGTGTTTAAGCAGGCGAAGGAAGGCAGATTCAAGCTGAGCGATCTGCGGTCTGTGGATAAAGAACACAAAGTCGGCGGCAGCGGCATCTTGAAGGAACTAGGCGACGGCACGTCACAACTCAGCATTCGCGATCTTTGCATTCTGATGATCCTGGTCAGCGACAATTCCGCGACCAACCTTCTGATCGACTTGGTAGGCATGGACAAGATCAATCTCACGATGGCCTCGCTCGGATTACGGCAGACGCGAGTGCAGCGCAAGATGATTGACCCAGCGGCCTCCGCAAGAGGTCAAGAGAATTTATCCACTCCGGCGGAAGCCGCCCGCATCATGGAAATCCTCTATCGGGGTGAATTTCTGGACCGGACTGCCTGTGATGAGATGATCTCGATCCTCAAGAAGCCTAAACGAGGCGGTATCAATGCAGGTCTTCCGGCGGACGTGCCAGTCGCCTTCAAGCCGGGCGGGATTGCAGGAGTCTCTACCGAATGGGCGATCGTTTATTTAAAGGAGCGACCGTACATCGTCGTGGTGATGGAGAATTATGAGGTGGAAGATGAGGCTGCCTCCGCGATGAAGACGATCTCGCGGATACTCTACGATTACTTCTGGCGCCTCGGCAGGTCGACCCGGTACGGCACCTACATCGAACCCTCGTTGATTAGCCTCATGCATCATTTGGATCAGAGAACGCACTAGACCACGAGTGGGTCTACGGACCAGCGAGCTCTCAAATTCTTACCGATATGACAATCTCAACTTCTACTGACCTAATCTCCCCCGTTCACCTGAACCCGAACGTCCGCGGCCTCCGCCCTTCGGCTACCCTGGCGATCAACGAGAAGAGTGCGCGCCTGGCAAAGCAAGGGCGAAAAGTTTACAGGCTCGGCTTCGGGCAGTCGCCCTTCCCGGTACCACCGCCTGTGGTTGAAGCGCTGCGGGCTAACGCGTTCCAGAAGGACTATCTGCCGGTCGAAGGGCTGGGCGAATTGCGGGTCGCGGTAGCCGACTTTCACCGACGGCTACACGACGTTCCAGCCAGTCCTGAAGACATTCTGATCGGCCCCGGGTCCAAGGAGATGATCTTTCACACGCAGCTCGCTTATCCCGGCGACGTCCTCATCCCCTCTCCCAGCTGGGTCTCTTACGAACCTCAAGCGGACCTGTTAGGACGCCGGGTGTGCTGGCTCCAGACTCGGAAGCAGGACGGCTGGCGACTGGCGCCGGATGTATTCGAGAGGCTTTGTCGGGAAGAGCCGGGACGCCCGCGACTCCTGATCCTGAATTACCCCTGTAATCCGACTGGCCTGACTCTTCGCGATAATGAGTTGAAGGAGCTGGCGAAGGTAGCTCAGAAGTACCAGGTGCTGGTGGTGTCCGACGAGATCTACGCAGGATTGGATCACTCCGCCGGCCACATTTCGCTGGCGAAGTACTATCCCGAGGGGACAATCATCAGCAGCGGATTGAGCAAATGGTGTGGCGCCGGCGGGTGGAGGCTCGGGACGTTTTATCTGCCCCCAAGTTTGCGCTGGCTGCGGGAGGCGATGACGTGTGTCGCTAGTGAGACCTACTCGACTGCCAGCGCGCCGATTCAGTATGCCGCCGTGAGGGCCTTTCAAATGGGGTCCGAGATCGAGCAATACCTCGAAGAGTCACGGCGAATCCTGCGGTCGCTAGGGAGTTGGGTCAGCGGCCGATTGCAGGAGATGGGTGTGGACGTGCATCCGCCCGAAGGTGGCTTTTATCTGTTCCCTGACTTCACGGCGTATCAGGACGTGTTGCGCGCCAGGGGGATTGAAACCGGCCCGGAACTGTGCGAGCGGCTGCTCGGGGAGACGGGAGTCGTGCTTTTGCCGGGTGCCGATTTTGGCCGCCCCACGCGGGAACTCACTTGTCGTCTGGCTTATGTTGACTTCGACGGCGGCCGGTGCCTGGCAGCGGCCGGAGGAGTGCCCGAGGGACAGGAGTTGGGAGAAGACTTTCTCCGTCACAATTGCGCGGATGTCCTGGCCGCGATTGACCTGATTGGCAAGTGGCTGCGGCTGGCCACATAACGGGATGGAGAGTGAAAGAAATGTTCGCGAGACGCGAGAAGGCCCGGGTGATTGAGGGATCCATTCTCTCCGCGATTCTAGTACTCTGCTGTCTTGCTCCGATTCGATCCCCGGAGGTTCAAGACGCGTTTGACCTCGTCATCCGCAATGGGCGGTTGATGGATCCGGAATCGGGTCGCGACCAGGTAGCCAGTGTCGGCATTCGCGGTATGAAGGTCGCCGTGATTACCGACCGCATGATCCACGGCCGGAGGGAGATCGACGCGACCGGATTAGTGGTGGCGCCGGGCTTCATCGACATCCTCGCTTCCACCAAACCGGACAGGGCCACGCACAGCCAAAAAGTGTGCGACGGTCTCACGACCACATTCGGCATGCACGGCGGCCCGCTCAAGCCGGAGGAATACCACCAGCGAATGCTCTCGGTCGGCCCTCTGATCAATTACGGCGCGGCGATCGGAGACCGGGTACTGCGCACGGCGGCGGGCGCCATCGACCCGTACCGGCCGGCAACGCGAGAACAGATCGAAGGCATGAGGCGGATGGCTGAACAAGCGATCTGTGCCGGCGCCGCCGGGATTGGATTCGGCATCAACTACGCCCCCGGCGAGTCCTACGATGAAGTTCACGCGCTCTTCGAGGTAGCGGCCCGGCATGGCGTACCGTGTCACCTGCACGCCCGATACAAAGGCAACATCTTCCCGGAAACGATCAGCCTTGCGGTGATGGAGGTCATCAGCATGGCGGCGGCGACAGGGGCAAGTGCGGAGCTAGCCCATCTCACCTCCTCGACAGTTGGCTCCGCGCCGCTTTGCATCCGCTTGATCGAGGGTGCGGCGCGTCACGGCGTGAACGTCGGCTTCGACTTCCACGTTTGGACGCGAAACGAGACCAGTTTGCAATCGGCGCTCTACGACGAGGGCTGGCAGGAGCGCTTCGGCGGCATCAGCTACGAACAGATTTACGTTTCCGAAACGCAGGAGCAGTTAACCAAGGCACGCTTCGAGGAATTGCGCAAGCAGAAGAAGCCGCTCGAAGTGCAAACCGAATTCATTAAAGAAGAGGAGATCGAACTGGCGCTGCGAAGCCCACTGGGGATCATCTCGAGTGATGGCGGGGGACTGGAGGATGGCAAGGGACACCCGCGGAGCGTCGGCACTTTCGCACGCTTCCTGCGCCTATACGTACGCGAAAGGAAGGTGCTCTCGCTTATGGAAGGACTACGGCGCATCACTCTGCTGCCAGCCCGGCGACTGGAAGAGAGCGTACCTGCGATGAGGCACAAGGGCCGGCTTCAAGAAGGGAGCGACGCCGACATCACCGTATTTGACCCGGACCAGATTCGTGAGCGGGCCACTTATCGAGCGCCGGCGCTGCGTTCAGAGGGCGTCCGCTTCGTCATTGTTAATGGCACGCTGGTGTTGGATCACGAGCAAATCGTGGCAGGCGTGCCGCCCGGACAGTGGCTGCGTCACACATGCACAGCAGACTCGCGCGAGACACGTGCCTCGTTCCGGTCTCGATGATTGAGCTGCGATATGATGGGAAATACTTCAGGCTTTCATGGTGAGATCGCCTGGCGCCCTGACGAGGTCGCCCGCGACCGCGCCCAACTCACCCGATTCTTATCCTTCTCCCGGCTTAATTCGTTCGAGCAACTCTACCAGCGCTCTATCGAGGATGTAAGCTGGTTCACGGAACGAGTGCTTCAGTTCTTGAACATCAAGTTCGATCCCCCATACCGCCAGGTACTTGACCTGTCTCGCGGAATCGAGTGGCCGCGGTGGTGTGTAGGCGGCGGAATGAACATTGCCGCGAACTGCCTGCACCGTTACCCGAGAGCCGTTTCAGCCACGAAGTTGGCAGTGCTGTGCGAGGGCGAAGAAGGAATGATCCGGACGTTGACCTACGCCGAACTCGACGAGGCAGTCGAACACTGTGCCGCCGGTTTTCGAGCCGTGGGGTTAAGCCGTGGCGACGCGATGGGGATCCCACTCCCAATGCTGCCGGAGACAGTGATTGCGCTGCTGGCGACTGCGTGCATCGGGGCAATCGCCGTGCCGCTCTTCTCCGGTTACGGACCGGCCGCCATCGAGTCGCGCTTGCTGGACGTCGGCGCGAAGGCGCTCTTGACATGTGACGCCTTTCCCCGCCGGGGCGCACATGTACCCGCGAAAATTACGGCCGATGAGGCGATCGAGCGCTGCCCAGCGGTGACGAAAGTTATCGTCGTGCGACGGGTGGGCCTCGATGTTTCCATGCGTGAAGGCCACGACATGAGTTGGGATGACTTACTCGCAATCGGAGAGCGCGCGGAAGAGAGTGCCCGTCGAGTGGAGCCGACCGGGGCGGAAGACGGGTTGATCGTCCTTTACACCTCAGGGACGACCGGCCGCCCTAAGGGAATTCTTCACACCCACTGCGGCTTTCCTATCAAGGCAGCCCAGGACATGGCCTTCGGCACCGATGTCGGGCCGGGCGACCGCATCAGCTGGGTCACCGATATCGGCTGGATGATGGGTCCGTGGTTGATCTACGGAGCGATGCTCCTCGGGGCGACGATCGTGCTTTATGACGGGGCGCCTGATTACCCGGCGCCCGACAGACTGTGGGCCTTCTGCGCACGGAACCAAGTCGAGATTATGGGCCTTTCACCGACCCTGGTCCGGTCGCTCGCCGTTCACGGCGACGAGTTGCCAGCCATGCATGACTTGTCACACGTTCGGATCTTCGGGTCAACCGGCGAGCCATGGAACCTTGATCCGTGGTGGTGGCTATTCGAGAAAGTGGGAAGAGGCAGGGTGCCGATCATCAACTACTCCGGTGGAACGGAGGTTTCCGGGGGTATTCTCATGGACAATCCACTGCTCGCCATTAAGCCCTGTTCATTCGCCGCCCCCTGTCCGGGAATCGCGGCCGACGTCGCCGACGCACAAGGCCATTCGCTGCGGAACTCGGTCGGTGAGTTGGTGATTCGCCAACCCTGGATCGGTATGGCCCGCGGGTTCTGGCGGGACCCCGATGGTTTTCTGAAGAGCTACTGGTCACACTGGCCGGGGGTCTGGGTGCACGGCGATTGGGCTCAGAGGGACGAACACGGGTACTGGTACATCCTGGGGCGCAGCGACGATACCCTTAAAGTCGCTGGCAAGCGGGTCGGGCCGTCGGAGGTGGAGTCAATTCTGGTCGGCCATCGAGATGTGGTTGAAGCGGCGGCCGTCGGCGTGCCGGACGAAGCGAAGGGCACTGCCATGATCGCCTTTTGCGTGCTCAGAGCCGGCGTGCAGGCAACGGCCGAACTCGCCTGGGAGTTACAGCAGAGGGTCTCCCGCGACCTCGGCAAACCACTACGACCGGGGAAGGTGCTCTTCGTGCCCGCGCTGCCGCGCACGCGAAATTCGAAGGTGATGCGCCGCGTGATCCGTGCTTGTTATCTCGGAGAAGACCCAGGTGATATTACTGCTCTGGAGAATCCGGGGGCGGCGGAGGCTATTCGCCAGGCCGCTGAAATGTCGGGACCATTGTCCGAGGCCTAACCCGGCCGCAGCCATTCAAAGGAGCATCGTTTCGAGCTTGGGAACCACCGTCTTCGTGATCGCCCCGTGTGACCGTCCTGGTAATCGTTTTCGGTCCTGCATGAATGTGGGAGACCACTCGGGTCAACATAGTCACGACCGCTTCAAGGTCGATTACCAAAATTGATTACGAGGACAATCACGAGCAACGGGGGCGACACTCGTCAACTCCACCTCGCACTGAGCCGATGGTTCAGGACCCCGAGCGGTCCCGCTCCAGTAGAGCGCTCCTACAACGACTGTAGGAGGCCTCTTCCCGCCCTGCATGACCAACCGTTGGGGCCGCGCAGGGCTGGTCGCGCTGCAGGAGAGCGCTCCTACACACGGCCTTGTTTAGTTGCACGGCGCTATGCTACCTTCCGGCGTTTCATGAGCGCGAGAGGCTTGACACGAACTACTCTTCCCCGACTGGCGCTCTGCGCGCTGATTCTCGCGCTATCTACCGCCCCGACTCTCCTCCGTATTCCAGTGAGAGGGACCCCGGCCGCGCCCGGGCAGCCGCGCCCTAGGGCGCTGATCGCCTCTTCCCTCTATTCGGATTTCGATGGCGACCAATTGCTCGACCGAGTGGAGATTTCCTGGGCCGGCGTCGAGGGCGACATCGAGGTACGGCTCAGCGGCTCGGCGTCGAGGCATCTCAACCTTGGCCCAAGAGCACGGATTCACGGCGGATTGTTGGCGGCGGATATCGACAGCGACAGCGATCTTGACCTGATTTGGCTCCCCCTGAGCGGTGCCAAGGCCGCCTTGGTGTGGCTCGGCGATGGCCGGGGCCATTTTGAGATAGCGAAAGACGCCGGGTTATTCACGCCGGCCCTCGACTCGCTGCTCGTCGATTGGAGCGGCTATACGATCGGTCAAGGGTCCTCGGAAGTGTGTCCGGCGTGCATCAGTGGATTCTCTCCTCTATCCGATCAAGCAGCAGTTTACAGACTCGATCTTGGACGTCGTGGCTGCCTCGCCATCGCCAACCGGGGCACGAGCGGCATGCTGGACTTTCGAATCGAGGGCGCCTCGGAACGCGGTCCGCCAGTTTCCCTCTGCTAATTCGCAAAACAGGAAAAACCTGAATAAGGCGAGCTCGCCGCTGCGTGAGCACAAGGTAGCTTTAAAGCTACGGACATCTCGCAGCTCGCATGTGCTCGCGTGGAGCCGGAAAATTTCGCTGGTGGATATTCTATGAGGTTGATAAGAAGCATGATCTTGAGAAGCACTCCCAAGGTACTTCGGCAATTCAATCTGATACTCGTTGTCGTGATGGTTGGTTTTCATCCCGGTCTTGTTTGGTCCCAGAATCCTGGAGACCCCGTCCCCCGGAAGCTAACTCTAGCGCAAGCGGAAGCCTTACTCATCCAGCGCAATCTGGCTGTCGCCGCTTCTCGCTATCAGATAGAGGCGAGCCGCGCCGCTCGATTGATCGCCAGCTACAAGCCTAATCCGGTCATGACCATTGGGGCGGAACAAATCCCGTTTCAGACTCCCCTGAAGGGAACGCTTCCCCGCTTCTTTGCGACCGATTCGAACGCCGGAGCTAACCCGGTCTACACGCTGCGTTTCGACAAGATCATCGAGCGCGGAGGCAAGCGCGAGCTGAGAACCGAGCAGGCCGATTTTCAGGTCAAGGCGTCGGAAGCGCAGATGCTGGACGCGATCCGCATTCAGCTGTTTCAGCTTAGACAGGCATTCACGAGCGCAATGGTCGCTCGCGAGAATCTTCAGTTGGCCGAAACCACAAACCAACAGTATGAGCAGACCGAGAAACTCACGGTCGTCAAGGTAGAGAACGGCGACCTAGCCGGCGCAGAGCTTTATCGAGTGCGCGCTGGACGACTTCAGTATGAACAATCGGTCCTACAGGCACGCACCACATATGAGCAGGCCACTCGAGATGTCCTCAACATTCTCGGCGCGCATGTAGAGGATGTTGCACCTACGATCGAAAAGGTGTCCTACTCCAGCCCGATTCAGCAGCTTCCCGACTCGCTACGCAACGCGCCCCTCGAGATCAGCGGCGCCTTCGATGATCGTCCGGTTGCGAGGACACCCACGGATCTGCGCCAAATTGCACTCGCGGAACGGCCGGATGTGATGGCCGCGCGCAACCTCTTGGAGGCCGCCGGGCGCGGGGTGTTGCTTGCAAAGGCCCAGCACGCGCGAGATCTCGATATCGGTTATGAATACCAGCGCGTGGGGGATGACCACTCCGCCGGTGTCGTCATCCAATTCCCCCTATTCGTCTACAACAACCAGCGCGCGGCCGCCACACAGGCTGAGGCGATACGCCGGGCAGCGGAAGCACAACTGCGCCAAGCCGAGCTGCAAGCGACCACAGATGTGGAAAAGGCCTATCAGGCCTACCTGTCGGCCCGAAGGATGCTCGACCTTTACAATTCACAAAACCTCACGCAGGTAGAGAAACTTCGCGACATCTCCGTCTATAGCTACCGGGAGGGCGCCGCGAGTCTCTTCGAGTTGCTGGACGCGCAGCGGTCCTATAACCAAGCAATCACGGCCTACAACCAGGCACGGGCCGACTACCAAATGAGTCTGTGGCAGTTGGAGCAGGCCATCGGGCGGCCGTTGAGGTAATGCTCGAAGGTAGGTTATGAAAGTGGCCAAGAATCTCGATTATCAGAATAGTGACACCTCGTCGGTCGAACCCGAGCCGTTAGAGTTGGACCTGGGCGATACGGAACTCCACCACCGTCCGGCGGCATCCCGCCCGAGAAGGGCAAATCGAACGCTGATCGTGGTGGCCGTGCTCATCGCCGCGATCGGCGCGGTTTTTTTGTGGCGGTGGAAAGCGGCTCGGACCCACGCTGTAGAATCCCCGCCAAATGCGTCCGTGCCTCTTAGCGACGTCGTGGTCCCCGATCAGGCGCAGCTCAAGCAGATTTCGGTGGACCTCGTAGGTGAACAGACGGTAACCACAGATCGGGATGCCACGGGCAAAGTCAGCTTCAATGAGGACCGGCTGACACCGGTCTTCACGCCCTACGCCGGTCGTGTCGTGGAGACGTTGGCATCCAAAGGGGCGGAGGTTGAGCGGGGCCGGCCCCTACTCGTCCTCGAATCGCCCGAGCTGATTTCGGCGCAGAATGACTTGACCTCGGCTCGTTCCGAATTGTCAAAGGCGAAGATAGCGCTCGACGTGGCGCGAGCCAGTGCCGAACGCGCAAGACGGCTCTACGAGCGCGAGGCAATCGCTTCCAAAGATCTTCAACTGGCCGAGGCCGATTTCGCGCGGGCGACGGACGAATATCACCGCGCACAGGATTCGCTCGCCGCCGTTGAAAACCGGCTCGCGTTGTTCGGAAAAGAGCCGCAGGAGATTGCGCAATTGGGCGGCCGTGTGGATCGACGCGTGGTAATCCGAGCGCCAATCGCCGGCACCATCGTGGAACGCAAAGTTGGACCGGGACAATATGTGAAGCCGGATTCGCCCGATCCGCTTTTCCTGATCTCCGATCTCTCGACGCTGTGGGTGCTTGCAGACGTATACGAGAGCGACTTGGCGGGCATTCACTTCAATGCCCCCGCCGAGATCACGGTGGCTGCCTATCCGCACCATACTTTCCCGGCGCATATTTCCTTCATCAGTCCGACAGTCGATCCCTCGACGCGGACGGTTCGGGTTCGCTGCCTGGTCGAGAATTCAGACCGCCTGCTCAAGCCGGACATGTTCGCCAAGATCAAGATTAATTCGGCCATGCAGCGGCTCGTGCCGACCGTGTCCGCGAACGCGATCGTATCCCAGGGCGATGACTCCCTCGTCTTCGTGGAAGAGTCGCCCGGCCGATTTCGGAGGCGACAAGTCCGCATAGGGCGGGAAGTCGGGGGTCAGGTTACGATAGAAGAGGGCCTGCGGCCGGCCGAGCGCGTCGCTGCACGAGGTGCGCTGCTGCTTAACCAGCTCATCAAATCGAAGGGATAAATGACACGCTTCGCGATGCCGGCCATACATGATCGGTAAACTAATCGATTTCATTTTGCGCGAGAGGCTGCTTGTCGTCGCGCTTTCTGTCCTTTTGCTCCTCGGGGGGTTCTACGCCTTCAAAGCCCTGAATATCGAGGCGTATCCGGATCCGTCGCCGCCAACGATAGAAGTAATCGCCCAGAATCCGGGCTGGTCGGCCGAAGAGATGGAGCGACAGATCACACTTCCTCTCGAGGTGCAACTAAATGGGATTCCGGTTCAAGATCCAATTCCTTTGAACTAGTGTTCTGACCTCACCGAAATCAAGTGCTAATTCAAA
>JACXTT010008898.1_pt1 | contig 13820 bp, 16 predicted proteins | sample 9270951 | NCBI WGS metagenome assembly JACXTT01 (sample SAMN15532306, study PRJNA645909) | rock metagenome | isolation source: weathered quartz diorite | place: Puerto Rico | collected 2017-06-21 | reverse complement strand
GCCCGATGGTGTAGGGATGCTGCGGCTCGGCGAAGAGCCGCTCGACGCTGCAGCGCTCGATCACCTGGCCGGCGTACATGACGATCACGTCGTCGGCGAGCTCGGCGATGACACCGAGGTCGTGCGTGATCAGGATGATCGCGGTGCCCATCTCGGCCCGCAGCGCGCGCATCAGCTCGAGGATCTGCGCCTGGATCGTGACGTCGAGCGCCGTGGTCGGCTCGTCCGCGATGAGCAGCTTCGGGTTGCATGCCAGCGCCATCGCAATCATCACGCGCTGGCGCATGCCGCCCGAGAGCTGGTGCGGGTAGTCGTCGGCGCGCTGCTCCGGCGACGGTATGCGCACGCGCCGCAGCATCTCGATCGCTTGATGTTTTGCCTCTGGCTTGCTCACATTCCTATGGCGAAGGAGCGCTTCGCCGATCTGCTCGCCCACCGGAAACGCCGGGTTGAGCGAGGTCATCGGCTCCTGGAAGATCATCGAGAGCTGGTCGCCGCGCAGGCTGCGCATGCGGCTCTCCGGCAGCCCGAGCAGATCAACCCCTTCGAACAGCACCTCGCCGCCGTCGATGTGGCCCGGCGGCTGCGGCACGAGCCGCATGATCGAGAGCGCGGTGACGCTCTTGCCGCAGCCCGATTCGCCGACGATGCCGAGCGTGCGGCCGCGCGCGAGGCTGAAGGCGACGCCGTCGACCGCGCGCACCACGCCGCTCTCGCCATCGAACGTGGTGCGAAGCTGCCTCACCTCAAGCAGGTTTTCGGTACCGGGCAATCTCTTCCTCGATGCGCGCGCGATCGAGCAGACCCCAGGGGCGTGCCTTGCTCGGCGCGCAGCGCATGTAGGGGATGAAGCGCTCGTGCGCCTTCTCGTACAGGCGCTTCAGCTCGACGAGCGGCTCGGCGTGATCGTCGACGCGCAGATCGAGCTGCGCATAGTCTTCGCCGGCATGGATGACGAGCGCCGCCGACTGCTTGCCGCGCTTGTCGCCGCCCGCGGCTTCGCCGGCTTCGAGCGCCGCGATCAGGCGCTCGGCAAAGGGGCGAGCGCTCGACTGCTGATATGCGCGTGCGGTCTCGCGGAGCACGCGCTCGTTCGCCAGCATGTTGCCGGCGACCGAGTACCCGTCGCCGGCGAGCGCGCCGCACCACTCGATGCAAGCAGTGCCCGTGTGCTGCCCGATGCGGCCTTGGACGTCGATGATGTGGAGCTGGCGCTGCTCGCGTCCTTCGTCGGGGGTCGTCAGACGCTTGACAACCTCAGGTGCAGCGAGGCCCGCGCGCAACAGCTCAAGACCTTGGCTTGCGTAGCGGGGATTGACCAGCGCCTGCGTCGAAAGCGCGCCGACGCCGCTTTGCGCGCGCGGGCACAGCGCGCCGGCGGCGAAGAAACGCGTCGCGATCGCGACCCCGAACGCACCGCTTGCGGCATCGCGCGCGATGATCGACCATGTCATGGCGCGCGATGATACCCGCAGGGCTGCGGTGCTATCCTTGGCCCATGAGGTGGCTCGCCATCGCCGGTTGCGCCATCGTGGCGCTCGGAACCGCGCACGAGGCCGCCGCGGCCGACCGCCGTGGGTTCGGTGGCGGCCGCGCGCCGGCAGCCGCGCCCGCGATGGCGCCGCATCACTTTCACGGCGGGACACGCGTGTTCGTCGGCGGCACTTTTTTCGTCGGACCGCCGCCTTACTATTACTGGCCGGGCTATTGGCCGGGCTACTACTACCCACCGGTCGTGGCCGCGCCCGCCCCTTATTGGTACTACTGCGCGCCGCTCGCCGCTTATTATCCCTACGTGCCGGATTGCCCCAGCGGCTGGCAGCTCGTAGAGCCGTACCCCTACTGACATGGCTACCAAACCCGAGACCACGAACGAGATCAAGGTTGATCCGAACGCGCTTTACCTCGAAGAGATCTTCACCGACCGACGCGTCGGCACCATCCGGCGCCTCACGCCCGTGAAGAAGGACGGCCAGCGCGACAGCGCGCGCCCGGTGATCTACCAGGGCGAGACACAGGTGCTGACGCCGGCGGGCGCGCTGCCGATCGGCTTCGACATTCCGGCCGTGACGCTCGAGGAGGCGGCCGACAAATTCGGCCAGCTCGCGCGCGAAGCGATCGAGCGCACGGTGCGCGAGCTGCAGGAGCTGCGCCGCCAGGCCGCCTCGCAGATCGTCGTGCCGCAGGGACCGCTGCCGCCGCTCACCGGCGGCGGCGCGGGCGGCGGCGGCAAGATCCAGATGCCGTAGCGCCTAACGCAGCCAGTCCAGCACTCGCAGACCGGGGACGCGCGCGAACTCGGAAACGTTGGACGTGACGACGCTCGCGCCCAGGCTGCGCGCGTGCGCGGCGATCAGCGTATCGAGTGGTCCGATACCGATGCCCTTCGGTTCGAGGGCAGCCCGGATTTCGCCAGCGTGAATCGCCGCCGCCGTATCGAAGTCGGCGAACGCGAACTGGGAAAGCACCAGGCGCAGCTTGCCTTCCTTCTCGGCTGGCATGCGGGCCTTCGCCACCATGGTCCTCAATTCGGCGAGCGTGATCGTCGAGATGAGCCGGTCGCGGAGCGCGAGCGGCTCGATCCGGGCAGCGAGCTGGTCGAAGCCCGCGCGTTGGTGCACCAAAGCCGAGATGCTGTTTGTGTCGAAGACGAACTTCAACGCTGGCGCCGCGGGCGCCCCGGCCGCAGTTCGCGGTCGTCGCGAACGTCTGTCCATTGCGGCTGCTCACGCGGGGCGAGATCGATCGGGCCGATGGCGCGCAGCAAGGCGAGTAGCGACCCCTTGCGCGGCCGTTTCGGATGGATCGTCAGGACGCCAAGATCCTGCTTGATGATGACTTCATCCCCCGGCACGTCGAATTCCTTCGGCAGGCGGATCGCCTTACTGCCGCCGTTCTTGAATACCTTCGCAGTTCGAATCACCGACGCCATGAATGCGCTCCGTATAGACTGCAATATATACTATGTGCGTGCGGGTCGCTGAAGTACAGGCTTGGGTGCAGGACGCTGCGCGGATTGTCGTTCTCACCGGCGCCGGCATCTCCACCGACTCGGGCATTCCCGACTTCCGCGGCCCGCAGGGCGTGTGGACCAAGAATCCGCTCGCCGAGAAGCTCTCCAACATCCATTACTACCTCGCAGATCCCGAGGTGCGCAAAGCCTCGTGGCAAAGCCGGCTCCACCATCCCGCGTGGCAGGCGCAGCCTAATGCGGGTCATCTCGCGCTGGTCGCGCTCGAGCGGCAGCGCAAGCTGCACGCGCTGATCACGCAGAACATCGATGAGCTGCACCAGCTCGCCGGCAACTCGGGCGAGCTCGTGATCGAGGTGCACGGCAGCATGCGCCGCTTCATGTGCTGGGGCTGCGGCATGCGCGGGCCGATGCAGCTTGTGCTCGGGCGCGTGCGCGCGGGCGAAGACGATCCGCATTGCCGCGATTGCGGCGGGATCCTGAAAAGCGACACGATCTCCTTCGGCCAGCAGCTCCTGCCCGAGGTGATCGACCGCGCGATGCAGGCGGCGGGCGAGGCGGATCTGTTCCTCGCGGTGGGCACGAGCCTGCAGGTCTATCCGATCGCGGGCGCCTTCGACATCGCGCGCTCCGCGGGCGCGAAGACCGTGATCATCAACGCCGAGCCCACGCCGTACGACGACATGGCCGATGCGGTGCTCGGGGGCTCGATCAGCGCGGTGCTGCCCACGCTCGTTACAGCGCGAGAAAGCGCTGCGCGTTCCCTGAACTGATCGCGGCGAGCGTCGCCGCGTCGAGCTCGGCCGCTTCCAGGGTCTTCACCGGCTGCGGATCGCCGAGCGCGAACGGATAGTCGCTACCGACCATGATCTGCGAGGCGCCGAACGTGGCAATCACATGGCGCACCGCGAGCGGATCAAAGACCAGCTGGTCGTAATAGAACCGCCGCGCGGTCACCGCCGGCGATTCGCCCAGCGCTTCCCTGGCCTTCGGTAGCACGTTCCAGGCGTGTACCAGCCGCGCGAGCAGGATCGACATGACGCCGCCGCCGTGGCTGAACGCGATGCGCAGGCGCGGGTGGCGTGCGCCGATGCCGCCGGTGATCATCGAAGCGCAGGCGAGGCCGATGTCGCCGGGGAAGCACACCGCCTGCTCGGAGAACGGGCCGACGATGCGCTCCTGGCCCGCCGGGCGCAGCGCGTGCACGAAGATCGCCGCGCCGATGGCTTCCGCGGCGGCGAAGAACGGCTCGTAGCGCGCATCGCCGATCGACACGCCATTCACGTGGCTCGCGATCTCGACGCCGGCGAAGCCGAGCTTCCGGCAGTATTCCAGCTCGCGGATCGCCGCATCCATGTCCTGCAGCGGCGCGGCACCCAGGCCGACGAAGCGCTGCGGCGCCTCAGCCACCATCCCGGCGATGACGTCGTTGAGATAGCGAATCAGCGTCGTCGCATCGTCGAGCGGCAGCCAGTACGAAAGGAGCTCGGGCATCGGCGAAATCGCCTGGCGCGTGACGCGCATCGCGCCCATGTCGGCGATGCGCCGCGGCACGCTCCAGCAGCCATCCGACACCGTGCGGTAGATCTTGCCGGAGATCATCACGTGCTTGTGGCACGCATATGCGTCGGCCATCGACGGCCACGACACGTCGCGGCCCTTGCCGGCGTAGCCCGGGAACTTCTCGGGGACGATGTGCGTATGGATGTCGATGCATTCGTTCATCGCCGCCGATTATAGAATCGGGACATGCACCGATTGCTCCTCGCGCTCGCCGCGGCTGCGGCGACGTTTACGCTGCACGCACAGGACTGGCCCGCGCGGCCGGTGAAGATCGTCGCGCCCTTCGCCCCTGGCGGCACCGCGGACACGCTCGGGCGCCTCGTCGCGCAGAAGCTCTCCGAGCAGTTGAAGGAGAGCTTCGTCGTCGAGAACCGGGCCGGCGCCGGCGGTGTGGTGGGCTCGGAATTCGTCGCCAAGAGCCCGCCGGACGGCTACACGCTCGTCGTCTCGGGCATCGCCTCGCACGTGATAGCGCCGCACTTGCCGGGCGGCACGCCATACGATCCGCTGAAAGACTTCACCCACATCGCGCTCCTCGGCGGCCCGCCGGCGGTGTTCGCGGTCCACCCGTCGGTGCCGGCGAAAAACCTCAAGGAGTTCGTCGCGCTCGCGAAGAAGGAGCCGGGCAAGCTCACCTACGGCTCGCCCGGCCCGGGCACCCAGGGACAACTGGTCGCCGAGTTCTTCAAGCGGCTGGCCGGCATCGACATGGTTCATGTGCCGTACAAGGGCGCGGCGCAGGCGGTGACCGACCTCATGGGCGGGCAGATCAGCGCCGTCTCGACCACGCTCAGCACCGCGGCCGGGCAGATCAAGGGCGGCCGCGCGCGGGCGCTCGCGCTGAGCTCCGCGCAGCGCCTGCCCGATTACGCGGAGATCCCAACCTTCGCCGAGCAGGGCTACCCGGATCTCGTCGCCACCGTCTGGTTCTCGCTCTCCGGCCCCGCCGGCCTGCCGCCGGAGATCGTCGACAAGCTCAACGCGGAAGTGCGGCGCGCGCTCGAAACCTCGGACGTGCGCGCGCGCATGCGGCACGACGGCATTGTGCCGAATCGGCTCGATGCGAAGGAGTTCACCGCCTTCGTCGCCGACGAGCTGCGGCGCTGGGGCCCGATCGTGCGCGCTTCGGGCGCCAAGAAAGACTAGATTTTGTAGCCCTTCTCCTTCAGCGCCTTGTCCACCCAGCTGCGGTCGACGGTGCCGGCGACAATCTGCTTCATCGACGCCGTTTCCTTTTCGAGGATGGACTTGGCGGACGCCAATATGCGCTCAGCCTGGTCCTGCGGGACAGCGACGAGGCCGTCGGCGTCGCCGACGATGATGTCGCCGGGATTCACCGGCATGCCGCCGACCACCACAGGAACGTTGATCTCTCCCGGGCCGTTCTTATACGGCCCGCGGTGCGTAACGCCCGCGGCGTAGACCGGATAGCTGCCGGCGCCGATCTCTGCGGAATCGCGGATTGCGCCCCAGATGACGAGGCCGGCGATGCCGCGCTGCTTGGCGCGCGCCGCCATCAGCTCGCCGATGATCGCGTTATCGAGCCAGCCGCCCGCATCCACCACGACCACGTCGCCGCGCTGCGCGGTGTCCAGCGCTTTGTGCACCAGCAGGTTGTCGCCCGCGGCGGTGCGCACGGTGAACGCCGGGCCCGCGAGCTTTCCTTCTCTGTGCATCGGGCGTAACTGGTGTCCGCCCGCGTAAAGCCGCTCCATGCTGTCGGAAAGATGCGGCGTCACCATCTTGGCGAGCTCAGCGACGAGCCGCGGGTCGGGACGCTTCGGCATATCCAGGAGGCGCATGGAGGCGCTCATGCTCTTTTCCTCAGTCGTTTGTCGAGCCGGGGATAGACCCGGCGCGCGTTGCCTTCGAAGATCTTCCCCTTGTCCGCCGCGCTGAGGTCGAGCGTGTCGATGTAGCGCTTGGTGTCGTCGAAGTTGTAGCCGGTCTCCGGGTCGACCGCCTTCACCGCGCCGAGCATCTCGGAGGCGAACAGGATGTTGTCGACCGGGATCACCCGCGCCATGCAGTCGATGCCCGCCTGGTGATAGACGCAGGTGTCGAAGAACACGTTCTTCAGGAGATGCTCCTTGAGCGGCGGCTTCTTCATTTCGATCGCCAGGCCGCGATAGCGCCCCCAGTGGAACGGCACCGCGCCGCCGCCGTGCGGGATGACGAACCGCAGCGTCGGAAAGTCCTTGAACAGGTTGCCTTGTATCAACTGCATGAACGCGGTCGTATCGCCGTTGATGTAATGAGCGCCGGTGTAGTGGAACACCGGATTGCACGACGAGGTGACGTGGATCATCGCCGTCATCTCGAGCTCGGTTAGCTTCTCGTAGAGCGGATACCACCACCTGTCGGTGAGCGGCGGATCGGTCCAGTAGCCGCCCGCGGGATCCGGGTTCAGGTTCACGCCGACGAAGCCGAGTCCCGCGAGGCGCTCGAGCTCTGGGATGCAGTTCTTCGGCGACACGCCGGGGTGCTGCGGCAGCTGCCCGCCCGGCGCGAAGTTGTCCGGCAGCAGCGTACAGATGCGGTGGATCAGGTCATTCGACATGCGCGACCAGACGATGCCGGTCTCTTCCGTGCCGACATGGTGCGCCATGCCGGCCGCGCGCGGGGAAAAGATCGTGAGGTCGCTTCCCCGCTCGCGCTGCAGCTTCAGTTGCGGCTGCACGCTCTGGACGAGCTGCTCGTCGCTGATGCCAAGCTCCGTGGTAGCGGGTTTGCGCATCGGATCGGCAAGCCCGGCGAGCTGCTTGTCGCGGAAGGCGAGCAGCGGCGCCGGCTCGGTCGTGTAGTGGCCGTGGATGTCGATGATCATGGAGCGCCTAGTGTACTCGGGCAAAATACGCCGCTCATGGACCGGCTCACTATTGCAGCGCTGCAGGCGATGAAGCGCGAAGGGCGCAAGATCGTCGGCGTCGTCGCCTGGGATACGCCGATGGCGCTCGTCGCCGAGCGCGCCGGCGTCGACCTCGTGTCGGTAGGTGATTCCGTCGGCGTAAACCTGTGGGGTCGCTCGGAGGAAGCACCAGTGTCGCTCGCGGAGATGCTGCTCGTGTGCAAGGCGGTGCGCCGGGGCGTGAAGCGCGCGCTGCTGTCCTGCGACGTGCCTTCCGGCTCGCTGGACGACGCGCGGCGCCTGGTCGAAGACGGCGGTGCGGACATGGTGAAGGTCTTTGCGCCGGCAGCGCGCGTCGAGGCGATCGCAAAGGCCGGCGTCGCGGTCTTCGCCGAATTCCATGGGAAGCGGCCCACGGCTGACCTGCTAGCGGAGGCGAAGGCGTTGGAAGCGGCGGGCGCGGTCATGCTCGACTTCCGGCACTCCGGACCCGAGGCGGGCGCGGCGGTCGCGCAGGCGGTGAAGATCCCGGTGATCGGCGGCTTGGGCGGCGGGCCGTGGCTCGACGGGCGGATCCGCATGGCGCACGCGGCGATCGGCTACGGCGCGCAGTGGCTCGACTCGCAAGCGGAGACCTACGCGCACGTCGCATCCATCGCGCTCGGCGCGCTGTCCGCGTACGCGGAGGACGTGCGCGCCGGCCGGCAGATCAAGGGCCAGCGTGGCTGAAGCGCTGATCGACGGCCTGCGCACGCACTACGAAGTGCTCGGCGACGGGCCGCCGCTCCTGATGTACGCGCCGGGCGGCTTCGATGCGACGATCGACAAGTGGCGCATGCAAGGCGTTTATGCGCGCATCAAGCTCCTCGACCATCTGCCCAGGCACTACCGCTGCATCGTGTTCGATAGGCGCGAATGCGGCACTTCCGGCGGGCGGGTCGAGCTCATCACCTGGGCGCATTACGCGCGGCAGGGAAGGCTGCTGCTCGAGCATCTCGGCATCGAGCGCGCGCATCTCATGGGCGGCTGCATGGGCTGCTCGTGCGTCGTGGCGTTCGCCGTCGCCTTTCCGCAGGCGACGATGAGCATGTTGCTCTGGTGGCCCGTCGGCGGCGCGAAGTACCGCATCAAGGCGCATGAGCGCTTCGCGCAGCACCTGGCGTTCGTTAAGCAGAATGGCATGGATGGCGTCATCGCGCACGTGCGCAGAGAAGGCAAGGCGTTCAACGCCGAGCCGCGCGGCGGACCGTGGGCTACGCCGCTGCGCAACGATGCCGCGTTCGCCGCCGAGTATGCGAAGCAGGATGTGCGCATCTATAGCGGGCTCGTCGAGCGCATGTGCAATACGCTCTTCGATCGCGACACGTCGCCAGGGGCCGCGCCCGAGCAGCTCTTCGGCTTGAATATCCCGGCGCTCATCGTCCCGGGCCGGGACGAGTCGCACGCCACCTCGGCGGCGCGCTATCTCGAAGAGTGCCTGCCGAAGAGCGAGTACTGGGATCTGCTGCCGGAGCAGCAGACCGAGGCGAACGCGCCCGGCCGGCTGCTCGACTTCCTCAATTCAGCACTAAGTACGTAATTCCGTGAAGCGGCAGTACTGCGGCACGAATGCATCGTAGTGCTCGAGCGCGATGTGGTCGCGCTGCGGATCCTGAAGCTGGATCGCGCAGTGCACGAGCGCATGCACGCTGCGCATCATGACCTGCGCATGAAGCAGCGCCGAGATTGCGTCCATCTGCGGGTGATCATCCCGCAGCAGTCGCGCGACGAGCTCGAGGTGCTGCCGGACCTCCGGTAGCTGGTCGGACGGCGGCGTGAGCCCATGCAGCTCGATGAAGTTGAGGTGCAGCGTGCGGGCGCGCTCATGCACCGCGAGCAGCTCGCGCATCATCGTCCGGTAACGCTCGGCGACGCTTCCGGGCGCCCCGCGAAGCACCTCATCGGCCAGCGCGAGCGAGTCTTCCCGGTGCTGGTCGAGCAGGCACTGGGCGATCGCTTCCTTGCTCGCGAAATACTGGTACAGCGACCCGATGCCCACGCCCGCTACGGTGGCAATGTGGTTGGTGGTGGTTTCGCGCAACGGCTCGGTGCTGAGAATGCGAGTCGCCGCCTCCAGGATCGACGCCACCATTGCACGAGACCGCCCTTGCTGCGGCATCTTTTTCAGCATGCTGCCTCCTCCCCAAATGCGAGTTGCCAGTGCATGAGGGCCGATTGGATTATGCGCTTGGCGCTTTCAAGAGGGGATAACCATGGCGATCCGCGGCGACCGCGAAGCCGACGTCTGGCTGAGCGACGAGCAGCTTTCCAAGCTTACCCGGGCCGACGAGGCCAACCTGTTCCATTCGCCGATCCCGACCCAGATGGTGTCGAACGGCGAGCACATGCCGATCCCGCAGACCGAGGACCAGAAGAAGGTCGAGGCGCGGATCAAGGAGATCGCCGACGCGGCGAGCCGCAAGCTCAACATCAGCCGGCGCCAGTTCCTCGCCGGCACCGGCGGCATGGCGGCCGGGTTCCTCGCGATGAACGAGGTCTACGGCCAGATGTTCAAGGTGGACGCCGAGGAGCTGTTCGAGCGCGAGGCCCACGATCGCAACGGCCCGCCGGCCGACCTTTTCGTGCTCGACGACCAGCTGCACATGGTGCGCTCGAGCATGCCGGGGCCGCAGTTCTTCCGCGCCTACGCGCAAGGCCCGACGGCGGCGGCAACGTCGCCCTTCAAGTCGAACCCGTTCCGGCCCGCGGGCGCCTTCGACGAGCTCGGCAAGACCTGGCAGGTGCTCAACCCGCAAGTGGTCGGCGGCGAGATCAACGACAGCATCTATCACCTGATGCATTTCGTGAAGGACGTGTTCTTCGACAGCCAGACGACCGTCGGCCTCCTGAGCAACGCCACGCTCGGCGTCTTCCCGCCCGGAGACCCGAATGCCCGGCCGCCGAAGACCATTGCAGAATCGCAGGCCGCCGGCGTGCTGACCGCGAAGCAGACGGCAGCGGTGCGCGATTTCGTCAACAAGATCTCCGGCTCGCAGCGCATGCTGGCCCACGGGCAGGTCTATCCCGGCCGGCAGAGCCTAAATTTCATGGAGCAGCAGGTCGCGGAGAACAGTCCGGACTCATGGAAGGGCTACACGGTCGCGACCTCGGCCAAGCGGGACACCGACACCGCGGACGACCTGATGCGCATGTGGCGCCTTGACGACGAGCAGGTCGCATATCCGACCTACGACTTCATCATGCGGCAGCGCGACCAGCTGCGGCGCCACCCGGGTTTCCGCAACATCTGCATCCACAAGGGCTTCTCCCCGGCGCCGATCGACACGCCGGAGTGGGGCAAGCCGACCGACGTCCCCAAGGCCTCGAAAGACTGGCCGGACCTCAACTTCATCATCTACCACGCCTGCTTCGGCGGCATGACGCCGTTCCTGTGGCCCTCGCCCGGCTTGAGCAACATTCGCAACAAGGTGCTGCGCAACGGCGAGCCGGACATCACGTGGACGACCGAGTTCGCCCAGACCTGCGGCACGCTGCCGAACGTCTACGCCGAGATCGGCTCGACTTTCGGCGGCATCGTCATCACGTTCCCGACGGTATGCGCGCATATCCTCGGCCAGCTGCTCAAGCACTTCGGCGAGGACAAGATCGTGTTCGGCTCAGACTGCGTGTATTACGGCTCGCCGCAATGGCAGATCGAGGCGATGTGGCGCTTCCAGATTCCGGAGGACGCCCGCCGCCAGTACGGCTACCCGGCGCTCACCGAGCGCGCGAAGCGCAAGATCCTCGGGCTCAACTCCGCGCGGCTCTACGGGCTGTCGTCGGATGCGGAAGTCTCGTCGCGGGCCGACTATCGCCCGGTGCCGCGCAACTACGACACGCTGGTGCCGACGAGGCTGAAGACGCTGCTCGAGTTTCCCGGCATGACGGGCGACGCGATGGCGAAAGCGCGCGAGCGCTACATCGCGGCCGGCGCCGATCCGAGCCACCTGCGCTACGGCTGGGTGCGTACGAAGGTCTAGCTCGGAGCTCGAGAAAGACACTGGGCCCCCGCCTTGCGGGGGCGACTTTTTTCAGGGCTGCCCTAGTGAATTTCGACCGTAAAGCTGCGCGGTGAGGCAGGAACCGGTTCGACCTCGAAGTAGACCCGTCCGATCTCGCGCCCGTCGGTGGTCTCGATCTGCACCTTCCATGCGCCCGGCTGGTACTTCGACTTGAAGCCGTAGCCGCGGAAGCCTTCGGCGCGCCCGCCGACGATCTTGATCGGGATCGTGTCCTGCAGCGCCCAGCCGCGCTGCTCGCGGAGAAACCAGCGCATGGTCACTTCGTCGGCGAACCGCGCCGGCGAGAAGACGCGGAAGAACACGTAGATCCGGTCGCCGGGCTGGGCGCGGAATTGCTGGTCGCCGTTGCGCCAGAAGGCCCACGCCGAGCGCTCATGGCTCAGCCGGTAGGCGTCCTGCGTCCGCTCGACCGAGTGATACACGCCGATGAAGGGAATCGACAGCGGCACCGGCGGAATCACCCGCAGCAGATACGCGCCGAGAAACACGATCAGCATCAGGCCGAACGGCACGAGCATCTGGTTGCGTACCGCCGCAAAGCGCTCCGGTGCCCGTTCCCTGATCCACGCGGCGAGACCGAGTATCGGCAGGCAGCCGACCGTCATCGACGCCAGGAAGATCGCGACGCCGACCTGGCCGAAGATCACCGGCACGACGGTCGCGCAGAAAGACAGCCCGCACAGGCTGAGCAGCGCGAACTTGAAGGCGAGCCCCAGCCGCTTGAACGGTCCGAACTCGTTTGCGAGCAGGAGAGCGACCATCACCAGCATGAAGGAGAACGAGACGAGAAGCGATGAGCTCTTGAAGAAGAAGAGGGTGTACAGGTTGAGCAGGGTGCCGAGGAAGAAGCTCAGGATCGCGATGCGGTGGCGGTAGTAGAAGCGCTTCAAGGCCGGCAGGCCTTCGAGCGCCGGCTCGTCGGGCACGAAGAACATCTGCGTCAGCACGGCCGTGACGATCGCGAGGTAGAGGGCCTGCTGCGCGATCATGTGCCACGAGTCGACCCGGCCGACCGCTACCGTGTCGAACATGAAGCCGCCGGCGAAGAACAGCGCCGCGACACGGCCCTCGTGCTGCGCGTAATAGAGCCTGAGGCGCTGGATCGTGCTGGGCGATGCGGCGACTGTATCGGTCGGAGTCAGGCGATCAGTAAGTCTCGAAGATTTTCTGCAGCTCGACGGGATTGCGCGTGCGCGTGAGCGCGAGCATCAGCAGCACGCGCGCCTTCTGCGGCGTGAGGTTGTTGCCCCAGATGAGCGGGCGGCCTTCGGCCGGCCGCGTATCGATCACGCGCCCCATAGCGCCGCGATTGGTCATCACCACCGGCACGCCTTTCGCGAGCACGCGCTTCACCGCTTCGTCCTGCGCCGGCGTGCCAGAGCCCGTCGGGAAGCCGGCGATGACCAGACCCTCGGCCTTCGCCTGCGCGACCGCGGCCTCGATCAGCGCGCCGTCGGCGTCCGCGTAGGCGTAGATGATGTCGACGCGCGGCAGTTTCGCGAGGCGCGTGACATCGAAGGGCGACTGCGTGGTGTGCGCCTTGAGCGGCGCGCGATAGAACGTCACACGATCCTCGTCGACGAAGCCGAGCACGCCGATGTCGCCGCTCGAATACGTCTCCAGCCGATAGCTGATGTTCTTCCTTACGTCGCGCGCGGCGTTGATGACGTCGTTCGTCACCACCAGCGCGCCTTTGCCGCGCGCCTCGTCGGCCGCCGCGACCCGCACCGCCTGCAGGAAGTTCTTCGGGCTGTCGGAGCTGAGCGTGGTGAACTGGCGCTGCGCGGCGGTGAGCACCACGGGCTTGTCGCTCTTCACTGTGAGACTGAGGAAATAGGCGGTTTCCTCGACGGTATTGGAGCCGTGCGTCACCACCACGCCTTTCACTTCCGGCTCGCGCGCGAAGATCTCGTTGATGCGGCGGGCGAGCGTCAGCCATTGCGCGAGCGTGATCGCGCTCGAGCCGACGCGCATGAGTTCCTCGACCTCGAGCCGCGCGACCTCCTTCAGCGCCGGGATGGCCTCCGCCACTTCACCGGCATGCAGGCGCCCGGACGGCGTGTTGGCGATCGTGCCGCCGGTGGCGACGACCTTGATGAGCGGCAGCTTGTCCTGCGCCTGCGCCGCGCTGATCAGGCACGCAAAGCCAAGCACGGCGATGAGCCGTATCGCGGCGCCGGGATAATTACGACCCTGGATCGGAATTACTGCCAGGCGCGGTTGTCTACGGTGTTCTCGTAGGTCGCGCCAGCCGGCACGAGTCCCCAGCCGACGGTCCACTGGTAAGTGTGGTCGAAACGCTCGCGCGTGTAGGGCTCGGGCGGTGCGTTGAGGATGCGCGCGAGCTTGAGGTCGCCCAGCTCGAGCATGCCGCCGG
>JACXTT010008897.1_pt1 | contig 13820 bp, 12 predicted proteins | sample 9270951 | NCBI WGS metagenome assembly JACXTT01 (sample SAMN15532306, study PRJNA645909) | rock metagenome | isolation source: weathered quartz diorite | place: Puerto Rico | collected 2017-06-21 | reverse complement strand
GCTCCGGATCGGCGACCCGCGCGAGCCCGGCGTCGTCGTCGGGCCGCTCGTGTCGGCCACCCAGCGGGCGCGGGTCGAGCGCTACGTCGCGCAGGGCGTCGCCGAGGGCGCGCATCTCGCGTGCGGAGGCCGGCGACCTCCCGGCCTCGCGAAGGGCTATTACGTCGAGCCGACGCTTTTCACCGGCGTCCGCAACGAGATGGTGATCGCCCGGGAAGAGATCTTCGGCCCCGTGATCGCCGCCATCCCGTTCGACGACGAGACGGAGGCGATCGCGCTCGCGAACGACTCCGACTTCGGCCTCTACGGCTACGTCTGGACCGGCGACCCGGAGCGCGGCCTGCGCGTGGCGCGGGCGCTCCGCACCGGCACGGTCCAGGTGAACGGGAGCCCGCTCAACCCCGACGCCCCCTTCGGCGGCTACAAGCTGTCCGGCATCGGCCGCGACGGCGGCCGCTGGGCGCTCGCCGCGTACACCGAGCTCAAGACGATCGGCTGGATGTCGTGAGGGAGGGCGCATGAGCTTCGATACGATCATCAAGGGTGGGACGGTCGTCGACGGGACCGGGCTGCCGATGCGGAGAGCCGACGTCGGGATCAAGCTCGGCCTCGTCACCGACATCGGTCGGCTCTCGGGCGCGCGCCACACCATCGACGCCGACGGGCTCGTCGTCATGCCGGGCATCATCGACGTCCACACCCACTACGATCCGCAGATCACCTTCGATCCGTACGCGACCTCGTCCTGCTTCCACGGCGTCACCTCGGTCGTCGCCGGGAACTGCGGCTACTCGATCGCTCCCTGCTCACGCCAGGATCACCAGTGGCTGACGGAGCTCTTCGCCAAGGTCGAGGGCATGTCGCCGAAGGTGCTGCGCGACGGGCTCCCGTGGGAGTGGGACACGTTCCCGTCGTTCCTCCGCTTCCTCGACGACCGGCTCGGGATCAACGTCGCCGTGTACGTCGGCCATTCGGCGCTCCGCCGCTTCGTCATGGGCGAGCGCGCGTCGGATGGCGTCCCGACCGAGGACGAGCTCGGCCACATGCGCGCGCTCGTGTGCGACGCGATGGCCGCGGGCGCCGCCGGCTTCTCCTCCTCCCAGGCGCCGACCCACGTCGATCACGACGGCCAGCCCGTCCCCTCGCGGAAGGCAAGCTTCGAGGAGGTCCTGACGCTCGCCGAGGCCGCGGGCGAGGGCGGAGCGGGCTCGATCGCCTTCCTCGCCGAGAGCGCGGTCCAGGGCTACGACGCGCGCGACCGCGAGCGGCTCGTCCAGCTCGCGCACCGCTCGGGGCTCCCGGTGGTCGTGCAGGGGATGGGGTTCCGCCCCGGGGCGCGCGAGCGATGGGACGACCAGACGCGCTTCCTCGCCGACGCGCGGGCGCAGGGCGCGGCGATCTACTCGATGCTCCGGACCCAGCCGTTCATGCGTCCGTTCAACTGGCGCCGCGGGACCTCGCTCTTCGACGGCGTCTTCCACTGGCGGGACCTCTCCGATCTCGGCGTCGAGGAGCGCCTCGCTCGCCTGAAGGACACGGGATTCCGCGAGAAGCTTCGCTGGGGCCTCGACCACCCGAACACCGAGAGCGCCAAGGGCTCGACGCTACCACCCCCAGCCATGTCGCGCGTCTTCGTCGATCGCTGCGCGGCCGACCCGGGCGCGGTCGGAAAGAGCGTCGCGCAGCTCGCGGAGGAGCGGCAGGTGCACGCCGCCGACGTCATGTGCGACCTCGCCGCGGCCGATCGGCTCGAGACGCAGTTCCTCTGGAACAGCGAGAGCCCGCAGTGGATCGAGGCCAGCGCCGAGTCGCAGCGGAATCTCCACATGATCGTCGGCACCGGCGACGGCGGTGCGCACGCGGACCGGGACGACGGCTCGGAGTGGTCGACGTACTACCTGCGCAGCTGGCTCCTCGACCGGAAGCTCTTCTCGCTCGAGGAGGGCGTCCGTCGGATTACCCACCTTCCAGCAATGATCACCGGCATCAAGGCGCGCGGGCTCGTCGCCCGCGGGTACGCCGCGGACCTCGTGCTCTTCGATCCGACGCGCCTCGGCCTCGGGAAGAAGCAGCTCGTCCGCGACATGCCGGGCGACGAGGAGCGCTGGCAGGTTTTGCCCGAGGGCATCCGGCGCGTGCTCGTGAACGGCGAGACGATCGTCCAGGAGGGCCGTCTGACCGGCGCGCGTCCCGGGCGCGTGCTCCACGTCGGGAACCCGGTCACATGAAGGCCGCCGTCCTCCGCGCCGCCGGGGCGCCGGTCGCGATCGAGGACGTCCGGGCGAAGGACCCGGGGCCGGGCGAGGTCCGCGTGGCGCTCCGGGCCGCCGGCCTCTGTCATTCCGATCTGAGCGTCATCGACGGCGCGATCCCCTACCCCACCCCGGTCGTGCTCGGGCACGAGGGCGCAGGGATCGTCGACGCGGTGGGCGCGGGCGTGCGGGCGGTGAAGGAAGGCGATGCGGTCGTGCTCTCGACGCTCGCGCACTGCGGGCGCTGCCCCGCTTGCGAGATCGGGCGGCCGACCGAGTGCCGGAACGCGCCCAACCCGAAGGAGACGCAGCCGTTCACGCTCGCCGACGGCGCCCCCGCGTATCAGTTCGCGAACGCCTCGGCCTTCGCGAGCCGGACCATCATCCGGGAGCAGAGCGCGATCCCGATCGACGCGCGCGTCCCCTTCGACCGCGCCGCACTCATCGGCTGCGGGATCATGACCGGTGTCGGCGCGGTCCTGAACCGGGCGCGGGTCGAGACGGGCGCGACGATGGCCGTCTTCGGCCTCGGCGGCATCGGGCTCAGCTGCGTGCAGGGCGGCGTGCTGGCCGGCGCCGCCCGCATCGTCGCCGTCGACGTCGTCGCGCCGAAGCTCGAGCTCGCGCGCCGTCTCGGCGCGACCCATGTCGTCGACGCGTCGCGCGACGATCCCGTGGTGGCCATTCGCGACCTGACCGGAGGCGGCGCGGACTACACCTTCGAGGCGGTCGGCAATCTCGCCGTCATCCGCCAGGCGCTCGAGGCCCTCGGGCCGGGCGGCGCGCTCACGATCGTCGGCGTGCCGCAGCTCGGATCGAAGCTCGACTTCGTGGTGCACGCGCTCTACCAGAACAAGGCGATCCTCGGCTGCCGCTACGGGACGGCGCGCCCCCGGCGCGACTTCGCCATGCTCGCGGACCTCTACCTCGGCGGGCGGCTCAGGATCGACGAGCTCATCACGCGCCGCTACCCGCTCGACCAGTTCGCCATCGCGCTCGCCGAGCTCCGCTCCGGCGGTCTCGCGCGCGGCGTCTTCTCCCTGGAGGAATGATGGGCAAGTACGGCTACCACGTGATCGACGCCGACGGGCACGGCGGCGAGCCGGCCGACTGGCAGGACCGGCTGCCGGCGCGGTTCCAGCCGCAGATGACCGCCCGCCGCGAGCGCGTGAAGCAGCAGTTCGCGAACCTCGCCGGCATCGGCGTCATGCAGACCAAGGGCACGGCGCGGACGGACATGCGGGCCCGCGCCGGCATGACGGACCCCGAAGCGCGCCTGCACGACATGAACCTCGAGGGCATCGACGAGACCATCATGTTTCCCGGCGGCGCCGGAGAGGAGTGGGCGGGGCTCGACCGCGACTTCGCGATCGCGCTCTGCCGGACGCTCAACGACGCGCGCGCGGAGTTCTGCCGCCACGACCCGAAGCGTCTCCGGTCGGTGGCGAAGCTCCCCCTGATCGATCCCGAGGCGGCGGCCGACGAGCTTCGCCGGGCGGTCGGCGAGCTCGGCATGATCGGGATGGTCACGCCGCAGCACGTCCGCGAGAAGAATCTCGACCACCCGAGCTTCGACGTCGTCTGGCGCGCCGCCGAGGAGCTCGGCGTCCCGGTGTGCGTGCACGGCGGCGGGCAGGCGATCGATCAGGTGCCGATCGGCGTCGATCGCTACAAGACCCGCCTCGAGATGCACGCGATGACCCATCCCGTCGGCCAGATGCTGGCCGTCATGGCCTTCACGGTCGGCGGCATCCTGCACCGCTTCCCCAAGCTTCGGGTCGCGTTCCTCGAGGCCGGCGTCGGGTGGCTCCCCTTCTGGCTCGAGCGGCTCGACGAGCACTGGGAGCCCACCCCCGAGCAGGCGCCGGTGATCGACCGGACCCCGAGCGAGTACTTCCTCTCGGGTCGCTGCTTCATCGGCGCGGACCCCGACGAGACCGGGATAGCCCATGTCGTCGACACCCTCGGCGAGGACGTGGTGGTCTACGCCTCGGACTACTACCACTGGGACTGCAAGTTCCCCGACACGGTGAAGATCGTCGCCGAACGGAAGGACCTCTCCGAGCTGGCGAAGCGCCGCATCTTCACGGACAACCCGCGCCGGCTCTACGCGCTCGGGTGACGCGTGCCGCCGGAGCTACTCCGCCTCCCGGAGCGCCGCGAGCACCTGCTCCGGGTGCTTCGCCGCGTCGCTGACGCGCGCCCAGTGCTTTCGCACGCGCCCGTCGGGGCCGATCCAGACGGTCGACCGGATGACGCCGACGGTCTTCTTCCCGTACATCATCTTCTCGCCGTAGGCGCCGTAGGTCTTCATCGTCTTCCGGTCGGGATCGGAGAGGAGCGGGAACGGGAGCTTGTACTTGCCGGCGAACCTCCGGTGCGACTCGCCGCTGTCGGCCGAGACGCCGAGGACCACGGCGTTCTTCTTCCCGATCTCCTTCGAGAGGTCGCGGAAGCCGCAGGCCTCCTTCGTGCACCCCGGCGTGTCGTCCTTCGGATAGAAGTAGAGGATCACGTTCTTCCCCGCGAGCTCCGCGAGCGACACGCGCTTGCCGTCGGCGCTCTCGAGCGTGAATGCGGGCGCGGGCTTGCCTTCCTGGACGCCTGCCATGCGCGCTAACTGACGAGGAGTCGGCGGGATGTCAACCGCACGCTTCGCGGATCGGGTGGTCTTCGTGACCGGTGCCGGCTCGGGCCTCGGCCGCGCCACCGCGCGCCTCTTCGCCGCCGAGGGCGCGCGCGTGTTCGCCGTCGACGTGAACGCGGAGGGTGTCGCCGAGACGATCGCCGCGATCGGCGTCGCGGGCGACGGCGGGGTTTGCGACGTATCCGATGCGGCGGCAGTCGCCGGCGCCGTCGCGCGTGCCGTGCGGGCGTTCGGCGGGCTCGACGTGCTCGTGAATGCCGCTGGCATCGGGCGTGGCGTCCGCCTCGAGGAGATCGAGACGGAGGAGTGGCAGCGCGTCCTCGCCGTCAACCTGACCGGTCCCTTCAACACGACCAAGGCCGCGATGCCGCACCTCCTCGCGCGACGCGGGAACATCGTGAACGTCGCCTCGACCGCCGGCATGCGCGGGCAGGCCTACGCCGCACACTACGCGGCCTCGAAGGCTGGGCTCATCAACTTCACGCGCACCGTGGCGCTCGAGTTCGCGAGCCGGGGCGTACGCGCGAACTGCATCGCGCCCGCGGGGATGACGACGGCGATCATCAAGAACTTCATCCCGCGCGCCGACTTCGAGCCCTCGCTGATCGCCTATATCTCGCCTCCGGTCCCGCACCAGATGTCGAAGCCCGAGGACGTCGCGAAGGCGATCGCGTTCCTCGCCGCCGGCGACGTGCCGGCGATCACCGGCGCGGTGCTCACCGTCGACTGGGGCACGCTCGCGTAGCGATGTCCGGCCTCCTGGACGCGCTCGCGCGCGCCGTCGCCGAGCGCGGCGAGCACCCGTGCGTCCTCCACGAGGGACGTCGCGTGACGTATCGCGAGCTCGACCGGCTGGCGAACCGCGCGGCGCACGCGCTCGCCCAGCTCGGCGTCGCGAAGGGCGACCGCGTGACGCTCGCGATGGGGAACTCGGTCGAATATCTGGCCGCCGCCTTCGGGACGCTCAAGGCCGGCGGTGTCCTGAACCCGGTGAACCCGGCGCTCGGCGCGGCCGAGCTGCGCTACGTCCTCGGACACGCGGAGCCGCGCGTCGTGGTCGCCGACGACGCGGCGATCGCCGGCGGCGGCGCGGTCCTCGATCGCGCCGAGCTCACACGACGTCTCGCCAGCGGGCCGGACACGCCGCCCCGGATCGAGCTTCGCGCGGATGACCCCTCGACTCTCCTCTACACCTCCGGCACGACGGGAAATCCGAAGGGCGTCCTCTTCAGCCATGGATCGACCGGCGTCGCGGGCCGGCACTTCATCGACGCGCTCGGGCTCGGCCCGGACGACGTCATCCTCGCCGTCACGCCGCTCTTCCACGGAAACGCCTGGGGCGCCGTGCAGACGGCGGTCTACGCGGGCGCGACCGCAGCCTTCCCGCGCGCGTTCTCCGCGGCGGGGTTCTGGCCGCTCGCGCACGAGACCGGCGCGACCGTCCTCTACACGCTCGGCACGATCCTCGCGATGCTGCTCAGCCGCGCACCGTCGGAGCTCGAGCGGACGAGCAGGCTCCGCGTGATCCTCGGCCTCGGGAGCGCGCCGATCCGCGAGGAGATCCTCCGCCGCTTCGGGGTCCGCCATCCCGCCGAGTGCTTCGGGTCCACCGACGCCGGCGTGGAGACGATCACCCCCAACGGGGCCGCGTGGCGGGCCGGCTCGTGCGGTCCGCCCGTCCCGGGCGTCGAGCTGCGCATCCTGGCCGACGACGGGACGCCGCTCGGTCCGCGCGCGACCGGCGAGATCGCGGTCCGCTCTCCCGCGCGCATGACGGCATACTTCCGCCACCCGGCCGAGACGGCGGCGGCGCTCCGCGACGGCTGGTTCCATACCGGCGATCTCGGCTGGCTCGACGAGGACGGCTGGCTCCACTTCGTCGACCGCAAGCGCGACGTGATCCGGCGCGGAGGCGAGAACGTCTCGTCCGTGCTCGTGGAGAAGACGCTGCGCGAGCATCCGCGTGTCACGGAGGTCGCCGTGATCGGCGTTCCCGACCCTGTCCTCGGCCAGGAGATCAAGGCGTTCGTCGTCGCGAGCGTCCCCGTCAGCGCCGACGAGCTGCGCGAGTTCGCGGCCGCCCGGCTCGCGAAGTTCCAGGTGCCCCGGCTGTGGGAGTTCCGTGACTCGCTGCCGAAGACGTCGACGCAGCGGGTGGAGAAGTACAAGCTGCGCGGAGAGCAGAGACAGCCACTCCTCGGCTGAGGCCCGCCGTCACCTCGGCGACGCTGCGGCGAACCCATCATCGCCCGTGCGAGAGCCGCGCCCCTCTGCTAACGGAAGCGAGGATCTCGTCCCTTCCGAGTTCTATAGGGCGGCCGACGCGGGGCAGGCGTACGAGGATGCCCGATGAGTACACGAGCGCGTAGCAACCGTCGTGATCCCGGAAGGCGGCCCCTCCCCCCGCACGGGTAGTCGAGGACGCCTGAACGTCGCTCAGGCGATCATCAGCCGGAGCGGGCGGAGCTGGCGGCGGAGCGGATCGAGGCGGAGCCCGAGCGCCTCGAGGGTCACCACGCCGAGCAAGGGCGCGTCGCCCCGGCGACCGAAGATCACCGGCGCCGCGCCGCTGCGCTCGCCGATCTCGTAGCGCACGTCACCAATGTGACGTCGCACGCTCGATGCGTTCGCGAGGCCAAACGTCGCCACGGCCCGCGGCCTGACACCGATCCGGCGAAGGATCCCAACCGGAACGATCGAGTAGATGGCGCCGGAGTCGACGACGAGATCGAGCTCGGCGAACCGCCGAGTGTCTGCGACGTTCGCGACGCGCACCCGCACCTCGGTCATCCCCATCCGGCGCATCTCCCTTGGCAGACGCCGTCGTGCCGGGAGGAGCGTCACGATGCGATTCCTAGACCCGGAACATTGCGTCCGCAACCATCGGGCCCGCGAGGCGACGAGTCCCGGGACATCGAGCCAATATCCGGCGCCGGGTGCGAGCGCGTTCAGCTCGCAGAGGGAGAGCCGGTCGATGTCGCTTCCCTCGATGTCGACTTTTCAGCCTTCGCAACCGCCTTTGGAGACACGTATCAAGCCCGCACTCGGGAACCGCGCTAGCACGATGAACTTCGGGTCGGACGGGTCCATCGAGACCGTCGGTCCGAGCTGAGAAGCGGCGCTACTTACTTCTTCACCATGCGCGCGCTCGGCGACGCGGAGACCAGTTTCGACATGTCGCTGAAGGCCAGCACGTCGATCGTGAGCGGCTGGCCGACTAAGAGGCCGGGGTGCGCCGCTTCCGCAGCGTCGAGGTCGACCCACCACGATCCGGCGACGGAGCAGAAGAACGCCCCACTGCAGGGTTGGCACGCGCGCGCGCTGGACGAAAGGACGGCGGACTGCGCCTGCACGACGTCATCGAAGCCATTGACCTGGACGACGATGGAATCGTCGGCGGCGTTGCCGTTGTAGTCCCCGAGGTAGCCCGTCGATCTCGAGCACGACCTTCTTCTTGGCTTTGGAGACACCGAGGCGTGGACCGAGGTCTTCCCGCGCGACGTCGTCGCGTCGCCGAAGACGGAGACCGCGGTGAAGGACAGGGAGAGTGCGATGCCGAGGATCGAAGTCTTGAGCAGTCTCATCGTCTTCCTCCTTTGTCGTTGACGGACGGGATGGCCCTTCATCTCCTCCGAAAAGCCGACTGTCCCATGCGTCGAATCTCGACTTTGAGAAGAATCGCGGCGGATCGCGCGGCCCGGAAATCTAGCATGCCGTGGTATCCGCGACCGGGAAGCCTACGGCCGGACGAGCGGATAGAAGAGCGGCGCGACGTTCAGGTCTCTCCCGGAGTCGATGGATGCTCAGAGCGTGCTCTTGAAGGCGGCCGCGTTCGCCCGCGCCGTCGTGAGGACGGAGGAGAGCCCGTTCCGACATTCCGCGACGAGCTTCTTGCCCGACGGCGAGCCGAGCGCACTGCGGACCTTCTTGAACCCCTTGACCGCATGCCCGGCGGCCTTCCGGCCCTTCTTCCCGTGCCCCGCGGCCTGCGCCGCGTGAACGGCTCCGCACGCGGCCGCGAAGCGATTCGTCAGCGCCTGGGGGAGGGTCTGGCCGGCGCAGGCCGCGATGGCCAGCCCGCTGCTGCAACGACAGAGAACGCTGTCGACGCCGGTGAGCGCCTCGCACTCCGCGACGCTCACGGAGAACATGGACGCCCCCGGGTTACCGAGCGCGTCGGTGGCGGTCGCCGTGACCGTGAAGGTCCCGGGGGCCGCGAACGTGTGAGCGACGGTGCCGCCGCTCGCCGCGGGTGTTCCGTCGCCGAAGTCCCAGCTCGGGCTTCCAGGGATGGTGCTCCAGAGGTCGGCGAACGTCGCCGAGAAGGTCGCCGCCACGCCGGCAATGACTCTGCCCGGAATGGCCGAGGAGGCGAGGCTCGGTCCGCCGCCGTCGAACGCCGCGGCGTGGAACGCGCTGCCCGTCAGCCACGTTGCGAGGACGCTGCCCGCGCGGTCGGAGACGACCTGCTGGACGCTGCCGTTCGATCCGAGCTGCTCGAGGTCGACGTATGCCTCGGGCGTTCCGGCGCCCGCCGGCCAGCGGCTCGCCTCGATCAGGTGGATCGTCATGGCCGTGTTGTTGCCCGCCCAGACGGCGAGCGCATCGTTGCCGCGGAACGCGATCCCCCCGCCAGAGCCGCTGAAGTCGAGCGGCGAAACCGGCGCCTCGGAGGTCCACGCGCCGCCCGGCGGGAGCTTGAGCATGCCCACGTTGTCGAGCCCGCTGCTGGAGCCCTGATACTCGTAGAGGACATAGGCCGCACCGTCGGGTGCGACACCCGCGGCGCTCGGTGCGCTCGACGCCCCCGTCGTCACGATCTGTTGCGGACCCGAGAACGTGTGCGCCGAGTCCGACCGTGCTGCTCCCCAGAGCTTGTATCCGGGTCCGTACTGGAAGGAGATCACCGCATGGCCGTCGGGTCCCACCGCGAAGCCGGGGCCGGTGAAGAACGCGTCCTTCGTGATGTCCGAGCCGGTCACGTCCTCGGTCGCGTTCCAGATGGACTGACCCGAGAGCCGCCGCCGCACCAGGAGGGTGTGCCGGTCGTCGCTCGTGCTGTTCGTCGCGCCCTCGGAGAAACGAGACGCCCACGCGACCGTGAAGTTGCCCGCGTCGTCGACGCCGAGCGCCCCGCCGAAATCCACCGACTCGTTGTGTACCGACAGGCGCTGCGACGACTGCCACGCGCCGCTCGCGGGATGGATCGCGAGATCGAGCTGCCCGTCGGGCTGTCCGGGAGGCGGCTCGCTCGGGGAGTCGTCGGGCTCGACGTGCGCAGCGCCGGCGACGGCGGTCCCGTCCGGGGCGATGGCGCAGAGCAGATTCGTTTCCACGTCGGAGGGGGTCGCGATCGGGTCGCTGAACAGCGTGACCGGCGCCTCCCACGCACCGCTTGGGGATCGGTACACGGCCCGCCAGCGAACCGGCGGCGCGGGGCTGAAGTCGTTGGTCGTTCCTTCAGCGAAGGCGACCACGGCGGCTCCGCTGGGCGCGACCGCGATGCTGACCGACGACGGCACGGCGCTCGTCGTCGACCCGATCACCAGCTCGTCGACCGACGGACCACCCGGAGGCTTGCGCGACACGATGAGCTGCGTCGACGCGTTGTGAATGTCGATCGGCATCGCGACGATGACGCGCGCGGCGAATTCCACCCCCCCGTCGGCGAAGCCGAACGAGGGCTGGCTCACCCCGTCGGTGGGAATCACGAAGTGCGGGGTCCAAGCGGGGGCCGCCGAGACGGGGGGAGCCACCCACGACGAAGCAAGCAGCAGCAGGAAAGCGAAATAGCGGATCGGCATGTGCCCCCCATCGGTCGGCGCGGCCGCTCCCGGCGTGCCACCGGCCCCTGAGATTCAGGCCCCTCTCGGTCGTCCCCTCGCGATCTTCAATGCCACCTGGCGCGGCAAGTTCCAAGTCCACGCCGGGGACGACCGCGGTCTCGAGCGCGCCGCCGTCGCGGCGCTGATCGCGAGCACCAGCTCGGCCGTATATGGCTCCGGAGGAGATCCGGAACGGCGAACTCGACGGCGAGCGGGAGTCGCGAGAGAGTCTGGTAAGGGGGTTTGGTAAACGTTCGGGCTCTAATACGCGCTATGCCCTCCAATACAGACCATGCCCCGGCAGCGGATCCGCGGCATCTCTACGAGGATAGTCGCCCCGGGCTCGTTCGTGTTCGAGTGCACCTCGGCGCTTCGCCGGATGGTCGTGCGGGGCGATCTCGCGGAGGCGCCGGCACGACGGGCGCTCGGACTCCTGCTCGACATGCCGGTGTCCCTCCGTGCCCCGCGCGGCCTGGTGGCGCGGGCATGGGACCTTGCGCGGGACCTCCATCGCCCATCGGCGTACGACTGCTTCTATCTCGCCATGTCCGAGCTGCTCGGCGTCGACTGCTGGACTGCGGATCGGCGACTCTACAATGCCGTCCACGACCGGGCGCCATCACTCCATCATCTCTCGGAGCATCGACCGTAGGTCGTGGACACTACGCGAGAGAGAAACTCTACTACGTCGGCTCCCCGTACGCCGGGAGTCCCGTGATCCCGAGACCCGCGCTCAGGCCGCCGTCCGCGACGATGGCGGAACCGGTCAACGCCGACGACTCGTCGCTCGCGAGGAACAGCGCCACGTTTGCGATCTCCTCGGGCCGGAGGAGCCGCCCAATCGCGTGCTGCGCCGCGATGTCCTCGCGCGAGCGCTTGCTGAACTGCGCGAGCAGGCCGAACAGCGGCGTGTCGACGCAGCCGGGGCAGATGCAGTTCGCGCGGATCTTCCGGCGCCCGTACTCGAGGGCGACGGTGCGCGTCAGGTTGATGATCGCGGCCTTCGCGGTGCAGTACGGCGCGGAGAGCATCTCGCCGTAGAACCCCTCCACCGACGACGTGCTGATGATCGAGCCGCCACCCCGCCGGAGCATCGCCGGGATCGCGGCGCGCATGCCGTAGAAGACGCCGTCGAGCATCACCTTGAGGCTCGACTCCCACACCGCGGGGTCGAGCTCGCCGACGTAGCCGCCGCCCGTCATCGCGGCGTTGTTGTGGATGACGTCGAGGCCGCCCCAGCGCTCCTCGGCGAGCGCGACCGCGGCCTCGAGATCCGCGAGCGAGGTGACGTCCGTCCGCCGGAAAGCGGCCGCGGCGCCGAGCGATCGGGCGACCGCCTCGCCGGCCTCCACGTTGATGTCCGCGATCACGACCCGCGCCCCCTCGCTCACGAAGCGGCGCGCCGTCGCGGCGCCGATGCCGGACGCCGCCCCGGTGACGATGGCAACCTTGCCCTCGAGACGTCCCATGCACCGTCCTTGTCACGCCGGGGGCGCCCGTGTAAACAAACGCGCGTTTGGCACGAGACCCGCTCGAGTTCGGCCTCTTCTACGAGATCCCGGTCGCCGCGCCCTGGCACGATCGGAGCGAGCGCGACGCCTACCACCGCGTGATCGCGCAGGCCGTCCTCGGCGAGGAGGTCGGCTTCTCGCACTTCTGGACGGTCGAGCATCATTTCCTCTCCGAGTTCTCGCACTGCTCGGCGCCCGAGGTGCTCTACGGCGCGGTCGCGGCGCGCACGAAGACGATCCGGATCGGGCACGGCGTCCGGCTGCTCCCGTTCCCCTACAACCATCCCGTCCGCGCCGCGGAGATGGCGGCGATGCTCGACTGCGTGTGCGACGGGCGGCTCGAGTTCGGGACCGGTCGCTCCGCGACGCGCGACGAGCTCGAGGGCTTCGGCATCGACCCGAACGACACCCGCGGCATGTGGGAGGAGGCGCTCGACCTGATCGTCGGCGCGTGGACGAACGACGTCTTCTCGTGGGAGGGGAGACACTTCCGCGTCCCGCCACGGCGCGTGCTCCCGAAGCCGCTCCAGAAGCCGCATCCGCCGCTCTGGATGGCATCGACCAGCCCCGCGAGCCACGAGATCGCGGGGCGGAAGGGCCTCGGGCTCCTCTCGTTCACGATCGGCGTCCCGCCCGAGGAGCTCGCGTCGCGCATCCAGCTCTACCGCGCCGGCCTCCGCGAGGCGAAGCCCGCCGGCAGGTTCGTCAACGACCGCGCGGCGACGTTCACGATGGTCCCCGGCGCCGACACGAACGAGGAGGCGCGCCGGAACGCCGCCGAGTCCGTCATGTGGTACTTCCGCCGCAGCATCGAGCTGATCGGCTCGGTGGCCGCCTGGCAGGAGGGACGCGAGCTCGGGTCCTACGACTACACCCGCATGCTGCGCGAGCTGAACCTCGAGAGCGTCAGCTTCGATCTCCTCGACGAGATGGACGCCGTCATCGTCGGCGATCCCGAGCGCTGCATCCGGAAGGTCCGCCGCTATCGCGAGGCCGGCTGCGATCAGCTCCTCTGCCTGATGCAGCCCTACGCGATCCCCCCCGACGCCGTCACGCGCTCGATCGAGCTCTTCGGCCGCCACGTGATCCCGGCGTTCCGCTAGGCTTAGGCCAGCAGCCGCACTAGCCGGGTGCTGAAACAGGGCGCAACGACCGAGGGCGCCGGGGGTCCCCGAGCGCGGACTCGGGCGCGTTCCACGGCCGCCTCGACCCGGGGCCGCGGCATGCGAGTCCGGACCGCAGGGGCTCCTGAGCCGCGCTCGGGGACCCCCGGCGCCCGACCACGTCGCCCTCTTTCAACACCCTGCTAGACCACGCGCTCGGTACGCAGGCGGGCGATCTCGGCGTCATCGAAGCCGAGGCCGCGGAGCACCTCGTCGGTGTGCTCGCCGAAGCGCGCCGGCGGCGTCCGGAGCGACGCCGGCGTCTCCGACAGCTTGATGGGCGGCCCAGGCATCACCGCGGCGCCCTCGCCGATGATCATCCCGCGGTGGCGCACCTGCGGGTCGGCGATCATCTCGTCGAGCGTGTTCACCGGACCGAAGCAGATCTCCACGTCCCCCACCTCGCGCCCCCCTTCGGCCAC
>JACXTT010008896.1_pt1 | contig 13822 bp, 13 predicted proteins | sample 9270951 | NCBI WGS metagenome assembly JACXTT01 (sample SAMN15532306, study PRJNA645909) | rock metagenome | isolation source: weathered quartz diorite | place: Puerto Rico | collected 2017-06-21 | reverse complement strand
GAAACCATCGGGTGTGTAAATGAGGATGTTGGCCCCGCCACGGAAGGTCCCGGCAATTTCAGTGAAGGCCCCGATCATCCCGAAGATCACCGGCCTGCGACTGGCAGGCGCCAGTCGCGCCATGCGAGCTACCGTGGCTGCGCCAGGCAAGTCGAAGTCGAGAACCAAGGCCGAATAGTGCCGCACCACTGTCAGATCCAAAGCCTCTGGCGCCGACACGCACACTTCCGGCTCCATTTCTACCTCATCCAAGGCTTTCCCGAGAAGACGCAGGGCCTGTTCTTCGCGGCACATCAGCAGGGCATTGAACGCCATACAGGTCGCAGCTTACGACCGCACCGGACGCGGGTAAAGTAACCCCGGTAATCGGCTGATGCTTACCAAAAAAAGGATGAATGCCGGGCGGGACCCCAGACGTGCCGAATCTCGTTGTCTTTGAATTGCCGTCCGGGGGGAGATCGCCTGGGCCGGAATGAAAGGCTGGCAGCGAAGAAAAAGCGACACTCGCCTGGAAGATCGGGCGGCGTTCTTTCGTAATCTGCCCTCCTGGTGTGCGCCAGTGTCATAGTTGAGGCCGACATGCCTAGATCGAAACAAGCTGACAAAGCCCGCCGTGCCCCAAGGGTCAAACTCGCCGGCACTGTTCTGGTGCTGCTCCGGCTGGACAACGGCCGGGATGTCCGCGCCCGCCTCCACCAGCTTTCCTTTACTGGCGGCCTGCTTCATCTCGAAAAACCGCTGGATGAGGGAATCCAGGTAGACGTGGTGTTTCACGTCGGTGAGAGCACTATACGAAGCAGAGCGGTCATGTTGTTTCCCATGTGGGCCACCCAAGGTTGCCTCCAGCCCTTTGAATTCACGAACCTCGGGGAGGAGGACCGTCAGAAGCTGGAATCCGATCTGCAGAAATTTTTGGGATTTACCGCGGACAGTTCGCCGTCTCTCGACCGGGCGGCCACAGCAATCTCCGAATAGCATCGTCAGGCCGAATACATAAACCTGGCTGGTTTCTTCAACTCTCCCCAGATATCCCGGTTCACCCGTGCGGCACGATTTCGATAAAATAGTGCTTTCGCCGTCTCGAGTGAATCCATGGCACACCAGCATTCCGCTCGCTTTCTGAAGATCGTCGAGGATGCCAGAAGCCGCATCCGGGAAACCAGCATTGACGACGTCAAAGCCCGGCTCGACCGTGGCGAGAGCTTCTTGTTACTCGATGTTCGCGAGGAAAGCGAGTTTGCCAAAGACCATCTGCCCGGGGCCATTCATCTGGGCAAGGGCATCATCGAGCGTGACGTTGAGGAGCGCGTACCGGTCCTTGACACGTCCTTGGTCCTGTACTGCGGCGGAGGTTACCGCTCCGCCCTGGCCGCTGACAATCTCCAGAAAATGGGTTACACCAATGTGCTTTCCATGGACGGCGGTATCCGCGGCTGGCGCGAAAAGAATTACCCGCTGACCCGGGAATAGCAAGCCCCCTTATCAGCCATCCCGCAGTACCTCGGTAACTTGATGGGATTCCTCCGCAGCGGCAGCATGGAGTCACCGTGCATATCACTCTGCGCACGGGTCATAGTCCTCGGAAGGGTGAGGTTCGCAACCAGGGCTCGGACACATGGGGCACGATAATCAGATTTCGGGTCAGGGCGCATCAGGCGCCGCGGCAGCGCCCGCGCTCGATCGCAAGGCATTGGAAATTCAGCTTGTAAATGCCGGCGGTCCCGAGCAGTGCGGCGCCGAACTGTCGAAGATTTTCGGCGTGCGGTCCGACGAAGTCGCACTCTTGCGCCTGGAGAATGGACTGTTGAAATTTCTCTTTCCCACGGAGCTTTCTATTGCAGGATCAATCCCAATCTCCAGTTCTACCGCAGTCGCGGCTCACACCGCGATCACCGGGAAAGTTGACCTGTTCAACAACTTCACCCGAGTCAAGCACGCCAGTATCTTCGAGGCAGTCAAGCCGAGCAGCGAAAGCGGCGAAAAGCTTCGCCCCGCGACCATCCACAAGCTGATGTCAGCGCCGGTGGTCGACGAGGCGGACAAAGTCCTGGGCGTGATCCAGATCTGCCACAAGGGTTTCGATCTGGCCTCGGCTGGACCGGATTTCACTCTCGAGGACCTCCAGAAGCTTGAGCTTGCCGCCAAAGCGCTGGCAACGGTTAGCTTCATGCGCGAGAATCATTGACGCGGTCATGCACACGTACCGCTTCTAGCTTGCAGCGGACGGGCCCGCTCAAGCGCCCCCCGCTTTTGTATCGCCTGATCGATCGCCAGTTTCTCCCTCACGGTCAGGGCGCGAACACCACCCTTGGGAAGCTGCCCGAGCGGCAGCGGCCCGATGGCAACTCGCACTAACCGCAGCACTTCGACCTTCAGCTGTTCCAGCATCCGTCGAATGTGTCGGTTCTTGCCCTCCTCCAGGACAATTTCGAGCCAACTGTGGCGCTCCCCTCCGCGCAGGATGCGAACCCTCCTGGCACAAAGGAATTCTCCATCTTCCGTCCTGACTCCACGCGCGACTGATTCCAGCAGGGCCGCGTCGGCCACCTTGCCGATTTGAACATGGTAGGTCTTGTCCAGATGTGTTGCCGGCGCCAGCACCCGCGCCGCCCATTCTGAATCGTTGGTCAGCAAGAGCAAACCTTCGCTGGCCTTGTCCAGGCGACCCACCGGCGCCACCCAGGGCATATCGGTCTTCAAAAACGCATACACGGTCTGCCGTCCTTTTTCGTCGGCGGCGGTCGTGACCGCTCCGCGCGGCTTGTTGAGCATGAGATAGACCTTGGCGGCGGTTGCGACCGGCCGGCCATCGACTGCAATCCTGTCCTTCTCCAGGTGTACGGGCGCTTCAGGATCGCGGCGGGTTGCGTCATTCAGCCGCACTCGTCCCTCGTGGATGAGCTCAAACGCGTCTGACCGTGAGCAGTAACCGAGCTTCGAAAGCGCACGCGCCAAACCCACTCGACGGGAAATTTTCGGGCTGGTCACGCTTCCATGTTTACCATGGAAGCTAATCCAGGAAACACCCTTCCGAAAACCGCTTCCTCTACAATCATGGAACAGGCTACAGCCATGAGCATAGAACCGTTCTCCCCTCCCTACTCCAACGCCGCTGTGCAGGATTTGCGTTCTCGCCTGAGTCAAACACGCTGGCCCGATGAAATTCCTGGCTCAGGGTGGGAGTACGGCGTCAGCCTCGATTTCATGCGGCAGCTTTGCGGTTACTGGAAAAACCATTTCGACTGGAAGGCGCAGGTGGAGGCCCTATCGGCTTTTCATCACTACCACTGCTCCGTCGATGGCGTGAGGATTCACTTCATTCACGAACGCGGCAAGGGACCAGCGCCGATCCCCTTGATCCTTACCCATGGCTGGCCCGGGTCGTTTCTGGAGATGCTCAAGATCATTCCGTTGCTCACCGGCCCCGCAAGTCACGGAATCGACCCCGCCGTTTGCTTCGATGTTGTGGTTCCCTCGCTCCCAGGCTTCGGCTTCTCAGACCCGCCCACCAAGCGTGGCATGAATACATTCCGAATTGCCGAACTTTGGGCCGCGCTGATGGGGGAGTTGGGCTATGAGCGCTTTGCCGCGCAGGGAGGCGATTTCGGCGCCTCCGTGAGCACGATTCTGGGATTGCGCTTCCCCGAACGCATGATAGGAATTCATCTCAACTACATTCCGGGATCCTACCGGCCTTACCTCGAGCCTGGCACAAAACTCGACGCCATCGAGCAACAATTTCTAGACGACGCCGACCGCTGGTACGTTGATAGCGGCGCCTACGCGCACTTGCAGCGAAACACACCTCAGACCGCAGCCTACGGCCTGAATGATTCTCCGGCCGCGCTGGCCGCCTGGATCGTCGAAAAATTTCGGGATTGGGCGGACTGTGATGGCGAAGTGGAACGCCGTTTCAGCAAAGACGAGTTGCTTAGCAATATCACCCTTTACTGGATGACCGAGACCATTCACTCCTCCTGCCGCCTTTATTACGAGTCGAAGAAGCAGCCCCTTCACTTCAAGCAGGGCGATCACGTGCGTGTGCCCTGCGCGGTCGCGCATTTCCCCAAGGAGGCGCCTTTCCCCCCACGGGCATGGATCGAACGCGGATACGCCGTTCGACACTGGACCGAAATGCCGCGCGGAGGTCACTTCGCCGCCGCGGAAGAACCTGAACTCTTGGCGCAGGACATCGCTAGTTTCTTCGCGCCGTTACCCCGGACCTCCCGATAGCAGCCCGGGACCGTCATCATAAGTGGCAACAATTACGCTCTGGATTGATGATAAATCTGTCCGAGAAAATACCATGAGGATGGGGAAGGCCGTGTTGGCCGCGCGTCATGACTGAGAAGAGGCTAGCGAGGAAAAAAACGCAGGCGATAGCCCACCGGTAGTTAGGAGGCCATATCTGAGGCCGGAATTCCGTTATGAACGGGCCTTTGAGACCATGGCTCTTTCTTGTGGCAAGATCCGCGCCAGCCATGCGCTCTGCCGCTTTAACCGCAAGACTTCGTAACCGTTCCGCTTCTGATTCGAATAAGCCCTTGGGCAGGTCAGGCTGCCGTCCCTGCCAGCCACCACCGGCGCACCGCCACCAGTGCCCAGATGCCTTCGACGACTCCAAACGGCCAGGCTCCCTGCAAGAATCCGTAAACCGAACCCAGGATACAGGCTCCGCTGAACGCCAGGGTGAACCATCGGCTGCGACTCTCCAATGCGTAGCACACCAGCATCGCAGTCACGGCAAACAGTCCGAAAAACGTGAGACGGCTCACGCTGCCACTCTTTGGTCAGGTGGGTTCACTCAGGCGACCCTCGCTCTCAGGATACAGCCTAACTCGCAGTCCCCTGCGTGTAACTTCATGTCCTTGTGGATCACGAATCGAGGACTGTCCACCCGACCCTCACTTCGAGAGCGAGTCCAGCGCCAGATTCAGCTCCAGCACGTTGACTCGCGGCTCTCCGAAGAAGCCCCATTGCCTTTCGTGAGTATTTTGGGCAACGAGTTGCCGCACGGCATCCTCGCTGAGCCCGCGAGCTTTGGCGACGCGCGGAACCTGGAATTCCGCGCCGGCAGGCGTGATGTCGGGATCGAAGCCGGAGGCCGAAGTTGTGACCAGATCGATGGGCACCGGATTGCCCGGATTCTCCGCCTGCGCGCTGGCAACATCGGAATTCACAAGATCAATCAGCTTCTGATTTGTCGGCCCCAGGTTCGATCCACCCGAGTTGCTGGCATCATAGCCATTGGCGCCAGCCGCCGAAGGGCGCGGATGAAAATAGCCTGCCCCCACAAAAGGCTGGGCAATGATGTGCGACCCGATCACGGTTCCGTTGCGTTCTATGAGTTGCCCGTTTGCTTTCTCCGGAAAGACGATCTGCGCCAGTCCAGTGACCATCAGGGGATAAACCAGGCCCAGCAGCACGGTTGTGACAACTGTCATGAGCACGGAAATGAGAAGGTTCTTTTTCACGATGATCCCCTCAGGCCATCCCGATGCGGGTAATGACCATATCGATCAACTTGATGCCGACGAACGGGATGATGATCCCGCCTACTCCGTAGATCAGAAGGTTGTTGCGCAACAGAGCCGCCGCGCCCATGGCGCGGTAGTTCACGCCGCGCAGCGCCAGCGGAATCAGGGCGATGATAATCAGCGCATTAAAAATGACAGCGGACAAGATCGCCGACGCCGGTGTCTTCAAGTGCATGATGTTGAGTGCAGCGAGCACCGGAAAAGTGCCGGCAAACATCGCCGGGATGATGGCGAAATATTTGGCCACGTCGTTGGCGATGGAAAATGTGGTCAGCGCTCCGCGAGTCATCAGCAGCTGCTTGCCGATTTCAACAATCTCGATCAGCTTGGTGGGATTCGAATCCAGGTCCACCATGTTGCCGGCTTCTTTCGCAGCCTGCGTGCCCGTATTCATGGCCACGCCGACATCGGCCTGAGCCAGAGCGGGGGCGTCGTTGGTGCCATCCCCAGTCATGGCCACGAGTTTTCCGTCAGCCTGCTCCCGGCGGATCAGGTCCATCTTTTCCCTGGGCGTGGCCTGGGCCAGGAAGTCGTCTACGACAGCCTCGCGAGCGATAGCGGCGGCGGTAAGCGGGTTATCGCCCGTGATCATGACGGTGCGAATGCCCATGGAGCGAAGCTGGCTGAAGCGTTCGCGAATCCCGCCCTTGACAATGTCCTTCAAGTAGATCACCCCTAAAGCCCGGCGATTCTCGGAGACGACTAACGGCGTGCCTCCGGAGCGCGCAATCTGTTCGACCGTCGATTGCACTTCTTTCGGAAGCCCGTTACCGCTGACCACGGAAATATATTTTGCGATCGCATCTGACGCGCCCTTTCGGATCTCGCGGCCGTCCAGATTGACGCCTGACATTCTGGTCTGCGCGGTAAAGGGCACAAAATGCGCCTCGTGCGACGCCAGATCGCGTCCCCGCAGACCATACCGTTCTTTGGCCAGAACCACGATGGAGCGACCTTCCGGCGTCTCATCTGGAAGCGATGACAACTGGGCTGCGTCCGCCAGCTGGGCCTCCGAAACTCCCGGCGCGCAAACAAACTCCGCAGCCTGGCGATTTCCTAAGGTGATGGTTCCGGTTTTATCGAGAAGAAGAGTATTGACGTCGCCCGCAGCCTCCACCGCTCGACCCGACATAGCCAGCACATTGTGCTGCACCAGCCGGTCCATACCGGCGATGCCGATCGCCGAAAGCAATCCTCCGATCGTGGTCGGAATCAGGCAGACCAGCAGTGAAACCAGCACGAATACCGTCTGTGGCGCTCCGGAGTAGACCGCAAACGGCTGTAGCGTTACGACGGCCAGCAGAAAGATAATCGTCAACCCCGCCAGCAAGATGTTCAATGCGATTTCGTTGGGCGTCTTCTGCCGTTCCGCGCCTTCCACCAATGCGATCATGCGATCGAGAAATGTCTCCCCCGGGTTCGACGTGACCTTCACCTTGATGCAGTCGGAGAGCACGCGCGTCCCGCCAGTCACTGCCGAGCGGTCGCCGCCCGCCTCCCGAATCACGGGCGCGGATTCACCCGTGATCGCGGATTCGTCTACCGACGCCACCCCTTCCACAATTTCGCCGTCACCCGGAATGAACTCCCCGGCGGAAACATTCACTACGTCACCCGAACGCAGCTTCGAACTGGCGACCTTTTCGATTTTGCCGTCCGGAAGAACCCGGTTGGCAACGGTTTCCGACCTGGCCTTTCGCAGAGCGTCGGCCTGCGCCTTGCCGCGCCCTTCTGCCATGGCTTCGGCAAAATTCGCGAACAACACTGTGAACCACAGCCAGAGCGTAATCTGCAGATTGAAGCCGAACGCGCCCTGGTGGCGAAGGGCATCCCGCAAAAGAAGAACGCTCGTAACCACGCTGCCGACCTCGACCACAAACATGACAGGGTTCCCCATCATCTTGCGAGGATGCAGCTTCACGATTGAATCCCAGACCGCGCTTTGCACGATCTTCATATCCCAAATAGCTTTACTTTTTTTCTCCGCCATATAACGGCAGCCTGACAGGGCCCGGATCGCCGCCATGTACGCGCCGTCTCCTCGACAACGTTCCTCAGAAAGTCTTGCCGGCTTGCATCAGCAGGTGCTCAAGGATCGGCCCCAGGCTCAATGCCGGGAAGAACGTCAGCGCACCCACAATCACGATCACACCGACCAGCAGTATGCTGAACAGCGGCGTAGTCACCGGAAACGTTCCCCGCGACGGCGGAACACATTTTTTCTTCGCCAGATTTCCGGCAATTGCCAGCATGGGGAGGATCATGAAGAAGCGTCCAATTAGCATCGTGATTGCGCCGGCAATGTTGTACCAGGGTGTGTTCCCGTTCAATCCGCCGAAGGCGGAACCGTTATTGCCCGCCTGCGATGTAAATGCATAGAGAATCTGGGTAAGCCCGTGCGGACCAGAATTGCTGATGCTCGCTGTCCCGAATCCCTCCACCGAGGAAATGCCCGCCAGCACCAGGATGACGAGCGGGAAAACCAGCGTCACCAGCATCGCCATCTTCACGTCGTACGCCTCGATCTTCTTGCCCAGATACTCCGGCGTGCGCCCGACCATGAGTCCGGCGATGAATACAGAAAGCACAACATAAATCAGGATTCCATACATTCCGGCACCTACGCCCCCGAATACGGTTTCACTGAGCATGATGTCAGCCAGCGGCACCATCCCGCCCAGCGGAGTGTAGGAATCGTGCCAGCCATTGATAGCGCCGCAACTGGCGTCCGTTGTGATTGTGGCAAACAGCATGGAATCGGCAATGCCAAAGCGGACTTCCTTGCCCTCCATGTTGCCCCCGAACTGTAACAGATTGGCAGCCTATTCTACCCCCTTGAGCAAAGAATTGACCTTGGACCCCGCCCAATAACCGCTGGTCACGCCCGCCATAAACAGGATCGCCATCGCCGCCCACACTGCCCACCCATGGCGCTGTGACCCGGTCATGCGCCCCAGCGTGTAAGTCAGGCCGGCGGGAATCACGAAAATCGAAATCATCTCCAGATAGTTGCTCAACGGTGTGGGATTCTCAAAAGGATGGGCGCTGTTGGCATTGAAGAAGCCCCCACCATTCGTGCCCAACATCTTGATCGCTTCCTGCGACGCAACCGGCCCTTGTGCGATCGTCTGGTCGTTTACGGTATCCATCACCGGCTTGCCATCCTGACTGGCCACCGGTTTCCCGTCCGGTCCCACCCGCTGCACCTGCTGTGGCTCGACCAGCTTCACCGTGTCGTACGGTCTGAAGTTTTGGACCACGCCCTGCGAAACCAGGATCAACGCGTAAACAATGCATGCCGGCAGCAGCACCCAGAGAGTTGTGCGGGTTAGATCCACCCAAAAATTGCCGATGGTCTCCTTCTCCCGCCGCGCGATGCCGCGAATGAACGCAATCGCCAGCGCGATGCCAACCGCGGCGGAGGCAAAGTTGTGATACGTGAGACCGGCCATCTGCGTGAGATAGCTCATCGTGGTCTCGCCACCATAATTCTGCCAATTGGTATTGGTGGTGAAAGAAGCGGCGGTGTTGAAAGCCAGGTCGGGAGCTACGCCTGCGAATTTCTGCGGATTCAACGGCAGCACCTGCTGCGCCCGCTCGATCAGGTACAGCACCAGCATGGAGACGCCGCTGAACAGCAGCATGGCCAACGCGTATTCCGTCCACCGCATGTCGTGTTCTTCGTCTACGAGGGTCAGGCGGTACAACAGGCGCTCGACCGGGCGCAATACGGGATCGAGAAACGTTCGCTCCCGGTTGAATACTCGCGCCATGAAGATTCCCACCGGCTTGGTCACCGCGAATATCACAGCGAGGTACACGATGATCTGTAACCAGCCATTCGCTGTCATTCTTAGAACCTCTCCGGCCGCAACAATGCATACAGCAGGTAAACCATCAATCCCGCGCACACGATCAGCGTGATGATCGATTCAGCATTCATTAGCGTTTCACCTTAGCGGATGCGATCGCAGAACTTCACATACGCGATGGAAATCAGAAAGAAGGCAATCGTAACTGCCACGAAAATGATGTCTCGCATGTCTGTTTCTCCAGTTAATCCGAAGCCCCAGCTGAACCATAGCGTCGTCCAGTTGCGGAATCGCGCTCCCAGTTCGGTGCAGTCAACATGACGATATTGGGCCGATCCGCTGCGGCGCGGCCTTTTTCGTGCTTGGGGCTCGAGGCGAGAGCAGTCGTTATCCTGAGGACTCCCATCACAAAGTGATCTCCAGGTTCACCCGCAGCCCTTCTGTACCGTGCTTCGCTGGCTCTATTCGCCGCGTAGTGTATTCCCTTTGGGCGAACCACGTGTACGATTCGCGTCTGGTTTTCCTCACCGACCAGCGCGATAAAAAAGCGGACCATGAAGCCGATCCCCAAGACACACGCCGCCAACAGAGTGAAGGTCGTAGCACTCGCAACTGCGTTCGCCTGCAACATGCTGGCCTCTTACTACATTGGATAGTTCGCGGCGTAATTTTTGTATAAGAAGTACATAAAAAATTCATAAAGATTCCGTGGGATCAACTGATAACCGGGAACCAACAACTGGGAACTGGGTTTCGTTGTTCCAGCCCTAACTGCTGATCTGGAGGGAAAGATGACACACGAGATATCGCGGAGGACTAGCTTGATAGATGCTGACAAGGATGAGCACAATGATTCGGAACCTGCTTACCGTGTTTCACCGGCTGGTTCGAAGCGGTATCCCACCCAGGGTTCAGTGATGATGTATTGTGGCGTACTTTCCACGTCTATCTTCTTGCGGAGTTGCGCCACCAGAACCCGCAGATGCTCCGGCTGCTCAACGCTGTTAGGACCCCAGATGGCAAGAAGCAGGGTTCGATGCGTCACCACCCGGCCAGCATGTCTCGCCAGGTAGAGTAAGAGTTCGAATTCCTTGGGTGTAAGCCGGACCTCGCTGTTCTTCACCGTCACCCGGAACGCATCCGCATCGATCTTGAAGTCCCCAATAGTGATGGTTCGTTTCGAGCTGTCTGCTGCCGGCCGCGTTCGCGCCAGGTTGCGACGCACCCGCGCCAGTAGTTCATCGATGCCTACCGGCTTGGTGACATAGTCATCAGCACCAGCATCCAGCGCTTCTACCTTAGTCTTTTCCTCGCCTTTCACCGATAGCACGATGATGGGCAGAGCAGACTCCGCGCGAAGCTGCCGGCATAACTCGATTCCGTTCATATTGGGCATGGAAATATCGGTGATAACCAGATCCGGTTGCCACTCCCGCGCTACCCTGAGGCCGGCATAACCGTCATCCGCGGTGCGCACTTCATAGCCGCTGCCGGCCAGCGATGTCCGCATTACCCGCGCGATCTGCGGCTCATCGTCCACCACCAGAATGCGTTTCTTGTCGGCCATGTTAGGTTACTGGGACCGCTCTCCACCGGGGCTGTCTAAGAAGACTGCTGCGTGACAATATGGACGTCCACAGGTGGCGCGTCTCTGAGAAACTTATGGATCGCGTTCAAGTAAAGATATCGCTTCCAGCCCTTCACCGCGGAATGGCCAAACACAACCTGGGTGATGTGTTTTTCTCTGACAAATCCCGCGACAGCCTTGGCCACAGTTGCCGCCTTCAATTTGACTACCTGCGCGCCTACAGCTTCGGCAAAGCGGACGTTCGAGGCCAGCGTCCGCTGGTTGGCCTCACTGTCGTCCACTCCGATGTCCACGTAAACCACGTACAGCTCGCCGTCCAATCTCTTCGCCATTCGCGCGGCACGAGCGATCAGCTGCTGTGCCGCTGGATTGGAGCTGATGGCTACCGCAAATCTCTCGCGTATTCCGAGCTTGCGTTCCCCGCCCTCCTGATCCAGGTAGGGTTCTAGACTGCGGTCAACTTCCTGCGCAACTTCTTGCAGGGCCAGTTCGCGCAGCGCAATCAGGTTCCCGGGGCGAAAGAAGTTGGAGAGCGCCTTCTCCGCGCGGTCCAGCGGATAAATATCCCCCCGCCGCATGCGGGTCTGAAGCGCTTCCGGCGTGAGGTCGGCCATGACCACCTCCCGAACTCGCTTCATCACCCAGTCGGGAACGGTCTCGCGCACAGTAATGCCGCTGATTCTTTGCACGCTGGGAGCAACGCTCTCCAGGTGCTGCACGTTCATGGTCGTCAATACGTCGATGTCGGCATCTACCAGTTCCAGAACATCTTCATAGCGCTTGCGGTGTCTGCTGCCTTCGATGTTGGTGTGAGCTAACTCGTCCACCACCACGACAGCCGGCTTCCGCGCCAGGATGCCATCCAAATCCATTTCGTCAAAAACCGTGCCCTTATATTCGATCTTCTTCCTGGGGACGGTTTCGAGTTTTGACACAAGCTCAAGCACTCCCTTGCGCCCGTGCGTTTCCACCAAGCCGATGACCACGTCTTCGCCGCGGCTCTTACGCCGGATGGCTTCGCTCAGCATGTTGTAGGTTTTTCCTACCCCGGGCGCGTACCCGAGAAACAACTTCAGCGTCCCGCCCTTCTTCTCGGGCGCTGCTTCTTCCAGCCACTGCTCCGGCGTCTTGGTCATCGCCGACTATTGTCATCGAGCACATTCGATTTGTCGATATCGGCTACAATCGGGGATCGTGAGTCCGTCCGTAATCAGGGTGTTGTCCCGCTTTGCAGCCTGTACAGCGGTTCTCTTCATTGTCGTACGCCTCTATACCGCGATCGTGCGAGTGAACCCCACCACGGTGGCCCTCACCTTTCTGGTCTTCGTTTTGATCGTCTCCGCCTTGTGGGGTCTGCGCTACGCGCTGTTCACCGCATTCGTCGCCACCGCAGCCTTCAATTACTACTTTCTTCCTCCCATCGGTACATTCACGATTGCAGGCACGCAAAACTGGATCGCGCTGCTCGCTTTTCTGGCCACTGCGGTAATTGCCAGTCAGTTGTCCGATCGGGCGCGGAAGCAGACCGAGGAAGCCGTTGGCCGCCGCCACGAACTCGAACGCCTCTACAGCTTCAGCCAGCAATTACTGACGGCGGATAACGTCCTGCAACTGCTGAACGCGATCCCGCAGCACGTTATCGAGTCCTTCGGCGTTTCCGCAGCCGCCATCTATATCCCGGAAAAAGGGGACATCTATCGGTCCGGGATCCAAGCGCCCGATCTCGTTGCCGACCAATTCAAGTCCATCATCGCGCGTGGCGAAACTATGATGGACCGTGAGCGTAACCTGAGTTTCACCCCGCTCAAGATGGGTGTAAGAATGGTAGGCGCAATCGGCGTGACCGGCTACCTGTCCCGGCAGACCCTGGATGCCATGGGAAGCTTGATCGCGATCGCGGTCGAGCGCGCCAATGCCGTTGAGACACTGACTCGTTCTGAGACCACACGTGAGGGTGAGAAACTGCGTTCCGCCATTCTGGATTCCGTCACTCACGAGTTTCGAACTCCCCTCACTTCGATCAAGGCCTCGATCACCAGCCTGATGTCCAACACCGGCCTGAGCACGGATGATCGCCGCGAACTGATGACCGTCATCAATGAAGAGAGCGACCGCCTGAACCGTCTGGTGGGTGAAGCGGCCGAGGTCGCCCAACTTGAGTCTCACGAATTCCAGCTCGATCTCCGAGCCTGCCGTGTGGTTGACCTCGTACAAGCGGTGCTCGAAGACGTGAAACAGGCCATGGGCAGGCATCCAGTCGAAGTCCGCGTGTCCGAAAACATCACCGTGACCCTCGACGCGGACCGAATGAGGGAAGTTCTGGTTCAGTTATTGGAAAATGCCGCGAAGTACTCGCCGCCCCAGTCCCCCATTCGAATTACCGCCGAAGTGTGCAGGCAAGACACGAACTTCGAACTCAGCGTGGCCGACCAGGGTGCCGGCATTGACGACCTGGAGCAAGGCTTGATCTTTGACAAGTTTTATCGCGGCAAGAATCAGCGCTACCGCGTACAAGGCACCGGCATGGGACTAGCCATCGTAAAAGCAATCGTCGAAGCCCACGGCGGCAGGATCGGCGTCACCAGCCAACTGGGACGCGGCTCAGTCTTTCATATCGTGCTGCCAATGGAGCCGTAACAGGCCGCCAAAAGCGATGTTACGGGCCCGCGTTCAAATGCAGTGACCTCCAGTCCTTCGCGGCAAGGAGCTAATTGTCTTTTGTTTCAACGCCTTCTCAAGATACCCCCTGCTTTAGGCCTGGATACTGGGTGACGTAACTTTGATTGTGTAAAAAGCGAGAGGGTGTAAGTTGGCTTTGGCCTGGCAAGCTAAAGCCGATCCTGAAAAGGAGACCTACACCCAATGGCGAAGATAATCCCGATCAC
>JACXTT010008895.1_pt1 | contig 13823 bp, 13 predicted proteins | sample 9270951 | NCBI WGS metagenome assembly JACXTT01 (sample SAMN15532306, study PRJNA645909) | rock metagenome | isolation source: weathered quartz diorite | place: Puerto Rico | collected 2017-06-21 | reverse complement strand
ACGCCCGAGATGGAGGCAGAGATCCTGCGTCGCCGAGCCGCGCGTGAGCCGATCGTGTCGATCGCGGCCGACTTCGAGATTGCCCACCAGACGGTCTCCAAGCTGGCCAAGCGAGACACGATCAAGCGCGCCGCGGAGCTCGAACGGCAAGCCCAAGCATCCGCTCGAGCGGAGCGAGACGGCCGCCAGGAGCAGACTGTCAGGCCGGCCATGCAGACTGTCCGCGATCCTCTGCTCCCCGCCGTCTTCAAAAGCCGGGACCAGCGTCTCGACTACTACGAGTACCACCAGCTCGATTCGTATCCCGACAAGCTGAACTACAACGACGCCCTACACGGCCGCGAAACACCGGCCGAGCGTTCCCTGCTGAATCGTGGCTCGGGCAGGCGGGGGCATCGCACTCTCTCGTCGGCGAGGCGGTGGAGACGCTCGCTCTAGGCGAGTTGACTCGGGTCGAGGTCGGCCTGCTCGAGCAGGCCGTCCTCGTGCTCGATCTCGTCGTCCTCGGGAAGCTCGTCGGCATCGTGCAGTTCGAGCAGGCGGTGGCTGGACATGTGTGACTCCTGTGCATGAGGGGGTGCTACGGCCGACGGCCCATGCGTGATCGTGTTTTCGGACCGTTTGCGCCCATCCCTAGCGGCTGATTCGGGCGTTGCGCCCTTGCTGACGCGGCTTGGAGGTCACCCCGACACCGTTGCCAAGTTGCGGGCACGCCGCCAGACGAGCTCGCGCCCGGCCAACATCGGGCCCAAAACCACCTGTCCAAGCCAAAAACCCCTCCTTTACCAGTTCGGCAGTTCAAAAGGAAGCGGGTGCCCAAGTCATCACTCCCCGACCACGTCTGAAAGACGGTGGGGCTAAAAGCGAGCGTCTCGCCCGCAACGCCAGCGCTTGAACTAGCTCCTCTAAAAGTGCATGATCTCCGATCGTGCCGTGCCCGGCCGGGCCGGCGAAGACAGAGGGGGAGGACAGTTCATGGGCAGGCGTTTCTTGCTGGCGTTCGCGGTCGTGCTGGCCGCGAGTGGCTTGGCAGCGGCGGCGGCGTTCGCCGGCGCTGGTGGGGCGGGCACGGTTTCGCTGACCGAGCACTTCAGCGGCGTGATCGATCAGGAGACGACGACGAACCCCTGCACGGGAGAACCAGGCGTGTTCACCTTGACGGCGACCAACGCAGTCTCACACCTGACCTACAACGCCAACGGGTTCTGGTCGACGTTCACGGCTGAGGGGACAGCGACGTTCGCCCCGACAGACACTTCGCAGCCGGTCGTGAGCGGGCATTTTACGGCTTGGGACGACGAGAACGGAAATCTCAAGAACGGCACCTCAACCGGCACCTTCACCGTGCATATCGACGGGGTCAAGATGCACGAGACGTTCCATGACAGCGTAAGCGCGACCGGGCTCAGCATCAGCTTCGACAAGATGTGGTTCAGCTGCAGTTAGTCGTGGGCTGAAGGCAACCGTGGGGGGCTGCAACAAGCGGGCGGCCCCCCAACCACGGCAGAGCGTTTCGCACATCCGTGAGAAGGACTGGGCGGAGCGGACAGGTTTATGCAGCGGGCGGCTGCTCGTCTTTGGCACCGACAACGCGGACCGACACGGCCCAGGCAACCACAACCAGCGCAGACATCGCCGGCGCGCCGCGCCACAGTCGCTGTCGCGGTTCCAACGAACGACGACACCCCCGCGCGGTCAGCTCCTTGTCAGATCGGCGGTGGCCGAAACCAGTTGCGCATGCCGGTCGCGACTGGCGGCACGAAGGTGGTCTGCGGTCGGACGCAAGCCGGCTTGAACTCTGGTTTCGAGCTGCGTTTGTCTAGGCTGCTGTGCGTCAAATTCGCAGACTTCGGTCCCAAATCGACGCCGCTGCGGGGCGGCGTCGCCTGCGGCCTTCGGGCACATGAGCCCGAGGGCGGCGTGTGTCAGGTCTCAGTCACATTCAATGGCGTCCTCGGGGGAAAGGACCGATTCGGGTCGGATCAGTTGCCATGACAGGCAACGAACCGATTTCACCATTCGTTCCTGCCGGCGCCGGCAGACTGGAACCGAAGGCTCTCGAGCGCGGACCTCTCGGAGGGGTGTCAGGCTCGACCTGTCCGTGGGACGAATCGGGAAGGGCGGCCGCCGATGACAGCCGCCCCCCGTTCTTCGTCAACCGACGCAGCCGGGTGTGCTCGTGCCGCACCAGCGGATCGCGATGTACGCCTCGAAGCTCGTGCCGTCGTTTTTCTGCACGACAGCCCGGAGGAGATCGACCGGGTCCGTCGGGCTCGTCGACGCCACCTTCCGCGTCGTCTTGGTGGTGCAGGTCGCGAGCCTGGTCGGCCCGCAGAGGTGCGGCGTTGGATAGGAGCCCTTGCGCTGGATCGCGACTGCGTGGGCAGCGTTGTTGTCCGCCAACGGGCCCTGGCGCTGGATGTAGAGCTTCCAGCCCGCAGGCATTGGAGCGTTCGCCTTCGCCACGAGCGTGATCGTCGTGCCCGACTTGATCCGTTCGCCGCGGAGGTTGCGGCACTTCAGCTTCGGCGTCGTCACCTCGTTGTAGGTGCAGCTCGCCCCACCCGGGGACACTGAGAGCGAGACCGACGTCGGCGCGCCCTGCTGGCCCGCGAGCGCCAGACTTGCGCAGATTGCGGCGCTCAGCGCGCCGCCGGAAAGTATTGCGAACCGCTTCATCGTGCTCCTCCTTCGTATGTTGGATTGCACGTGCGACTCAGCTCAGCGCCGCGCAGCGATTGCCGACCGGGTCTTCGCTGAAGTGGCCGGATGCAGATACGAAGTCAGAGGCGTCCACGAGCGGGATCCCGTCCGGATCGATGTCGACCACGATGCCGGCGAGCACGAGTCGTCCGGCGTCCGCAGGGCCGGCCGCGTTCTGGAGCAGCCCGGTCGACGTCACCACGGCCGGAGTCCCGATCGCACCGCCTCCGCCATACGTGATGTGAGTCGTCACGAAGCCGGGGTCGGAGAACGTCTTCCCGGTGGAGGGAGCGTAGAAGCTCTCCTTGAAGTCCGGGCCCGCGTCCAGCTCGCGCACGAGCGTGCTGCTGCCGTCCCGGAACAGCGTGACTGTGAGCGTCCCGCTGATCGTTCGGTAGATGTCAAAGCCACAGTAGGCGCTCGTGAACGACGCGTAGAAGGTGTCGTTCACCTTGAAGCTGATCCGCGTCGGCGAGGTCGCCGACGCCGTCGCCGCCAGCGCAAGCGGCAGCGCGGCGAGCGTGAGGATGAGTGCAAGCTTTCTCATTGATCTAGTCCCTTTCGTCTGCGTCCGGTTTCCTGCGAGTGCCGAGGACGACGCTGCCGGCTAGGAGCGTCAAGGCGCTGCCGCCTGCGGCGCCGATCGCAGCGTCGCCCCAGTGGAAGCCGCCGTCAGTCACCCTGACGACGACTGGAGCCCGATTCGACGGTGGCGCGGCTTGGGCCGTGGGCGCTGCGGCGAGCCCCGAGATCAGTGCGAGCGCGATACGTCCCGTAAGAGTCGTGGCCTCCTCCTTCCCGCTGCCGGCTCTCTGGCCGGATCGGAACGGAGCGTCGGCCCCGAGGGTCAAGGACCGCCTAATTCCGGCACCCGCGGCTTAGGTCCGAGTAAAGACCATGCTCATCGAGCCCTTCACGAGCGTGGTACCGTCGCCCCGTCGACACCCGGAGCGAGCGCATGGAGTTTCGAATCCTCGGACCAATCGAGGCCACCGAGGACGGGCACCTGGTAACGCTCGGGGCGGCAAAGCAGCGGGCACTCCTCGCCGTGCTGCTCTTGCATGCAAACGAGGTCGTCTCCAGCGACCGCATCGTTGATCAGCTCTGGGGGGAGCGAGCACCCACCAAGGCGGCTAAGAGCGTGCAGGTGTACGTATCGCAGCTGCGGAGGCTCCTCGGCGAGGGCCGGCTCGAGACGGAGGGGCGCGGCTACCTGCTCCGAGTCGAACCGGGCGAGCTGGACGCCGACCGCTTCCAGGCCCTTCTCGAGGAGGGCCGGGAGGCGCACGAGGCCGGCGCGGCCGCGCGGGCCGCCGAGACCCTCCGCACGGCGCTCGACCTTTGGCGGGGGACCCCGCTCGCCGACGTGGCCTACGAGCAGTTCGCGCAGGCGGAGATCGCGCGGCTGGAGGAGCTGCGGCTGAGCGCGCTCGAAGAGCGCATCGAGGCCGACCTCGCCCTCGGTCGGCACGCCGCTCTCGTGCCCGAGCTCGAGAGCCTTGTACGGTCGGAGCCGCTGCGTGAGCGTCTGCGAGCGCAACTGATGCTCGCGCTGTACCGCTCGGGCCGCCAGGCCGAAGCGCTCGACGTCTACCAGGATGCTCGGCGGCGGCTCGTCGACGAGCTCGGACTCGAGCCGAGCCGCCGACTGTACGAGCTGGAACGGGGGATTCTGACGCAGGACCGCGCCCTCGACGCGCCCCGCCGCCCCGGAGTTGCCGGCTTCCTGCCTCGAAGGGCGCGCCTCGGGAACCCCGTCCTGGTCGCTGCCGCCGCGGCCATTCTCCTCGGCGCCGCGATCGCCGCCGCCGTCGTCGAGCTCACAGGCGGAGGAGCGAGCGCCGGTCTCGCCTCCGTCCCTCCGGACTCGGTCGCTGTGCTCGACGCGAAGAGCGGCAAGGTCGTCCGGTCGATCCCGGTCGGCGTCCGGCCGATCCGGCTCGCCTTCGGCGAAGGCGCGCTCTGGGCGGCGAACTTCACCGGCCGAACGCTCTCACGCATCGACCCCAGGACCTCGACGGTCGTCGGAACGCTCGGAGCGGGCGCGACCCCCGTCGGGCTCGCGGCCGGCCAGGGCTCGGTCTGGGTTGCCAACGAGTTCGCGGGCACCGTTTCGCGGGTCGATCCCGGCACGAACACGATCGTCCAGACGATCGAGGTCGGAGGGCAGCCCGTGGCGGTGGTGGTCGGAGCTAGCGCCGTGTGGGTCGTCGACGCGGCGGGGGGACGCGTGATCCGGCTCGATCCGACGACGAACGCGCGCCGGACGATCCGCGTAGGAAGCGGTCCCGCCGACGTCGCGATCGGCGCTGGCGGGGTCTGGGTCGCCAACGCCTTCGACCGTACTGTCTCACGACTCGATCCGGCCACCGGGGCGGTCGTCGAGAGTGCCATCGCCCTTCGCTTCGAGCCGACCCGCCTGGCCGCGGGCTCCGGGGCGGTGTGGGTAACCGGGACGTTTGCCGACGAGGTCGCGCGAATCGACCCTTCCACGAACGAAGTGGCGGCAACCATCCCGGTCGGCGACGGCCCAACCGGAGTCGGGATCGGCGACGGCGCCGTCTGGGTGGCGGATAGCACCGCAGGCACGGTCGTCCAGATCGATCCGCGCGCCGGCCACGTCGTGCGCACGATCAGCGTGGGCGCGAGTCCGGACGGCGTCGCCGTCGCGGACGGCACGGTCTGGGTGTCCGTGCGCGCCCCCTGACACTCAGCTCGAATCTTTACTCAGCGCGATCCGGTCGATGGCCGGCAAGGTCGTCAGCTGGTCGAACGTGAAGCGCACCACCCTTCGCGAGACCACGAACGTGTTCACGTCCGAGAGGAATGGCACCCAGGGAGCGATCTTCTCCATCAACAGCTGGTCGAGCTCGGCCCAGCAGGTCGTCTGCGCCGTGCCGACGAGCTCTTCGCAGCTGTCGATCTTCCGATCGACGCTCGGCACAGAGCGCGTCGAGTAGCCGAAGCGTCGAAGCTTCTCCGGCGTGAGACCCACGAGGGAGGTGTTGCCGCCCGGGGCCTCGACGCCCGCGAACGAGTCGGCAAAGAACGCGCTCGCATTTGGGAACGCCTTGAAGAAGCCGTGGCTGACCACACCGGTCTTGGCTCCGGGGTCGGGGTAGACGCGGGAGTACTGGGCGGTGTCGAGCTTCAGATAGCGAAGCGTGATCCCGAGCCGCGCGAGCTCGGCCGCGAACACCCGGTTGGCCGGCGGAGGCGGCCAGAAGAACGGAATCGCCCGAATCCGCCGGCAGGCCGGCACGTCGCAGACTCCGTCCTGATCACGGTCGTAGCGCGACCTGGCCATCTCCGCCTTCGCGGCCCGAAGATCGCCGTGGTGTCCCGGAGTCGCGTACGGGTCGAAGTCGAGCAAGAGATTTCCGTCCAGGCTGTCGGGCGCCAGGTGCGTCACGACCCGCCAGTGCAGCGGACCGCCGAGCATTTGCTGAATGCGCGCCTTGTCGATGACGAGGTTCGCAGCCCTCCTGACGTGGACGTCGTCGAAGGGCGGCAGCGCCACGTTCAACGTGAAGTAGTACACGCCGTCGGCGGCATTGCTGAACAAGCGACCCCGAGACGCTTGCGCGAGCCGGTGGTTGGACGCGCTCGAGTCAAACAGGAAGTCGAGCTCCCCGGCGTCGACCTGGTGCTCGAGCCGCACCTGCGCGGATTCGTCGGCGGGCTCCGGCAGCATCCTGAACTCGATGCGGTCCGCGTACGCCGCGCGGAGCGGGTCCGTAGCCGAGTCCCAGGACGGGTTGCGCACGAAGGTGAAGCGCTTTCCGGGGACGTAGCCGGTTTGCGGACGCTGACGGCCAGCCGGTTGCGAGAAGTCGAGCCGTTCCGATCCAGCGATCATGTAGGGGCCGGACGAGACGAGAAAGCGTCCGTACCCGTTGTTGTGCCCCTCGGCCACCCCGAGCTTCGCTCCGGGGTCGCTCGGATTCGGCGGGATCGGCGCCGTGGCCGGGAGCGAGAAGAGATAGCCAAGATCACCGGTCGGCTTCACGAGGTGGACGACGAGCGTGTAGCGATCCGGCGCCTCGAGCCCGGAGATGCTGCCAGCTTTCCTCTCCTGGAATGCCTTCGCGCCCTCGATGACCTCGTAAAGGTCCGCGTAGTGGCCCAGCACAGGATTCGCGTAGCGCTTTCGGTACGCGCTCGGGGCCGGGCTGAACTCGCGCTCGAGCGCCCGAATCACATCCTGAGCGACGATCTCCGTCTTCTCGAGCGGCGGCGCGTAGTGGAGCCCACGCTTCAAGCGGAAGGTCCACGTGAGCCCGTCCGCGGCCACCGCCGGCAGTGAGACGGCGAGGTCGGGCCGCAACTCGGCGCCGCCCTGCCCCGAGGGACGTCCGTTGTACGAGAGCAGCGTCCGCAGAAGGCAGCAACGGAAGAACTCGAAGGCGTCCGGATAGAGGATCTCCTGCGGATCGAACGCGTAGAAGTAGCGTCCGTGGGAGCCGGGCACCGAGTTCCGCTCTTCGTGGTCGGCCCAGGTGACGAGACCGACGCGCAGCGTGCCGCCCCTGAGAGGGCCCTCGCCCTTCGCGCCTCCGACCTTCGCTCCGCCCCCGCACGCCGCAAGCAGCGCAACCGCCAGCGCCCCGGCGACGAGCTTGCGGCCTTCGCTCAAGTAGCTTCTTTCAAGCCATCTGCAAGCTACGAGCTGCGTTGCTGACGGTCAAGTCAGCCCCTGCAGGAGACAGGCGCGCCCAAGCAGTTGTCAAGCGGCATCGAAAGGTGCACCACTTTCGGGCGTCGAAAGGTGCACCACCGATCGGGTTGAGAGGGGTGGCCGCCGGTCAGGCGGAGTCGCATAGCGTGGGAGCCTGGGCGGCGGGCGCGTTTAACTTCGCTAGATCGGTTTCGGCGTCCTGTTTTTGCGGAGGTGGGTGGGCACTTTTTCTGAACTGCGCAAACGGCAGAGATGTTGTTTGGCTTGTACGCTGGCCAAACGGGTGGTGCGGCGGTGGTTGAGGGTGCGCAGCGGTGCGTTTCAGGGGCGAGCGCTGGTCCGATCGGCGGTGCCTTGGCCAGAGCGCCGTCTTTGACGCGTGGCACCCCGATCGTGAAGGTTCGCTCGGGTAGCAGCCGCTGCAGCGAACAACCGGCGGTCGCCTTTTCGAGCTGGCGTCCACCCTTGGAAACGGCGCTTCTGAGCCAGTGCCACTTGGGCAGTTCAGAACAAGCCCCAGCCTCTCCCCGCCCGGCCGCAACAACCGCCTCTGCCAGTTCGCCAGTTCAGAGAAAGGGCCGCCGCCCACCACCAGCAAGAACAGCTGCGCGCCCTGCTCCCCAACAACGGCAAACGACGCCGACGGAAACCCGTCGAGCCGGCGGAAGCAGGCCCGGGACTGATCCTCGAGTCCGACCTCGGCAATCCTGCCGACGTAGAACAAGTGGCAGAACTGCCGCTTGCTCATGACCTCCCGCATCTCTACAGAAAGTGGGCTGGCGGCTCCATCATCCGATCCGCTCACCGAGGCCATCCCCGCCCGCTCCATCGTCGAGCGTCGCGTTTCGAACAAGCGACGATACCCCTGCGCGGCCAGTTCCTTGTCAGATCGGCGGCGGCCGAAAACCGGTTGCGAAACGATGGAGCGGGGCAGCGAGAACCTGAGCGCGGGCGGGCGGATCGACGCGGTGTCGTCTACGGTCATCGCGCGCGCAATACGCGGGGAAGTGACGATGATTCTTGCGAACCCTCGGGAGTGAAGGGGGCCAGCGATGGCTGAGCGGGGTGGAGGTGGTCCTGGGGCGGGCGGCTCGAGTCCGGTGTCGCCTGCTGCGGGGGCGGGGCTCGTGCTCGCGGTCGAGGCCGGGCAGGGATCGAACCTGCGACCTTGGGATTAAAAGTCCCCGTTTCGACCGCCCATTTTTGGCTTCACAGCTCGTGTTTTTGGCTTAGATACGGAGTTTCCACGGACGCGGGGCGAAAACCAGCGGTATCTTGATACGTCCCATGATATGTCCCACTGCCAAGTAGACTGCAGAGTATGGCCCCGCCTCTCAAGCTCACCGACGAGCAGGTCAAGAAGATCCGGCGACGCTTCCAGAGAGGCGAGCAGCTGACGACGCTGGCGGCCGAGCACCAGGTCGACCGCAAGACGCTTCGTCGAAGAATCGACGCCCTCGAACAGGAGGAAGCCGAACGTGCTGAACGCATCGCGGCCGGCCGCCTCGCCAAGCAAGCGGCTGCTGAACGGCGCAAGCTGAAGGCGATGCTTCGGGTTGACCCCTCCCAGGGCGCCACGCCGGCTGAGGCTAATCCGCGGCAGCCGCATGAGCCTGCTCCAAGGCGGGATCCCTACCACGAGTGGCTCGACACGCCGAAGAACCTCTCGGGCGCGGCGCTCACCCGCGCCTACGGTCTCGTGCGGGTTCGCAACCCGGCAGGCACCGTGCGCCAATTTGTCGAGGAGTCGAAGGTTGGCGAGCTTCTCGATCAGGGCTGGACAATCGATCAAGCGTCTGGTCGTACTCCGCGCCGACAGAAATAGCAGGCCTTCGCCTAGGCGGTCAGCTGCCACCCGTCCGCCCGCGTTAAGTCCCCCCGCGGAGCGGAGATGGCTGCTCATCTATCCACTCTTGCGGTGCTTGGGAGAGCAGAGGCTCTACCAAGAAGATAGGGACCAGGAAGGCGGGGATAGAAGGCGGGAGCGACGGGACGCGAACCCGCGACCTCCGGCGTGACAGGCCGAGTCGGGCGAGCGGTCTCTCGACCGCTACGACGTCAACGTCGGCGACGTGCTCAAGCGTCGTCGTGTTGGCTGTCTCTCGCGGCTCATGCGGTCGCGAATGCGTCGGCGGCGGCTACAACCTGGAACACGGTCGCGCCGGGGGGAGCGGCCACGATCTCCGGGAGGAGGCTCATGACCCGCCCGACCTCGGGCAGGGATTCCTGCCGCTCGCGCGCGGCCTCGTCCTCGAAGACCTCGACGGCGATGATCGAGTTCGGATCGACGAGGTCGCGGCCAATGTCGAAGCTGATCACGCCCTCGACCTCCCTGCTCGGCGCCACGACCGCCGCGAACGCGTCGAGCGCCTCCTCGGTTCTGTCGGGCTGGCACTGCACCTTGAACCGGATCACGATCATCGCTCCTCCTCGACTGGGCGGCGGCCCGCTCGACTGATTACTATGATATTGGAGTTTCTCGCTCCGGCCTCTCGATGTCAACTCGCCCGATCCCGCTCAGCTATGCGATCCTGGCCGCGATCGGCGAGCAGGGCGCCTCGACGCCCGAGCTCGTCGACATGGCCGGCCGCGGTTCCATGTTCTGGACCTCGTCGCCGAGCCAGGTCTACGCGGAGCCGAAGCGGCTGCTGGCGCTCGGCTGGATCGCCAGCGACAAGCAGCCGGGCAAGACGCGGAGCCGAACCGTGTATCGCCTCACCGCAGACGGGCGTGAGGCGCTGCGCGAGTGGCTGCGCGCTCCGGCGGGCTTCCCGAAGTTGCAGCACGAGGCGTCGATCCGCCTGTTCGCAGGCGACCTGATCGACGACGACGAGATCCTCGCCAGCCTTCAGAAGCTGCGGGCAGACATCGAGCAGCTGTCGGCCGCGCTCGCCACCAACATCGCCCGCGCACCCAGCCTGCCGCACCGCACGCGCTACCTGCTGCTCCAGCAGGACCTTGGACGCCGACTGCTCCAAGCACACACCGACTGGCTCGATTGCGTCGAGGCCGAACTCGCACCCACCCGGGCCGAAGCGACGCCGTGACTCCGACAAGGGGGCGGCGGGACGGTGCCAACGACTGGATGATTGCGACGCGTGTGGACTGTTCTCCGCTGGGGCGGGCGGGATTCGGTCGCGTCGACGCGGGACGCAGCAGCCGCGCCGCCTAGCGCGGGCGCGGCTGCCGCTTCGAGGCCCTGTTTCGTCTAACCGCCGAACAGCGTCTTCAGCTGCGCCATCGTCATCGAGCCGGTCATGATCAGCTCGATGTTCGCGAGCGGCTTCCCCTTGACCGGTAGGCAGCCTGCGGAACCGGCGCTACCACGGCCGTCGCTCTCCTTGCTGCACGTGAACCCGGCGACGGTGGCGTGCGACTCGATCTTCACCTTGGCCCACCACTTCAGGATCGGCCGCGCCGCCTTCATCGCCGCCGAGCATTGAACACCGGTGGCGAAGACGGTCCACGTGTTGCCGCTCAGCTTCTTGCCGGTGAGCAGCGAGGTGTAGGTCGCATGCGGCCCGTGCTTGACCTGGCCGCAGATGCTCGTGTTCGGGGTAGCCGCCTGCGCCGCCTCTGCCTGAGAGGCAGCGCCGAGGGCGACGACGGTGAGAGCGAGACCGAGAGCGAGTTTTGTGCGCATCGTGCTTGCCTCCTTGCCGAGCCGCATCGGGCTCATGTCGTCAGGTTGATGTAGACGAGCCGCGCGGCCGTGAGCGCGCAGTTCTCGAACCAGCCGTGCGGGTAGAGGCGCTCCGGCCCGTGCCCACAGCTAAGGCTGACGAAGCGTTTCCGTTCCGCCACGTACATGAGGACGAAGGTGCCGTGGTGGTCGGGATCGTCGTACTTCTCGGGATTCCAGAAGAACGCCGGCACCGACCCCGGCAGGTACCCGTCCAGCTCGCCGACGACTCCGTTCCCGGCCTTGACGAGCGCCGCGTGGAGCAGGCGCATGTAGCGGAGCGGGTCGCGCTCTTTCGTCAGGAGCCTCGCGTACGGGCAGGCGCCAGCGTCGAGCTCGCAGGCGGCCTTTGCCAGCTCCGCCCAGCCCGGACGCCCAGCCGCATAGATCGCGATGGTGAGGAGCGCGAGCTTCCTGGTAGGGCCAGGGCCGTAGATCGGGAAATAGGTGCAAGTCAAAGGATCGCCAGGGTCAAAAAGTTCTGGCCTGGCGCGCGGCGCCTCCAGCGCCCTGGCCGCCTGCGTGAGAGTCAGGCAGCCCCAGCCCGCCGCGCGAGTTGGCGTTGCACGCGCACCCGATGCACCCACGTACGCGGCTGCGGTGAGCAGCGCCAGCGCCGAAAGCGCGACAGCGAACGGTGAAGCGCCTCTGATCGATCTCATGGGGGGTCCCCCTTTGTCGGCGGCCCGACGAAGAGCAGGCCGAGGTGGTGGTCGGTGAGCTCGCCGCTGTCGGCGAGCAGGAAGTTCGAGGTGACAAAGCCGCTGGCTCCGGCGAGCCGTCCCCACCCGCCGGTGATTTCGAGGACGGCGGTGCCGTGGCGCACGTTCGGGTCCGGGCTCGCGCCGAGCACGCCGCGGGCGCGGAAGGTGATCGCCGTGTCGCCGCCGAAGCTGAGCACGCCGGCGGCGACGACCGAGCCATCGTCCTTGATCTCGAGGTCGCGTCGGCAGAGGGCCTCGTCGATCCCGGCGGGCGCGCGCGTCTCGGCCCAGAAGCGCCCGCTGTCGAGCTCGACGGCCTCGCCGTGGAACCTGAGCGCGAACGCGATCGGCTGCATGCCCGCCACGCTAGGAGCGGCGAGGCGCGCCGTCCCCCGTAGAACTACGGGACTTCCGCTACCGGGTCGGGTGAACGGATGCCCTCGCTCGCGAGCATCGCCGCGAGCTGCGTGCGGTTGGCCACATCGAGCTTCCGGTAGACGCTCTGGAGGTGCCACTCGACCGTACGCGGGCTCAGGTAGAGGAGCGCGGCGATCTCGCGGCTGCGCATGCCGGAGGCGGCGTGGCGGGCGACGCGCAGCTCCTGTCCCGTCAGCTCGTCCGTGCGCCGCGGCTCAGCAGGTCGCTCCGCGCCGGTCGCGCGGGCGAGTTCGCGCCGCGTCCGCTCGGCCCATCCCTCCGCGCCGAGCGCGTTGAAGGCCGTGAGCGCGTGCTCGAGGTGCGGCACGGCGTGGCCCGAGCGTCCTGCGACGCGAAGACGTTCGCCCCAATTCAGCTCAACGCGGGCGCGCTCGAGGGCGTGCGGCATCTCGTCGAGCAGCGCGACAGTGGCTGCGAACGTCACCTCGATCCTCGCCTCGGGCGCGAGCAAGCCCCGCACCCGGGTCAGCTTTGCGCGCGGCCGGACGAGCCAGCAGCGCTCGATCGCCGCGGCTTCCTCGCGCAGCAACGCCTCGGCGTCTTTCCGGCGGCCCGCGCGGACGTAGGCCTCGGCGAGCTCGAGCGGCACGAGGTGGTACCAGGCGCGGACAGCACCGCGGCGGGCGACCGCGAGCGCCGCCTCGAGGCTCGTGATCGCCTCCTGCCACGTGCCGGCGCCGACGAGGGCGAGGCCGAGCGGCAAGTCCCAGACCCACGCCCAGTCCCGCTGCCACGAGGTGTGCAGTACGTGCGCGCGGCGAGCGGTCAGAACCCGTTCGCAGGCCTCGACGTCACCGCGAGCGGCCTCGACTTCGCTGAGGACCGCATGCGCCTCGGAGAGCCGCCAGCTCTCGCCGATCTCTTCCGCGAGCGCAAGCGCGTCGAGCGCGTACGCGTGCGCGAGGTCGATCCGCCCCGTCGCCTGCTCGAGCGCCGCGCGCGCGTAGAGGCCGAAGCAGAGGCTCCAGGCGTCGCCAGAGCCTCGCGCCTCGGTGAGGGCGCGCTCGCTGAGTCGCCTTGCCTCCTCGTCCCGTTCGTGCAGGGCGAGGCAGTAGCTGATCCAGTGTGCCTCCTCGGTCCCGGCGCGAAGCTCGCGACGCTCGAGCAGCTTCGTCGCGCGCTCGACGAGGGCGACGTCGCGCTCGTCCGGCGGGACGCAGACGCCGGCTCGTGCCGCGACGAGGATGTTGACCGCGGCGAGCTCGGCGTTGTCGCCGTCGGATCCGGCGAGGGTCCATGCGCGCTCCGCGAGCTCGATCGTCTTCTGTGGGCCGACGTTCACCTCCGCTGCCTGAGCCGCCTCGGCCAGGAGCCGCGCCGCAAGCTTGGGATCCGCTGCCTCGATCTCGTCCGCTTCTGCGACGAGAAGGTCGATCGCCCGCTCGTTCTCGGTGCCGCGCACCAACGCGCGGCCCCGTTCGAGCTCGACTTCAGCGCGCATGCGCGGTGTCGCGGCGAGCTGCCGCGCCTGTTCGAGGAGGTCGTCGATGCGCTCCATCCGGCCAGCGAGGCGCCACGCCCGCGCCGCGTGGAGCAAACGCGCAACGCGTGCCTCAGCGGCCGGCGTGAGCTCGGCCGCCCGTTCGAGGGCCTGGGCCTGTGCCGCGACGCCGCCGGC
>JACXTT010008894.1_pt1 | contig 13824 bp, 12 predicted proteins | sample 9270951 | NCBI WGS metagenome assembly JACXTT01 (sample SAMN15532306, study PRJNA645909) | rock metagenome | isolation source: weathered quartz diorite | place: Puerto Rico | collected 2017-06-21 | reverse complement strand
CCCGTCCTGATGGCGCCGATCATCGATCTCACGCTGGGCGCCCCCACGAGCCGACCGGGCGGTGGGGCGGGAGGCCTTAGCCTCGCCAACCTCGGGGCGGCCTTCTTCGGATGGATCGGCGTCCACGAGGTGGGCGACCGGTTCCGCGCCGTCGCGCTCCTCTGCATGGCCTACGTCGCGGTCGGCGTCCTCAAGGGCTGGCTCGACTTCAGCAACTTCCTGCTTGCGCTCTGGATCCGAGTGCGAGTGGGAGCCGCCATGCAGATGGATCTCTTCCGGCACCTGCTTTCGCTGTCCATGCGCTTCTTCGCCCAGCACCGCACCGGTGAGCTGGTCTCGCGCCTGGAGACCGACACGCGCGCGGCTTCCGGCGGGCTCGAGACCATCGTCTGCACGGTGCTCACCGCCCCCGTGCTGATCGCGTTCTATGGCTACCTGATGGTCCGCACCAGCCCCAAGCTCGTCATCGCCGCGCTCGGCGCGATGGTGCTACACGTGGGCGTGACCCGCGCGATGCGGGGCCCGATCCGTCGGTTGGCGATCGACCAGTTCTCGGCTTTCGCGGACCTGGCTGCCCGGTTCCAGGAGGCGATCCTGAGCGTCCGGGTGATCAAGTCCCTCGGGGCCGAGGCGTTCGAGCTGGCCCGGGTCGGTCGGACCATGCGGGAGGTCCTCCGCGTCAACGTGAAGTTCGGGGTCTACAAGCACGTCGAGGAGCCCGCCCGGGCTGTCGTCAACTACGTCGTCGAGGCCAGCATCCTGCTGCTGGCCGCCTACGAGTTACTGGCCGGCCGGCTGGCCGTGCCCACGTTCTTCCTGTTCCTGTACGTGGCGCGGGCGACCATGACCCAGGTCGGCCTGCTCGGCTCGGCCTACACGCAGATCCAGGGCACGCTGGCCGCGGCCACGCGCATCGGCGAGCTCTTCGCGCTCCGCCCCGAGGTCGAGGACGGACTGGAGGGCATCGAGACCTTCGAGGACCGGATCGTCCTCTCCGGCGTCGTGTTCAGCTACGACTCCGAGCCGGTGCTGGACGGAGTCGACCTGGAGATCCGCAAGGGAGAGGTCGTGGCCCTGGTGGGGCCGAGCGGGGTCGGCAAGTCCACCCTGGCCGACCTCGTGCTGCGCTTCTACGACCCGACGCGGGGATCGGTCAGCATCGACGGGCGGGATCTGCGTCGTCTGCGTCAGGACTCCTACCGTCGCCTCTTCGGAGTGGTTCCGCAGGAGCCCCTGCTCTTCAACGCCTCGATTCGAGACAACATCGCGTACGGGCGCGAGGACCTGTCGGAGGAGGACATCGTGCGGGCGGCGCGTATCGCCAACGCCCACGACTTCATTCTCGAGTTCGCGGAGGGCTACGACACCGTGGTGGGCGACCGGGGGGTGCGCCTGTCCGGCGGGCAACGCCAGCGGGTCGCCATCGCGCGAGCCATCGTCGGCCGTCCGCCGATACTCGTGCTCGACGAGGCGACCAGCTCCCTGGACAGCGAGTCGGAGCGCCTGGTCCAGCAGGCCATCGATCGCGTGATCGAAGGCTCGACCTCCCTGGTCATCGCGCACCGACTCTCCACGGTGCTCCACGCCGACAAGATCGTGGTCATGGGACGCTTGGGCGTCGAGGCGATCGGCCGTCACGCCGATCTCCTCTCCGCGAGCGAGACCTACGCCCGGCTCTATCGGCTGCAATTCGCCGAGGAGGCACCCCTTGGGCGTCTCTGACCGCCCGTATTTCGCCTGGCTGAGCGCAGCCCTCGAGCGCTACGAGACGCGCTCCGGGCATCTGGCCGCCCTCGGACAGCGGCGCCCGAGGCCAGACCTCTGGGTACTGGCGGGCGCGCGGATGAACCCGAGCATCGAGTTCCTCCAGGGCGCGCTAGGCCCCGAGCGCACCAGCCTCCGGTTCCTGGACCGGTTCGCGGACCAGCCGAGTGTCGAGCGCGTCGACTTCAACGACCTCAAAGGCGTCCCGGACGACGCCTGTGACGTGCTGCTGATGTCCCGGGCCGCCTACATGATCACCGTGGCCGAGGAGTTCCTCGATCACGCTCGGCGGATCGTCCGGCCTGGTGGCCTGGCCATCGTTGACTGGCTCCACGGCGTCGCGGAGGCTCCCGTGCTCGACCTGCCGGGCGAGCACGACTACGAGCGACACCGGGCCCCGTTCCTCACAACGTACTGCGACTCGCAGTTCATCGCGGACTTCCCGGGGGAGTTCGACGCGTTCCTGCGACACGTCAATCGCCCGCCGTCGTGGGTGAACGTCGAGACGCCGGGCCGGCCCCTCCCGCTCGCGGGGCGGGTCAGGCGACTCCTGTCCGCTCGCCGGGAGGGACCGGACATCACACGTGCCAATTGCCTGGAAGCGATGCGAACGGCGCTCGGGCTCGCCGGCAAGCGCCTGATCGAGCCGGAGACGATGGCCCAGCACTTCACGATCCTGTTTCGGGAGGCGCGGTACTTCCACCCGCTCTCCGGGAAATTCCACCTGTACCTGCTCACCGTGCTGCGGCCGGTGGGGAAATAACGGCGGGAGGCCGGCTCTGATGACGGAGCTCTCGGGGTTCAAATGGAGTGAGAGCTGCGTGATGGTGACCGGGGGCACGGGCTCGTTCGGCAACAAATTCGTCGAGATCATGCTCCGGGAGTACCGTCCGCGCCGGCTGGTGATCTTCAGCCGCGACGAGCTGAAGCAGTCGGAGATGATGGCGCGCTTTGGCCACCCGTCGCTCCGCTTCTTCGTCGGCGACGTGCGCGACCGGGAGCGCCTCGAGCGTGCCATGCACGGAGTGGACATCGTCTTCCACGCGGCGGCCCTGAAGCAGATCCCCTCGTGCGAATACAATCCTTTCGAGGCCATCCAGACCAACGTGATGGGCACCAAGAACGTCATCGACGCAGCCATCGACCAGGGCGTCACGCGCGTGCTGGCCATCAGCACCGACAAGGCCGTGAATCCGATCAATCTCTACGGCGCCACCAAGCTGTGCGCCGAGAAACTGGTGGTCCAGGGCAATGCCTACGGTCAGGCGCGTGGCACGCTGCTGGGCGTGGTTCGCTACGGGAACGTCATCGGGAGCCGGGGAAGCGTCATCCCGGTCTTCCGAGAGCAGCGGGCCTCTGGCACGGTGACGGTTACCGACCCAGGAATGACGCGCTTCTGGATACGGCTCGAACAGGGGGTGGAGTTCGCCATCCGGTGCGCGATCGAGATGCGGGGCGGGGAGATCTTCGTCCCGAAGATTCCCAGCATGCGGATCATGGATCTCGTGGAGACGATCGCACCCGGCTGCCGGGCGGAGGTGATCGGCATCCGCCCCGGCGAGAAGCTCCACGAGATCCTGATCTCCGAAGACGAGAGCCGTCAGGCTCTGGAGTTCGACGACATGTTCGTACTGGAGCCCGTCTTCCCCTCGTGGACCACGGTACCGCGAGAGGGCGGGAAACGCCCGGCCCCGGGCTTCCGCTACTCGAGCGACACGAACAGCGCCTGGCTCTCCCTCGAGGAGATGCGGGAGATGGTCGATGACTGAACGGCTCGCCCTTCACGGCGGGGCACCGGTGCGCACCACCGCTTTGCCCTACGCCCGGCAGACGGTGGGGGAGGAGGATGTACAAGCGGTGACCGCGGCCCTCCGGTCGGACTGGCTCACCACCGGGCCGCTGGTCGAGGCCTTCGAGCGGGCGGTAGCCGCCATCGCGGATGTCGCCCATGCCGTCGCCGTCAGCTCGGGCACGGCGGCTTTGCATGCCGCGGTCTCGGCAGCGGGCGTGGGTCCCGGCGACGAGGTCGTCGTCTCGCCGCTCACGTTCGCGGCCACCGCGAACGCGGTGGTCTACCAGGGTGGCACGCCGATTTTCGCGGACATCCGGTCCGACACGCTCAACGTGGATCCGGAAACGGTGGCCGCCAGCGTCACGTCCGGGACTCGCGCCCTCCTGACCGTGGACTTCGCCGGGCAGCCGTCGGAACTCGACCAGTTGAAGGTGATCGCTCGGAGCCGCGGGCTGACCCTGATCGAGGATGCGGCCCACGCCCTGGGGGCCAGCTACAAAGGGCGGCCGATCGGCGGTATCGCCGATCTGACGACGCTCAGCTTCCACCCGGCCAAGCTCATTACGACGGGGGAAGGTGGTGTGGTGACGACGAGTCAGGATCGTCTCGCGGCCCACCTTCGTCGCTTCCGCAATCATGGGCTACAGACCAATTTCCGCGAGCGCGGGGCCCGGGGCGCCGCCTATTCGCCCATGGTGGACTTGGGCTACAACTATCGGCTCAACGACCTCCAATGCGCACTTGGCCTCTCTCAACTGGGCCGCCTCGACTCATTTCTGAAGCGACGGAGCGATATCGCCGAACGCTACACGGTGGCGCTCGCGGACATCGCGGCGGTTCGCATGCCAGCAGTGCTGTCGCACGGCCGACATGCGTGGCACATCTACCCGGTGCTGCTCGACCTCGATCGGCTCAAGACCGATCGCGACACGATCCTGGCTGCGCTGCGTGCGGAGGGCATCGGGGCGACCGTGCACTACGTTCCGGTCTACTGGCATCCCTTCTACGCGGCGCGCGGCTACTCGCGGGGGCTCTGCCCGCGGGCCGAGGCGGCGTACGAGCGTCTGCTGACGCTGCCGCTCTTCCCGGCCATGACCGATCACGACGTGGACGACGTCGTCGCGGCCCTGGCCAAGGTCCTGCGTCACTTCGCGCGATGAGGTCGGTGCGGCGCGTGGTTTTCGTCACCCACGGCGGTCCGCGGATCGGGCTCGGTCACGTGAAGCGCTGCCTCGCGCTGGCCAAGGCGCTCGCGAGCGAGGGCGCCGAGGTCGCCTTCGTGGCGAGCCCGGATCACGAAGTGGCGAGGATCATCACGTCGGCGGGCTTCGACGTGGCTCAGCGCGCCTGGGAGGGCGATCCCGAGGCGGCCGCGGAGGTGCTCGACGACCATGGCGCCGACACCGTGATCGTGGACGCCTACACCGCCGGGCCCGAGCACTTCGAGGCGTGGCGTCCGCGCGCGGGCCAGCTCGTGGCGATCGACGACACGGGCGAGCGCCGTCTACCGGTGGACGCGGTGGTCAACGTCGGGGCCGGGACCGAGACGCTGGAATACAAGGTCGCTCCGGACACGACGCTCCTGCTGGGCCCGCGCTATGCGCTCCTGGATCCGATCTATGGCGAGGCGCCGGCCCGGGCGGTACGCGCGCGGGTCGAGCGGGTGCTCGTGACACTCGGTGCAAGCGTCCATGTCGACGGCCTGCGGACGGTGGTCACGGCGGTGGACGCGGTGGTCGACGGCGTCCGCGTGGACGTGGCGGTCGGGCCCTTTGGCGGGATCGCCGTCCTCGACGGGGCGACGCGTCCCGAGCGCAACCAACTGGTCCTCCACGGAACTCTGCCCGACCTCCGCCCACTCATGCTCGATGCAGATTTCGCGGTCACCGGAGCCGGCGTGACGCTCTACGAGGCGGCGGCCACCGCGACCCCGGTGGTCATGGTGATGACGGCGCCCAACCAGCAGCGCAACGTGACGGCCTTCGGGCGTGCGAGGGCGGCGCTCTCCGCCGGCCACGTCTCAGAGCCGGGCCTGTCCGCGCGCGTCCGGGCGGCCGTGTCCCGACTGGCCGATGACCCGGCGCTTCGGACGTCGCTCGGCGCCGCGGGCCGAAGGCTCGTGGACGGAGCGGGAGCTCGTCGCGTGGCTGAGACGCTGGCGGCGCTGCCGAGCGCACGGAGGTGAGGATGGAGGTGCTCAAGGTCAAGATCGGTGATCGGTCCGTGGGTGACGGCGAGCCATGCTTCATCGTGGCGGAGGCGGGTGCCAACCACAACCGCGATCTCAGCATGGGCAAGGAGCTGATCGACGTCGCGGCCGAGGCCGGGGCCGACGCGGTCAAGTTCCAGACGTACTCGGCCGAGACGCTCTATTCGAAGAAGACACCGAAGTTCACCTACCTCGAGAAGACGACGACGAAGGATACGTGGCAGCTCATCAAGGACATCGAGTTGCCGCGCGAGTGGCAGGCCGAGCTTCAGGCCTGGGCCCACAAACGCGGCATCATGTTCTTCTCCGCTCCGTTCGACTATCGCGCGGTGGACGAGCTCGACGCGCTCGGAGTGCCCGCCTTCAAGATCGCCTCGTTCGAAATCGTGGACCTGCCGCTGATCGCCTACGCCGCGGCCAAGGGCCGGCCCATGATCCTCTCCACCGGGCTCGCCACCTACGAGGATATCCACGACGCGGTCGCGACCTGCCGGAACGCCGGCAACCGGGATATCGTCCTGCTCCAGTGCGCCTCGCTCTATCCGGCGCCCCCGCGGCGCATCAATCTCCGCGCAATCGAGACGCTGCGAAGGGCCTTCGGGGTGCCGGTGGGCCTGTCGGACCACACCACGGGCACTCACATCGCCTGCGGGGCGGTGGCCATGGGGGCGTGCGTGATCGAGAAGCACTTCACGCTCAGCCGGAGCCTGCCGGGGCCCGATCACTCCTTCGCGATCGAGCCCGGCGAGTTGAAGGACATGGTTCGCCAGATCCGGGACATCGAGGCCGCCCTCGGCGACGGGCAGAAGATCGGCCCGGCACCCGAGGAGGAGGAGATGCACCAGAAGGCGCGGCGGAGCCTCATCGCCGCGCGGATCATTCCCAAGGGCACGCGTATCGAGCGCGACATGATTGCGATCAAGCGGCCCGGGTTCGGCATCCGCCCCAAGCTGATCGATCTGGTCGTGGGTCGGGTCGCCCGGATGGACATCGAGGAAGATACCGTGCTGACGTGGGATCTTCTGTGAGCCGAACCGGCACCAGCCGGAGGGGGGCCGCCGTGACGCTTCGGCCGGCGCGCCTCGAAGACAGCCAGCGCGTCTGGAGCTGGCGCAACGATCCGGAGACCCGGCAGGCCTCGCTCGACTCCGCGATGATTCCGCTCCACGTCCATGAAGTCTGGTTCCGCCAGAGCCTCCGCCGGGCGGATCGTCGGATCTACATCGTTTTAACGGACGAAGCGGAGAGCGGGGTGGTGAGGCTCGACGTCTCGGGCCGTGAAGCCGAGGTGAGCATTCATTTGGATCCCCACTGGCGCGGCCGCGGCGTCGCGACCTTGGCGCTGCGCGCTCTCGCCGATCAGGCCTTTGGGGCGCTCGGACTCGGGTTGCTCGTCGCGCTCGTCAAAGCAGAGAATGTAGCCTCGCTGAACGCCTTCCGCTCCGCCGGCTTTCTCGTCGATCGCGAAGGCGAGGTGGTCCGGCTCATCAGGGCAAGAACGTGAAAGGGAACGTCTTCACCCATTTCCTGCTGACGGGTCCAAAACGGTGGCGGGTCCAGTTGTCGAATAGCCTGCGCGGGACGACGAGCTGGCGGGTTCTGCGGGCGATATATCGAAGCTGCTCGCCGATCTGGGCGAATTCGGGCACGTGGGCGGTTACCACTGCCATTCGCCGGCGGTTGTACCGTATGGATCCGCGCAGCTACTGGCAACTCGAGGGCGGCCAGAAGTACTTGGAAGACGAAGCGTTCTTGCTGGGTCCCGGCTCGATGAGTGAAGCGCAGGGCCGATTCCTGGCCGCGGAGATCGAGGCTTCAGGAGCAACCAGCGTCCTCGAGGTTGGGTGCGGTTATGGCCGCATGCTCCAGGAATTGAGCAAGAGCCTCAGCAGCCGACTGTGCGGCGCCGACTTCAGCGAGTCGCAATTGGCCGCGGGCCGTAGATACCTGACTGGCGCGGGCGTTCCGCTGGTCCTGGCCGACGCGACCCAAGGCTTACCCTTCCGGAGCAGGAGTTTTGATCTCGTGTACACCCAGGGCTGCCTTATGCACGTACCGCCGCCATTGGACAAGATCTTCGGAGCAGAGCTCGCCCGCGTGTCCCGTCGCTACGTGGTTCACACCGAGGAATTCACGGATTCTGTGCACACTTTTGCTCACGAGATCGAGGGCCACTATCGAGCGCTGGGGTACCGTCTCGTGAAGACGATGGAGTACCCTCTCAATCCGCCGGGGCAGCGGCTGACATTCCAGATCTTCGAAAACCGCGTGACCGGAGTGGACGGACCGTGCGCTTCCTAATCATCGGGGCCGGATCGATCGGGACGAGACACAGCCGGAACCTGATCGATCTCGGTCACGCTGTCACGCTTTGGGACCAGGACTCCGCGCGTCGAGATTCGGCGAGACGCGAGCTGGATGTGGAGGTCGCGGCGAGCCTGGAGCGCGGCCTGGAACGATGCCCCGACGCCGTGGCCATCTGCACACCCCCTGCTACCCACGTGAGTCTTGCGCGGAGAGCTGTCGGGGCAGGAGCCCACGTATTCGTTGAGAAACCGCTGGCTGATTCCACGGACGAGGTTCCCGCCCTCCTCGACGCGGCCAAGCGAGGTGGGCGCGTGCTCGCGGTCGGCTTCAATCTCCGCTTTCTTCCGAGCTTGCGCCGAGTCAAGGCTTTGCTCGAGAGGGCGCGCGTGCAGAAGATCTTCTCAGTGCGAGCTCAGTTCGGGTTCTACCTGCCGATGTGGCGCCGCGGACGCGACTACCGGGAGAACTATGCGGTCAGGGCAACCGAGGGCGGAGGCATTCTGCTCGACGCGATCCACGAGCTGGACTATCTCGGATGGCTATTCGGTGAGCCGCGGGAGGTCTTCTGCACCGCCGGGCACGTGAGCGACCTTGCCGGAGATACCGAGGACTTGGCCGAGATCACGATCCGCTTCGCGTCCGGAGTGCTCGCCAACGTACACCTGGACTATCTCCGGCGGGCCTACCGCCGGGACCTCGAGATCATCGGAGAGGCCGGGGTGATTCTATGGGACTACTCGGAGCGTTCGGTGCGGATCCTGGGCCCGGCGCCCGACCAAGTCGAGATCGAGGCCGGGGTCGACGACGGTCCTAACGAAGCCATGTACGTCGAGCAGATGCGACACTTTGTCCGATGCATCGAAGGTCGCGAGGATCCGCTCGTCGACGGTTGGGAAGCCCTCCGCTCGCTTCGGCTGGTGGAAGCGTCGCGGATGTCCGCCGCCGAGCGTCGATGGGTGACGGTCTGATGCCGCGGCGGGTCGTCGCGATCGTTCAGGCACGGCTCGGCTCCACGCGTCTGCCGGGTAAGACGCTCGCCGAGATCGAGGGACGTCCAATGCTTGCACACGTCACGGAGCGAGCCCAAGCCATTCCGGGAGTGACCGAGACCGTCGTCGCCACCACTACGAATCCCATCGATGAGGCGATCGCCGCCTTCGCCCGCGGCGCCGGCATCCCCTGCGTGAGGGGCAGTGAGCAGGACGTCTTGGATCGCTTCCGTCTTGCCGCCATCGAACAGGGGGCGGAGGTGATCGTTCGCGTGACCGCCGACTGCCCCCTTCTGGACCCGGAGGTCGCCGGCCTGGCGTTGGGTGAATACCTCGACGGGCCGGCCTCGTTGGACTATGTCAGCAACGTCCATCCTCCTACGTACCCGGATGGCCTCGATACCGAGGTCTTCTCGCGCGAGGCACTCGAGGTAGCCTGGCGCGAAGCGCGCGTGCCATCCGATCGTGAGCACGTCACGAGCTATATCTGGCGGCGGCCCGAACGCTTCCGGCTCGCCAACGTGTCCAGCCGCGAAGACTGGTCGGCGCATCGATGGACCGTGGACGCGGAAGCGGACCTCGCGTTCGTACGGGCGGTGTTCGCTTCGCTTCGAGGGCACCGCGGGCCCATCGGCCTGCGCGATGTTCTCGCGTTCCTGAGCGACCACCCGGAGATCCGAGAGCTCAACGCCGGTCTGCGACGCAACGAGGGGTTCGAGGGCTCGCGCGCCTCCGACCCGGCCGGGCGCCGCGCCGCCCAGGAGTTCTTGGCCCCGTGACCGAGCCGCGTCACGACTTCGAGCGCTCGTTGGCGCTCTTGGCTCGAGCTCGCCGCTTCGTTCCGGGCGCTTCACAGACTCTCAGCAAGGGCGCGAACATGTTCGTCGAAGGTGCGTACCCCGTCTTCCTCGAGCGGGGCCACGGATGCCGGGTCTGGGACGTGGACGGGCGCGAGTACGTCGACTACATCCTCGGGCTCGCGTCGATCACCCTGGGGTACGGCTATCCGGCGGTCGCGGAGGCCGTTCGCGCCCAGATCGATGCCGGGAGCATCTTCTCGTTGCCCCATCCGCTCGAGGCGGAGATCGCGGAACGCCTCACCGAGGTGATTCCCTGTGCCGAGATGGTCCGGTTTCTGAAGACCGGATCCGAGGCGAACACGGCCGCGGTGCGGGTGGCGCGGGCCGCCACTGGTCGCGACACGATCGTCTACTGTGGGTATCACGGCTGGCACGATTGGTATGCGGTGACGACCCCACGCTCGAAGGGAATTCCGAAGGCCACCAACGACCTGATCGTGCCGTTCGGGTTCAACGATCTCACCTCCCTGGAGGCGGCCCTCGAGCAGCATCGCGGGCAGGTGGCGGCGGTGATCATGGAGGCCGTTCTCCTGGACGAGCCGGCGCGCGGCTTCCTGGAAGGCGTCAGAGCGGCGGCGCATCGACACGGGGCGGTGCTGATATTCGACGAGATCGTCAGCGGCTTCCGCTGGGCAGTGGGTGGGGCGCAAGAGTACTTCGGGGTCGTTCCCGACCTCGCGACCTTCGGCAAGGGGATGGCAAACGGGTTGCCGCTCGCGGCGGTGGTCGGCCGCACGGAGCTGATGCGGGAGTTCGAGGACATCTTCGTGTCGAGCACGTTCGGTGGCGATACCCTTGCCCTGGCCGCCGCCCGCGCGGTGCTCGCGGAGTATCGGCTACGGCCGGTCATCGAGCATTTGTGGAAGATCGGCCGGCGGTTCCAGGATGGCTTCCGGCGTGCGGTTTCCCGGACGGGCGTCCCGGTCGAGTGCGTCGGCTTCCCGGTGCATCCCAAGATCGTGTTCAAGAACGAAGGCGACGAGGTCCGCAGACTACTGATGAGTCTGTTCCTGCAGGAGACGGCGCGGCGCGGGGTCATCTTCCATTTTGCGGGCTTCAACGTGTCCTTTTCCCACCGTGATGCGGATGTGGACGAGACGCTCGTGGCGTGTGAGGAGGCTCTCCGAATCCTCGCCCAGGCGCTCGACGACGGACGGATCGCCGAGCGTCTCGACGGGAAACCCTATGGCGAGGTGTTCCGGCGCTCATGATTCGCATCGTCTTTCCGATACTCCGCATGAACTACTACCGGCTGCTGGGCCCCGTGGTGGAGGCGGCCCTTCGCCGTGGTTGGCACGTGGAGTGCTGGCACGACTGGGGCCATCCCCGGCGTGGCGGGAAGGCATCGGAGTTCCCGGGTTCGGTCCCGGCCTCGATGGTCGGAGGTGCGACGATCCGCACGTTTCATGGTGGTCGCGGTCTCCTGGAGCGCCTCGGCACGGATCCTGCCGATGTCGTGGTCTCACTGGATCCGCCTCCGCCCACGCTCAGGCAGGTGACGACCGTTCGCTGGATCTGGCTTCAGTACTCGGCCGACATCCTCTTTTACCCGACCCCGGAAGGCGTTCTCGCCTCCGATGCGCTCGCGGCGTATAGCACCTATTGGATCAGACGACTCGCCGAGCGCTTCCCCGACATGGGACTCGGCGAGGAGCTTGTGCGGCGGGCGGTGCCGGTGGGGATGCCGGAGACCGATGCGGTGGCAGCGATCGATCCCGATGAGGTTCGGGGGCGCCTCCGGATTCCGCCGCGGCGGCCGATCGTGCTCTATCTACCGTTTCCCCTTCGGTCCAATCCTTCCACCGTATGGCTCCGCCGCGTCTTCACCCCTTCGACCCGTCTCGGCCAGGGCATCGGAACCCTTCTGTCTGGGCGCACGGAGTACTGGGAACACGTCTGGCAACGCAGGAACGATCGAGGGCTGGTAGAGGCGGTGCGGACCTTCTGCGACCGTGCTGGCGCGGTCCTGGTAATGAAGTCCCGTCTGAAGGATCCAATCCCTCGCTACGCCCGACGCCTGGCCGACCACGCCCTCTACGACCCAGCCCACTATCCGCCGACCATTCTCGAGCTCATGAGCGTCGCCTCTCTCTGCATTCACGCCTACAGCACCGCGGTGTTCGAGGCCGCCTTCTGCGGAGTGCCGAGTGTCTGTCTGGCGCCGGAGGCGAAGGATATGGGCCTTCCGGACCACGTCCACGAGATGGTTCACAATGGTGATCTTGGCGGTATCTATAATTGGCCGGGCGCGGCCTACTGCGTGCCGCTCCGGGAGGCCTTCACCGGGCTGACGCGATGGGGGCTGGCGGATTTCCCGTTGGACGGGAGTGCGCGCAAGCGCTACGTGGAGCGCTTCCTCGGGTTCGACGACGGTCGGAGCTCGGACCGTCTCCTCGATCTCGCCGCGGAACGTACGCGATGAGCGTCGCCACCGAACGCACCGACGCGACAAGCCAGCTCACCGCCCTCCTCGAGGCGTACTATACGCGATACTACCGCGACGTGCTCGGGCTGCCGGACTGGCGAGTCAAGGTGAGCGGCCGCCTCTGCGAGGAGGACGTCGAGACCGAGCGTATCCACACCGTGGCCGAGGCGCTCGGCAGGCCCCTCAGGGGCCTGCGCGTGCTCAACGTGGGCTGCGGCACGGGCGGGTTCAACGTGGCGGCCGGCCGCGCCGGGGCCAGAACCTGGGGCATCGATGCCGAACCGGACGCGATCCGCATCTGCGAGCTCAAGCGCACGGTGGCCTCGGGCGGCCATTACGCCGTAGCCGCCGCCGAGGGCCTGCCGTTCAGGGACGGGCAGTTCGACCTCGTCTACTGCCTCTCCACGCTCGAGCACGTCGCCGACCCCGGTGCCGCGTTGCGGGAAATGATGCGGGTTCTCCATCCGGCCGGTGCGCTCATGGTATATGCGCCGAACAGCTGGGCGCCCTACGAGAATCACTACAAGCTCCTGTGGCCGCCCTTCGCGCTGTGCCCCAAGCCTCTGCTCCGACTCTACTTGCGTCTGCGTCGCCGGCCGTCCGGCTTCGTCGATACACTCAACCGGCTCTCCTTCCGGCTGTGCCGCCGGCTCTTGCGGCGCGCCGGCGCCGTCAGCATCGAGCCGTTCGGGCTGGCATCGCTTGACGGGCTCGGAACGAGCCGGAGCGCACGCGTCCTGCGTCTCTACTACGAAGCCCTCGGCATCCGGCCCGCGATCCAGCTCATCGCACGCAAGGGTGTGACGGCGCCGCCATGAGGGTCTGCAGCCCCCACTGTGGCCTCGAGCCCGAGACCACGTCGGGCGGGGAGACGTACGAGCGCGAGCTGCTCACCCACCTCGCCCGCCTCGGGATGGTGTGCGACCTGATCCTGGCCCGCCGCAAGCACGTCCCGGAGGATGTGCCGAACCTGATCGCGCATCGGCTTCCGATCGCCCGCGGCTTGCGCTGGCCGGTCGCCGCGCTGATCTTTCCCCCGGTCATCAAGCGCGTCTTCGATCAGACCCGCTTCGACCTCCTCCGCGTGCACTCGCTGCGGTACGTCGGGCCGGCCGTGGTCTGGGCGAGGCGCCGGTACCGGTTGGACGTCCCGGTGGTCTCCCACCACCACCACCTCGACCCGAGCCGGCTCAACCCGATCATCGAGAAGCGCGTCCTGGACGCCTCGGACCGCGTGATCACGGTCAGCGAGTTCTCCAAGCGCCAGCTCGTGAGCTCGCTCGGGATCGACGGCGACCGCGTCGAGGTGGTGTCGAACGGGGTGGACGCCCGGTTCTCGCCGGGTCCGAAGGACGAGGCGCTGCGTTCGCGCCTCGGCCTCGGCAGGGGCCCGGTGGCGCTCTTCCTGGGCGGCCTGAAGTCCCGGAAGAGCCTGCCGTTCCTTCTGGACGTGTGGCGGGCTGTCGCCACGGCCCGTC
>JACXTT010008893.1_pt1 | contig 13824 bp, 10 predicted proteins | sample 9270951 | NCBI WGS metagenome assembly JACXTT01 (sample SAMN15532306, study PRJNA645909) | rock metagenome | isolation source: weathered quartz diorite | place: Puerto Rico | collected 2017-06-21 | reverse complement strand
TGGGCGCGACCAAGCGGGTCGCCGAGCTGATCGCGATGTCCCTGGCCGAGCGCGGCCCGACCGGGTTCGTGGTCGTGCGCTTCGGAAACGTGATGGGGAGCAACGGCAGCGTGATCCCGCTCTTCCTCGAGCAGATCAAGAACGGCGGCCCGGTGACCGTCACGCATCCCGACATGCGCCGCTACTTCATGCTGATCCCCGAGGCGGTGCAGCTCGTGCTCCAGGCCGCCTCGCTCGGCGAGAACGGAGCCCTCTACGTCCTCGACATGGGCGACGAGATCCGGGTGGTGGACATGGCACGCAACCTGATCCGGCTATCCGGCTTCATCCCCGAGCGCGAGATCCCGATCGTCTACACCGGCATGCGCCCGGGCGAGAAGCTCTCAGAGCAGCTGGTCGCCTCGGACGAGGCCCTCGAGCCGTCGCGCCGGGAAGGGATCATGCGGGTGAGATCGGCCCGGCCCGTGTCGCCCGCGAGCCTCGCCCGCGCGGTGGCGGATCTCGAGCGGTTCGCCCACAAGGGTGCCGCCGGCGCGGTCAAGCAGCAGCTCGGCACGATGGTCGTGATGTTCCGGCCCATGGCCGCGACGGCGCAAGCCGCCAACGGGCACGCCGGTCGTCCCGCGGACGGACCGGCGCCCACCGCCACGGTGAGCGAGACGCGCGGGGCCGCGTGATGGCGAACGGCGGAACGCCGGAGCGCCGACCGGGCTGGTGGCCGGGCTGGCCCAAGCGGATCTTCGACCTGGCGGCGGCGTCGGCCGCTCTGCTCGTCCTCGCTCCCCTGCTCGGCGTGGTGGCGGTGGCGGTCCGGCTCCTCCTGGGGCGGCCGGTGATCTTCGCGCAGCTGCGGCCGGGCCGGCACGCGCGGCCGTTCACGCTCTACAAGTTCCGCACGATGAAGGACGCCCACGGCGCCGACGGCCGGCTCCTGCCCGATCGCGAGCGCCACACCCGTCTCGGGCGCCTCCTTCGCCGGACGAGCATCGACGAGCTGCCGGAGCTCATCAACGTGGTGCGGGGCGACATGAGCCTGGTCGGCCCCCGGCCGCTCTTGATGGAGTATCTGCCGCTCTACACGCGGACGCAGGCCCTCCGCCACGAGGTGCGCCCCGGAATCACCGGGTGGGCTCAGCTCAACGGCCGCAACGCGCTGCCGTGGGAGGACCGCTTCGCGCTCGACGTGTGGTACGTCGAGCACCCGTCGTGCCGGCTCGACATGCGGATCCTGTTGCTGACGGTGTGGACGGCGCTCATCCAGTCCGGCGTCAGCCAGCCCGGAGAAGGGACCGAGGAGCCGTTCCGGGGTCGTCGGACGGCGGAGCCGTCTCCGGCCGACGTCGAGGTCGCGCGGTGAGCCCGGAAGACGCCTCCCCCCTCGTGGGCCCGCGGCCGCGCGCGCACGCCGCCTCGCTCGGGCACATCGCCTCGTGGGGCCTGGCCGGGAGCGTGCTCTACGCCGCCTGTCAGTGGGGCATGCTCGTGGTGCTGGCGAAGCTCGGCAACGCGGAGATGCTGGGGCAGCTCGCCCTGGGCCTGGCGATCGCAGCCCCGGTGTTCCTCCTCGCCAACCTGTCGCTTCGCGGCGTCCTCACCACGGACGCGCGGCGCGAGCACGCGCTCGGGGACTATTTGGCCCTGCGGCTCGTCACCACCGCCCTCGCGCTGGCGGCGGTCGCGGCCATCGCCGGCCTCGGGAGCTACCGGTGGGAGACGCGGGCCGCCATCCTCGCGGTCGGCGTGATGAAGGCCATCGAGTCGGGCAGCGACGTCCTCTACGGGCTCATGCAGCGCCACGAGCGGGCCGACCTGATCGCCGGCTCGATCGGGCGGCGGGGCCTGCTCTCGGTCCTGGCACTCGCCGCCGGCGTCCATTTCACTGGGAGCCTGCTCTGCGGTCTGGGCCTGGTGGCGCTGACGTGGGCGCTGGTGCTGGCCACCTACGACGTCCCGGAGAGCGTCCGGCTGCGGGCCGGCGACGTTCGTCCCCGGTGGGTGCGGGACGATCTGCTCCGGCTGGCGCGGCTGTCGGTCCCGCTCGGGGTCACCGCGATGTTCATCTCGCTCTCGACGACGATCCCGCGCTACGTGGTCGCGCGCTACCGGGGCGAGCAGGAGCTCGGGGCCTTCGTCGCGATGACCTCCCTGATCGTGATCGGGGAGACCATCGCCAACGCGCTCGGCCAGGCGGCGAGCCCGCGCCTCTCGCGGTACTACGCGGCGGGCGACGGCGCGCACGTGCGACGGCTCCTCCTGGGCCTGGTCGCCCTCGGCGTCGCCCTCGGCGGAGCCGGTCTGGCCATCGCGGAGGCGTGGGGGCCCGAGATCCTGACCATCCTGTACCGGCCGGAGTACGCCGAGCATGCCGACGTGCTCGGCCCGCTCATGCTCGCGGCGGCCATCGGCTACGTGGCCACGTTCCTCTACTACGCGATGACGTCCGCCCGCTTCTTCCGGGCTCAGCTCCCGCTGTTCGCGGCGGTGGCCGCGACGTCGCTGATCGCGTGCGCGAGCCTCGTGCCGGCCCGTGGCCTCGTAGGCGCGGCGGAGGCGAGCGTGATCACCGCCGTCGTGAATTTACTCGGCGCGACCGCCGTGAACCTGTACGCGCTCCGGCGCCTCGGCGCCGCGGAGGCCCATCGATGGAGCTGATGCCGATCATTCGCCCGACCCTGCCCGAGTTCCGCGAGTTCGAGGAGCTCGTGCGCGAGAGTTGGGAGGCCGGTCTCGTCACGACGGGACGGATCGTCCGCGCGTTCGAGCAGGAGGTCTGCCGCCAGACCGGCGCGCGTGAGGCGGTGGCGATGTCCTCGTGCACCGCGGGCCTCATGCTGGCCGCGCGGGCCCTGGACCTGCCGGCCGGCTCCGAGGTCATCGTGCCGTCCTTCACGTTCGCGGCCACCGCGCAGGCGCTCTCGTGGAACGGCCTGGTGCCGGTGTTCTGCGAGTGCCGGCCGGAGACCTTGACGCTAGATCCGGCCGACGTCGAGCGGAACATCACGTCGAGGACCACCGCGATCTGCGCGGCGTACGTCTTCGGCCTCCCGCCGGACATCGAGGCGCTGACCGCGCTCGCCGCGCGGCACGGCGTCCCGGTCTACTTCGACAGCGCCCAGGGATTGGGCGCCGAGTACCAGGGGCGGAAGGTGGGTGGGTTCGGGGCCTGCGAGATCTTCTCGCTGAGCCCGACCAAGGTCGTCACCGCGATCGAAGGCGGCATCGTGTGCACCAACGACCCCCCGATGGCGGCGCGTCTGCGATCGATGCGCGACTACGGCAAGGATCCGAAGAAGGGCGAGGACATGGTGGATCTCGGGCTGTCGGCTCGGATGAGCGAGCTCCATGCGGCGGTGGGGCTGCTTTCGCTGAGACGGGTGGACGAGCTGGTGAAGGCGCGGCGGCAGCTCATCGAGGTCTACCGCGGTCGGCTCGGAACGCTGCCGGGATGCCGCGTGCAGGAGGTCCCCCCGGACCGGGCGAGCAGCGGGAACTACTTCGTGCTGTTCATGACCACGCGGGCCCGGGCCAGCCGCGACGACGTCTACGCGGCGCTCGCCGACCGCGGCATCCAGAGCAAGCGCTACTTCTACCCGCCGCTCCACGAGCAGACCGTGATGCGACGGAGCGCGCATCGGGTGAGCGAGCGGATGGCCCATACGGTGACCGCGAGCCGGGAGGCCCTGGCCCTTCCGCTGTATTCGCACATGACGCTCCAGCAGATCGATCGGGTGTGCCGGGAGGTGGAGAGCCTGCTGGCCTGATCCAGGCCGCGGAGCCGTCGCATGCTGCCGAGTCTCCTGGTCTCGATCGGGTTCTGCACCCTTACCGTGTGCGGATTCCTACTCGCCTCCGACCCGGTGGCGCACTGGTTCGTGATCCCGGTCTGGCTCGGCGGCGTCTTGATCGGGCGCGACGCGGTGGACTGGCTGCGCGGCCGCGTGAAGCTCCTCGATCCGGCGGGGATCATCGGCCTGATCGGCCTCCACTTCTTCTTCCTGGCCCCGCTGCTCCACGCCGCGTGGGGCGCGACGATGCTCTACGTAGATCCTCCCCCGGATTGGCGCCCGTGGCTCGGCGGCATGGCGATCGTCAACGCCGCGGGCGTGGTCCTGTACCAGATCGCGCGCGAGCACGCGCGGAGCGGGCAACCGGCCGGCGGGCGCACCGTGGGACGCCGGCTCCGCGCCCGGCGCCTGCTCGTCATCGCGGGATGCGGGATGGCGGTCAGCGCGGTCCTGCAGGCATGGGTCTACGCCAGCTACGGCGGAATCAGCGGCTACATCGACGCCTTCACCGAGTCGTTCGGCGTCCCCGAGGCGCAGAGCGCGTTCGCCAACATGGGGTGGGTCTTCGCGCTGTCCGAGAGCTTTCCGATCCTGGCCCTGCTCGCCTTCGCGGTGGTGGCGAAGCGTCGGCGGATCGCGAGCTCGTGGGCCGTCATCCTGATCGTGCTGATCGCGTACTTCGGGCTGAAGCTCTTCTTCGGAGGCCTGCGCGGGAGCCGCAGCAACACGATCTGGGGCCTGTTCTGGGCCGTCGGCATCGTGCATCTGTGGATCCGGCCCCTGAGCCGCCGCTTCATCATGGTTGGGCTCTGCCTCCTCGTCGCGTTCACGTACGCATACGGCTTCTACAAGGGCCTGGGGCGCGACCTCGTCTCCGTCTACGAGGCGGGCGATCTGGAAGAGTCGGGTCAGAAGCTCGACCGCACGTTCGAAGGCATGGTGCTGGGCGACTTCGCCCGCACCGACGTCCAGGCGTTCCTGCTCTATCGGCTCTGGCGGCCCGACCGCGACTACGCCTACTCCTGGGGCCGGACCTACCTGGGCACGCTCGCGCTGCTGATCCCGCGCTGGCTGTGGTCGGATCGTCCACCCACCAAGGTCCTGGAGGGCACGGAGGCCCAGACCGGCGTCGGCTCCTACGACCCGGAGACGTGGGTGTCGTCGAGAGTCTACGGCCTGGCCGGCGAGACGATGCTGAACTTCGGGCCGCTCGCGGTGCCCCTCGCGTTCTTCGTGTTCGGTTGGGGCGTCGGTCGCCTCCAGCGCTTCCACTCGGGGCTGCGCCCGGGTGACGCGCGACGGCTGACCTATCCGTTCATCCTCAACCTGTGCTTCACGATCTTGCTGAACGACTCCGACATCCTGCTCTTCATGCTCATCAAGGACGGGCTGGTGCCGCTGCTCGTCGTGTGGTTCGCGTCGCGCGCGGTGACGAGCGCCGGCCGTGCGGACCCCGCTCCCCATCTCTTCACCCTCGTGACCGCTCGGGCTGCTCGGAGCCAGGAGCGGCAGCCGGCATGACTCGACCCGGAATAATCCTGTGCGCCTCCTGACCACGGCCACCGCCCATTTCGCGATCACGCGCGAGGGCGCCCTGTGGATCCAGAACGCCTCCATGGGCTACCCGTTCTGGGCGCGCTATCTCGACGTCTTCGACGAGGTCCGGCTCCTGGTGCGGGCGCGACCCCACGATCCGGAGCCTCCGGGGTGGACCCGCGCCAGCGGACCCGGTGTCCACGCCGTCCCGCTTCCGGATTCGGTGGGGCCGTGGGGATTCGTGAGGAACTTCCCCCTGATCGCGGGAACCATCCGACGGGCGCTGGCTGAGACCGAAGCCGTCCTGCTCCGCGTTCCGTGCCACATCGGCAGCGAGGTGCGGCGCGGATTGCCGCGCGGGCGGCCCTACGGGGTCGAGGTGGTTTCGGACCCGTGGGACGCGTTTGCCCCGGGAGCGATCGATCACCCGCTCCGGCCGTTCTTCCGCTGGTGGCTCACCCGGCGGCTACGCTCGCAATGCGCGGAGGCCTGCGCGGCCGCCTACGTGACCGAGCACGCCATCCAGCGCCGCTATCCACCCGGGCCCGAGGCGTTCGCCACGTGGTACTCGGACGTCGAGCTCGGACCGGGCTCCTTCGTGGCCGTCCCGCGAGCGCCGGCCACGGCCGGCTCGCGTCGGCTGCTCTTCGTGGGCACGCTGGCCCAGCTCTACAAGGCGCCGGACGTGCTGCTCGAGGCGGTCGCGCTCTGCGTGCGTGGAGGGCTCGACGTCCGCCTGTGCCTCGTGGGTGACGGCCGGCACCGGCCCGAGCTGGAGCGGCTCGCCGCGTCCCTCGGCGTGGGCGACCGGGTGGAGTTCCGCGGTCAGCTCGCGTCTGGCGAGCAGGTGCGCCGGGAGCTGGACCGGGCGGATCTCTTCGTGATGCCGTCCCGGACGGAGGGGCTGCCCCGGGCGATGATCGAGGCGATGGCGCGCGGGCTGCCGTGCATCGGCTCGGCGGTCGGTGGCATCCCCGAGCTCCTGCCCGGATCGGATCTGGTGCCCCCGAACGACGCGCGCCGGCTGGCCGAGGCGATCGCGGGCGTGATCGCCGATCCGGCGCGGATGGCGTGGATGTCGGCGCGCAATCTCGAGAAGGCGCGCGAGTTCTCGCCCGAGCGGCTCGCGCGGCGGCGCGGTCATTTCTACGAGCACGTGCGGATTCGGACTCGCGAGTGGCTCAAGGCGAGCGCGCGGTGATAGTCGCGGTGACCGGCGGCACCGGTTTCGTTGGGGTGGGCGTGGTCCGGGCGCATCTCGAGCGGGGCGACGACGTTCGCGTGCTCACGCGCCGCGAGTCGTCACCGGCGTGCGGTGGCGCCCGCCTCGTGAGAGGCGACCTGTCTCGCGGGGAGATCCCCGGGGAGTTCCTCCGCGGAGCCGACCTGCTGTACCACTGCGCGGGTGAGCTCCGGGACGAGGGCGCCATGCACGCGGTGCACGTCGATGGCACGCGCCGACTGCTCGAGCGGGCCTCCGGATCCGTCCGCCGATGGGTGCAGCTCAGCAGCGTCGGTGTCTACGGCCCTCGACGGGACGGGACGATCACCGAGGACACCCCGGAGGCGCCGGTGGGCACCTACGAGCGGACGAAGGCCGAATCGGACGCCCTGGTGAGAGCGGCCGGCGCCCGCGGTGCCCTCGACGCGATCATCCTGCGACCCTCCATCGTCTTCGGGCCGGAGATGCCGAACCAGTCGCTGTTCGCCCTCCTCTCGGCGGTCGACCGTGGGCTATTCGTCTTCGTGGGCGGCAAGGGCGCGTCGGCGAACTACGTGCCGGTCGAGAACGTCGTGGCCGCGCTCCTGCTCTGCGGCACCGCTCCCGCAGCCGCCGCCGGCGTGTTCAACCTGTCCGCGTTCACCGCCATGGAGGACTTCATCGGCGTCATCGCCGCGGCGCTCGGGCGGAATCCTCCGCGACTGCGCCTGCCCCGGCGCCCTCTGCGCGCGGCCGCACGAATCCTCGGCGCGGTACCGCGATGGCCGCTCTCCGCCTCGCGGGTGGACGCCCTCAGCAACCGGGCGGTCTACTCGACCGCACGCATCGAATCGACGCTGGGATATCGCCCGCTCGTCACGGTGGAGGACGCGCTGGTCCGGACCGTCGCCCGGTGGCGCGGACAGGGTGGCGCGCGATGAGCATTCACGTGATGCACGTCACCACGGTGCCGCAGACTCTGCACTTCTTCCGGGGCCAGGTCGGCTACCTGAAGCGGCACGGCTTCGAGGTCACCGTGGTGAGCTCACCCGGCCCCGCGCTCGACCGCTTCGCGAGACTCGAGCGGGTGCGCGCCCTGGTGGTGCCCATGTCACGCCGGATCACGCCGCTCGCGGACCTCGTGAGCCTCTGGCGGCTGGTTCGCGTCCTCCTCCACCACAAGCCCGACATCGTCCACTCCCACACGCCGAAGGCGGCGCTCCTCGGGACCATCGCGGCGCGGCTCACCGGCCGGCGTGCGGTGCTCTCGATCTTCGGGCTGCCGCAGGTGACGCGCGGCCGCCTGGCTCGGCTCATCCTGAACGGGAAGACCCGGCTCGAGTGCGCCCTGGCTCATCGCGTCTGGTGCGACAGCTTCTCGAATCGGGACGTCCTGATCACCCAGAAACTGTGCCGGGCCGACAAGGTCGTCGTCCTCGGCGACGGCAGCGTCGGAGGCGTGGACGCGGTGGGGGTCTTCAGCGTGGCCCGGTTCTCGGTCGAGCACCGGAAGGTGAGCAAGCGGACCTGGCTGATCCCGACCGACGCGACCGTCATCGGCTACGTCGGCCGGATCGTGCGCGACAAGGGGATCAACGAGCTCGGCCGCGCGTGGAAGGCCCTGCGCGCCCGCTATCCCGACCTGCACCTCCTGATCGTCGGAGACCCCGAGCCGACGGATCCGATCGAGCCCGAGATCGACTCGATGCTGCGCGCCGACCCCCGCGTCCATCTCACCGGCCATCAGGACGACGTCGCGTCGCTCTTCGCGCTGATGGATCTCTACGTCATGCCGTCGCATCGCGAGGGCTTCGGGGTCAGCAACCTCGAAGCGGCCGCGCTCGCGGTGCCGGTCGTGGCGACCCGCATTCCCGGCTGTGTCGACTCGGTCGCAGACGGCGTCACCGGCACGCTCGTGCCACCGCGCGACGCGACCGCGCTGGCCGAGGCGATCATGCGCTACCTGGACGACCCCGCCCTGCGCCGCCGGCACGGGGAGGCGGGGCGGAAGCGGGTCCTCGCGGAGTTCGTGCCCCAGCGAATCTGGTCCGAGCTGGCCGACCTGTATCACTCGGTACTGCCGGACAAGTCGGAGCGGGCCACTCGCGCGCCCATCCCCTTCTCGCGGCGCGGCCGATGACCGACCTGGGCGCGCCGCGCTTCCTCGTGCTCGGCTGTGCGCAGGAGCGGGAGTGGACCGCCGTCCTCTCGCGGGTGGCGCAGCACGACTTCTATCACTTGCCCGCGTATCACCGTCTGGCTGAGGAGCGGGGGGAGGGCGCCGCGCACCTGTTCGCCTACCAGGAGGGCGTCCACACGATCGCCCTGCCGCTGCTGCTGCGGCCGATCGAGACGCGCGACGGCGCGGCCTGGAACGACGCCACCTCGGTCTACGGCTACGCGGGGCCACTGGCCTCGCACGCCGCCATGCCCCGGCGCGTGGTGCGGGCCTTCCAGAGGGCGCTCGTCAACGCGCTGACCGCCCGACGCGTGGTGTCGGTCTTCTCCCGGCTGCATCCCCTGATGCCGCACGACGGCCTCCTCGCCGGCCTCGGGGACTGCCGGCCGGAGGGCAGGACGGTCTCGATCGACCTCACGCTCCCGCCGGACGCCCAGTGGGCGGAATACCGCGGCTCGCTCAAGACCCGCATCAACAAGCTCCGACGAGCCGGCCTGGTCTGCCGGCGCGACGACGACCTGCGCCATCTCCCCGAGTTCATCGACATCTACTACCAGACGATGCGCCGGGTGAACGCGCACCGCTCCTACTTCTTCGAGCCCGACTACTTCAGGCGCCTCGCGGACGGCCTCGGGCCCGCGCTGCACCTGTTCCTGGTCACGCTGGACGACGTGGTGGTCGCGGGCGGCCTGTTCACGATGTTCGACGGGATCGTCCAGTACCACCTGGGCGGGACGTCGGACGGATTCCTGAAGCTCGGCCCCGTGTCGCTGCTCTTCGACACGGTCCGGCTCTGGGCCCACGCCGCAGGCGCGCGGGTGGTGCATCTGGGCGGCGGGGTGGGCTCGAGGAAGGATTCGCTGCTGCACTTCAAGGCGGGCTTCTCCAATCGGCGCCACGTCTTTCCGACGTGGCGGTGGGTGGTGGAGCCCCACGCCTACCGCGAGCTGTGCGACCGGATCGCGCGGCGCAACCTCGACCACGGCCTCCGCTGGGCGTTCCCGGACTACTTTCCCCAGTACCGCTGCCGGACGGTGCCGGCGGACCGGGAAGAGGGCGTCGTGGTGGTGGGCGCGGGCGGGCACGCCAAGGTGCTCATGAGCACGCTCGCCGCGCGCGGGATCCCGATCGCGGCGGTCTTCGACGACGACGCGGCCAAGTGGGGCACCGACGCCCGCGGCACGCGCGTGAGCCGGATCGAGCGGGAGCGCGGCGGTCCCGGGATCATCGGCATCGGCGACAACACCCGGCGCCGGGAGGTGGCGCGAGTCTTGAAATTCGACTGGCAGACGGTGGTCCACCCCGCCGCGTGGGTCGACCCGTCGGCCACGCTGGGGCGGGGCACCGTGGTCTGCGCGGGCGCGATCGTGCAGGCCGACGCGGTGATCGGCGACCACGTCATCGTCAACACCGGCGCCACCGTCGACCACGATTGCATCGTCGATGACTACGCGCACCTCGCCCCCGGCGTCCATCTCGCGGGCGCGGTCCACGTCGGCGAGGGCGCGTTTCTCGGCACCGGAAGCGTGGTGACTCCCGGGGTCAAGATCGGGCGCTGGAGCACGCTCGGGGCGGGCGCGGTGGCGATCCGCAACGTCCTCGATGGGGTGGTGGTGGTCGGGGTGCCCGCGAGCGAGCTGCGGCGATGAGCCAGTTCGTCCTGTCCCCCGAGCAACGCGCCTGCCTCCCCGACGAGACGGACGTGGTCTTCTTCGAGTCGAACGGCTACTACATCTCGAAAGAGGGAACGGTGCCGGACGCCCTTCTCGAGGCGGCGGAGGACGGCGCTCGACGATTCTACGGCGGCGAGCGGGATGCGATCCTGCCGTTCGACACCGGCTTCTCGAACTGGACCGCGAGCGATGGAGACGGCCAGCGGAACAACGAGTTCGTGTCACTGCAGAAACGTGAGCTGCGGTCCCTCGCGGTCTATCCGCTGCTGGGGGCTATCGCGGCCAGACTGACCCGCAGCGCGGCCATCCGCGTGCTGGACGACCAGCTCGTCTACAAGCCGTCCCGGACCGACGACCCGTCGAGCACCATCACCGGCTGGCACGCGGACCGCGCGTACTGGGCGACCTGCAGCTCCGACAAGATGATCACCGCCTGGATTCCGTTCCACGCCGTGGACAGAAGCCGCGGTCCGCTGGTCGTGATGGCGGGCAGCCACCGGTGGCAGGGTCTGCACGACGTTCGGTGGTTCAACCGCCAGAACCTGACCGACCTGGAAGCGTCGTTCCGCGCGCAGGGCCGAAGCGTCCGCGTCGTGCCCATGACGCTTGAGCGTGGGCAGGTCAGCTTCCACCATGCCTGGGCCGTCCACGCGAGCTATCCGAACACGAGCGGTCGGGCCAGGCTCTCCTACGCGGTTCACTTCCAGGACGGGGACAATCGCTATCGCGCCTACCACGACGCGCGGGGACGAGAGGTCCACATCTTCGACGAGCGCCTCTGTCGCACGCTGCCGAACGGCGACCCGGACTTCAGCGACCCGGACGTGTTTCCGACCGTGTGGGAGGAGGGGCGCTGATGGAGGTCCTCCACTTCGAGGTCGACAACCCAGAGTGGCGCGAGGTCCTGGGCCGGCTGCGGCACGACTTCTACCATCTTCCCGAATACGTGAGCCTCGACGGTGAATGGAATCACGGGCGGCCCATGGCGTTCCTGGCCCGGTCCGGCGACGCGGAGCTCTTCATTCCCTATCTGCTGCGCCGCTGTGACGATCTCTTCCCCGAGGCCGGGATCACCGACCCGGTGTACGACGTGGTCTCGCCGTACGGCTACCCCGGCCTGCTGCTCAGCGCGGTCGCGCGGAGGTCGCCGGCCTTCGCCCGGCAGGCGATGCAGCACCTGACCGAAACGCTCCACGACATGGGGGTCTGCTCCGCGTTCTTTCGCATGCACCCCCTGCTCGGGGACGGGCTGGCCGATCTCTTTCCGGAGGGCTTCCTCACCCCGGGCGGCGAGACGGTGGCCATGGACCTGTGCCTGAGCGAGCGCCAGCTCTGGAGGGGCATCCGGGGCGGGCACCAGTCGACGATCAACCGCTGCCGGCGGCTGGGCTTCGTACCGCGCATGGTCGCGCTGAGCGAGTACCTCGACTGCGTCGTGGAGATCTACCGCGACACCATGGACCGCGTCCAGGCGAAGGACTCCTACTATTTCGGGCGGGACTACTTCGCGCGACTGGGCGAGATGCCCGCCCACGTGCATTGCTGTCTGGTGGAATCGGCCGGCCGGCCGGCAGCCGCCTGCGTCTTCTTCGAATGCGGCGGCATCGTGCAGGCCCACCTCGGCGGCACCAAGTCGGAGTTCCTGAGCAAGTCTCCGTTCCACCTGCTCCTCTACTACGCGGCGGTCTGGGCCAAGTCCCGGGGCAACCGCTACCTTCACATCGGCGGCGGCGTCGGGTCCTCCAACGACGGCTTGCTCCAGTTCAAGCGCGGCTTCTCGCCCCTGCTGTTCCCGTTCTCGACACTCCGGCTGGTCACCGACGACGAGGCCTACCGCGAGCTGATCACACGCCGCGCGCAGTTCGCGAACGTGCCGGTCGAGGAGTTCGCGGGCCGCGAGTTCTTTCCCGCCTACCGGGCCGCTCTCTGAGCGCCCAGTCCATGCGCACGACCGGCCTCGCCGCGCTGTTGCTCGCCGTCGTGCTCGGCCACGCGTGCCCCGCGCTCGCGGACGTGGTGGTCTATCCCCGGATTCCCGGGCGACCGCTCAGCACGACTTTCGAGGTGACGGTGGACGGTCGGCCGGTTCCCGTACACCGGTACGGCACCGTCAGCTTCGCGTGGTTCGCGTTCTCGGGCACCGCCGACGTCACGGTCACCGTCAAGGAGGCGGTCACGTCGTACGCGCTGAGCCCTCAGCGGAATCAGGTTCCGAGCTCGGTCGCCGGCCACGGCATCACCTTCCGCCTGACCCAGCCCCGGAAGCTGGTGCTCCGCAAGGTCAACCGCCTCCCCGACGAGCTGTTCGTCCTCGCGGACGCGCTCGAGGCGGATCCCCCGGCGCCCGGGGCTCCGGGCGTGTTCGACGTGCGACGCTATGGGGCGAATCCGGGCGGCGGGGACTCGACGCGCGCCATCCAGCGGGCCATCGACGCGGCGGCGGCGGCGCCGGCCGGCGGGGTAGCCTACGTGCCGCCCGGCGTCTACGACGTGAGCGCGTCGCTCATCGTGAAGAGCCGCGTGCAGCTCTACCTGGCGGCCGGGGCGGTCGTGCAGGTCCGTCCGGGAACCTACGTGTCGCGGGTAGTCTTCCCGCTCTCCCGGGTCGAGGGAGCCAGGATCAGCGGCCGCGGGGTGATCGACGGGCGGGGCAGCGACGGCGAGCAGTCGTACGATTTCCTGATCCACACGAACCAGGCCGACAAGCTCCAGATCGAGGGCGTCATGCTCCTCGATGGGAAGACGACCGCGCTGCGGATCGCGGCCTCGACCGACTCGATCGTCAGCAACATCAAGGTGCTCTCGGGAAGCCCCAACCTGTCGGACGGGATCGACCTCGACGGCAACCGCAAGATCACGATCGCCGACAGCTTCGTGTACAGCTCCGACGACAGCATCGCGATCACGTCGGGGACGAACAGCTTCAGCTACGGGATCGGCGCGCCGACCGAGAACGTCCGGATCACCGGCAACGTCTTCCACCACCCGAGCTCCGGGTACTGCTGCTACGGGCACATCGTGTCGGTCGTCCCGTTTCGGGGCACCACCCACATCCGGAACATCACCTTCGACGACAACGACGTCATCCGGGCCGGCGGGGTGTTCAGCATCTATCCGTTCGGGGGCACGAACGTCGAGGCCGTCACCTACCGCGACTCCCAGGTCGAAGAAACAACCGAGAAGCCCTTCGAGTTCCTGGCGGTGGATTGCACGTCGTGGGGTCCGCAGAACTGCGGCCAGCCGGTGCGCGTGCTCGGCTACGTCCGCAACATCCGAGTAGAGAACGTGACCTTCGGCAACCTGTCGCCGCAGCCGTCGATGCTGCGCGGGTACAGCGCGACCGCGGATGTCCGCGGCGTGTACTTCAACAATCTGCGGATCGGCCGGACGCTCGTCATGGATGCGCGGGCCGCTCACCTGGACATCGTCGGCCCGTACGTCGCCGAGGTC
>JACXTT010008892.1_pt1 | contig 13826 bp, 13 predicted proteins | sample 9270951 | NCBI WGS metagenome assembly JACXTT01 (sample SAMN15532306, study PRJNA645909) | rock metagenome | isolation source: weathered quartz diorite | place: Puerto Rico | collected 2017-06-21 | reverse complement strand
GGGAGGCTCGCGAGATTCAGGATCGCCTGCTACCCAAGAAATTGCCCCAAGTGGCGGGCTATGAAGTGGCCGCCATGACACAGCCGTTGCGGTTCGTGGGCGGCGACTACTACAGCGTTATACGAATCAGCGAGCGACACACGGTGCTTTGCATCGCCGATGTAGCCGGCAAAGGCCTGCCGGCAGCGCTACTGATGTCCAGCTTGCAGGCGGCGCTAATACCGCTGATGTGGCAGAGGCTGGTGCCGCGTGAACTGTGTCACCGGCTCAACCGCATCGTGTGTGATCTAACGCCGGTGGGGAAGTTCATTTCATTTTTTTATGCGGTGCTGGACAGCGTAGACAATCGGCTGAGCTATTGCAACGCTGGACATAATCCGCCACTGTTAATCCGGACGGACGGCACATGCAGGGAGCTCAAGGCGGCAGGAGCGGTCCTGGGACAGTTCCCCCAATGGCTCTATGAACAAAGCGAACTGCAGATGAGAAGCGGTGACAGATTGCTGCTTTTCACCGACGGGTTGGTAGAGGCCTGCAATGCGGATGAGGAATCGTTCGGGGAACACAACCTCGTTCGCATCGCGCGGGAAAGTTCGAGTTCAAGCGCCGAGGAATTGATGGCCTCATTGATGCGCGCGGCATCGCAGCATAGTGGCGAACATTTTCAGGATGACGCCAGCCTCATTGTGTTGAAGGCAACGGAAGGAGCAACTTTAGATCCGGATGGAGGGGCCAAATGATCAGCTGGTTCCAGGATCTTCGCTATGCATTGCGCCAGTTGCGCAAGTCTCCCGGTTTCACTATCGCCGGGATTTTGACGCTGGCCATGGCCATCGGCGCAAATGCGGTGGTTTTTAGTGTTCTAAATGGGCTAATCCTGCGCCCGCTGAATGTGCCTCAGGCGCAGAGCCTTTATACAATCGAGCGCGCGACCGATAAGGACACGAGCCAGTCGTATCCCGACTATCTCGACTTGCGCGACCGCAACCACAGCTTCGATGGTCTGACAGCCTATGGAATTACCCAGGTATCGATGAATACTGACGAGGGTTCATCTCTGATCTGGGGTGTGGAAGCAAGCGGCAACTACTTCGACGCGTTACGGATTCAGCCGTATCTTGGCCGATTTTTCCACGACTCCGATGATCGAGGTCCGAACAGCGCTCCTTACATTGTTCTGAGCTACGCCTATTGGCACAGCCATTTTCACGATGATCGTGGCGTCGTCGGTCGTGTGGTTCAGATGAATCAGCATCCCTTTACCATCCTGGGCGTAGCGCCGCCAGAATTTCGCGGGACCATAGTCTTTTTCTCTCCCAATTTTTTTGTCCCGCTGGTGGATCATGAACAGATAGGCGGTGGAAACGACCTGAATGATCGCGCGAGCAGTTGGATTTTCATGGTCGTGGGACATTTAAAGCCGGGGGTCACCCTGGCAGCCGCTACGGCGGATCTGAACTCCATTGGATCGTATCTCGAAAAGACTTATCCCAAAGACGAACGCCAAGCTGGCTTTGCGTTGGCGAGGCCAAATCTTTTGGGCGATCAATTTGCCCCTGCAGTACAGGCATTCATTGCGGGATTGATGCTGCTGGCAGGGCTGATACTGCTGGCCGCGTGCGCCAACCTGGGCAGCCTATTCACTGCGCGCGCCGCTGATCGTGCCAAAGAAGTGGCTATGCGGCTCGCGCTCGGGTCGAGCCGCAGTCGCATTCTTCGTGCTCTGTTCACCGAGGCCGTGGTGATTTCTCTCGCTGGAGGAGCCGTGGGACTCTGGGCCAGTGTGATTTTTTTGCGCTGGTTCAGCGAGTGGCAGCCATTTGGGAATTTCCCCGTGCATGCGCCTGTGAACCCGGACGCAACCGTTTACATATTGGCTTTGCTGCTGAGCTTAGCCAGCGGATTGTTGTTTGGAGCAGTACCGGTGCGCCAGGTGCTTCGCACCGACGCATATCAGGTCATCAAGGTGGGATCGAACGCGGAGGTTGGCCGGCGGATTACAGGCCGAGACGTACTGCTTGCAGCGCAAATTGCGATCTGCGCCGTGCTGGTCACGTCTTCGCTGGTTGCTCTGCGTGGCCTGATACACGCCATGCACAGTAATTTCGGTTTTGAACCGAAGAACTCCATGCTGGTAGGCGCCGATCTTCACACGGCAGGTTACAGCGGCGATCGGGTGCCCCCAATGCAAAAGCGCATGCTCGATGCGGTCGCTGCGGTTCCTGGCGTAGAGTCTGTGGGACTAACCGATGCGCTGCTATTAAATGACCAAAACACCTCGAATATCTTTACCGATAGAACGACAGATCTGCGGCCATCGAACGCCGCTGTTAACGCCTACATTTACCACATAACTCCCGAATATCTCCATGCGGAAGGCACGACGTTGCTCGCCGGCCGGGCATTCACATGGCACGACGACAAAGAGTCGCCACGAGTTGCTGTGGTGAACCGGGAGTTTGCGCGCAGAATCTTTGGCTCGGTTGAAAACACAATTGGCGGTTATTTCAAGTTGCCGGATGGAACTCGCGTGCAAGTAGTCGGTGTTACTGAAGACGGGAAATATAGCAAGCTCACCGAAACCCCACAATTGGCGATGTTTTTCCCCATCCTGCAGTGGCCATCCGGCTCCGCATGGATGGTAGTGAGGTCCGATAGCAATCCACAGCAACTGGGGACGGCAATCAGGAGCACGCTACATCGGTTAGACCCGGGGCTGCCAGTTGTGATTGAAATGCGGTTAGATGAAATCGGCGGCGCTTTATTTCCTCCTCAAGTTGCGACGGTGACTCTGGGCGTGATGGGCGGCATGGGCGCGATGCTTGCGATCACAGGCATATTTGGAATGGCGGCGTATTCCGTCAGCAAGCGGCTGCGAGAGTTGGGAATTCGCGTTGCCCTCGGCGCGCAGCGTAAGGAAGTGTTACAGGCAGCGCTGGGACGGGCAGTCAGATTACTGGCTGTTGGTTCGGCGGCGGGATTGCTCCTCGGAATTCTGGCGAGCCGCCTGCTGGCTTTCATCGTGTACCAGGCAACTCCCCGCGATCCGCTGGTATTGGCTGGTGTTGTTCTAGCGATGGCGCTGCTGGGACTGCTGGCTACGTGGATTCCAGCGCGACGCGCGCTTTCGGTTGATCCTATGGTACTGCTGCGCGAGGAGTGAAGTGCCGCCCGCTTGACACTCACCGAGTAACTCGACGTTTTCAGTCCTATTGCGATAGCATTTTGATCATGCGAGTCGTAACAGCTCACGGAATCGCAATCCGAGGCAGTACTTAGATCTGATCGGAGATAGCGCCCTACCGGGGGCGCGTTCACATTGATCTGGGGAGTGGCGATGGCCGCGGTCCATACCGCTGGGCATCGCGTGAGTCTTCTCGTCTATTCATCGCCTCGGATGCCAACCCTTCCGCGCTTAGCGAGATCGCCTGGCGGGCCGGACGAAAGCCTGCCCGTGGCGGAGTATCGAACCTCATCTGTATTGCGGAGCCGCTGGATGTGCTCAGTGTGGCGCTGGGAGGGGCGGCGGATCGCATAACCGTGATTTTGCCATGGAGAAGTCTGCTCCGCGCAGTGGCCGCACCTGAGATCGATTCACTCCGTCACATCGCCCGTCTTTGCCTTCCCGGCGCCAGCTTTGAGGCCGTCTTCTCTTATGACTACCAGCATGATGCGCGACCGGGAGCTCCGCTTGGGGCCGGAGGGTTGGCTGAAGAACACATCGTGACAACACTGCCACGGCACTATGAACAAGCGGGGCTGCGAATGGTGGCTGCCGAAGAAATTCCGCAGCCGGAGTTGGCTAGCTACGAAACTGCCTGGGCAAAGCGGCTGGCCTTTGGCAGACCGCGGAAGGTATGGCGCATTCGGGCAACGTACGCAGGGGGACTCCCGGACAGGTCAGCGTCGCACATATAATCCACGAGCTGCCGGCATTCCGGTATACTCCGCCCGTTGCATGTTCGCTCCGCTGGAGACACCTGACTGGCCATAGCTACCTCACCTGCTAACGCGGCTTCTGTGACGGAGTTTGTGGATCGCACGCGGCACCGCATTGCCTTGCGGCTGCTGCCATTTCTTTTCATCCTGTACATCACCAATTATCTGGACCGCACGAGCGTTGCTTATGCGGCAATCGGCATGGCTCGCGAGTTGGGATTCAGCGACCGAGTTTTTGGCATGGGCGCGGGTGTTTTCTTCATCAGCTATGTGGCCTTGCAGGTCCCGGGCGCGGTGCTAGTGGAGCGCTGGAGCGCGCGGCGCGTGATCTCGGCGACCATGATCGCGTGGGGATCGATGACGGCGCTGACGGCACTGGTGCACACTCCCGTCCAACTTTATGCGGCGCGCTTTGTGCTGGGCGCGGCGGAGGCCGGGTTTTTCCCGGGGGTGATCGTCTATCTGAGCCACTGGTTCATTCAGGAGGACCGGGCCAAGGCGACGAGCAACTTCATGGCGGCGATTCCGCTGTCATTTGTCATCGGATCGCCGATCGCGGGCTGGATTCTGGGGCACACGTGGTTCGCCATCGAGGGCTGGCGCTGGCTCTTCGTGCTGGAGGGGATGCCGGCCGTCGTGCTGGGTGTGGTTGCGTTTTTCTTTTTAACGGATTGGCCACGCGAAGCGGACTGGCTGGCTCCGGAGCAGCGGCAATGGATCACGCAGAAACTGGAGGAAGAGAAGCCACCCAACCGGCATTTGGCCAGCGTGATGCAGACGCTGCGCTCGCGCACCGTCCTGCTGCTCACGGGGGCGGCCTTTTTCGACTACTTTGCGGGCTACGCGATAATTTTTTGGCTCCCTACTATTCTGAAACGACAGTCCGGAATTTCGGACATGCGGGTGGGAATGCTTGGAGCCATCCCCTACGGAGTGGCGTTCCTCGCCATGTTGTTCAACGGATGGCATTCCGACAGGAGCTGCGAAAGGCGCTGGCACACTGCGATTCCACTCTTTATTACGGCAGCCGGGTTGCTGGGGCTTATCCATTTACCAGGCTCGACCACAGTGACGGTCGCATTGTTTACCATGGCGTGCGTATTCATGGCGTTTCTTTCGAGCTTCTGGGCGATCCCAACCGAGATCCTGAGCGAGTCGACGGCGGCGTTTGCGGTGGGAATGATCAATGCGCTCGCCAGTGTCGCAGGCTTTGCCGGACCTTATGCGTTCGGATACCTGAACACCCGGACTGGATCATTCTCGACGGGGTTCACGGTGCTGATGGTTTCGGCGTTGGTCAGTGGGGTCCTTATCCTGCTTACTCCAAAAAAGAAGAGCGGATAGCCCGTCAACTCCAGCGCGAGATTCCTGCGAGCTCACGGCGAGCCCTTGGGGGCTAAAAGCCCCAGTTATCACTTGGCGTCTGTGGCACGGCTTCAAGCCGTGCCCTCCCAAAATCGATTTATACAGCAAGTCTCGGGATCAAAATGGTAACAAGTGGGAGCGAGGACGACTCTCGAATCGTCGCCGGCCGGATCAGAGATTCTGATGTAGCTGTTTCCATGGGAAAAGTGGTCAGTTGAGATGGGTCGGTGGGGACCAGGGGAGTAAACAATTTGGAGCAAAGTGTTGACGAAGCATAGGCCCAGGGTGGGTGTGAACAGAGTGCTGAGGAATTCAAGATTCGGACCTCAGGGGCTGAAGCCCCATTCTCAAATAGGGCACTTAATGCGTTGGTGAAGCGCTGCTCCTCCCAGCGGAGAAACCGATCTGGTAATGAGAGGCGACCACTGGAGGTGAAGCCCGCGCTCATTTTCACTTTCCGCGGCCCTGAAGGGCCGCTCTTCCACGGTAGTGCGGGAGTGTCCTAATGTGCGAGTTTAGGGCACTATCTGGTGGCGCAGGCAGGACAGGAGTGTCCAGCCCACACGTGCTAGAATCTCGGGAGGTTATCTCCTTAGCAAGCCCAGGTTCCCGGTTTTGATCGAACTCGCACCTTCGATTCTTTCGGCTGACTTTGCTCATTTGGCGGACCAGGTAGAACGGGCCACGGCGGGCGGGGCCAGCGTGATCCATGTGGATATCATGGACGGGCATTTTGTGCCCAATTTGACGATCGGGCCGCCGGTTGTGAAATCTCTCCGCAAGGCAACCCGGCTGCCGTTGGATTGCCATCTCATGATCGAGAACCCAGACGACTATATTGGGGATTTCGCCGAGGCGGGGGCGGATTGGATCTCGGTGCATCAGGAGGCTTGCCGGCACCTGAACCGGACTCTGCACCTGATCAAGAGCCACGATTGCCAGGTGGGAGTGGTGATTAATCCGGCTACGCCGGTGGAGACGCTCTCGGAAGTCCTGGATGTTGTGGATTATGTGCTGGTCATGAGTGTGAATCCGGGGTTTGGGGGACAAAAGTTTATCCCCGGGGTGCTTGGGAAGATGCGGAAACTGGCGGAGATTCGGGCTGAGCGGGGATATTCCTATCGCATCGAGGTCGATGGCGGAGTAGGGTTGGATACCGTCGGCGAGGTGGTGCGGGCAGGGGCGGAGATTCTGGTGGCGGGGAATGCCGTATTCGGAAGCGGGGACCCTCGGGCCAATGCCTCGGCTTTGTTGGAAGCGGCGCGGAGCGCGAGTTTGCAGAGGGTGTAGCGAGGGAGAGTTCGCTCGCCGGCTGAAGCCGGCTCGCAATAACAATAAATAATGGACGGGGTTGGGCGCGGCTGAAGCCACGCCCCTTCAAAGCGTCTGAGGTTATCTATGCGTCGTGTTTCTATTCTCGGTGTGGTTGGGCTACTGGCGGTTTCGGTGGCTTGCACTAATAAGAAGGTCAACAATCCGTTGGCGAATCTAGGGTCGAAGCAGCCGGATAAGGTGCTGTTCGACCGGTCGATGGATGCGATGAAGCACAATCGCTTCGACGTGGCGCGCATGACTCTGCAGACGCTGATCAATACTTATCCGGATTCGGAGTTCATCGCGCGCGCCAAGCTGGCGGTGGCGGATTCGTGGTATGCGGAGGGCGGGTCGACAGCGCTCCAGCAGGCGGAGATCGAGTACAAGGATTTCGGGACCTTCTTCCCCAACATGCCAGAGGCGGCTGAGGCGGCGCTGAAGGTGGCGAATATTCATTATCAGCAGATGGAAAAGGCGGACCGTGACTACACCCACGCAATGCGGGCCGAGGAGGAATATCGGTCGGTGATTTTGCAGTACCCAGACAGCAAGCTGCTCAAGGAGGCTAAACAGCGGCTGCGGGACGTGCAGGAGGTGCTGGCGCAGCGGGAGTACAACATCGGACGATTCTATTACCTGCGGCAGGCTTATCCGGCAGCGATTGCGCGATTGCAAACGCTGGTGGACAGGTATCCGTTGTATAGCGGAGCGGATGAGACTTTGTATCTGTTGGGGCAAACTTACGAGGCAGAGATCGCCATGCTTCGGGCGAATCCTAAGGTTGGGGAAGGCCCCAAGGCCAGGATGATTGAGGAGTTTGAGAAGAAAGCGGAGGGGGCATACGGGAAGATCATCACGCGCTATCCGGCCATGGACCGGGCGCTGGATGCCAAGGCGCGGTTGGAGGCACTGAAACTGCCGGTGCCACGGCCCACGCGCGCGGCGTGGGAACTAAACAAAAAGGAAGTGGCCAGCCGACGCGAGACGAGCATGGTGTCGAGCATGATGGGGAACTTCACCAAGCGTCCGGATGTGGAGCGGGCGACGAGAATGGGCGAACCGACCATGGTCGATCCTCCGACGATCGACGCGACCGGCGTGATCAAGGAGATGACGCGCGCGATCGGCGGCGGGAAAGCTGGTACAGACAACAAGGTCGGAGTGCAAACGGTGAATTTGACCCCGGGGGCGAATCAGGAGCCGCCGCGCTCGGATTCGCCTGCGGTGGCCGATCCTCCGGCGAACGCGGTTGATCCGCCGGTGGCGGCGGCGACGCCGACCGACCAGCCCGCGCCTCAGGAGGTGCCTGCGACCAACGAACTGACTCCTAACGTGGCGCCCGATGCGAATGAATTGAAGCCGAACGTGGCGGCTGATCCTACGGCGCTGCCGCCTCCGACGCAAACCAATGAGCTGGCGAACGGGGGCGCAACGGCGAATGCGTCAAGTTCGACCCAGAAACCGGATGACCTGGTGGATATTTCTTCCAGCAAGAAGAGGAAAAAGAGGGGGCTGGGAAAGTTGAACCCGTTCTGAAGGAATGACGGTCCCCCAAGATCGTTGCCGTCCCTACGGGACTTCAATTTTTGACTCATGCCTACTCGGCACTTACGTGCCGGGCTTTCCTGTTGCGCCGCTTCGCGGCTGCAGTCCTGTTCGCATCAGGGACCACGCCTGCCAACTTCTCGATTCGCTTTTTATTCGCTTCGTGCTAAACTGACCCAAAATGATGTGACGGCCCGCACTTTTTACTCCAGCCCGCGGGTGTAGGCTACGGGGGATCGATACCCGCAAATCTTTTTTCGAGAAAAAGTCAGGAGCAGCCATCATGGCCGACGAGCGCAGCAAAGCTATTGATCTCGCACTTTCTCAGATTGAAAAGCAGTTCGGTAAGGGTTCCATCATGCGGCTGGGGTCGAAGGAAGCGATCGTCCCGATCGCGGTCATTCCGACTGGATCGATCTCATTCGACGCAGCGCTGGGCGTGGGCGGATTTCCGCGTGGACGGGTGATTGAAGTTTTTGGGCCGGAGTCTTCGGGGAAAACTACCATTACGCTGCAAGTGATCGCGGAGGCGCAGAAGATGGGTGGCATGGCGGCATTTGTGGACGCCGAGCACGCGCTCGATCCGGGCTACGCCAAAAAACTCGGCGTGGACGTGGACAACCTTCTGGTATCGCAACCGGACTATGGCGAGCAGGCGCTCGAAATTACAGAAGCTCTGGTGCGCTCGAACGCGATTGACGTTTTGGTCGTGGACTCGGTGGCAGCGCTCGTCCCCAAGGCTGAACTTGACGGCGAAATGGGCGATAGTCACATGGGTCTGCAGGCGCGGCTGATGTCGCAGGCGCTGCGCAAGCTGACGGGGACGGTTGCGAAGTCGCGCACCTGCCTGATTTTCATCAACCAGATCCGCGAGAAGATTGGCGTGATGTTTGGCAATCCAGAAACGACCACCGGCGGGCGCGCGCTGAAGTTCTATTCGTCGGTGCGCATCGATATCCGCCGGATTGCCGCGATTAAAGAAGGCGACATCGTGGTTGGTTCGCGAACGAAAGTGAAAATCGTGAAGAACAAAGTCGCGGCGCCGTTCCGCGAGGCTGAGTTCGATATCCTCTATGGGGAAGGAATTTCGCGCGAAGGCGACTTGCTCGATCTCGCGGCGAACCAGAATCTCGTCGAGAAGTCGGGCTCCTGGTACAGCTATAAAGGAGAGCGCATCGGCCAGGGACGGGAGAATGCTCGCGCCTTCCTGAAGGAAAACAAGGACACGCTGGCGAAGCTGGAAGCAGAAGTGCGCAAGACGCTCGGGCTGGCTGCACCCGCAACGCAGGCTCCGGTTGCGGCCGTGACGCAGGCTACTGGCACGCAGGGACGGGTCACGACGATGCCTTCGGCTGCTCCGGAAGCGGCGAAGGTGCCGGTGGCCAGGCGCTAACATGGGATAACTGCCGATAACCTTAATCTTTACAATAGACAAGAAATGCTGGTTGCGATTACATTGGTGCGCCTGACTGTGGCGTATGCCAGTGTCCTTCAGATTTTACGACGAGGATAGATTCTGTAACGACTTTAACGCGCTGCCGAACGAAGCTCAGAGCGCTTTATTGACGTACCTGGACCGCCTGCAAGTGCAACCCGATTGTCCCGATCTACACACACAAGATTACGGGGCCGACCGCTTTGCGTACTTATTCCATACCCAGTATGTGGTGTATTGCCACCTGGAAAGGGAGTCCACAGAGTCGACGGGGCAAGTATTGCGGATCGAGATCCTGTCGGTTGTACCACTGAAGTAGGTGCTGCGGAAACCGAACCTGTATAACGGCATTGTGGCGGGACTGAAGCGCCGACTTGGTATTTAGGCGATCCTGCCCAGAAGGGACCTATTGGCTTTTAGAAGAAACACGCCGACCTGAGGCCAGCCTGCCGCGCAATTCCGATGTGTCCTTGACCTCAAATCCGCCGCCCGATTCCATTTCCCGTTCGCGCTGCCCGAGTTTTCGCAAAACTTCCTCTGTGAAAAATGAGGTCGGAACCAACTTCATCGGCCGGACATGCACAACATTTGACCCCTCGGTAACTATCTCGATTTCATCCCCTTCCTGAAGATGCAGGTTGGAAACCAACTTGAGCGGCAAGGTCACTTGACGCTTGGACGCGATTTTCAGACGGAATGACTCCTGAACTGTGGACATGGGTGTCGACCATCCTTTCGGATACACTGTGGCGTCGGATTGTCCGATCTTCGGATTAAAAGGAGAGTCTTGTCAATAACGAGGAAGGGGCGCACCCAATTACTAAAGTGTGGCGAGCGAATGAATTCTCTTTTAGGCCGCCGCTCTGATGGTGGCGTTTTCCTCGATTTTCGCGAGCAATTCCTTTGTGTTGGCCACTTCGAACCCCTGGCCCGCGTTGAGCTGGCTCTGGCGCTCGTCGAGATCGCTGACAATAGTTTCCGGAAAAAGCGTGGATACTTCTGACTCTTTATTCGCCATGGTTGAATTCATTCCTTCCTTCCGATCATCTGACCGTCCGATTATCGGATATTCCGACGTCTTCTGTCAAGTACACTATGTGTAGCTTTTTCAATTAGATAGCTCGACAATTCGGGACGCGATCAGCAAAAGGCATCCCAAGCTCAAGATTCCAAAGCCATACCGTGCGACGCGCGCCGATCGCCGAATGAACGCAAGTGTAATGTCCAATTCCGTCTCGATTGGTTCGCCGGCGATCTCAATCTTCAGCTTGTCGAATCCCGGTTGGCTCAGGGTGCGAATGACGCGAGCCTTCTTCTGTGCTTCCTTATATTGGTTCACGGCATCGAGTGACAGGATGGCACCACCTAGAAATGTGAACACGTCTCCTGACATTCCGATCCAGACGTGGAGATGTTCCCAAGACATCGACGCATTCCTACGGAGCGCAAGACCAGAATTATGCCACAGCCCCTAATGCGTGTTTGCAGTGTTTCTTGTTGCCGGACTAGAATCCAAGATTCGTCAAAGCATTCTTTTCCGAAGCCCCGTGAAACGCATCAAAGCCATCTATCCCGGATCGTTCGATCCCCCGACCAACGGGCATCTCGACCTGATCGAACGTGGCAGCAAGATTTTCGGCGAGCTGGTAGTCGCGATTCTTCGCAATCCCGAGAAGGATCCGCTGTTTAGCGTGGCTGAGCGCCGCAGCATGCTGGAGGCGATGACCTCCCGCTTCGACAATGTTTCGGTGGAGACTTTCGACGGTCTGACCGTCGAGTACGCCATGACAGTTGGGGCATCGGCGGTGCTGCGCGGGATTCGCGCCATCAGCGACTACGAATATGAACTGCAGATGGCTCTCATGAACCGCAAACTCCAGCCTGGCTTGGAGACGATCTTCATGATGCCCGCTGAACAATATTCCTACCTGAGTTCGCGACTGGTGCGCGAGGTTGCCCAACTGGGCGGCAACATCGATAGTCTCGTGCCTGAGCTGGTCGCACAGAAACTTCGTGAGAAAATGGATCCAGCGCTCAAGTTCGCGAACATCGAGCAGCCAGAACGGAAGGCGTCAGAACGGAAGATCAGGTCCAGGAAAAAGAAATCATGAGCAGCGTAATGACCCCTGTCACCCACCCCGTCCGCTTGACGGAACGCATTAACCGGATTGAGCCCTCGTCCACCATGGCTGCGGCTGCTGAAGCGGAAAAGTTGCGTCAGCAGGGCGTTGACATCGTGGACGTCACCGCCGGCGAGCCGCACTTTTCAACGCCGCAGCACGTGAAAGACGCGGCGATCGCTGCGATCAATGCCAACTTTTCGAAGTACACAGCCGTGGGCGGCACGCTTGAGCTTAAAGACGCGATCATCCGGCGCCATGCTGCCGATTTCGGTTCCGCCTACAAGCGCGAGGAAGTGTGCGCGTCGGTTGGCGGCAAGCATGCGCTGTTCAACGTCATTTCGGTGCTGGTGGAGCACGGCGACGAAGTCATCCTGCCGGTGCCGTACTGGGTCTCGTTCAAGGACATGGTGCGCTATGTCGGTGGCAACTGCGTGCTGCTCGAGGCCGACGAGTCGCAGGGCTTCCGCGTCACGGCGCAGATGGTCGAGCGGGTGATCACGCCGAAGACCAAGTTGATCATCTTAAATTCGCCGTCGAACCCGTCGGGCGCGGTAATGAGTCCAGACGACATGACCGAGGTCGTTAGACTGGCCCATGAGCGCGGCATCTGGGTGATTTCCGACGAGTGCTACGTGTATCTGAACTACACGGGGAAGAATTTCTCGGTCGGCACGCTCAACGAATTTCGCGACCGCTTTCTAGTGGTGGGATCGCTCTCGAAAACCTACGCGATGACTGGCTGGCGGTTGGGATACACGCTGGGCCCGGCGACGGTGGTGGGCGCCGTGCAGAAGTTGCAGAGCCAGTCCACGTCGAACCCGACTTCGATCGTGCAGAAAGCAGCGGTCGCAGCCCTGAACAGCTCACAGCAATGCGTTGCAGAGATGCGGGCGGAGTATATCCGGCTGCGCGATCACATTGTCGGCGGGCTGCGCGCGATCCCGGGCGTGAAGTGCACCCTGCCGGAGGGCGCATTCTACGCGTATCCGAATGTGTCGGCGTTTTTTGGGAAGAGCGGCGTGAACTCGGCCTCCGACGTTGCGCATGGGCTTCTGCACAAGGCGCATGTGGCGACGGTTGCCGGGGAAGGCTTCGGCACGACCGAACATGTACGCATTTCGTACGCGACTACGATGGAGAATCTCGACCGGGCGCTCGAGCGTATGAGGAAGTACTTCGCGGGTTTGTGAGTTGAAGCACCACGCGATGGTGAGACGATGGAATGGATTCTTTGGATTGTGGTAGTCATAATGATGGCGCTGCTTTGCTATACAGTGTTATGGACGTCCATCGCGCTTAACAAAAAGGGGCAGCCTGTTGTGGACTCATTTTTTGATGTGCTCCACGCCATACTGCGCCGCGACGCCAATCCCCACATGGCCAAGGACCGCCATCCCGGCAAGTCAAAACTAAGCTGAGTGGGTAATATCTGAGTTTCCTTAAGTTCAATGACCCAACTCTACCCACTCCTGATGTCGCCCGCCTTCGACCCGCGCCCGTGGGGCACGCTTGATCTGTCGCCGATTTATCCGAATCACAGGTTCAATGAGAAGATCGGCGAAGCCTGGCTGACCGGCGACAACTGCTTTGTAACGAACGGCCCGCTTGCGAAACGTTCCCTGGCTGAACTCAGCACAGAATTCGGTACTGAGCTCGTTGGCACATCCGCTCGGGACCCGAGGCGTTTCCCGCTGTTATTAAAATTCTTGTTTCCTGAAGAGAAACTTTCGGTCCAGGTGCATCCCGACGACGCGACTGCCCAGCGCTTCGGTCAGCCTTGGGGGAAGACGGAATGCTGGTACGTGGCCCACGCCCGGCCGGGATCACAGATCGCCCTGGGCTTGAAGCCGGGTGTCACAACTGCGCAGCTCAAGCAGGCCATCCACGAGAAGCGTGCCGAAGACCTGCTGAATTGGATCAATATCTATCCGGGCGAGATGATCTATGTTGCGGGCGGAACGGTACATACCATGAGCGGAGGCGCGATCCTGGTCGAAACCCAGCAGCAATCGGACACGACGTATCGTCTCTACGATTACGGCCGCCCGCGGGAGCTGCACCTGGAGCGGGGCATGGCTTCGGTTAGGGAACGAGTGACGTCCGGC
>JACXTT010008891.1_pt1 | contig 13826 bp, 10 predicted proteins | sample 9270951 | NCBI WGS metagenome assembly JACXTT01 (sample SAMN15532306, study PRJNA645909) | rock metagenome | isolation source: weathered quartz diorite | place: Puerto Rico | collected 2017-06-21 | reverse complement strand
GCTTATCACCAGGTTCTCTGGCTCGACCGAATGGCTAACATAAGAGTAGGCCTGTATCATATGCCCCGACTTTAAAGCCTTTATCAAATTTAGCTCATTCGAAAAGTTTAACGCGTGATCTTGAAATGCCTGGTCAACTGCCGGACCGCCAGTCCTTAATTCTGAATAACTGGCGATGTTTTGATGGTCCATCAGTAAAGCATCGTTCAGGTAATATTTGGCGCGGTTAATATTCAGTGTAAACTGCGTGTGAAAAATATCGGGAACACTGCTGTTGTGCTGAACCTCGTTGTACGTCACCGTGTCGCCAGGCAAAAATACCGTGGTTTGCTGGCTGTAGTCCTGCTTTTGGGTGTCGTGCAGGTAGTAAGCATTGATCCTGAACTGCACATCACTTTTCAGGTTGATAAGGTTGTTGAGGTTGAGGATACCCGACCGGTCGAATAAATAACGGTTTTGAGCCAGTTGTGGGCTGTTAACCGCACCCAATGAAAGCAGGGTAGCGGGCAGGGCGTTGTCTATACGCTGGTTGTATTCGGCCAGATTATGCGATATTAGGTCTTGCTGCACATCATAACCTGTATTGTTGCCTGCCAGGTAATTGATGGCCTTGTAACTATTCTTAAACATCATGGCGTTCAAATTGATGTCGTAATTACCCGGCAGTCCCGCACCTATACTTTCCTGGCCTATCAAATGCAGCTTTGCACCCTTTTTAAAGGTCAGGTTAAGCGCTACATCATCACTCGGCACCTTGTTTTGCAATACTTTTATAGGCTGGTTATTTTGGAGCACCTGCACCTGGTTGACCGCGCCTTGCGGAATGCTGTTGGTAGCAATGCTATACTTATCGTCGAGGAGGTTGTCCCCATCTATATACAGTGCCGAGATGGGTTTATTATTGTAGCTGATGGTCCCATTAGCGGCAACCGATATGCCCGGTAGCTTTTTGATCAACTCGCCAATGGTACGGTCCTGCGGGTTGGCAAATTCGGATACCTTATAACTCAGCGTATCACCGCGGGCGATCAGTAACGGCCGGCTGCTCCTGATGGTCACCTCCTTGAGCTCGTTAACCGAAGCTGCGATCGTAAAGTTGACCGGCACATCAAACCCGGTGATATTTTTAACCGCTGCCCGGTATCCAAAACAACGCACCTCAACCGATAGGCTATCGGCAGCCGTAACAGCACGAATTTGCAGCACATAAGTGCCTTTGCTATCAGTTTGCGTGTAGGCAACAATTGTAACGCCGTGCTTTAAGCTGACCGTCGCATAGGGCACTCCCTTTCCGGTCGTATCCTTCACCGTGCCCTTTACGGTTTGCCCGTAACTTAAGGCGGTAACTAAAACGGCGGTCAGCACTAACAGTAGTTGCCTCATTTGTTTTCCGGTAATTCTATCGGGTTATTGATAACGGGGCCACGGGGGCCTGGCCCTTTTGGAACCCTGATGTTATCCGTTTTTATGCCCGCTGCACGATTGCCCGCAACCATAGCCTGCCCTACGGCATCGGGGTTCTTCTGCATGGCTTCTTTCAGTTTATCAAATTCGGCTTGCGTGGTTTTTATGGCCCTGGCCGGCGGCGCTATAATGTTGGGGTTATCATTCAAACCCCGCAATATCGGGGGAGCATCCTTTTCAGGCGCTATTGGCTTCACTTCGGTAAAAACCGTTTTCTCTATGCCATCAAACTGAAATACCACCTCATTTTTAGCATCATGAGCGTCAACGATCACACCGGGCAAGCCGTTTAATTTCCAGGGACCGGCATGAACAGGCAGATCAGGGCAAAACCATACTACGTAATCGCGGCCTTTAAAATGACACGTGGCTTTCTGGCAATGCAAGCCGCCAAAAGTTGTGGCGTCGCTACTGATCTTCCAGTCGATGGCAGGCAACGGGCCGTCTATTGCGTAGTCGTTGACCATCAGGTTCTCCTTTGTGAGCATTTTTTGCTCATTGGGGTACTGGTAATATTGCGAGCGCGAGCCTGCACCCATCCTGTTGATCCGGGGCTGTCCGTCGGGGCTGCTGGCTGCCGCCTCGGCCCAGGCCTTTTTAAATTTCTCGTCGGCCATTAAACCATCGTAGCTTCTGTAAGCGCTTGCGTTTTTGCCCACAAACAGCGCCATGTTTTCGGTGTAAGGATGTGCGCGGTCGGTTGTGTCCCTTACCTGGGTAAATTTGTAATGAACCAATACCCGCGCCGTATCGGTTTTTTGCGCTTTGGCAGCGATGGTAAATGCCATCAGAAACGCGACGGCCAGTAGTAATTGCTTTTTCATATTCATGATATTCTTAAACAATACTATTTCCTATAGACCATTTCCTAAAAACTTTGGTGCGAATGGGGGTTAGGCATGGTTGAAGTACCCTTATTTGTTATCCGCGATTTCAAATACGCCACGTTCGTACCAAATTTTTTGAGCGTAGCTGCTATCGCTTACCTTTGTTACCATGCTTTCGGCTAAAAAAAGACTTTGGATAGAAATACTGCTGCACCTGTTGTTTTGGGCGGGTGTTTTTTATGTATTGACCTCGTTAAACAGTTCGCACATTCACATTTGGGCTAAAAGTGCCCGCAGGATCAGCGATCAGTATCACGCGATCACCATAGCACCTTATGTGTATGTGATCTTGATCTTCCTGGCGGCGCTTTTTTATGGCAATATATTTTGGGTATTCCCCAATGCGGTCCGAAATAAAAACGTTATCGTTCGCCTGGCCATTTGCGCCAGGTGGTTCATAATAACTTTTTGCGCCAATTACTTTATTGCCGGCACTTTATTCGATCAGGCCAACCCTAATGTTGAGCCAGAGCCACCGGCTATGCCCGTTTTAAAAAACCTTGGCCATATTATGCTTGATACCGCGATAAGGCAGCATCCCCCGCATGGCCCCAGTCCTGCTGATGTAGGCATGGTCAACTTCATGATCAGCGACTGGAAGCACCTGCAGCCCATCGTGCTATTCGCTTTCCTGGTGATACTGGGTATATCTTTTGCTTATTTTTTCCTGAAACAATGGGCAAAAAGCGAACTCATCCAGTTGAGTACCGAAAACAAGTTCCTGCGGTCGCAGGTCAACCCGCATTTTCTGTTCAATACACTCAATAATCTATTCTCAATGGCGCAAGCCAAAGGGAACGACGAACTGGCCGACGGCATTTCCAAACTTTCGGGCATGATGCGCTACATGCTTTACGACAGCAATGCCGAAAGTGTTTTGCTGAGTACCGAGATCAGTTACCTGGAAGAATGTATTACGCTGAATAAATTGCGTTATGCCGATGAAGAGGTGACCGTGAAGTTCGATCACCCCGCTCAAACCAGTGGCGTCAGCATTGCGCCGATGCTGTTCGTCCCCTTCGTCGAAAATGCTTTTAAACATGGTGTGGCCATCGGGCAAACCACAACCGTAGCGATAAGCATCCGTATCTCGGGAAAAATGCTAACCTTTACCTGCGAAAACGCTAATCATAACGCGATCAGAAAGATGACCGTTGAGAAAAGCGGTATCGGCCTCGAAAATGTAAAACGCCGGCTCGAACTACTTTATCCTGGTAAGCACCAGCTGGAACTTACCGAAACAGAAGAAAAATTTAGCGTGAACCTTGAAATTAACCTGGCATGATAACCTGCATTGCCATTGATGACGAGCCCAAGGCCCTCGAAGTGATCGAGCGCTATTGCGGGAAAACCAGCCAAGTAAGCCTTAGGGGGTGTTTTCGCGAGCCGGTAAAGGCCATTGAGTTCCTGCAGCGTGAAAAGGTGGACCTCATTTTTCTGGATATCAATATGCCCGATATCAATGGCATAGCTTTACTCCAAACTTTGTCGTCAAAACCGCTGATCATTTTTACTACTGCCTATAGTCATTACGCGGTTGAAAGCTACGAACTAAACGCGCTCGACTATTTGCTTAAGCCCATTACATTTGAGCGTTTTCTCATTGCGGTCAATAAAGCCGCAGCGGTGCTTTCTTCCGAAGAAAACACCATCTTCTTTAAAAGCGGGCCGCAAACCTATCAGGTTAAAGTGGCAGATATACTCTATCTGGAAAAAGACGGCAATTATATTACCGTTCACCTAATAGATAAGCAGATATTGATTCGCGAGAATATGAGCGACATTTTTGACCTGGTACCCGCAGCTGCTTTTGTACGCGTACATAAATCGTTTGTGGTAGCCATCAGGCATATCACCATGATCGAAGTACACCAGTTACTGGCGGGTGGCGTAAAAATACCCATCGGAAGCAGTTATCGCGAGAATGTTAGAGCTGCATTAGGGTTAAAATAACTTCTGAGGAAAGGTATAACGGCTATTTAGGCTTGTAAACCCTCGGCCAACTCGGGGCACTTCCCTGCTTGAGAATAAGATCACCAAAAAATAAAAAAATATTCTCATCCCTGGCAAGGGTTGTGGCCTGTTTGTGTGTCATTACTATTATAAGCCCAAATAACCTTTTATTGCCTTTTAGATGAAATACCAGATAACGCCTGAGCTTTTGCACAAGTATGTTGACGGAGAGTGTACACCCGAAGAAGCATTTATGCTTTACCAGTGGTACGATTCGTTCGAACAGCAAGCAGACCCGCTGGCCGGATTGAACGCTATTGAGCAGGAAGCTTTAAAATTGCTGATGCTTAATAATTTTAAGGCAAGCTTATCAGTTGGTGCCGGTGAGGTGGTTATTAAAAAACGCCCGCTTGTAAGGCCCCTATACGCGTTGGCTGGTATTGCTGCTACATTATTGATAGTATGGACGGGTATAGCGTTAATAAAAAAGCCCTCGGTAGCCGGTATCCCTAATGATATTGTAACAACCGCCGGCGAGCAAATGGAGGTTAATAATTTAACCAACAGTATTTATAAACAAACATTGAGCGATGGCAGTATAGTTTGGCTTAGCCCCAAAAGTAAGTTGCGCTACCCCAAAAAATTTATGGGGGCATTTAGGCAGGTAAAAATGACAGGCGAGGCCTTTTTTGAGGTAACTAAAGACCACGCCCACCCTTTTATAATCTATAGCGGCGGTGTGGTTACCCGTGTTTGGGGCACCAGTTTCAGGATACGCGCTTACCAGGACGCCCAGACGGAGGTATCGGTGGTAACAGGTAAAGTATCGGTTAAAATACCCGATCATAACGAGTCGGAAGTGATGTTGCTGCCAACCCAAAAGGTAATTTACCAGCACGCCGCCAATAAATTAAAACGCGATGTTGAAGCTAAAAGGTCGGCCATGCAAATGTGGCAAAAAGCTACGGTGGCGTTTGATAACGTGCCCTTATCCAGCGTTTTAAACTCGCTCGATAAACAATTTGGTATGCACATCCATACCGATGATGCCGAACTGGCTAAGTTTCCGCTTAAAGCGGATTTTACCGACCAGAATTTGCCCGCCATATTGGATATGATCGAATACTCACTTAATGTATCCTACACTATTGATGATACCGAAATTATCCTCTTCCGCAATAAACCAATAACCAACCAATAAACACTAAATTAATTGTAAGATATGACGAAATAAAAAGACCGAAATTAAAAAACCGGAAGTGTCATCACCACTCCCGGCTAAAGCTAATGCCCCGGCAGCAGCGCCTGTTTAAAACAGGCGAAAGGGGATTAATTGTCTCATTTTATGCAAAATAAAACAAACAAAATTATGAATTTTTATTTACTCTCCTCAACTCATTGGCAGAAAATTATGAGAATCACCTTTAGTCAGCTATTAATAGCACTGATATTAAGTGGCGTCTCTTTTGCGAAAAACCTGGAAGCGCAGGATGTACTAAAACGGCCTGTTAACATTACCGTGGCCAACTCCACTTTAGAGAATACCTTAAAAAAACTCGAAAAAGATGCCAGTGTCAAATTTGTTTACAGCAAAAACATTGTACGCACCGAACAAAAAATAACCTTCGCGGCAACAGGGCTCGACCTGAAAGATGTTTTAGACAAGCTGCTAACGCCCAACGGTATTTTATACCGGGTAATAAGCGATCATATTGTATTGAATGTTGACCAGCAGTACCTCGATGTTCGCAAAGCCGAAGCAGAAAAGGTGGCGGCACTCGAATCCTCCATCAACGTTTTTACCGTAAAAGGTAAAGTTAGCGACGAGAGCGGCCCATTGCCCGGCGTAAATATTACTTTAAAAGGCTCGTCGGCTACCGGCACAACAACCGATGTTAACGGTAACTATACACTAAACATACCCGACGGTACCGGTACCCTGGTTTTCTCGTTTATTGGCTATGCCACTCAGGAAATTGCAGTGGGCGGGCGCTCCAGTGTGAATGTAACGTTAATACCGAACACAAAATCGCTAAACGAAGTTGTGGTTATTGGTTATGGTACCCAAAAACGTGGCAACGTAACAGGTGCCGTAGCTACCATGCGTAACGACAATCTCGACGAACGCGCAATTTCGCGTGTTGACCAGGCTTTGGTTGGCCAGTTAGCCGGTGTAACGGTTAAACAAACAACCGGCTTGCCGGGCAAACCATTCAGTATCCAGGTACGTGGTACAGGTTCAATAAGCGCCGGTAATGAGCCACTATATGTTATCGATGGCTTTCCCCTGGCAACAACGGTAACCAACGGCGCAGGTAACTTTGCAATAGGCAGCCCTCTGGATAACATAAACCCCAACGATATTGAGAATATTGAAGTACTTAAAGATGCCGCTGCTGCAGCTATCTACGGTTCGCGGGCATCAAATGGTGTAGTATTAATTACCACTAAACATGGCAAAGGCGGCGCGCCTAAAATTAACTTTAATACCTATCTGGGTTATAACCAGGCATCCCGTAAACTGCAAATGCTCGATGGCCAGCAATGGATAGACAGGGCAACCGAAATTATCAACGGTAACTACGTAGCCGCTTACGGTAGCAAAGGTGCAACGGCAAACGATACCTATGCACAACGTTTGGCTATTACCGGCGCCTTTGCTGCCGGTAACTTTTTAGACCCCCGCTGGACACAGCCCGGCCACCCCGGCCTGGAGTTTATTGACTGGCAGGACCAGATATTCAGAAAAGGGTTGATGAGCAATCAGGAAATCTCGGCAAGCGGCGCCACCGATGCTGTTAGCTACTTTATATCAGGCAATTATACCAACCAAAATGGTTTTGTTATCAACAACGGGTTCAAGTCGTACTCGGCAAGGGCCAATGTTGATGTAAAGATCGCCAAAAACTTAAAAGTGGGTTTAAATATCGCGCCAACCTATTCGGTGACCGAAGATCCGGGCATTGAGGGTAAGGATAATATTTATCACCAATCGTTAAGCATGAGCCCAGTGCAGGAAGATACCGTTGGCAACCTTGCCAACATTGGTAAAAACGCCCAGTATGCCTGGAGTAATACTACCAACAGCCCTGTTGGAAAGTTAACCTATAACGTTGGCGAAACTAAAAAATACCGCACCATTGCCACCATTTACGGCGAGTACGAAATTATAAAAGGCTTAACCCTGCGCAGTTCGTTAAACCTGGATAATACAGATAATAACACCGCGTCGTATCAATCGTACCTTACGGTGCAAGGTTTGCCGCAACGTACCTTCGATCCAACCAAACCCGCCCTCTCAACACTTGACGGGGGACAGTTCAGCAGCTATAAAAGGCAAACTTTTGTTAACGAGAATACGCTTAGTTATAACACGGTCATCCATACCGATCATAACCTGAGCTTACTAGTGGGCCAGTCTTACAACTTTAACCGTACCGATAACTTTGGCGTAACAGCCGTAGGCGGTTTTGCAAACAACGCGGTGCAAACCATCAGCGGGGCAAATGGTATCCAGTTTAGCGGTACCAACGGCTCTACCGAGGATGTGCTCATATCGTACTTTAGCCGTGTGCAATATTCGTATAAAGACAAGTACTTACTATCGGCCAGTTTACGTGCCGATGGTTCATCAAGGTTTGGGTCAAACAACCAATATGGCGTGTTCCCATCGGCATCGTTGGGGTGGCGCATCATACAGGAAAAATTTATGAAACCCTTGACCGCGCTGAGCGATCTCAAATTACGCGTAAGCTACGGTGTTAACGGTACCAATAACCTTGGCGGCGATTATAATGCCATACCAACCCTCATCGCCAGTACAAGCGCCCCCAACTATGTTTTTGGCGCAACCCCGGCTGCCGCGCTTGGCCAGGCCCCTGCCCGTATCGCTAACCCCGACCTGCAGTGGGAGCGTTCGCAAACTTATGACGGCGGTATCGACTTTGGTTTCTTTAACAACCGTATAACAGGTTCGTTAGACTATTACAACAAGCTAAATACCCAGCTGTTATTGAATGTTCAGGTTCCCGAGGTTACCGGTTTTCAAACATATTTAAGCAATGCCGGTTCGGTACGCAACATAGGCGAAGAATTAGAGTTAACAACCCGGAACCTGGTAGGTAAATTTGAGTGGAACACCACCATCAACATAAGCCATAACACCAACAAAGTTGTTGCCCTGGCGGGTAACCAAACACAAATCCTGGTACCCTCGGCTTTCGATATCTCCGACTTTATTTTGAAAGTTGGCCAGCCCATGAACAGCATTTTTGTTATTAAACAAAACGGTGAGCTCACCGCGGCGGATATTGCCAACAAAGCCGCTGTTTTTGGTACCGAAACCGTGGGCGATCCTAAATACGAAGATATTAACGGCGATGGCGTAATTGACGCTAACGACCGTCAGATAGTTGGCCACCCTAACCCCGATTATATATGGGGCGTTACCAACACATTTAAGTTTAAAGGTTTTGACCTCAGCGTGTTGGTACAGGGCCAAAACGGTGGTTCAATTTACTCGTTATTAGGCCGGGCACTTACCCGTACAGGCCAGGGCTTTACCGATAATGCCCCATATTTTTACACGCAAAGGTGGGAATCGCCTGACAACCCGGGCGAAGGCCGTGTAAGCAAAGCTTACTCAACCTTTGGCCGTATTGTTAATACCGACTGGTTATACTCATCCGATTATATCCGTGTGCGCGACATTACCCTTGGGTATAACTTAAAAAGCATCATCAAAAGCCCGGTAATATCTGGCGCACGTATTTATGTTACAGCCGAGAACTTTTTTGGCCACGACAAATATTATGGAGGTGCAAACCCCGATGCAACCAATACCGATTTGAGCGGTAATGCCAATTACCTGTCGCCAGGCGATTATGGTGGTTTACCAATAGCCAAATCGTTAATATTTGGTTTAAGCGTTACATTTTGATCATTTCATAAATACATAAAAGATGAAAAAGATATTAATTCCATTTATAGCTATAACGATCCTGATCGCGGGTTGCAATAAGGATTTGAACCAGGTACCCATTTCGTCGGGTGTTACCGCTAACTTCTATCAATCGCAAAGCGATTTTCTACAAGCTCTTAACTCGGTTTACAACGACCTCCGCGGCTATCCCGACAGGTTGTTAAATTTATCAGAGATCCGGTCGGATAACATTTACGGTGTATCGTCATTAGGCGTGCGCGATTGGGACCCCATCAACAACTTCCAAAAAGCCATTACCGGTAACACGTATGTTGAGGAGGCCTGGAGTACCGATTTTAACGGCATATTTCGCGCTAATACCGTGCTCGATCAGTTAAACAAAAACGGCGGTGCCGTTGGTTCGGCCACGCTATCCACACGTTTGCAGGCCGAAAGCCGCTTTTTGCGGGCCTTTTTCTACTTCGACCTTATTCGCTACTTTGGCAAATTACCCATTATTGATCACCCGGTATTAGCTGCCGAGGCCACTACTATTCCCCGCAGCCCGGTTGCCGACGTATATAAACTGGTAATTGCCGACCTGCAATTCGCCATAGCCAACTTACCGGCTGCCTATACCGGTGCCGATGTTGGCCGTGCCACCAAATACGCTGCCGAAGGCTTACTTGGCCAGGTATATATGGCGCGCTCCGGCCCAACCTACGGTGTTGAAGGCCCCGGCATGGCATCCGGCGAATGGAACCTTGCTGTGCCGTTATTTAATGATATCATTGCCAGCGGCCTGTTTGCCATGAATGCCAGCTACGCCAATATTTTCTCGTACGCCAATCAAAGCCCAGTAACCACAGGTAATAAAGAGGCTGTATTTGATGTGATGTACATTGGCGGCCAAACCCCGGTATTAGGCGCTACCTATGTTTGGGACCTCACACCTAACGGTTATTTCTTATCCATTAAGGATAGCAAATCAAACGGAAGCTTGGAGATCATCCCCGTTTCTGACGATCTGATGAACTCGTATGCTGCTACCGACGTACGCAAAGCGGCCACGGTGTATACCGCTGGCTATACTAATGCGGGTAGTACCGAAAACCGTCCTTTCTTTAAAAAATACCTGGATATTACCAAACTGCCAACTACAAGCCGTTTTGACTGGGCCGAAAACTTTATAGCCATACGCTACACCGATATATTGATGCTTAAGGCCGAGTGCGTATTAAACGGCGCTACAGGCTCACAGGCAACCGATGTTGATGGCGTAGTAAACCAGGTAAGGGCCCGTGCAGGCTTGCTGCCGCTGGTGGGCGTAACCCTGCAGCAATTGTTTGACGAGCGCCGCAAGGAGTTTGCAGACGAAGGTTCACGCTGGTTCGACCTGCAGCGCACCGGTAACCTGGTAACCACCATGAATACCTGGATAAATGCCGAGGATACCAAAAAACAAAAACAAATGAACCAGGTGGTACCCGGTTATATAGTTTACCCAGTGCCGCAATCGCAATTGGATGGCGCGCCGGGCTTATATTCACAGAACACAGGTTATTAATAAAATATTTATTTAGTCCTTCCTTTCTTGTGTTAATAATTGGTTAGTAACAGAAAACGCGGTCTCCCAGGCCGCTTTTCTGTTTTAAAGGCAAAAGGGCCGCTCTTGTAGTTAAGAGGGGCCCTTTTGTTTGTGTGAGCATAACAAATCGCAACGCAAAAACAAATCGCAACAATATCGAATGTAAGACACCCAACGCCGAATATTGAATTATAAAACGCGGAAGTTCGTCATTCAAAATTCGACATTCATTATTCGATATTCTAACCCAGTGCAGAAACTGCTGCACCACTCGTCATCTATAAACACTGTAAATTTGCTGTGTAAATGCAGCGATGCGTTTAACACCATGTTCTTTGACATATTAATCAGGCGCAGCGTTAGTAAAACGACGCTTTTACTAAAAAATAAACAAAACCACTGCTTTACCTGTTAGCTAATAAATGGATAACACCGCACTAAAAAATACCGTCGCTCAGTTGCTGGCAGGGGATAAGGGCCTGCTGGCGATGGACGAAAGCACTGCCACCTGCAATAAACGTTTTGAGGCCCTGGGCATCCCGCAAACCGAAGAATATCGCCGGAAATACCGCGAGCTCATCGTTACTACCAACGGTTTGGAGCAATATATCAGCGGTGCCATTTTGTTTGACGAAACGATGCGGCAGTGTACCATGGATGGTATTTTGTTCATCGATATTTTACGCAAAAAAGGCATCGTCCCCGGTATAAAAGTCGACAAGGGGACTATACCCATGCCTGCCTTTCCGGGCGAAAAAATAACCGAAGGTTTAGATGGCCTGCATGAGCGCCTGGCAGATTATAATAAAATGGGTGCCCGTTTTGCCAAATGGCGCGCTGTCATCACCATCGGCCAGGGTATCCCCACTACCGCCTGTATCAAAGCTAATGCCTATACACTCGCGTGCTACGCGGCTTCATGCCAGGAAGCTGGCTTGGTACCCATTGTAGAACCCGAAGTATTGATGGATGGCGATCATACCCTCGAAAAATGTGCCGGGGTAACTACCGAAGTTTTACACGCGGTATTCAACGCCCTGTATCAGCAGCGGGTCGACCTCGGGTGTATGATATTAAAACCCAATATGGTTGTACCTGGCTTGGAATGCGCGGTGCAGGACGAAGCAAACGCCATCTCGGATGCTACCATCGCCTGTTTCTTGCGCTGCGTTCCTGCTGCCGTACCTGGTATTGCTTTCTTGTCGGGTGGGCAGGCATTTGACCTGGCGTCCGAACGCTTAAATACCATGCACATCAGGTTTGGCGGTATCATGCCCTGGGCCTTAACTTTTTCTTTCTCGCGCGCTATCCAGCAACCCGCACTTGAGGCATGGAAAGGTGAGGACCAGAATATTGCCATCGCGCAAAAATTATTGCTCCATAGGGCTGCCTGTAACGCTGCTGCACACCGGGGCGAATATACCAAAGCTATGGAAACCAATACAAAATGACCGTCCGGCTTGCGCAGGTAACTTTACGATCGGTCGCCTGTCAAATTTACCCGTTGTAATTGGGGTCAAATTCTACGATCCATTCAATACCATATTTGTCCCTGAACATGCCGGCGTAAGTACCCCATGGACTGTCGCCAATAGGCCCTTCAATAGCCCCGCCGGCTGATAGTCCGCTAAATATTTTGTCTGCTTCTTCACGGCTATCCGCAGCTACTGCTATTTTCGAGCGGTTTTCGCTTTCGTTTACCCGTCCCATAAATTCGGGAACATCATTGGCGATCAGCACATTGTGTTTGCCAAGCGGCAAAGCAATGGTCATTATTTTATTGGCCTCAGTTTCGGGCACCTTAAAATCGGCGCTTGCCAGGTCTTTGAAACGGATGACCTTGGTGAACTCTCCGCCAAAAACCGATCTGTAAAAATTGAATGCTTCCTCCGCATTTCCATTGAAGTTGATCCAGGGGTTAATTGTTCTCATAATTTTATTTTTAAGTTTTTATTTTTCTTCGTGTAATAAAGAGTTCAACAGGTTATCCAGGTTCTCTAAGGTCATGGTAAAGCCTATCCTAAAGCCCTCCGATAGTCTTTCCATTCGCTCTATCGATTCATTAAAAATGCTGATGCTCACTTTTGTCCTGCCATTTTGTTCGCTAAAGTTATAATCCCATTCCGACCCCGGCAGTTCACGGTTCTCGTCCTTATCCGCAAACGCGTTGTACATCTTAAAATTGGTTTTTGGGGTAATGGATGTAAACTCCTGCACCGACCAGCGCTCCTGCCCATCTGGGCTTATCATCGCGTAAAATCGCCGCCCGCCTACTTCAAAATTCATATACTTGGTTTTGGCACGCATAGGTGCGGGCGCCCCCCATTGGTCCAGCAGCTCGGCTTTGGTAAAGGCATCCCATACCAATGCCTGCCCTGCATTAAACTCCCTGGTTATATAGATCGTTTTTGCGGCTTTGTCAACGTTAAAATCAAATAAAAGATCGTTGTTCATTGTTTTTTTGATTAGTTAATTAATTGTTTTTTTGGCATCAATACTACTTCGTAGTCTGTTCTTTGATCGTTGTTAATAATTGATCAAGCTGGTTAAACTGAGTTTCCCAGTTTTGCCTGAATTGGGCTAACCAATGGTCAAACTCCTGCATTTTTTTCGCGTTAAAATGATAATAGATCTCCCTGCCGCTATGCTCAGGTTTGATCAACTCGCATTCGTGCAATACCTTAATGTGTTTTGATACCGCCTGACGGGTCATATCAAACTTTTCGGCCATCGCATTCGGTGTTAATGCCTGTATAGCGATCAACGTTAAAATAGCCCGGCGTGTTGGGTCGGATATGGCCTGGAATATATCTTGTTTCATATTTGAGTATTAATTGAGCAACCCGTAGGTTGCAAATATATATGCAACTTTTGAGTTGCGCAAATATATTTGCATTTTTTTCGCCTGACTATATTGACAGGAAGTTTGGTGCTTATTGTGGTATCGGTTACAATAAAAACCAAACCGGGTTTTATGTAGGTTATTTATGGGCGGCAGATAGTTAAAAAACAA
>JACXTT010008890.1_pt1 | contig 13829 bp, 17 predicted proteins | sample 9270951 | NCBI WGS metagenome assembly JACXTT01 (sample SAMN15532306, study PRJNA645909) | rock metagenome | isolation source: weathered quartz diorite | place: Puerto Rico | collected 2017-06-21 | reverse complement strand
TGTTGGTGATGGTTACTGGCTGGATGTCAGTAGCTGTAGCATTACCAATTGGTACTGTGTTGTCTTTGAGTGATGTTGCCTCAAAGGTGACATTAGATGGAATGGTAAGCTTGGGAGGAATAGTGTGGATTACATCTACAGTTTGAGTTGCATTTGCCTTGTTACCTGATGCATCAGTTGCTATCCATAATATGGTAGTTTTTCCAAGTGAGAATGTCTTTGATGCGTTGTTGGTAATGGATTTTGTTATTCCATTGTCAATAACAGTTGCATTACCTATTGGTACAGTATTATTGTTAAGAGAAGTTGCCTCAAAGGTGACATTATGAGGAGGAGATATTTTTGGCGGAGTAGTATCAATTATATCCACCACTTGACTTGCAGTAGCAGAGTTTCCAGACTGATCAGTGGCAGTCCAAGTTATTGTTGTTTTTCCCAATGAAAATACTGTAGGAGCATCATTTGTTACAGATTTTATAATTCCATTATCTGTAACTGTGGCATTTCCTAGATTGACAACATTAGAGGTTGGACTGGTGGCTTCTTGAGTAATATCTAATGGAGCATGAATTACGGGCGGAGTAGTATCTTTTACAGTTACAATTTGTGTAGCTGTTGCGGCATTACCAGACGAGTCTATTGCTTTCCATGTAACAGTTGTCTTTCCAATTGAAAAGTATGGAGGAGCATCATTTGTTACAGATTCCACACCTACTGCATCATTTACAGAGGGCAGTCCAAGATCTACAGAATTATGATCAGGATTCTTTGCTTCTACGGTAACGGGTTGTGGAGCAGTCATTACAGGCGGAGTAGTATCAACAACAGTGATTTTTTGCACTGCCTTTGCTACATTACCACCATTATCAATTGCGGTCCAGGTTACCATTGTAATACCAAGAGGGAACTTGGGAGGAGCGTTACTTGTAATAGATGCAATCCCACTATCATCTGTGCCAGTGGCTTGTCCTATTGACACAGGAGTTAGAATTCCAGTTGCCTCGATTGTCATATCTGACGGGGCAGTAATTGATGGAGGAGTATGATCATTTGGTGCAGTAATTTTTGGATTATTTTGCGTATTATTTGGCGTGACAGTCACAGGAGTTGCAACATTTTGAGTTATTGTTTGATTAGAAACAGGTGTTGTTGCTACAGTCGGAAGTGAAACAGGTGAAAATTTTTGTATTCTGTTATTATTCGAGTCTACAACAAAGACATTACCTGTAGAATCTACTGCAGTAGATATAGGATTATTAAATAAATCAGCTCCTGTTCCTTGGCTTCCCCAAGATGTTATTGAGTTGCCATTTCTATCAAGTTCAACAATCCTATTGTTTCCACTGTCTGCCACAAAGATATTCCCTGATTTATCGACAGACATTCCAAGCGGTGTCTTGAAATTGGCACCAGTTGATGCGCTAAAAGATCTCAAAAAGACACCATCTTCTGTGAACTTTTCTATTCTGTTGCTTCCCGAATCAACTACATAGATGCTTCCTTGTGAATCAGCTGTGATTGCACGAGGAGAAAGAAACTGGCCATCACCCAGTCCACTTTCACCAATTGTAAGTAGATATTTTCCAGTACTATCAAATTTTTCAATTCTACTATTTCCAGTATCAGAGACATATACATCACCACTAGGGTCCACGGCTACACCTTGTGGGAGTAAGAATTGGCCATGATTAGTTCCCTGACCTCCCCAATTTGCAACAAATTTACCGGTAGCATCAAATTTTTGTACGTCATTTCGTGCATTATCAACAACATAGATAGAACCATTATTCATTGCAATTCCAACTGGGGCATTGAACTGACCATCTCCGTTACCTTTTGTTCCAAATGTAAATAGAAAATTTCCATTGTTATCAAATTTTTCCACTCTCCTGTTTCCAAGATCAGTCACATACACATTACCAGAAGAATCAATTGACACTCCTTGAGGAAATGCAAATTGTCCAGTGTTTGAAAGTCCATAGGAACCCCATTGGGTCGAAAAAGCAGGTGCGGACGTAGCCCAAGAATAATCAACAAACATACTTGACAGTACTAGTGCCATAATCCCAATTAGGACTGGGAGAGTCTTCAATACTCACAGATTTGCATAATACTAAAAAGATCTTCTAAGTGAGAAATTGTTACAATTTTGGTCAATTCTGGTAAATTAGAATGGCTTGTTGACTTCTCGTGTAAAGACATAGCTTGCCAAAGCAACCATTATGATAACAAAACCGCATATTACAGCCCCCTCAATTGCCACAGGCAATATTTGGACTGTACCTGTCATCATCTGCCTTATGAGTAATACAGAATATGTAACAGGGTTGAGTTTGGCCACAAATGCAAGCCACGATGGCAACAATTCCAATGGAAACAGTGCTGGACTTAGCATAAACAGTGGCATGCCAAGAAAATTAATGACGCCCCAAAAGGTTTCCTGTGATTTTGATGTAGCTGCAACAATCACGGATATTCCTGAAAAACCAAGCGAGAATATAGTGACTATCAACAATATTGGAAATATAACAAGTAGATTTGAGATATGTACTCCAAGCGCAAGTGCAATTCCCAGGATAAGACTAGACTGGAGTGTAGATATCAGAGATATTGCAAGCATTTTACCAAGTGCAATTGAAGACCTGGAGACTGGAGATACAAGTGCTTTATTCATAAATCCATATCTTCTATCCCACAAAGTATTGACTCCTCCAAATATGCTGGTAAATATTGCAGTAAGCATTATCACACCAGGTGCCATAAATTCAATATAGGATCCGTGAAATCCTACAGACTGAATTAACGGCCTAGTGCTTGCAAAAGTATTTCCCATAACTATGATCCATATTGCAGGCTGGATCAATCGTATCAATATTCCACTACGTGATTTTTTGTATCTTTTCATCTCCCTCCAAAAAATTGTATAGGTATCAACTAACATGGTCATGCCCTTATCCTCCTCATTCTTTCTCGCATTTTTTTCCTGTCGTATTTGCCATCATCTTCACGAAGCTCACGACCAGTATGCGATAGAAAGACATCATCAAGCGTTGGTTTTGTAAGAGAAATATTTTCAATTTTAATTGCAAGACTGCTTGCATGATGAAAGATTTGCGGAGTTAGTTGATCTCCACTTGTTGTAAATACGGTAACAACTGACCCATTTGTTGATACATCTTTGACAGTTGGAATATTTTTAATATCAGATATCAGATTTCCAATTTTGTCAGCAGAATCTATCTCAAAGACTACAATCTCATTTCCCAAAGCATTTTTCAGTTCTTTTGGAGAACCAGTTACCTTGATTTTACCATTGTCAATTATTGAGATATCATCACATAGTTTGTCAGCTTCTTCCATATAGTGAGTGGTAAGAAAAATAGACATGCCAAATTCATGATGAATTTTTTTTATATATTCCCAGATTTTGTACCTAGTTTGTATATCAAGACCCAGCGTAGGCTCATCCAAGAACAAGACTTTGGGCATGTTAAGTAGGCCTCCTCCAATATCTAGCCTCTTTCTCATACCCCCAGAATAGGTCACAGCAGTTTCATGTTGTCTATCAGACAATTCAATTATCTCAAGTATCTCGTCTATTCTCTTTATTCGGACATTTTTTGGTATATGGTTTAGTCGTGCCTGTAACTCTAAATTTTCACGGCCTGTAAGATATTCATCTACAGTAGAATCTTGCTGTACATACCCAATGTTTTCTCGAACGTTTTTTGCACTAGTTGTAACATCAAATCCCGCAACAAATGCCCTACCAGAAGTAGGCTTTAGCAATGTGGTCAGAATCATTATAGTAGTACTTTTTCCTGCACCATTTGGGCCAAGAAAGCCAAAAATTTCCCCATTTTCTACTTTGATAGAAACTTCGTCAACTGCTTTTAGACCACTGGGATAAACTTTGGAAAGTTTGTCAGTCTCTACAGCATACAACAAAAGACAAACGATTAATCTATTATAAATTGCTACTATCCAGCATGATTAGTAAATAATAAAAAATGAAAAAAGATTTATGGATTTTTATATTCGTCTTTTGTTTGTCTGAGAATTACCTTATCACCAACGCCCCAGATCTCTGATGTACGAAAGATTCTCGAACCTGTAAAACCAGTAGACACTTCAATTGATTCAAGCTCATTTGTATCAGCAGCCATGTGTAGTCTTTTAATTTTACCAATCTTGTGGCCATCAATGTCTACTACTTGTGAATCTATCCTTATTGGTGCAGAGGCTAGCAGAACGGATTCTTCTGTGAATCTGTCTATATAGTCACGAGATAGAAAGTGGTCTTTGTGTAGTCCTTTGTGAACTGTTATTCCTATCACTTCTAACGTGTCCGTATTGATGTGTATGTGTTTTACACTACCGTATTCAATTCCTTCTCTATCAATGACTTTTTTTCCCTTAAAGTCATCTGCTTTGATTTGTTTCTTGTCGTATTCAATTTGTGTAGCCATGCGAGAGACTTGACAAGTCAGTTTATTGAAGAAGGTATCAGAGTTTTCAATCCAATCGGTTAAATTCTTTCTAACTAAAATCAGTCTTGTGGATATTCAAGATGGGACCTTTAAGACAGTCCTAGTCACAACTGGAAGAAAGACAGGCAAAGAACACGCAGTTGAGATACGAGCTGTCTTTTACCAAGGAAAATTCTATTTTTCACGAAGAAATCCTGATAGTGACTGGTTGAAAAATGCACTTGTCAACCCAAGTGTCAAGATACAATATCAAGAAAAGACAATTTTTGGTACTGCAGCACTTGTAAAAGACCTACAACTGTGCAAAAAAATATCTCAGATGAAATACTCTGACAAACGATCTGAGGAATCAAGAATAGTTCTTGAAGTCAGCCCATGTGAATGATAGTAGTCATACCACGCCTTTCATATTCCTGTCCATCTTTTGTCTCCATTACAACAACTGTGAAAGATATGACATCACGAGGTTGACACCTTTGTGCGTCCATTTTCAAATGAATATCCAATAAATCAAAATCTCCATCAAGAATATCTGATTCGCCTATCGTAACAGGTGTAGTGGAGCTAGTCAGAAATCTTTTGTCCTTTTGATGCCAGCCAAGCTTTGTTTTCATTCCTTCTCTTCCGACAGATTTTATGTTGATATCAATCATTCCGGGTTTTGCAATTGTATAACCTGACATGTTATTGACAAAGACCCCTATCTGAAATGGATACCCTGCAGTGCTTTCTGCCATCTTTTGTATTCCATCATTCATGACAACATCTACTCCCTTGATTGTAGTTGCAATCTTTGCTATCCATTCATTTGTGCGTTCTACAATTGCATGTATTTTTGTGCGTCTTTTCTTATCTTCTTCCTCAGGTAGTTTGTAGTAATCAACCCAGGCAAGGTAATCATTACTAATGTCTTTGATGAATTGTATGCATGTAACCTTGTAATCGTCTACACTTGATGCTCTTTCTGAGCCTTCATCATAGGGGGTTTCATCTTTGTCAAGTGGAAGCATGAATTAGATTTTAGGTTCTTCTAATTAAGTCAAACCCAATGCATATATGAGAAAAATTTTCATATCGTAATTGTGAGCTTTTCTCAGATATCTCTAGAGTTACAAAAAGAATTGAAATCCAATAATCCACAGATAAGATTTCTTCTAAAAAAAAATCCTGGTCTTGCATTTACTACTATCAATGAAATTGCTACAAACATTGGAAAAAAATACAACATTAAAGTTTCACTCAATTTTCCAGAAAGGGGAAAGATTGAAGATTACGAGTCCCATGGAACTGAAAACATTGGATTTGTCTTTCAAAGAAACAGCAGAACTTTTTCAATACCAAGAGAATTAATAAAATCAAAAGCATCTGAGATTCTAAATGGCATCCAGATACAAGATGCGTACATGTATGAAGGTAAAGAGGGAGTAAGAGTGATTCATTCAAGTTACAGAATAGACATCTTACCTGCATCTCTACATGTATGGGGCAAGATAAATCAAGAAATCAGAAATTTTTGTGACTGGTTGTTTGAAAATTGTTATGAGGTAGGGCCAGTAGACGGGACCTTGAGCGAGACTAGCTCATAAGTATACACCAAGTTTCCATCTGGGTCATAGATTTCAGCTTTTACAGGGAGGGGTAGATTATCAACAATCCAAATCTTGTTTATTTTTGCACCTATTCTATAGGATAACAAATATGCATCCGAAGAACCAAATGCAAATGACATTTTACCAGAATCTGTTACTTTGAGTTTTTCGTGATTTGCTCCAATATAGAGATCACCCCATTCAGCATCTTTGGCAAGATATTTGTCATCTGTAGCATAATCCTGTATAGAAAAAACAGACTGGTTTAGAATGTCAAAGTATGGTTTTGCTTCTGCTGATGTATCAACAAAATAATAGACTAGCCCAATCTTTACAGTCTGGTCTATTTCATTGCCACCATTACTTGGCAATATCTTGGCTAGGAGTTGTTGACCTCCCGAGATTGGAAGAAATTTCAGATCAGCTGAGAATTTTGTTTGGTTAAAAGATATTTGGTATACCATCTCAGGATTGTGTTCTGAGCCTTTTCCAATGTGCCATTGGCTTGCCTGTACTGGTTCCATTATATAGACAGGTTTCATATTTGCAATAAATGGCCAGGCAATTCCTGCGACCGCAGCAATTATGATTACAGCAAAAATAGCTACTATTCTGATATTTGGCATATGTTTTCAGTTGATTTTTTATAATTTAACATTAGACAAGCGGGGATTTACTCTAATGAACAAGACTCCAAGTCCAATTACAATTGACATTATTAACAATGAACTTAACGGGAATTCCGGTACTACCGTACCTACAGTCACAGATCCTGATAGCCATGGACTTGGCTGGTCAAAGTAACTAAATGAGCCAGTATTGTTAAATGTGTAAGAGAATGTGCTGCCTGGTTGTATCAATCCACTATCGAATTTTCCGTCAGGACCACCTTGAGCAGAACCACTAGTTATGGTATGTGGTTTGTCATCATTATTGGTCCAAGTGACTGTTGTACCTGGCATAACTGATACGTCTTTTGGATCATATGTGATTCCGTTGCTATCTGTTGATCCTTTTGGAATGCTTACTGAGACTTGCATAGGCATTGTCATATTGTTAGAGGTAGCATTCTGAGTTGTTTGGTTTTGTTGTAGATTAGTGCCAACTTCAAAACCACTGAAAGCATCTTGTGTCTTTACATCAAATTTTACTATACCTGCTTGATTACTATCTGGAGTAGTGCCTTCTGCACCAGTGCCATACACTGCAACCACTACATGAGACATTGGAGTAGTTCCTTTCAAAATTGTCTTGACATCATCTTCACCAACTGGTGCAAATAGAGATGTTCTTCCTTTACCTTGAGCAATAGAAGATATTTGTTTTCCTTGATCATCTACTGTAAACACGTCATATTGTGTATTGCTCCATCTCTGGGATGGATCAAAATTCTTTTCAAACCATATTCTATATTCTATAGGACAGCCATTATGAGGATTAGATGGACTGTATCGATATTCTACAATGAGTGAACTTGTATCAGTAGTAGTGGTTTCATGGACAGAATCTTGTTCCATGTTTGGTGTATCACATTGAGGACTAAACTCTGGCTTTGCAGTAGAAGTCACATTTAGTACATCAGGTTCTGTTGGACTATTTCCCATCTTTAGTAATTCCAGAGTATAATCAGGCGGTGGTGCTCCACTTGTTACATCCACATATACAACAGCTTTTACTGGAAACGGTACACTGGAATCTACCCAAATTTTATTATCAACGCCTTTGTGCCATCCCAAGACATAAGTATCAAAAGTTCCTGCTCCTACTGTGACTTTTTCATGACTTACAGGGCCAACAGATTGCCCTCCAACAGAGCCAGTTCTGCCCCATGCTGGAACATCAAAGGTTTTTGGAGTATCTCTTGTTGCAAAAGAATCAAGCCATGAAACAGTACTTCGGTAAACTGCAGTATAATCAGAAATATTAGGATCAAATGATGTTGGATCAGGGGTTATCTTTCCAATTGTCATGATTCCTTTTTGTACAATGGAACCATCAACTGCAACAAAAACTACATTCCAGCCGTTTCCATCACTGGTTTCATTTTTTACCCAGAAATTCATCTGAAATGGTGCACAGTTATGCCAGTCTGTCCAGCATACGTTATAACTGAAATAATCTCCTTGTTTGAGCCCTTTTCCAGGATACCAAGAATCAGAAGCTGATGTGGCATGCACTGTTTGAAATGCAAGAGGTGTTATCAGTAAAAATGCAAAAATCGCGAATAAAGTATACTTTCGCATACATTTGCTAGAAAAAATGATCTAGTTAAATCTTTCAAATAAGCAAATATAGTGGATTCATTTTATTCCGAGCATGTGTGAATGTGAGAAAGTCCACATGTATGAAGTAGATTTCAAGCTTGATGGCATGGTCGTAGTCCCAACACACAAGAACTGTGGAGATGCCCTCAATGAAAAACAAGTAGACAAGTTCCAAAAAGAACTAATCAAATCATGGGGCATAAAAGACGAAAACGAAAAGTAAACTCTAGTTTTAAAAAATAAAAGAAAAAAAGGTTCTAAAACCTAATCAGAATGAAGCTACGTGATCTTTGCAAACTGATGCTTTGCAAGTGCAATTACCATCACAAAGACATGAGCCCTGCATTTCACAGTCGCATTCTGTGTTATTTTCAGCGGATGCGTCGCATCCACATGCTGCATCGGTCATACTTGGGAGATCCCCTACAGGGTTTTAAAAGTTATCGAATTACAGCCTAGCCTTTTAGATCTGCGAGTATTTCGTTTGTGGATTGTAACACTGTCGTTGCTTGTCCATCTATTACCATTGGATCACTTGCCATATCCATTCCTACTTTTAATACATGGATAAATTCAGGGTTTTTGTGAATTTGATTTCTAATTTTAAGTACATTTTGCCTGTTTACGTATCCTAGGTAAAAGTAACAATCAGAGAGAAGAGAATTATCTACTAGATAATCATACTTTTTCTTGACAATACCAGAGTTTTCATTATTTTCAACCATATCTGAGAATCCCATAGTTGACTTGACCATTCTTGATAGAAGCGATGTTGACGACCTTTCAATGCCAAGAATCTGGTGAATTATTGAGAACTTTTGGTTTGTCTTGTCTTTTTTCATGTCTCTCATCGTATCAAGCATATGGGTCGGACTTGGTCTTTTCAGATTAAGACAGAATATCGCATCAGCAAGGGAATATGAAGCACATTTTATCCATACTCCTGCAAATGGATCCTTTGTTTTAACAGAGTCTCTTGCTTTATTAGCAAAAATTCCTGCATCAACAAGACAGCTTCTGGCATAAGAGATTGCAATCTGTTTCTTTTTGTCTTTTATTTTTGATAACAACATTCTAAGCTTCCACTGATCATCATTTACGACACTCATATTTTGTAAATGATGTAATGCGTCACTTTCAACGGCATCAAAGGAACAGTGATGTATCTTGACATATTCATTTTCTATCAAATGGACTGATTCTCCAGATTTTCCATCCATTACTGTTATGTTATATTCACAGCATTCGTAATTGGTTCCATCATTTCTACACCCTCCAAGACCTATTGGAAAATTTGAAAGTGAAAGAATATCAGAAATTAGTTTTACATCCATAAGAATCAGATTAGATGGTTTTGCTATAAAGTAACAAAGCTGTTAAAATTTACAAATCCATTCAAAGCCAAAACGTTCCTTTAAATTGCTATTCTTTATGGCTTTAAGCTAAGCTCCTGTGGTGTAGTCCGGCTAAGCATACTGCCCTCTCAAGGCAGTGATCCCGGGTTCAAATCCCGGCGGGAGCACTTGTATTTTTCAAAATTTGCAGTATAACAGGATTACTAGTTTCCAAAATAATTGGTGACGTATTTTTTCATGTGATATTGTAACACTACTGAACCGTCATGATTTTCTGTCACAGATACACCTCTAATTGAAAACACAGAGCCTGCAAAATCATGGCTAAGATTATTTGGCATATTCAAGATCCCCTTGTATACGGTTCCATTACCTGTAGGACATGTTACAGTTACAGACTCGCCACTCCCATAGGCAAGACAGTTATCATATGATTGTGTAGTAGAAATTGGAAGATTTGTAATGATTTTTATTTCATTATTGGTAGTTGCCTGAGCTTCATCAGGTATTACTTGAGGCATATCAAGATGAGTTGCAGCCAGTCCTAGTATGAGAAATCCAATGATTCCTACTGCTGCAAGTGAGAAATGAAATGAATTTCTTTTACTTTTTGAGGAATGGATAGAAGTCGTTTGGACAAGTATTGGATTTTGATTTGGTGTGATGATACCTACACTATGCTGATGGGGCTGTAGTGGAGTAACAATATTGCATGACTTGCATTTCTTTTGAGTAGATTTTCTACAACTAGAACATGATTTGGCAATAACTAGCTCTCCTCCACAAATTCTACATGATTCGTCAGGCATATTGACATACAAAATTTTTGATGATAATTAAGGAATGCGAAGAAATCGTTCTATTAATTTCTACTAGACTATAGACTCAGTCTACTTTTACAATTGTGTGCAATACATCAGTAAGTGGAACTGCGGATGAGAGACTAGACCATACAAATACTTCAACGTTGTATTGTCCAGAATGTTTTGGTGTCCACACCTGAGATTCCGTAAACGACTGTCCAGGAGAAAGACCCTTACCTAAAAGTGATGAACCTTCTAGAAAATCTGTTGCTCCACTGCTATCTATAACTTGTACCAAATATGTGAGGGTTTGACCGGACGAGCCATTGTTTGTGAGATTAGACTGTACTCCGATCTGTTGACCTACCTGAAAATCAGAAATTTTTTTTCCATATGTATCTACCATTACAGGAGAAGTCAATGCAATATTACTAGTCATTGCCAAAGCTGATTGCGTAAATCCGAATAAGAGTACAACAGAACCAAGAAGAAACAACAAGGTTTTCATTGATTTGAGAAACCTAGTATGACTATAAAACAATTACTTATCAATGATTAGCAAGGGCAATTATACATTAGAGATAATTGCCAGGATCAATCATAAAATTAGACTGTGATTCTTTTGACCACTACTTCATGGCCCTCATAGATATGTGAGGCATAATTTGCCTTGATTATCTCTCCCATTTTTTGATCCGTGAAATATTTTTCGTTATACCTTCCTAGACTTTTTTTACAATTAAAGCAGTAAACTTCTTTAAATTCCATTATTATCAAAAACAGTTTTTATCGTATTTAAGATTCTATACTTGAAGATCCTGGCTGATCCTTATTTTGGTGAAATTGAATTTTGGAGACTTTGTAGTATATCACTTCTCCTCTTCGTTCAATCACTGCAAGTACTGGCTCTTTTCCCATCGTGGTTATCTCTTCTATTTGTTTTTGCAACAGGCCAATTTTTTCTCTTCTACCCTCGGTTAATCCAAATACCACATACTTGGTACCCTTTTCTCCAAATTGTCCTCTTTCATATACTCTAAAATCAGAACCAAATCCAAATCCATCTTTTGCAACATATCCTCTTGTTCTCAAGTCGCGATAAATGAGAAATTTTGTAAAAGAATCAGAGTCAAGTTTCATACATTCAGTAAGCAAAGAATCAAAGTCAACCTCGTATTTTCCCCTGTAAAGTCTGAGTTTGTCTACATATAGAAGATATAAAGATTCGAAAGGCTTGAGAAGAAATTTTTTCTTGGTCATTTCCCCAAATCCTTTTTGTTCCAAGTTATGTTGCATATCTTTATCAGAGATTAGCACATGATCTTTTACCAGGAATCCCTCTACTTTGGACTCTAACTCTGACATAGACCGTGTTAAACGAGTATCAATATAATATTACTTGTGCCATATGATGCAATTTGTCAAAAAATCTATTTACTTAACAAGTATTCTTTTTCATATATGTCAAATCGATATCTAATATTTTTTCTGATTGCAATAATCCTAGTTTCAGTTGCTTTCAACTACATACAATATGAGAGAGTGCAGAATTTGCAACAGTCAGTTATAGAGTATCAGAAACAGAATACCAATCAACAAAAGATAGTACAACCAACCCCAATACTAGACAATCAATCAAGTGTAAAAATTACTCCTAACTTTAACAATACAAACTTGAAATCAATATCAGCTGTTGCAGTAAGGCCCATACTTGAAAGCGATGGCTTTTTTGAGACCACTACATACTTGGGAACAGTTCTGAAAATAACAGTAGAAATTCGTGATGGTACTGGTCTAGTACTTGTCAATACAGCAATACCTACTGGCGTTGACTTTCAAACATCTGCGCGAACAGCAGTACAAGTGGCTCAAAAATATACCAATGTAGATCTTTCAAAGAAGGACGTAATATTTTCAATTTCATCTGAAAAACAACAAGAGTTGCAAGCAGTAGATGGAGGTAGTGCAGGTGGAGCAATGACCGTACTTTTGATATCAGACATGTCTGGAGCATCCATAAATAACACTGTACTCATGACTGGTACCATACAAGATGACGGCACGATTGGAAAAATTGGCGGTGCAGCAGAGAAGGCAGATGCAGCTGGCAAATATGGTGCCAAAATATTTCTAGTCCCAGTAGGGCAAGCAGTTACTGAAATACAATCATGTGATGAGAGAAGCGAGGGAGCTTTCACGTATAGATCTTGTACATCTCAAGAAAAACCACTCTCAGAAATAACAGAGAAACAATACGGTATGAAAGTAATAGAGATAAGCAACATCAAAGATGCCTTGAATTATTTCAATTCCCCTTAGAAAAATCCAATCAAGCGACTCACGGTTAAAATATGGGCGATTAATAAACAGAAAAAAGTGTCATTATGCACGGAGCAAATTACCGCGTTGGAAATGGCCAACCATATACAAGAAAAAAGTACATCAAGGGTAAGCCTCAGATAAAAATTGCAAAGTTTTTTGGAGGAAAAAAAGACGGAGATTACGATTATAGTGTACAACTTTGCTCTAGTCAAAAAATGCAGATAAGACACATGGCAATAGAATCTGCCAGATTAGCTGCAAACAAAGCCATAGAGACTGTCACTGGTGAGACAGGTTACTATTCAACACTACGAGTATATCCACATATTCTTCTACGAGAAAATAAGATGATATCAACTGCAGGTGCAGACAGATTGTCTGAGGGAATGCGTGGTGCATTTGGTAAAGCTGTTAGTTTGGCAGCACGCATCGAAATAGGACAGGTAATAATGGAAGCACATGTCAAAAAGGAACACTTGGATGTTGCAAAGAAGGCACTCCGTGGTGCATCTGTAAAGTTGCCATGCACTCCAACAATCAAAATAATTCCATTAAAAGCAGCCTAGTCAGGTTTTAACAGATCAAGAATTTCATGTTGTTTCTTGTGTAGAATATTTAGAAATTCATCAAATTCATCACTTGTGGGATTACGTTTTAGAATTCTCCTGCATTGATAATAGAAAGAGTTGTACAGTCTTCCCACTACAATTCCATAGCCAAAGGAATTTTGGTTTGTTTTTAATTCGTTTAATGCTTTTACGAGTCTAGAAATTTCATCAGACTTGTCTGCAACTTCACTTATTTTTTGATTTATTTTTGATTCAAGCTGTTCGTCCATTACATGTATTACATCACCATGTTAAAAAAATTATATTCTAAACAGTATCCTTTAATAGACTAGTAATTTCTAAATCGGTTAAGCGGTTGTAGTATAGCTTGGTTATTATGCGGGATTGCCAATTCTGCGACCCGGGTCCAAATCCCGGCAACCGCATTCGTATTTACA
>JACXTT010008889.1_pt1 | contig 13829 bp, 11 predicted proteins | sample 9270951 | NCBI WGS metagenome assembly JACXTT01 (sample SAMN15532306, study PRJNA645909) | rock metagenome | isolation source: weathered quartz diorite | place: Puerto Rico | collected 2017-06-21 | reverse complement strand
CGACAAAGGAACTGGACCAGTCGCCTTTCCACCTCAGGGCGCCCTCTGCGCGATCGGATCGACGTCACCACCCGACGACGCTCTCACATCGAGTGGACCAAATCTCGGGGGCTGGTCAATCCCGAGATTCATTTCGAGACTCATGGTTTGATCCCATGACTCGGATGGTCGAGTCGGAGCCTCACGCTGGCCGTCCGGTCGGAATCAGCCACGGCCCGGGCGCCAGTCCGAGGTTCTCGGCATCGACTGGGTTCCGAGCGACAGCACAAGTGCGTCCAGAGACCTGAGCAGTGGTGCCGCAGGCCGGACCTGGGGCGGATGCTTCAGCTGCCCCTCGCTGGATCTCGGCGTCCGCGCGACAGTGCCTTGCGCCGAGTACATCGCGTGCATGAGCTCCTTGAACATCGCTCCTCCTCCCGATCCCACGTTTTCAGTGCACCCCGGCCGCCTCGACGCCATGCAAAGCTCGGAGTCCCGGCACGATCCGGGGGTCATCGATCGATGCCGGCCGCCGGACGAACCCGCCTCGGCGAACCTCACGGACGGCCTCGAGGCGTCCGTGGACCCCGAGCTTCTCGAGGATGTTGTGGACGTGGTTCTTGACGGTCGCCAGTGCAATGTGGAGGTGTCGGGCGATCTGCTGGTTGGACAACCCCTGGGCGATCAGGCGCACGATCTCGCGCTCCCTCGCCGTGAGATGTCGTTCAGCCGCCCAGTTTGAAACGGCCCACTCGGGGCCCGCCGAGATCCGCCGAAGGAGGAGCGAAACGGTGGAGGCCGGACAGGGAGCCGCGCCTCGCATCACACCCTCGATCGCTGCCAGCAGCTCCTCGAGGCACGCCTCCCGCCCGACGTAGCCGGCGATGCCGGCCTCCGCCCACGCGACCACCTCGTCCTCGGCCTCGCCGAGACCAAGGACGATCAGGCGCACGGCCGGCGCGGCGACTCCAAGTGCTCGGGCCCAAGTTGGTCCCTCTGCTCCGGGCACATCGAGGAGGGCCACGTCTGCCTCGATGCGCTCCAGATCGCACTGCGCATCCGCCGGGTGCCCGGCGGAACCGACGATCTCAACCCGCCCGGTCTGATCCAGTACCCGGACGAGCGCCTCCCGGTAGGAGCGCACCTCCGTCACGACATAGACCCGGATCATTCCTCCCTCCCCTCACGGTTCATGGGAGGAAGGCAACACCGAGAGGGGTCTGGGGACCGTACCGGCCGGCACGGATGGACATTGAACCTCGGAACGATGGGCGGGTCGTGGCCGGAACGTCGGCGGTGACGGGGCTTACACGTTCACTCTGTTCGGATGGATACAGATGGGCAGCGAGGCCGAGTAGGGACTCAGTGCCTGGTGCCTGCCCTCTCGGCCAGACGGTCCCTATCCAGGACGGTGATGCCTCCACGAGAGACGCGGAGGGTGCCCCTGCCCTGCTCGCTCTTGAGGACGCGGTTCACCGTGGGCCGGGTCACCCCGGCGAGCTCGGCGAGGTCCTCCTGGGTGAGCGGGATGTCGACCTCTCCGTCGCCCTTTCCGTACACCTCGCAGAGCACGGCGAGCCGCCGAAGGACCCGGGTGGCGGCCGGAACGTAGAGCGCGTCCGCGAGCTGATCAGCGAGCTCCAGGGTTCGGTCCGCGAGATAGCGAACGACGGCTTCGTTGACGGCCGGGAGGCGGCGGCGGACCTCGGTCAGGTCCTCGGTGCGGATGGCGACGGTCTCGGTCGGCTCCAGGGCGACGGCGCTCGTCGTCCAGTAGGGGTTCGACGAGACACTCCCCACGAGACCGGCAACGCCGCCCGAGCCGAAGACGATGACCGAGACCACGTCGCCCATCAAGGTCGTGGAGCGGATCGCCACCCGCCCCGAGCGGATCAGGTGCACGGTCTCCGCGCGGTCCCCCTCGTGCCAGATGACCTCGCGCCTGGCGAAGCGCCGTTTCCTCCCGAGCGAGAGGACCTGATCGACCTCCGCGTCCGAGAGGCCGCGCAACACCGTCCACTCCATCCCGCCCCTCCGCGGGTTGTTAGCGCAGAGCGTAGCCCACGCACCCGCGGGTGGGAAGGCCTTCGGTCCCGGGATGCTTCGCGAGAGCCGAGTGTTGTGACGGCGACACTTCCACCGTGCTTCCAAGTACGGACGGGCGCGACGGGGTCTGGTTGGCTCGCCCTGATGGTGCACTCAGGTGAGCCGCAGCTCGAAGTCGCCCCCGAGCCGGCGCCGACTGAGAGAAGCGAGAACGCGGCCCTCGAGCTGGCCGTCGCGCTTCGGCGCCTTTCAGAGGCGTACATCGCCGAGCAGCGGGTGGACGATGCGCGCCGAGTCGCCGAGGAGGCCGCATCGATCGTGCGGAGCCTTTCCCTCGATCCGGAGATCCTGGGCGACCTCATCGCTGCGGGGGGCATCGACGAAGAGCCAGGAGCGATAGATCCGAGATGGATCCTCCGATCCATGGCGTTTGGGCCGATGCCTGCTCACGATGAGGGTGACCGTTCGAAGGAAGGAGGTGTTCGCCGATGTGGCAGCCCACTCGCCCAGATGAGGAGGGCAAACACAGCCAATTGGGCGCCCTCGCGAGACCGATTGCCTGGACGGACTGGCTGACGTCCTCGTGGAAGGTCTGTCGCTGGTGCCGGCGCCACATGACCACGCTGATCGACGCCCAGTGTCACGTGGTCGCGATGATCTGCGAGCGCTGCGACCTCGCGGCCTAGATCCCGAATGGCTTTGCGCGTCCCACAGTGGATCGACACGGACTCGTGAGGCACCGATTTAGCAGTCGTGAGTCGGTTCGCGACCGGGCCACCTCGGCCACGGCTCGCCGACGAGATGGCCGGTTCATGGCTTTCTCTGGGCCTGGTCTGGGCCAATACCCAGGAACCCATGGTTCCCTCGGCGACCTCAGCGCATCTCGCGCGTTGGGTATTGGGAGCCGAGGAGGAGGTGAGTTCAGGAGTGGGTCCGAAGATACGTCGCGGAGTCATCGCCGCGACGCTGGCCGTCGGGACCCTGCTCGGTGGCGTGGGCGTAGGGCATGCGCTCGCGGCCACGAGGTCCGCGGCCTCGCCGAGTCCGAGCAAGAGCAGCGGATCGTCCGGCAGCTCGACCACCCATCACTGCCCGAACGACAGCTCGTCGAGCAGCAGCGCGTAACAGGCGGTTAGCTCGCGCCAGCGAGAGGGGCGGCCGAGCCGGCCGCCCCTCCCTTTCGGTGCGGGATACTGACGGAACCGCAAACTGCCCGGGGTCTTTTGCTTCACGCGGGCGCAGAGGACGCTCGCGTCCAGGGCTCGCTGACCCGTGCGACGGGATCGAATGTGCAGGCAAGGAGCTCAGGCGACGCCGCCCGTGAAGGCGGCTCCCTCGACCGTCGCCGGCGCACCCGGACGCTCACGCCCAGTCCCGCGAGAGTTCCCCCGCCACCTCCAGCTCGTAGGTCTTCTTGCCCAGCGCCCGCTCGAGCTGGGCGATGCGGCGGCGGAGCTCCCTCGTCTCCGGGGCCTCAGGAGCCTTGCCCCTTGAGCCCGCGAGGGCTGCCTTGCCGGCGGTGAGCAGGCGCTCCCGCCAGTCGTAGTCCAGGGCATCGGAGATCTCGTAGGACCGGCATACGTCACGGACGCTTCGGTCTCCCCCGCAGGCCCGCCAGCACGATCTCGGTCTTCTGCTCCGGCGTGAACTGCCGGTACTTCCGTTCGCTCACGGCGCACCTCCTCGGTGCTCGGAGCGACCATGATCCCCAAGGCGTCAAGCCGTGGGAGATGTCAACGCGGGGATGGGGTCCGCGTCACTAGGGTCCTGGTTCAGCCGAACGCAATGACCTTCAATCGAAGAAGGATCTCTCCGGGCGGTGCCGGGGGGGCCTGGTCAGCCCGCGCGGCGCTGATCGCGGAAAGGCAGATCGACTATGCGGGCTGGCACGTTCCCGTCGGTATCGTTCAACGTCCACCGAACGGAGACCTCCGGGCCGGACCCGATCATGTCCCGATCCAGGTGCCCGAACCCGACTAGGCGGCCGACGGTTGGTGCCCAGGTGACGCTCGTTGCATAACCCATCGGGCGCCCGTCCCTCCATAGCGCCAGCGGGTACCACCACACGCGGTTGGGGAGCAGCGGCGGCATGCCCTGATCCGTGTAGAGCGCGGCCACGGCCTCGTGGGCGAGCTCAACCCCCATTAGCCGTCGCTGCGGTCCCCCCGTGTCCGTTTCCCGCACGAGCGCCGATTTCCCGATGAAATCCGTCTCCTTCCCAAGGTCCACAAACCTGTCGAGGCCGAGCTCGAACGGCGAAGCTTGGTGCTCGGGCGAGATATCAATCACGGAGCCGGGCCGGTCCGGGCCGGCGCCCGCATAGTCCGCTCCCACGATCAGCAGGCCCGCCTCCACCCGCGCGACGTCTATCGCGTACTCGCCCACCGCTTGGATGCCGAAAGGTTCTCCGGCCTCCGCGACGGCGTCCCAGATGTCCGCCCCAGCAACCGCCGGTACCCAGATCTCGTAGCCGAGCTCGCCGGTGAACCCCTGCCTCGCCACAAGCAGTTCAGCCCCTGCCGCCGACGTCGGCTTGACGCGCGAGAACGGCATCTCGCTCCACTCTTCCCCCGTAAGGGTGTCCATGACGTCCGTGGACCGAGGCCCCTGAACCGCGAGCAATCCCCAGTCGTCGCTCACGTCCTTGATTTCCACGTCGAGCCCGTCGGCATGCAGGCTCAGCCACTCCATCTGCGGGTCGGCGGAGAGCCGGAATTCGTCCTTGCCCAGCCGGAACAGCAGTCCGTCGCCCACGACCTTGCCACGATCGTCGGTCCAGGGCGTGTAGAGGACATGACCGACCTCCAGCCTGGTGACATCTCGCGTAACTAGGTGGTCGAGGAGCGACTCTGCATCGGGGCCCTGGATCACGTGTTTGGACAACGGGGACATGTCGCCCATCGAGACCGACTCTCGCGTCGCCCGGAGCTCTTTGTGGAAGTCGGTATACACGTCCGGCACGATGTGCAGATCCCAGTTGAACCACATCTGCATACGGTTGAGCGATGCGGTCCTCGCGTGGAACGGGCTCATCTTCACGGTGCCCTCCCAGTCAATCGTCCGTCACGTGACCAGAGCCGCTCCAGACGGCCGGCCTCGAGCTCGACCTTACCTTTCCCGCCTGTCGCAATCAGAGACTAGCCGAGCAAAGCCAGGACCGCTGCCCTCAGCCCAGTCGCCGGGACCTGACGCGGACCTCCATCTTGACATTCGAGCAGTTGATGTTCACCCTGAGACGCGCCTAATCGGAGGCCACGGGGAACCTGCATGGGGAAGGCACGCAGGACGCCTCGGCGTCCTGCGCTTCATGTGAGACTCGAGGTATTCGACCAGGCAGGGAGGGGGCGACCCTCGAGGGCTGCCCCCTCTCCTCTCAAGTTCATTTCCTAGGGTAGGGAGGCGAAAGCGGACCCGAGGCCCCGTTTCGGTAAGCGAGGGGCGTCGAGCACACCCCCGCAGGCCGGGGTTGGCTTGAAAAGTTATCGCGTCGGGCGTATACCACTGCCCGATGCCTCTGAAGGGAGGAGGACGCTTGGGCTTCAATGCCGAAACTCGTCCGTTCGTCGAATCCGCCACCGGGTGAGGGACTTCGGGGGAGGAGACCCAATGGGAACCGTGGGACAGGGCATCGGGGCTGAGCCCGCGCCTTACGAAGCTTTTACGGTCGAGCAGCGTGGCATCGACATCATCCCGCCCGAGGAGCGGGTCAGCCGTCCGATCAACCTATTCTGGATTTGGGCGGGGGCGATCTTCAACATCGAATACGTCGTCTACGGAACATTCCTCGTGATCTTCCTGGGCCTATCCTTCCCGCAAGCACTCGGCATCATCATCGTCGGGAACATCGTCTCCTGGACGTTCATGGGGCTGGCGAGCCTTCAGGGGCCGGACGCGGGCACGACGGCGTTCATGCTCACGCGAGCCCCGTACGGCAGCAGTGGGGCTCGGCCGCTCTCGTTCTTCAACTGGATCACCCAAGTCGGCTACGAAACGGAAGGGATAACGCTGGTCGTGCTGGCGGCCCTAGCCCTGCTGGCGAAGGCCGGCGCGCACCACCCCGGCGACGCGGTGAAAGTGATCCTGATCATCGTCGCCGCGTCGATCCAATTGGTCCTGCCGATCTTCGGGCACGCCACCATCAGCAAAGTCTTCCGTGTGTTGACGTTCCTGTTCATTGCGCTGTTCCTCCTCCTGGCGATCCTGGCGGTGGGCAAAGCGAACGTGCACCTCGCGCAGCACGCGAAGCTTGGCGAGCTGGTGGCGGCGTTGGCACTGGCCGTTGCCCTGGGCGGGCTGGGTTGGTCGGAGAACGCCAATGACTTCTCGCGGTACATGCCGAAGGAGACGCCGAAGACGCAGATCTTCTGGGCGGCCGCGCTCGGCGCCGTCATCCCCGCCATCCTGTTGGAGGTGCTCGGCGCGACCATCGCCACCGCGGTGAGCTCGGCGACCGACCCGATCTCCGGGCTGCCCAAGGTGTTCCCAGGATGGTTCCTGATTCCCTATCTGCTCGTGGCCATCGTGCAATTGTTTGTGATCAACACGATGGACCTGTACTCCTCGGGCCTGACGCTTCAGGCCATCGGGATCAAGCTCGCCCGATGGCAGGCGGTTCTGGTGGACACGGTTCTGTGCGCGATCCTGACCGGGTTCGTCATCTTCTCGAACTCGTTCAACAAGGCACTGTCCGACTTTGTGCTCTTCACCATCGTGTGGATCGCACCCTGGTGCGGGATCTTCCTGGTGGACTGGGCGCTGCGGCGGGGCCGCTACGATCCGCTCTCGCTGGCCCGGCCCCGGGGGGGCATGTATTACCGGAACGGCGGGTGGCACGTGCCCGCGCTCGTTGCTCAAGCGCTCGGGATGTTCGCCGCGTTCATGTGGATCAACGCGTATCCTGCCTATCTGAGCCCGCTCACGAACAGAACGGGCGGGGCCGATCTCAGCTGGCTGATGGGACTGATCTTTGGGGGACTCACCTACTACCTGCTTGCGCGAGGGACCGTGCGACGGGAGGGGCAGACAACACCGACAGGCTCGCTCGCGGAGGTGGCACGGGCCTAAGCCGCACCGCCTCCGCCGTTTGAGCCGAGCCTCGGTCCCGCGAGCAGCGATGTCGGCGCGCCCCCCGCGAGTGAGTCGGCAGGCGCGATGAGCGATCTGGCGACGATGCGGCCAGTGCACGTCGGACTTCGTGCGCCGCGACTAGAGGACGATCGCCTGCTCGCCGGGCGGGCGAGGTACGTCGCGGACTTGGCACCTATCGGCGTCGTCGAGGTGGCGTTCGTGCGGAGCCAGTTCGCCCACGCCCGAATCCGAGTCGACCTCTCGGAGGCGCGAGCCTCCGGGGGTGTGGTCCGGGTGGTAGCGGGCGAGGACCTCACGAACATTCAAACGATGCCCGAATTCGTCACCTGGGCCCAGCCGGTCGGCCGTTCGGTCCTGGCGACGGATCGCGTTCGCTACGTGGGTGCGCCGATCGCGGCCGTCGCGGCGACCGACCGATACGCCGCGGAGGACGCCGCCGAGCTAGTGCGGGTCGACTACGATCCGCTGCCCGCGGTCGTCTCGATCGAGCAAGCCCTGGCCTCGAACGCCCCGCGCCTGTACGACGAATGGCCGGACAACCAACAGGTGGTCGTGCTGGCGCAGGACGAAGCCACGGACCGGGCGTTCGCCGACGCGGCTCACGTGGTGCGCGGCCGCTACGTGATCCAGCGCCACGGCGCCGTCCCGCTTGAAACGCGGGGCTGTCTCGCGGAGTACCGCGACGGCCGCCTTACGCTCTGGTCCTCCACGCAGATCCCGCACTGGGTTCGCTCTGTTATCTCTGCGATGCTCCCTATCGCCGAGTGCGACGTGCGAGTCGTGGTCCCGGACGTGGGCGGCTCGTTCGGCGGCAAGTGGCATGTATACCCGGAAGAGGTGCTCGTCTCCTGGCTCGCCATGGAGCTCGGCCGCCCCGTTCGCTGGATCGAGGATCGCAGCGAGCACATGGTCGCCTCGTGCCACGCGCGCGACGCGGTGTACGAGCTGGAGGCCGCCACGGACGAGCGGGGTGTGATCAAGGCGGTTCGTGGGCGTTGCCTGCAGGACGTGGGGTCCGCAGAGATCTACCCCGTCGGGTTCGGCCCCTCCTTCACGGGCGTCGGCGTGCTCACGGGCCCATACCGGATCCCGCGCGTGAAGGTGGACGTGGTGGTGGTCGCCACAAACAAGACGCCGAGCGGCGCCTATCGAGGGTACGGCCTCCCCGAGTCACAGTTCGCCATGGAACGGCTCATCAGCAGGTGCGCTCGGGGGGCCGGCGCGGACCCGTTCGATCTTCGCCGCGAGATGCTGCTTCGCCCCGAAGAGCTCCCCTACACGACCCCAACCGGTGCGATCTACGACTCGGGGAGCTACGTTGACGCCTTCGATGACGTCGTCAGCCGAACGAAGTTTGCGCTGGAGCAGGCGCGGCAGCGCTATGCCGAGGACCCCGCTCTGGCGGTCGGGATGGCCGTGTCGAACTTCGTCGAGGGGACAGGAGCCACGGCCTTCGGCGACACCGGACAATGGTGCACGCAGGACTCGGTCACACTCCGCTTCGATCCGGACGGGAGTCTCACCGTCAGCTCAGGCGTCTCGACGACCGGCCAGGGGGTTCCTTCGATGCTCACCACCCTCGCGGCGGACGCGCTCGGCGTCCCCGTCGAGCACATCCGGGTCGTCATTGGGGACACGGACGCCACGCCCTATGGGTTGGGCGGCTGGGCCAGTCGCAGCGCAGTCGTCGCGACCGGCGCCATGGAACGGGCAGCCGCGACCGTACGAGAGAAGGCGGTCCGGATAGCCGCGCACCGGCTGGAGGCGTCCGTCGAGGACGTCGTGCTCGACAGCCACGGCTTTCATGTCGCTGGCAGCCCTGACCGGGCCCTCACGTGGCGCGACGTGGCCAAGGTCGCGTACAACCGCACGCCCGATTTGCCGCCCGGGGAGGACCCCGGGCTGGAGGCGACAGCGACGTATTTCCCGCCGGGCGTGGACCACGAACCGAGCCAGGACGGCCGAATGAACGCCAGCCCCACGTACGCGAACGGAAGCGTCGGGGCGGTCGTGAAGGTCGACACCGAGACCGGCTTCGTCGAGGTCCTCGACTACCTCGTCGCCCACGACTGCGGCACGCTCATCAACCCAGTGATTGTTGACGGCCAGATCCAGGGAGGCGTGGCACAGGGGATCGGGGGAGCGCTCCTCGAAGAGATGCCTTACGACGAGAACGGCGTGCCACTGGCCACGACCTTCATGGACTATCTGCTCCCCTCAGCCACAGAAGTCCCCCTCATGCACGTGCGGCACTTCGAGTCACCCTCCCCCTTCACCGCGAAGGGCGTGAAGGGCGCGGGTGAGGCCGGCGTCATCGGGGTCGCAGCCGTCATCGCGGAGGCAATCGAGGACGCGCTCGCCCGTGCGGGCCGCCCTATGGACGAGGAGATCACCGCCACGCCGATCCGACCGAACTCCATATGGCGACGGCTCGCGGCTGGGCCCTCGCCTTAGCTAGCCCTTCGGCGCGGCGCGGATAGCCCGCAGGACCGTCGCAGGGGTGAGCGGCGTTGCGTCGAGGCCACTCACGCCGAACTCCCGGAGCGCGTCCTCCACCGCCGCGGCGATGGCGGCCGCGGGCCCCGTCAGCCCCGACTCCCCAGCCCCCTTCGCCCCGAACGCCACAAGCGGGGACGGCGACTCGAAGTGCTCAATATTGATCGAGGGAACCTCCACAGCGGTTGGGACGAGGTAATCCATGAATGTCGTCGCCATCGGTTGGCCCTCCGGTCCGTAGATGCAGTGCTCGTACAGGGTGCCGCCCACGCCCTGGGCGACGCCGCCATGGATCTGTCCTTCGACGATCATCGGGTTGATGAGCGTCCCGCAATCGTGAGTGACGAAATACTGGAGCACGCGGACCGCGCCAGTCTGGACGTCGACATCCACGAGGGCGGCGTGTGATGCGTTCGTGTATGCCGCGCAAGCGTTCATTCGACCGTCCTCACCCGGTTCGTCGTCGATGTCAGGCTCCCACGTAGCCACGGCCTCCAGGCCCGGCTCCATGCCGGCCGGAAGCTCGAAGACTCGGAGGTAGGCCGCCGTCGCGACGTCCCTCCAGGTGACCGCCCGCTCGGGACTGCCGGCGACATGGAGCACCCCGCCGTCGATCACGACGTCCTCAGAGGCTGTCTCCAGCAAGTGCCCAGCGATCGCCCGCGCCTTCTCGCGCACCTGCCCGCCCGCCTTGAGCAGGGACCCACCGAACGACACGACGCTTCGGCTGCCCCACGCGCCCAATCCATACGGCGCCACGTCGGTGTCACCGAGCTGAACTCGGATGTCTTCGATCGGCACACCGAGGACATCGGCAGTGAGGGTGGCCACCATGGTGTCCACGCCCTGGCCCATCGTCAGAACACTGCTGCTCACCCTCACGCTACCGTCCGGCTCGAACCGCACCGAGCACGCCTCGTTCGCTGTGAAATTGCCGGTCGTGCCGAAGTAGCTGGGCGCCACCCCCTCTACGTAGTTCACGATCCCAACCCCAACACGCGTGGTGCCACCTGGATCGTGCGATGCCATTGCGGCGGCGCGTGCCACCTCGGCCATCTCGATGACCCGCTCGAAGGCCTCGCGATGCGACCCTGAGTCGATGACCGCACCTGCTGCGGTGACGTAGGGGAGGTCCTCCAGCCCAATCATGTTCCGCCGACGGACATCGAGTGGGTCCAACCTGAGCTCTCGGGCGATTCGGTCCACGAGCCGCTCCATAGCGAACACGCCTTCGGGGAGCCCGAACCCTCGGTACGCGCCCGTGGGCGTCTTGTTCGTGACCACTCCGATCACGCCCACATCCTGATGCGGGATCCGGTAAGGCCCCGTCAGCGAGCCCGCCGCGACGAACGCCATGTTGAAGGCGGGCGGGTAGATCTCCTCCGAGCCCAGATCCTGCACCACGGAGCCTCGGATGGCCTCGATGCGGCCGTCTTCGTGAACCGCGGCCTGGAGGGTGATTGCCATGTCCCGAGCCTGGGCAGATGCCACGAGATGCTCGGCTCGGTCCTCGATGTACCGAACGGGCCGGCCGAGCCGCATCGCCGCCCAACAAACCACGTAGTCCTCAGGGTAGATCTCGGCTTTGCAGCCGAAGCCACCGCCGATGTCGGGGGCGATGACCCGGATATCCCGCTCCGCGAGCGGGAGCACGTGCGAAAGAATCGTCCGGCATATGTGAGGCCACTGGGTCGTCGTCCACACGGTGAGGCGGCCGTCCGCGAATTGCGCGATGGTGCCCCGCGTCTCCATCGGGGCGGCCGCGTAGCGCTGCGTCGTGTAGAGGCCTCCGATGACCCGATCGGCCGACGCGAAGATCCGCTCGACCTCCGGGTCCGATCCAGGCGCGTCGATCATCTTGTTGTCGGGCCACTCCTCGTAGAGACGCGTCGCTCCTTCGGCAAGTGCCGCTTCCACAGACGCCACGACCGGAAGCTCTTCGTACTCAACCTGGACGAGTTCGACCGCGTCCTCCGCCAGGTAGCGGTCGGCCGCGACGACCGCCGCGATGGCGGCGCCGGCAAAGCGTACGCGCTCGCGACATAGCGGGAAGGCGCGCACCGGTCGTGCGTATTCGGAGAAGTCGGGGATCGGCCGGACGTCGTCTAGGTCGACCGCTGTGACGGCCATGACCACGCCTGGAGTGACCGCCGCGGCGCTCACATCGACCCGAGCGATGCGCGCGTGCGCGAATGGAGATCGCACCAGGGCCAGCTCCAGGCATCCAGGGACCTCGATGTCGGCCAGGTACCGACCCTGGCCCGCCAGCAGCCGTTGATCTTCAAGCCGCGGTAAGCGCGCCCCGATGTAGGAGGGTCGGAGCGTCGCGACGGCAGTGAGTCCGCCGGTCTCAGGCATCGTCCTCCCGCCCCCATGCCGCGCGGACAGCCATGACGATGTTCTGATATCCGGTACAGCGGCAGAGGTTGCTGGAGAGCAGCTCGCGGATCGCAGCGTCGTCCGGGTAGTCGCTGGGGTCCACCGCGGTGAGTGTCATGAGGATCCCGGGCGTGCAGAACCCACATTGCAGGGCGTGGTGCTGCTTGAAGGCCTGCTGGAGCGGCCCCAACGCCTCTTTCGGCGTGATGCCCTCGACGGTCGTGATGCTGGCTCCATCTGCTTGGACGGCGAGCATGATGCAGGACCTGACCGCCTGCCCCTCCAGCAGGATCGTGCACGCTCCGCAGATCCCGTGCTCGCAGCCGAGGTGCGTGCCCGTCAGTCGCAGGCGATCGCGGAGGAAGTCGGCCAGGAGCATCCGCGCGGGAACGGTGGTCGAGACGGGTTCGCCGTTCACCGTCATCGCTATATCGACCGTGGGTATTGGTTCGGCGATCGATCTCATGACGGCCTCCTGCGCCGATCGAACAGAGTCATCACGCTGGTGAGAGCTGCGCCCGGAGCTCGGCGATCTCCCGCTCGAAGTCGGCTCGCATCGAGAGCTTCTCGTCGTCGTCGAGCCACGTTGCCTCGACACCGTTGAGGCAGAACTCCCGCACCTTGTCGGGGCCATAGTCCAGCGCTGTGCACAGGTCAACGTACTCCCTGCCGATGTCCGTGTGGAACATCGTGGGGTCATCGGAGTTCAGCGTAATGCGCAGGCCGTTGGCCACCATGTCTCTGATCGGGTGCTTGGTGAGGTCCGGCCACCCGTACACGCGCGCAGTGGACGTTGGGCAGCATGTGAACGTGACGCCCTGGTCGCGGCACCGGGCCATCACGACGTCGTCCTCCAAGATGTGGTAGCCATGATCGATGCGCTCCACGCCGAGCACATCGAGGCAGGTGGTGATGTTCTTGGGCGGAGCGTCCTCGCTGGCGTGGCTGGTTCGATGCAGTCCCCCCCGCCCCGCCGCCTGGTAAACCTCAGCGAACTTCTCGGGTGGGTCGGGCGCCTCCGCTCCATCCATGCCCAAGCCGATGAGTTCGTCGCGCCGATTGGAAAGAACGTCGTCCAGCATCTGCTTCGCCATGCCCAGTGAGTCCTGTCGGTATACGTCCGCGATGAGCCGGCATCGCACGCCGAAGTCCTTCTCCGCCGCCTGGATTCCCTCGACGAGCCCGTCGACCACGGTCTTGTACGGGACTCCGCGTGTGGTGTGAAGTGTCGGGTTGAAGAACATCTCCCGGTACTTCAGGTTTCCGAGCTTCACGCCGTCCTCAAGCGTCTCGTAGGACATGCGGGCGAAGTCCTCACGGTCGATGAACGAGGAGGAGACCAGCCGAAAGACCTCCAGAAAGGCATAGATCGTGTCGTAGTCGTAGAGCTTGTCGACGTCATCGGTCGGAAGCGCCACGCCGTGTTTCTTCGCCTGGTCGGTCGCGGTGGAGGCCCGCACCGTCCCCTCGACGTGGCAGTGCAGCTCGACCTTCGGAACGCGCCGGAGGAACTCCTCGTACTCCATCAGGCCTCTCCTTCCCCGGGCACGAGCCCGATTCCTACTTCAGGCATGCGGCCCACGCCGGCGGCTACCGCAGCCCACACGGCGTGTCGGCCGCGCGCCCTCACGAGAATGCGCTCCCCCCGTTCACCGGGATGTTCTGTCCGGTGATGAAGTCCGACCCCGGCCCCGCGAGGAACAGGACGAGCCCGACCACGTCCTCGGGCACCTCCTCTCGCTTGAAGCAGCGTCGGTTGATGATCCACTCCTCGAGCCACCCCGGCTGCGTCCCAGCGTAGGCTCGGTCGTGCGGGATGTAGTCAGGCGTGACCGTGTTCA
>JACXTT010008888.1_pt1 | contig 13832 bp, 14 predicted proteins | sample 9270951 | NCBI WGS metagenome assembly JACXTT01 (sample SAMN15532306, study PRJNA645909) | rock metagenome | isolation source: weathered quartz diorite | place: Puerto Rico | collected 2017-06-21 | reverse complement strand
GGGGGCGAGGGGAAGGTTTTCAGGCAGTGGTGGGACAGCAGGGGGCGGTGGCGAGGCCATCGCCAGGGCTATCTCGTGCAGCTTTGCGAACGCGACCGGATGGAGGCCACAGGCGCGTTTCGCGGGCTGAACGGGGCCACACCCGGGATAGGACAGGACGCCTTGTTGGACGGCGAGGTGCTTGCCCATCGCGAGGGGCGCGTGCTGCGGTTCTTCGAGCTGCAGCGCCGGCTCGGACGCAAGCAGGTCGGCCCGGGGCTGCGGCGTGAGGTGCCGGTAGTGCTCGGGATCTTCGACGGGCTGTGGCGCGACGGCAGGACGCGCCTGGACGATGCGCTCACGACCCGGCGCAAGCTTCTCGAAGGACTTGGCCTGGAGCATCCCTTCCTGCTGGCCCGGCTCGAAGAGGCCACCGACCCGCGGCACCTCGATCGCATCTTCACCGAGACGCGCGAGCGCGGGAACGAGGGCTTGATGGTCAAAGATCCGCTGAGCCCCTACACACCGGGCCGGCGCGGCCTGGCATGGCTCAAGCTGAAGCGGCCGCTCGCGACGCTCGACGTCGTCGTCACCGCGGTGGAGTGGGGACACGGCAAGCGGAAGGGCGTGCTCTCCGACTACACGTTCGCGGTCAAGGACACCAGCACCGGCAGGCTGGTCAACGTGGGCAAGGCTTACAGCGGCCTGACCGACGCAGAGATCGCGACCTTCACCAGGCGCTTTCTCGACATGACGGTCGAGGACAGGGGCCACGTCCGGATGGTGCGCCCCGAAGTCGTGCTCGAGGTCGCGTTCGACTCGATCCAGCACTCGGGCAGGCATCTCAGCGGCTACGCGCTGCGATTCCCACGCATCGTGCGAATTCGCGACGACAAGCAGCTGGACGAGATCGACACCCTGGAGCGCGTCGCGGAACTGTACGAGCGGTACTTCGGAAAGAAATCTGAGGTGTCGTTGTCTGAAGTCGCGGAGACATGAAGCTCACCTTCATGGGCACGGCCGGGGCGCGTTTCATGGTCGCGAAACAGGTCGCCGCGTCCGGTGGGCTCTACATCGAAGATGGCGATACGCGCGTGAGCCTCGACCCGGGCCCAGGGGCGATCGTGCAGTACGCACAGCGGGGGATCGACCTCACAACCCTCGGCGCGATCATCATCAGCCATCGTCACCTCGACCACGTGGGCGACCTCAACGTGATGGTCGAGGGTATGACCGACGGAGGTTTCGCGCATCGGGGCGTGGTTTTCTGTCCCGCCGATGCCCTGGATGACGACCCCGTGATGCTCAAATACCTCCGGCGTTTTCCGCGCGAGATCGTGCGGCTGGCGCCTCAAACCTCGTACACGGTGGGCGACCTGGCATTCACCACCAGCGCGCGGCACGTCCACCAGGTGGAGACCTACGGATTTCGTTTTGGCGACCGGCTGGGTTGGGTGACCGACTCCGCCTACTACGACGGCATCGCCGAGCAGCATCGCGCGGACGTGATGGTCGTTCACACGATCCTGCTCCACTGCCGGCCGGACCTACCCCATCTCTGCGTGGCAGACGTCGAGCGCATCGTCCGCGATGCAAAGCCGAAACTGGCCGTACTCACGCACTACGGCATGACCGTCTGGCGGGCGAACCCCGCCGAGCTGGCAGCGGACATGTCGCAGCGGCTGGGCACAGAGGTCCAGGCCGCCAGCGACGGCATGTCGTTCGGGCTGGGAGTAAGTGGCGGTGGGGCGGCCACGTCACCCTGCTCGGCGTTTCCCTCGCCTTCGTCCTGTTTCCGGTGCTGCCCAGCGACGACGTGATCAACTCGGACTGGCCCGCGTTCGCGACGGGCGCGCGTCTCATCATTTCCGACCCGGGTCATCTGTACGACCTGGACGTCCAGCGGCGAGTGGAGAACGACGTGACGGGCGGTCGCGTCCTGGTCACACTCGGAATCCACGGCATCCTTCCGTTTCTCGCTCCGGCGTGGGTCGCCCTGCTCGCCGTTCCCTTCGAGGCGTTCGGGACGCAAATCGGTGGGCGTCTTTGGGTCCTCTTCGGGTTGGCCTTCCTGGCCTGGGGTCTCCGGCTGGCCACGCCGGGGCGCGGACCGACCGCAGTTCTGCCGGCCTTTGCCGGCGTGCCCACCGCGCTCATGATGCTCAACGCGCAGCTCGACGGCATCGTGGCGCTGGGCCTGGGCGGGGCGATCGCGCTGTGGTCGAGTCCCTACCTGGCCGGCCTGATGCTTGGGCTGACCCTGATGAAACCCCAGCTCGTGCTGCCCCTGGGTGTCGCTCTCCTCGTGGCCCGGCTCTGGAAGGTGCTCGCCGGATGGGCAGCGGCCGGCGTCGTGCTGCTGGCGTCGACGCTGGCCCTCAATCGTCACTGGATACTGGACTGGCTCGCCCAGACCCGCTCCACCGTGCAGACCGGTGCACGCGAGATCAACCTGGCGCATTTCTCTGTCGTGTTCCCCAGTTCGCTCCAGGGCGTAGGGCTTTCCGTACTGACGCTGGTCGCCGTCGCCGCCGTTGTTGCCCTGGCCTGGCGGCAGCGCGACGATTTCCAGGCCGCGGCGGCGATCGTCATCGCGGGTGGCGTTCTGGCCTCGCCGCACGCGCTCCCCGCCGACCTCGTCCTGGTCGCGGTGGCGATGGCTGTCTGGGGCCGGGCTCAATGGTTCGATTGGCTGGGCGTTTCCATCGTGGCCCTGATCTGCGCCCTGGCGCCGGTCCCTGCGCCGGCCGTTCTGGGCGTGCTGGTGATCGGGTGGGTGTGCCTGCGTGCCTCGGGGATCCTTACCTGGAGGTCGCCAGGACCGGTACTACCCGCGTCTGCTCGATGATGCCGTCGATCAGCCCGTACTCGACTGCTTCTGGTGGGGAGAGGAAAAAGTCGCGGTCGGTGTCGCGCTCGACACGTTCCAGCGGCTGGCCGGTGTGCTTGGCGATGAGCTCGTTCAACACGGTCCTGATGCGGATGATCTCCCGCGCGTGGATGTCGAGATCGCTGGCCTGACCCTGCAGTCCCTTGCCGCCGATCAGAGGCTGGTGCATGTGGATGGTCGCGCTGGGCAGGGAGAATCGCTTGCCTTTCGCCCCCGCCATAAGCACCACCGTGCCAAAGCTGGCGGCCCGACCGATGCAGACCGTCGAGATGGGCGCCTGGACGTACTGCATGGTGTCGTAGATGGCAAGTCCCGCGGTCACGGCCCCTCCCGGCGAGTTGACGTAGATCTGGATCTCCTTCTCCGGGTCGTCCGCCGCCAGGTACATGAGCTGCGCGACGACCAGGTTGGCCACGACGTCGTCGATGGGCCGGCCGATCAGGATGATGCGGTCCTTCAGCAGCCGCGAGTAGATGTCGAACGTCCGCTCGCGGTTGCCGCCCTCGTTCTCGACCACTGTCGGGATGTAAGCCAATCTGGATGGCAGCTTACGTCAGGGACCCCCGCGAACCCAAGCGAAGCTCCCGGTTCGGCGGGACCAACAAATGTCGCTGGCACCGGCTGACTTCTTCGCCGGGCTGCGGAAGGGCCTGAAGCCAAGAGTGCCCGCCGCGATGCGAGATTTCCATACCTCGCGAGGCCCCGGCCGGCTGATGAAGCTGCATTTCGGCGAGCCGGCGTTCCACTTCGAGGCATGGCATCACACAGGTGCCGGTAGGCTGGAGGTCGGGTTGCACTTCGAAGGGTCTGCGGCAGAGAACCAGGCAGCGTTTGATTTCTTCCGCGCCCGGATGGTCGAGGTCAAGGCGAGCCTGCCCCGCGCCGAGCTGGAGCCGTGGGACCGCGGCTGGTCGAGACTTTACGAGACACAGCCCGCGGCGCGACTCGACGATGAGGTGCTTCGCCAGACCGTGGATTGCATGGCCGGGTACGTGGTCACGCTTCAGCCCTTGCTCGAGGAGTTTTTGAAGGAGAGGCGATGAGAACAGTCGAAGTCGGCGACGAGCTTCAGCGATACCTCGACCGGCTTGTCCCCAAGCGAGATCGGGTCCTCGAGCGAATCGAGGAAGAGGCGCACCGCGAAAACATCCCGATCGTCGACCCACACGAGGGGCAGCTGCTCTACCTGCTCGTCAAGATGGCCGGCGCGAAGCGGATCCTCGAGCTCGGCACCGCGACGGGCTACAGCGGCATCTGGCTGCTGCGCGGAACCGGCGGCGGGTCGCTGACCACGTTCGAGCTCGACCACGAACGGGCGACGCGGGCTCGCAAGAACTTTTCCGATGCCGGCCTGGGCAAGCAAGCGCTCGTTCTGGAGGAGGACGCGGTGACGGGACTCGAGAAGCTGGTCGCGCGCTTCGACGCGTGCTTCATCGACCTGCTGAACGTGTTTCCGTCAGAGGCCGTGACCCAGCGGGCGCTCGAGCTGTGCCTGGAGCGTCTCGACCCCGGTGCTGTGCTGATGGCCGACAACGCGCTGCGGCAGGGCGAGGTGGTGAACCCCAGGAACCAGCAGGCGCGGAACGTCGCCCACTACAACGAGCTGGTGGCCAAGCATGCCCGACTGGAGAGTGTCGTGGTCCCGATTCGAGACGGCCTGTCCGTGGCGCGCTTCAGGGACTAACGCGTTTCGGCCGGCTTTGCCTCGTCCCCCTCGATCCAGTACGTGCCGTCGGCCGCGTGCTCCTTCTTCCAGATCGGAACGCTCTCCTTCAGCCGGTCGATGCCCCACCTGCAGGCCTCGAACGCCTCGTGCCGGTGCGGGCACGACACCGACACGACGACCGACACTTCGCCGATCTCGAGCTTTCCCGTACGGTGCGCCATCGCCACCCGCGCGGCCGGCCACCGCTGCTTGATCTCCTCGCCGATCTTGCGCATCTGGGGCACGGCCATCTCGGCGTACGCCTCGTAGTCGAGGTACGTCACCGCTTGTCCGCGCGAGTTGTCGCGCACGATTCCGCTGAACGTGCAGATGGCGCCCGCTCCCGGATGTGACACCACCGCCTCCAGCTCGCGGGCGTCGATCGGGCCCATCGTCACGTCGTAGCGCACTCAACGGCCTCCGCTGACGGGAGGGATGAACGCCACCTCATCGCCGTCCGAGGGGATTGCAGTCCAGTCGCTGAGCTCCTGGTTGATGGCGCCGCGAACCGCCTGGCGATCGGCCTCGAGTGCCGGATGCCTCCGGCGCAGCTCGTCGTAGATCTCCCCCAGGCTCGAGCCGGGTCGTACGTGAAGCGCCTCGGTCTCCCTTCCCGCTTGCTCGCGCAGCCGGGCGAAGAACCGCACTCCAACGGCGATCGCCACCGCCATAGGCCCATGTTAGTTACTGGGCTGCTGCGCGCCCCCACCCCGGCCCTCCCCCCGCGAGCGGGGAGGGGGAAACAAACACGTGAACTTCCTTGCCGGAGTCGAGGGCCCGCTCCACAGTCGTCCGCGTGCCTTTCGATTTCCCGTCCCAGAATGCCACCAGGACGTCGCACGCATCCACCAGCCGCTGGTTGCGCGCCGCGGACTTGCGGGCGTCGGCCAGCTCGTCGAACGACGCGGGAATGACCTGGACCGGGATTCCCTTGTCCCGGGCGGCCCTGGTCGCGGCAGCGTCGACTCCGCTCGCGCTCCCGGTGATGATCGACGCCTTTGCCGGCAGCGACTTCACGTAATCCGCAACCCGCGCCGGCTCGGCGAAATGCCGGCTCCCGACTATGGAAACCTTCACCCGGCGGCGGAGGCGCTCTTGCCGACCAGGTGGATGTTCTTCTCGAACATCTCGCGAAGGCGCGCCGCCTGGCGGTCGTAGTCGTCCGCGTCCGGCCAGCTGTCGCGGATGTCGAGCACCTCACGCGGCACGCCTGGCACCCGGTTAGGGATGTTCAACCCGAAAACAGGGTCGACGTGCGTGGAGACGCCGCGGAGGTCGCCGTCCAGAACCGCCCGCACGATCGCCCGCGTGTGCTCGATCGACATTCGCTCCCCGACTCCGTAAGGTCCGCCGACCCAACCTGTGTTCAGCATCCACACGTCGGCGTGGTGCCGCTTGACCCGCTCGATCAGCATGTCGGCGTAGCGCTCGGGCGGCAGGACGAGGAAGGGCGCGGCGAAGCAGGTGCTGAAGATCGGCTCAGGCCCGGTGACACCGCGCTCGGTGCCCGCAACCTTGGCCGTGTAACCGCTCAGGAAGTAGTGGCGTATCTGGTCCTCTTCGAGCAGCGCCACCGGCGGCAGGACGCCGTACGCGTCCGCAGACAGGAACATCAGGTTGTGCGGGTGGCTGCCGGTGCCGGACAGCACCGCGTTGGGGATGAGGTCGACTGGATAGGCCGCGCGCGTGTTCTCGGTCTTCTCTTCGGAGTCGTAGTCCGGTACCCGCGTGCGCGGGTCGTAGACGACGTTCTCGAGGATCGTGCCGAAGCTCTCCGTGGCCGCGTAGATCTCAGGCTCCGATTCCTTCTTGATGCGAATCGTCTTCGCGTAGCAGCCACCTTCGAAGTTGAAGACGCCGCGGTCGCTCCATCCATGTTCGTCGTCGCCGATGAGGCGGCGTGACGGATCGGCCGACAGCGTCGTCTTGCCGGTTCCGCTGAGCCCGAAGAACAGCGCCACGTCCGAACCGTCCGCGTTGGTGTTGGCGGAACAGTGCATCGGAAACACGTTCTGTGCGGGCAGCAGGTAGTTGAGCGCGGTGAAGATCGACTTCTTGATCTCGCCCGCATATCCGGTCCCGCCGATGAGCACGATTCGCCGGCCGAGGTTGACCAGGATGAAGGTCTCGCCTCGCGTGCCGTCGCGCGCCGGGTCCGCCTTCGTCGAGGGCAGCGCGATGACCGTGAAGTCGGGTTCGAAGCTCATCAGCTCGGCCGCGTTGGGGCGGATGAAGAGGTTGCGCGCGAAGAGGCTGTGCCACGCCAGCTCGGTGATCACGCGAACCCGCAGCCGGAAGCGAGGATCGGCGCAGGCGAAGACGTCCTGCGTGAAAACCTCGTGCGTGGCGCAGAACTCCTGCATTCGCCGGAGCAGGCCATCGAACCTTTCCGTGGCGATCGGCCGGTTCCCCGGATGCCACCAGATCGCGTCCTGGCTGGTCGGCTCCTTGACGAAGAACTTGTCCTGCGGCGACCGGCCCGTGTGCTTGCCGGTTTCGGCGGTCAGGGCGCCGGTCGAGACGATCGCCGCCTCGTCGCGCCGAATGGCCTCCTCGTACAGAGCCGCCGGGCTGAGGTTGCGCCGTTCAAGGGCAACCTCACTCTTCGCGACCACAGGCTGAATCTAGGCGATACGCGCGCGGCGACTGCTCGCGCGCCGGCGCTGCTTGCCCGTTACGTAGTCGACCAGGATGTACTCCCCCAGGCGGTCGGGGGAAACGAAAAACGCCCGCCCTTTGTTGATGCGCGTCATCTGGTTGATGAACTCCGTGAGGTAAGGCCCGCGCTCGAGCATGAACGTGTTGATGACGATGCGGTCGCGCGTGCAGCGCTTGACCTCGCTCAGCGTCTGCTGAATCGTCTTGTACGTCGGCGGGTAGGCAAACGACGCGCGCCCATTCTCTTCGAGGTGGGCGGTCGGCTCGCCGTCCGTGATCATGATCACCTGACGATTGCCCCGGTGCTTGGCGAGCAGCGAGCGCGCCAGCTGGAAGCCGTGCTGCATGTTGGTCCCGTACACGTAGTCGTTCAAGGCGAGCTGCGGGAGCGTGTGCGGCTTCAGCTCGACCGCGTAGTTGGAGAAGCCGACCACGTAAAGCGAGTCGCGCGGGTACTGGCTGCGGATCAGCGAGTCGAGCGCGATCGCCACTTTCTTGGCGGCGAGGAAGCAGCCGCGCAGGAACATCGAACGGCTCATATCGATCATCAGCACCGTCGACGCCTGCGACATATGCTCGGTGCGGTGGACGATGAAGTCCTGCGCCGCCATCTTGACGGGCACCTTCGGCCCCTCCCGGACGATCGAGTTGAAAAGCGTCTCCTTCATTTCGAGCAGGAACGGGTCGCCGTACTCGTAGCCCTTCAGCTCGTCTGATGCGTCGATGCCCGCGCCGCCGCGCCAGAGCTGGTGCTGGCCCATCCTGGTCTTCTTCAGCTGGTCGAAGATGTCGCGCAGCGCCGACTGGCCGATCCGCCGCATGCCGCGGGGTGTGAGCTCGAGACGCCGGCCTTTACGCTCGACGTAGCCGGCTTTCTCGAGCACGTCGGTCACCTGGCGCAGCTGGTCCAGGGCTTGCCTCGCCTCTGGTCCCAGCAGCTCCTGGGCGAGTGAGCGGTCGACGTCGTCCGGCCGGAAGCTACCCCGTTCGAGCTGCGACTCGAGGCGGTCCATTCGCTGCAGGCGCTCCATCAGCGACATCGCCTCGCCCATCGATAGGGGGTCCTCGCCGAAGAATGGGTAGCGCTCGGCCAGCTCCGACGGCGGCACCATCGCCTGCATGAAGCCCGACAACCGTGCGAGCTCGAGGCGCAGGGAGTCGTCCTGGAGCAGTGCGTCCATCATCTGACGCAGCTCCTCTCGCGCTTCGGGGCTGAGACTCTGGAGCAGCGACTGCATCTGCGCCATCTGGCGCTGCAGGTGCTCGAGCAGCTCGTCGAGGCTGTTGATGCCCGGGGGGAACATGTCGCCGAAGCGCTGCATGAAGCCGTTGAAGTCCGGCGTGCGGCCTTCCATGCGCTGCTCGAGCATCTTGTTCAGCTCGCGCACCATGTCGCGCACTCGCGAAAGGTCCTGGCCCTGCATCTGCTGCAGGGACCCCTTGATGCCCTGGAACATCTGGTCGAGGATCTGTTTCTGCAGCTGCTGCATCAGCTCCTCGAACTTCTGGCGCGCGGCGTCGTCGACGAACTCGTAGTTGCGCAGCCCCTTCACCCGTCCACCCAGGTCGTCCGGGAGCCGGTCGAGCTGGTCCTGCCGCTGCCGCGCGATCCGGTCGAGCAGCGATCGACCCTCCGGGGACGCCTCCTTGAGGCGGCGCTCGATGCCGGCGCGCTCGGTGTCGATTACGTCCTGCACCTTCTGGCGCAGCTCCTCGACCGTCGAGTCGAGGTTGTAGCGACCCAGCTCGCGCTCGCGTGACTCGCGAAGCTGCTTCAGGAGCTGCTCGAGGCCGGGCATGTTCGGCGAGCCCCAGCGCAGGAACCGCTGCAGGGCGGCGTTCAGGTCGCCGTAGTTCATGAGGTCGTCGGACAGCGAGTCGAGGACGTCGCCCGCATCGAGGTCGTCGAGCTTTTGGGTTCCGTCCCACCGCGAGTAGCGGAACTTCACCCGATCACGCTAGCAGGCCGCCAACCTCCCAGAGCGCGTTCGATGGCACGGGCTGCCTTCAGCGCGACGAGATCGTTCCAGTTGCGCGCCACGACCTGGACGCCTATCGGCATGTTCTCCGGTGAGGTGCCCGCGCGCACCACCACGCAGGGATTGCCGGTCAGGCTGTACGGGATCGTGTAGGTGTACTGGTGGTCGTGCAGCGCCCTCGCCCGGTAGAGCGGCGCGATGTTCGGCGCGACCGGGCTCAGCACCAGATCGAAACGCGTCATGAAATCGAGCACCAGCCTGCGGAAGTCGTCCCAGCGCCTGTAGAGCCTGTCGTGGCTCATGCGCTTCCGGCCCCAGTAGCCGAGCGTGACCAGGTGGGCCTCGTTCAAGCCGGGTGGACGCTCCTCCGTCACCACGCACCCCGCAGCGCCGAGGGCTTTGGCCGCCGCACGCACGGCGCCGGCAATGGCCGGAGCCGGCTTGATGATGCCGTCGTCCGTGTACCATGCGACCCTCAGTCCCAGCAGCTTCGGCGTGCGTTTGGGCAGCGGTACCGGCACCACCCCGGAGTCGAGCCCGTCGGGTCCGACCAGCACCGGCAGGGCCAGCATCAGGTCGGTGACGTAGCGCGCCATCGGGCCGACCTGGCTGCGGGGGTCACTCAAGCCGCCCGGCAGGCCATAGCCACCGGTCACGGGGATGAGTCCGGCCGTCGGCTTGAGGGCGGCCACACCACAGTAGTGGGCGGGCATCCGGATGCTCCCGCCCGAGTCGCTTCCGATCCCGATCGGCGAACCGCCGGCCGCGATGATCGCCGCCTCCCCGCTGCTGCTGCCGCCGGGTGAGCGGTTGACGTCGTATGGGTTGCGCGTTCCGCCGTGCAGCGGGTTCCAGCTGTCGGTGCCCACGCCGCCCGGAGGGCAGTTGGTCTTGCCGATGAGGATGGCCCCGGCGCGCCGCATCCGGGCCACGACCGTGGCGTCGTGGTCCGGGACGTTGGCGCGCAGCATGCGCAGCCCCGCGGTGGTGGGCAGGCCGGCCGTGTTGAAGATGTCCTTGGCCGTGAACGGGACGCCGTGCAGCGGCCCGAGCGAGCTCTTGCGCTTGTTGTGGCGGTCGGCCGACCGAGCCTCCTTGAGGGCGCTTTCGGCCGGCGCGAAGACGACCGCGTTCAGGCGCGGGTTGACCGTGTGGATGTGCTCGAGATGGGCCCGGACGACCTCGACCGAGGATACCTTCCGGTCCCGGATCGCCCGTGCCAGCCAGGCGGCCGGCGCACCGATGACATCTCGCACTGCTTCCCGGGCGTGAGCTTAGTGCTGCCGGGCGGGTTTGAGGCGGCTTAGACGGTGTCTCCGGGCTTGATGTCGAGCACCTTCACGCTGTTCCCGACCAGTTCCTGGAGCTGATCCGGGCGCCCGGAGAGGATCGGAAACGTACCGAAGTGCATGGGGACCACGGTCTTGACGCCCAGCAGCGACGCGGCCTTGGCCGCACGCTCCGGACCCATCGTGTAGAAGCCGCCGATCGGCAGGAACGCGACGTCGAACCTGTCCAGCTCGGCGATCACCGCCATGTCGCCAAACACGTCCGTGTCGCCGGCGAAGTAGACGGTGAAGCCGTTCTCGAACTCGATCACGAATCCGCAAGCCTGACCGCCGTAGACGATCCCGCCGTTGTCGGTGATGCCGCAGGAATGCTCGGCGTGGACAAGCGTGGCTTTGATGCCGTCGGCGTCGATGGTGCCGCCCTGGTTGCCGCCGATGATCTTGTCGCCGTCAAGGCCTTTCGAGCCGAGCCAAACACTTATCTCGTGGTTGCAGACGATCGTCGGCTTGGTCCGGCGCGCGATTTCGACCGCGTCGTGAATGTGGTCGAAGTGCCCGTGCGTGATGAGCATCAGGTCGCACCTGTCGACCGTCTTCAGCTTGTCGGGGGTGACGGGGTTGTTCATGACCCAGGGGTCGATGAGGACCTCCTTCCCCCTGGCGCTGCGGGCCTTCCAGGTGCCGTGGCCCAGCCAGGTGAAGCTGACGTCAGGGTTGAGCGCCATCGAAACTGCCCCCCTCACTCACGCGCGGAAAAGCTGATTCTCCCACAGCGATCTCGCGCTCGCGCCGGACGGCCAGGAGGCTTGCGGACCAGATCGCCAGGACGCCGATCACACCCAGCTCCGCCATCAAGCGCAGGACCCCAAGGTCGGAGTAACCGCTGACCAGCAAGGTCTGCATCCGGTTGTGACCGGGACCGATCAGGAGGTAACCCGCCGCGACCAGGGCCAGCACCGTCCAGTCGTGCCGGCGCACGCCCCAGGCGACCAGGACGAGGATCGGCAGGAGCAGGAGCACCAGGTGGGTGCCCCAGGAGTAGCTCGTGATGAGGGGCGTAACCGCCACCGCCGCGGCGGCCTCCAGGGAGCGACCGGATTGCTGCGCGGCCGGCGAGCGCAGCACGCGGAATGTGATCACGATCGCGGCGACTGCAATTGCTGCCGTGATGACGCGCGCCGCCGGAGGACTTCCCCGAGCCACGCCCAGGAAGGTGTCCGGGGCGAGCAGTCGCGTGACGGTCCCGCCTGGCGAGTGGTTTTCGTAGAGACCGGTGCCCGCGCTGATCGTCGGGAACACCGAGAACAGGTACTCGGTGAGGTACTGCGGCGCCGCGAGCAACCAGAGCCCAAGCCCGGCGGCGATCGCCGCCGCGAGCATCGACCACCGCCTCGACCACAGGATGAGCAGACCGACCGGCGCCTGGATCATCTTCACCGCGACCGCCGCGCCCATCGCCAGGCCGCCCCACCATCTCGCGCCGACCCAACCCCACAGCCAGATCCCAGACAGCGCCAGCAGCACGAGGTTGACCTGTCCTTCGTCGATGTTGCCGATCACCGGCTCGAAGCTGACGGCGACGAGGATCAGCAGGACCGCGAGCTGCCAGTCGTCGACCCTCAACGCCCGCAGCGCGCAGAAGATGAAAAGGAACAGGGACGCGTTGAGCACGAGCACCGCGCCGACCGTGATGGCGTGGCCGTCGACCGAGATCAAAGGCTCGAGCAGCCACGCGAGCGGGGGCGGCATCACGTACTGCGGGCCTGTGGGCTCGAGACATCCCATGGTGCGGCAGAGGTCGTAGGGGTCGTCGTTCTCCACAAGGCGCCGCGCCGCCCGCATGTAGCTCTCCTGGAAGTCGCCCAGGTAGGCTCCGAATGCGAGCGGCTGGAGGAGTGCCTGCCACAGGTAGACCGCCACGATCGGCACGCCCGAGAGGACCAGCAGCACGCTGCGAAAGCCGCGGTTGTCGAGCGCCGACCGCCGCAGGGCGACGGCCTGGTCGGTCAAGGCTTCCGAAACACCAGCAGGTGGTTGAGCCCCAGCTCGAAGCGCGAGTGCCGCTCGAGGACCAGGCCCGCCTGCTCGAACACAGCGATCGCCCTGCGCGGATCGAAGCCGTAGTGCTGGTCGTCGCGCATGCCGTCGACAAGGCCGACGGCCTTCATGACGCGCAGCATGTCGTCGACCCGCGACGAAGGCACGGTGACCACGAGACGGCCGCCGCTGCGCAGCTCGCGAACGCAGCCCGCGGCGAACGCAGCCTGGTCGGCCTCCGGTATGTGCTCCACCACCGCGAGCGCGGCCACGACGTCAAACGGCTCGCTGGGCGGCATCGCCGACGGAAATGAACCCCGGACGTACCGGTGCTTCGCCGTGCTGGGCGGCACCGGGTCGACGTCGATCCCCACTCCCGCGCTCACTCGATCGCCCAGGACCCGGAACAGCGCACCGTCGGCGCAGGCGATGTCGAGGACTCGCGCTCCCTGCGAGACGTAGGGCACCACGCGGCGGGTTCGCTCCCATTGAAGTCTGTAGTCAAGCCACTTCATAGGAGTTCGAGCACCGGCACCCTACCATGCGGGCCGTGGTTGTTCTGCTTCGAAGGGTGCTGGCCCTGCCGCATCTGTGGTGGGCGCTCGCGGGCGTATTCCTGGTGCGCGACGTGGTCGGCAACGTACTTACGACCGAGCGCCCGGACGCGATCTCGGCCATTCAGTCCGGATCTCGTTGGCTGCACGACCCGGCCGCCATCTATGCGGACACCGCGCGACACCTGGCCGACACCGGGCTCGTGCCGGTGACAGGACTCATCCGCCCGCCGGCCTCGGCCATGCTGGCGGCGCCCTTCTCGCTGCTGCCCGGGTGGCTGCAGGTGCCGGCCTGGACCGTCGCCGACGCGGTCGCCGCGCTGGTCGCGCTGTGGGTCGTGCAGCGGTATGTGACCCGCAGCTCGCTCGAGCTGGCCGTGTTCTGGTCCGTCGCCCTCTACAGCCCGCCGCTTTACGCGGAGGTGAATGCCGGCCAGATCGGCGGGTTCGTCCTCCTCCTGGCCTGCGCCGGCCTGGGCGCATTCCGGGAGCGGCCCGCGGTTTCCGGCGTGCTGGCGGCGGCGGCGGCCTCCCTGAAGCTCTATCCGGCCCTCATGGTGCTGGGGGCGCGCACGAGGTGGCGGCCCTTCGTGATCGCCGCCGGGGTCGCGGGCGTCGTCACCACTGTCATCGCCTGCATTCCCCTCGGCCCCACCGGCGCCTGGAACTACGTCACCGGGGTTTTGATCCCCTCGTTGAAGGCGCCCAACCCCGACTGCGCCCAGACCTCGGTCGCGACGC
>JACXTT010008887.1_pt1 | contig 13833 bp, 14 predicted proteins | sample 9270951 | NCBI WGS metagenome assembly JACXTT01 (sample SAMN15532306, study PRJNA645909) | rock metagenome | isolation source: weathered quartz diorite | place: Puerto Rico | collected 2017-06-21 | reverse complement strand
CGAGCGCCCCGACGGTGGCGTCACCCTCCAGGCGCCCGGTGCTTGTGATCTTCAGCCGGTTGCTCGCGATAACGTTGCCGCGCACGAGGCCTGAGACCGTGATCCTGGCGCCCCGAATGTCCGCTTCGACCTGCGCCTCCGGCCCCACCACCAGCTCGCCATCGCACTCGATCTGCCCGGTGAAGCTTCCAAGCACCTGACCTGGGCCTTTCAGCACCAGCTTTCCGGCCAGCGAATCGTCACGTGCCAGCACGGTCGCCTTGGGCTCGAGCGCCAGGGGCTCCGAGCCCCCGTTGGTGCTTGCGCTCCCAATCGGTTCCACTGCCACGTCGGTCATTTGAGTACCTCCCCAGGCCGCCCTGTCCCCAACCCCCATCGTGGTGGGCGGTCCCCTCTTGTCGCAGCATAGCGGCTGTCGGCGCCGCGGCTAAAGCTCCGGGTGCGCCGACAAGTAATCGATAAGCGCCTGCCGCTCCGGTGCGATCTCGCCGTCGATCACCAGCTCTTCGAGCTTTTGCTTGACGCGTCCTACCTCGGGACCCGGCGGGATATCACGAATCCGCATGATCTCCTCGCCCGAGATGAGCGGTTCGAGTCGCGACGGCCGCTCGGCGATGACCCGGTCAAGGCGGGCCTGGAGCTCTTCGAGCTTTTCGGGGTGAGGGTAGGCCGACGCTGCGATGTCGGCCCTTGCGAGCTGCATCAGCCGGTCGAGCTGGGTGCCCGCGTCCCTGGCCAGGCGGCGCACCGCACCGTCTGACCATTCCGAGCTGTAGAACACCGGCCGCAGGTGCAGGCGGACCAAAGTGACGACAACGTCGATCTCTCTTTGCGCGAACCGCAGCCGTTCGAGCTCGGCCCTGGTGATCTCGGCGCCGACCTCTTCGTGCCCGATGAACGTGCCGTCGCCCTTGGCCGTCCTCGGCTTGCCGGCGTCGTGGAAGAGAGCAGTGACGCGAAGGAGCAGGTCGGGCGGCGTCGCGTCGACGGTCAGCAGGGTGTGGCCGAACACGTCGTGAGTGTGGAAGCCGCTCTGGGGAACTCCCTTGCATGCCGCGATCGCGGGCAGGATGACCTCGAGCAGCGCGGCTTCGTCGAGGAGTTCCAGCGCGTACTTCGGCCGCTCCGAAGTCAGCATGCGGCGCAGCTCGTCAGCCGTCCGCTCGATCGAGATCACAGGCGGCGCAAGGCGCGACTTGAGCTTGCGCATGGCAGGCACCAGGTCCCAAGCCAGGTCGAATCCGAGCTCGGCAGCGAACCGCACGGCGCGCAGCATGCGAAGCGGGTCGTCGGCGAACGTCAGCATCGGGTCCGCCGGCGTACGGAGGAGCTTTGCCTCCAGGTCTTGCCTTGCACCGAGCAGGTCATGCACGTTGCCGTCGAAATCCATCAGCAGGGTGTTGACGGTGAAGTCGCGGCGGCGGAGATCCTCCTCCAGGGTCGCGCGCCGCACATCCGGCTTGCGAGAGTCGGGCGCGTATGACTCCGCACGCGCGGTGACGAACTCGACCAGTCGCCCTGGCAGTGCCACCTGCGCGGTGCCGAAGCGCTCGAAGGTCACGGCCGGCGGCGCGCCGGCCAGCTGCGCAAATCGCTGGGCGAGGGCGAGCGCGTCCCCGTCCTCCACGACCACATCCGGGTTGTGGTGCGGCCGGCCGAGCAGCCTGTCCCGCACGTATCCGCCCACGATCCAGGCCTTGACCCCAAGCTCGGCCGCGGCCCGCTTGAGCAGCCGGAGAAGTTGTTGTTCGGTGGTTACTGGTTGATGCGCGCCCATTCCACGGCTCCCACCTGCCCTGCGCGATCACCCAGGCGGGCACGGCGCAGGCGGGGCCGGCGGGCAGGCTTGATGAAAGGCGATGAGCGAAGCGTCTCGAGCATGGTGGGCTGCACCAGCGCCCAGGAGCGTGACACACCGCCCCCTATCACGAACATCTCGGGATCGAGCGCATTGGTCAGGCTGATCAGGGCAAGGCCCATATACTTCGCTGCCCGCTCGACCACCATTCGCGCGTGCCGGTCGCCGCGCGCGGCCTCGGCAAACAGCTCCGCCGCCGGATGGCCTGTTTCTTTGGCGAGATTCGCGCCGCCGATGAAAGCTTCGAGACAGCCGCGCTGGCCGCAGTTGTCCAGGGGTCCGTTCGGATCGATGATCATGTGGCCCACCTCCCCGGCGGTGCCGTGCGCGCCACGATGCAGCTTCCCGTCGATGATCAGCCCGCCGCCGACGCCCGTCGACCACGTGATGTAGATCATGTTTTTCGTTCCGCGGCCGGCGCCGCGATGGAACTCGCCAAGACCGGCCATGTCGGCGTCGTTCGCAAGGTGGACCGCCGCGCCCGTGGCGCGGCTCATCATCGCCTCGAGTGGGACGTTATGCCAGGGAAGGTTCGGCGGGTTCACCAGCACGCCGCGTTTCTGGTCGATGGGTCCCGGCGCGGCGATCGTGATGCTGCGCACCTTCTCCCGGCCGCGGTGGCGGTCGATCTCGGAGGCCGCCCAGTCCACCATGGCCTGCGGCGTGGGCAGGGTATGGGTTTTCGTCTTGATGCTGGCGAGGAGCTGGCCGTCGGAGCGCGCGAGCCCAACCCGCACCTGCGTTCCACCGAGGTCGATTCCAGCCAACACGGCCCGATTAGGGTAACGGTGTAGGTGTGAGGCACATTGAATTGAGGCCCGCGACCCTCGACGACGTCGAACTTGTCGCCGACCTCGAGACCGCGCGGACGCCGGACGATCCTCAAGACGGCGTGATGGTCGGGTACTGGTGGACACACGAGCCAGAGGAAAAGCACGCCCTGCGACTCATCGGTGAGACCAACGGGGCGGCCGACGTGTTCATCTCGGCGCGGCACGTGCCGTGGGAGGGCGACGATCGGCGCTACGGATGGTTGGGCGTGTCCATTCGTCCCAGCGCGTGGAATCCAGACCTTTACCGCGGCGGGATCGCCCACGGCGAGGCGTGGCTTCGGGAGGAGAAGGCGCAGGTCTCGGTCGCCTGGGAGCGCGCGGATTTCGAAAAAGAATTGAGCGCGCTCGGCGAGCTCGGCTACCGCGAGCTTCGCCGGGAGAGGTACTGGGAGCTCGATCTCGTCGCCCGTCACGCGGAGCTGCTCGCCGGCGCGGAGCGCGGGCGTGCCGACATGCGGCGCCAGGGCATCGACCTGCTGACCCTGGACCAGGTGGGCGATCCAGAGACGCTGCGCAAGATCCACGCGCTCGACCTGGCGACGACGAAGGACATCCCCACGACCGTGCCCGAGTACGCGCCTGCGTTCGACGAATGGCTCCGCATCTACTTCGAGAACCCGGCAGTGCGCAAAGACCGGTACTGGATGGCGCGGCGTGCCCTCGACCGAGTTCACCGGAACATCGCCGCGGTTTCGCGGCCGAGGCATCGCCCGCGCGCTGAAGTATCAGACGATCGCCCAGGCGATCGAGCTCGGAGCCACGCGGGTCCGAACCGATAACGATTCCGAGAACGCGCCGATCCTTCACCTCAACGCCGAGATGGGTTACACGCCGCTGACCCCGTACCTCGAGCTCCACCGCGAGCTGTGACCCGGCGGCGTCCGCTCGCCCCGCAGGGCCTGGATCACACGCGTTTGCGCCAAACGAGTCAATCGAGCGTTGGGATTCGGCCTTGTGACTAGGACGCGATTAGCTGCTGGCCGCGCAGCGCGGCCAGGATCTCGATCGGCGCGCGTGCACGGTTGAAGGTGTAGAAGTGCAGGCCCGGCACGCCGGCTTCCAGCAGCTCCGCGCACTGCGCGATGCAGTGCTGCACGCCGAGGGCGCGGATGGCGTCGTCGTCGGCCGCGCCGTCGATGGTGGCCTGCAGCGGGGCAGGCACGCTCGCTCCGGACATGGTGGTCATGACGGTGAGCGACCGGCGGCTGGGCACCGGCATGAGGCCGGGGACGATCGGCACCCGGATCCCGGCGGCCCGAGCGCGCGCGACCAGGTCGAAATAAAAGCGGTTGTCGAAAAAGAGCTGCGTGATCAGGAAATCCGCGCCCGATTCGACCTTGAGCTTCATGTAGCGGAACTCGTGCTCGAGGTCCGGACTCTCCGGATGCTTCTCGGCGCTGCAAGCAGCGCCGAGGCCGAAGCGGTATCCGCTGCCGCGGACGAGAGTGATCAGGTCGCTGGCGTGCGTGAGCCCCCGATCGGCGGGGATGAAAGGCTCACCTGCAGCCGGTGGATCTCCACGCAAAGCGAGCACGTTGGCCACGCCCTCTCGTTCCATCCAGTTGAGGACCTGGCGCGTGCGGTCCGCCGTGTTGGCGCACGTGAGGTGTGCCATCGCCTCGATGTGGTACTGACGCTTGATGCGCGTGACCAGCTCCAGCGTCTTCTCTCCAGTTCGTGCGCGGTAGGTCACGGATACCCAGTCGGGCGCATGACCGGCGAGCGCCGCGATCGTGCGCTCGAGAACATCCACCTCACTCTCGTCGCGCGGCGCCATGAACTCGAAGGAGACGGTCGGCCGGCCTCGCTGAAGCATGTCGGCGATGCGCATCCGTGCGGGAACTTTACCTCAGGGTGCGGGCGTCACCGACGCGCCGCGTCACGCGCTCCGAGTCCAGGTGTTCGAGCAACGCCAGCACCGGACGCCGGGTCGCCGACATCCGATCGCGCAGCTGGGCCACGGTGACCGAGCCGCCCTCGGCGACGATCTCTCTGACCATCGCCAGCGCGGCGTCGTACGCGTCCTTGCTGAAAGCGACGTCGTCGCTCACCCGAACGATGTCGCCGCGCTGGGCCAGCGCTCGGACCATCTCGGCATCAGCGCCGGTCTGCTGCATCGCCTCCGCGAGCGACGGCGGCGCGAATCTGTGTTTCTCGAGCAAGCGCACCAGGTCCATCGCGGGGCCGTCCGCCGCGATCGCGACGGTGTGTGCAGGGGCCGCCAGCCATCCGTCGCGCTCGATCACTCGGCCGTCCTCGATCAGTCCGCGTACCACGGCGGGAAACGACGCCGCGGGAAACCCCAGCTTGCTGCGCAGCTCCTCGCGCGCCATCCCCGGCCGAAACGGATGCGCGCCGTGATACGTCTCGAGCTCCTGCGCGACGCGCGTTGCGATCGAATGCCATACGTCCTCGCTGAACATCCAGTCGCCAAGCCGGCGCGCGTCAAGCCTGTCGATGTCTGCTTGTGGGGCGAGCGTTGCTTTGAGCAGTGCGCTTGCCGCGACCCCACGAGGGTACTTGCGCAGCTCTTCCTGCAGCACGTTGCCCTCGGCACGGGCAGCGAGTGATTCGCGGACGGCCAAGTCATGGCGGGGGTGCTTGCGCGGAGCGACATCGACAAAGCTGCCGCCGGCCACTGTCGTCGCCGGGCTTGGCACTCGTAAGACAAACCGATCCGCCACCGCGGCCGCGACGGGCCTTGCCAGGTAAAGCTGCACCCAGCCCTCATCACCCGGCGGGATCTCGTCGCGGTCGAGCACGATCAAGCGACAGCCGACCTCGACCGTTCCCGTGTGCAGGGTCATCTCCGCGCCGTGGCGGACCGGCTGCTGAGCGGAAGACAGCACGCGGAGACGGGCGTCGATGCGCCGAGCCGGCTGCAGGGTGCGCGGACGGGCCAGTACGTCGCCGCGCGCCAGGTCGCTCTTCTCCACCCCGATCAGGTTGGCGGCCACGCGGCTTCCCGGAGCGATCGTGCCGACCCTTGCGTTGTGACGCTGCAGCCCGCGGATCCGAACCCTCCTGCCTCCCGGCACGACCTCCATCTCGTCCCCCACGCTGATCGACCCGTCGGCCAGCGTGCCGGTGACTACTGTCCCGAAGCCGCTCATCGTGAACACGCGGTCGACTGGGAGCCGGGGCCGGCCCGAATCGACCCGTGGAGTTGAGCCCTCGAGCAACGCGTCGAGAGCTGCGACCAGCTCAGGCAGCCCCTCTCCCTCGACAGACGAGACGGGCATCACGGACGCCTGCTGAAGGGGCGTGCCTTGGAGGGCCGCGCCCACTTCCTCTTTCACGAGGCCGAGCCAGTCGGCGTCGACCAGGTCGATCTTCGTCAGCACCACGATGCCGCGGCGCACGTCGAGCAGATCGATGATGTCGAGGTGCTCGCGGGTCTGCGGCATGACGCCCTCGTCGGCGGCGACCACGAGGAGCACCGCATCGAGACCATGAGCGCCGGCGAGCATGTTCCGCATGAACCGCGCATGCCCCGGGACGTCGACGATTCCGATCTCTCGACCGCTTGGCAGCGTCATGTGCGCGAAGCCGAGGTCGATGGTCATCCCGCGTCGTTTTTCCTCGGCCAGCCGATCGGGGTCGATGCCGGTCAGGGCCGTGATCAACGTCGACTTCCCATGGTCGATGTGCCCCGCAGTGCCGACGACGAAGCTCATCGCTGAACGGTTCGTGCGGCTCGCTCGACCGCGTCGATCAGGGTTTCGTCCTCACCTTTCTGCACCGTGCGAGGGTCCAGGCAGCACGCGTCCTTCTCTATGCGTGCGATCACCGGAGGATCGCCGTGGCGGAGGGCGTTGGTCCAGCGCGAGGCGGGACCGGTGATCGCCAGCAGGACGGTCGCCACCCCGTGCTCCGGAAGCGAGCCGCCGCCCACCGCGGAGGAGCCCTCGACCAGCACGGTTTCGACGCCGCGCTCGGCCAGCTTGACCGACCACATCGCGGCGCGGCGCCGCACATCCTCGACCGGCGCGTGGAGCATGCGCTCCACCGGCAGGTCGTCGGGGTGTCCGGTCAGGCGCAACCGCAACGTGGCCTCGAGCGCGGCCAGGGTCAGCTTGTCGACTCGTACCGCCCGCGCCAGAGGATGCCGCGACATCTTCCTGTGCGCTTCGACGCCTGCCTCGCCATGCCCGAGGGCGATCCCAGCCTGCGGCCCGCCCAGCAGCTTGTCTCCAGAGAACGTGACCACGTCGCAGTGGTGGAGCGACTCGACCACGGTCGGCTCGTCACCGACCGGCTCCGCCGCGCCGCTGCCGAGGTCGTCGATCAGGAGCAGGCCATGCCGCCGCGAAATCGTGGAGAGATCGGCGAGCGTCGCCGATTCCGTGAAGCCCGTCACCCGGAAGTTGGACGTGTGGACTCGCAGCAAAACCGCGGTGCGCGGGGTGATCGCCTGCTCGTAGTCGGACGCGCGCGTGCGGTTGGTCGTCCCGACCTCGACCATCCGAGCCCCGGACAGCCGCATCACGTCCGGCATGCGGAACGAGCCGCCGATCTCAACCAGCTGGCCCCGCGAGACGATGACCTCCCTGCCCTTGGCCAGCGCCGTCAGGGCGAGCAGCACCGCCGCCGCGTTGTTGTTCACGACCAGCGCGGCGTCGCATCCGAAAAGAGCGGTCAGCAGGTTGGAGACCAATGCGGCGCGCTCGCCACGCTTGCCGCTCTCGAGATCGAGCTCGAGGTTGCTGTAGCCGCCTGCGACCTCCAGCGCGTCGAGGGCGGCCCGGGCCAGGGGTGCGCGGCCGAGGTTCGTGTGCAGGATCACGCCTGTCGCGTTGATGACCCGCCGCAGCCTTGGCGCCACGAGGGCGCGCAGCCTTGCCGCGACGGCGTCTTCTCTGGTCGAGCCGTCGGCGCCGCCTTCGCGCTCGGTCGCGATCTGCTCCCGGATCGCCTCCACCACCCGCTCCCGCCCGTACACCTTGACGAGCTCGGCGTAAGCCGGCTCGTTGACCAGCGTCCCTACAGCAGGCAGGGAAACAGAACGGCCAGCCCGGGAATCCTGTAGCCGTCGCATGTGCCTAATGAGATTAGGCTTGCGGGCTCGTAGAAGGGCGCCATCACGATCGATAGAAGGCTGATGCCCAGGAGGAACTGGAACACCACCAGCGCGATCGCGCAACCGGCCCATATCTCGCGCCGGCGCACGCTCGCATTGAAGAAGAATCGCGCGTAGCGGGTCCTGAAGACGGCCTCGATGACGTTCCAGCCGTCCAGGCCCGGGATCGGAAGGAGGTTGAAGGCGAAGAGCGAAAGGTTCAGGAAGACCAGCGCGTACACCGCCGCCAGGAAAAGCCCGGGTCCCAGGTCGAACGAATACGGCACCCCAACCCGTGTCAGGCCCTGGAGGATCAGGCCCAGGACGATGGCGAGTGCGAGGTTGCCCGCCGGGCCGCCGAGCTCGTAGATCACTTTCTGGCCGGTCGAGCTGATCCGGTTGGACTGGATTGGCACGCGGCGTCCCCACCCGACGAGAACCAGGAACACCGCGAGCACGCCGACCGGCTCCAGGAACCGCCGCGGTTCCGGCTTGAAGTAACCGAAGTAACGGACCGACCGGTCACCGAGCCAGTAGGCGGCCGCGGCGTGGCCCATCTCGTGGACCGGGATGGCGATGAGCAGCGCGGGCACCAGGAGCAGAGCCCTGATGACGAACTGCTCGAAGTTGCTCAATCGATACGAATTTTGCTGTCGCGTCTCGTCGTTCGCCGCGTAGCCCGGGCGCGCCGCACGCGTTTGGTCGCGGGCTCTGGCGCGACGCGGTTCTCGTAGATCAGCATCAGGGCCGTGATCAGCTCGCGCTGCGCATTCAGCAGGTGGACCTGTGCGGCCGGCGGCACCATGTCGGAGAGCACGTTGCCGACCCGAGAGCCGAGCTCGTTGATCAGCTCGATGACACGCTCCCCGTCACGGGTCATGCTTTCGTCTCGGCGCCGCCTGCTGCCCGCAGGGCGAACCTGACGCGCAGCTCGCCGTCCTCGATCGAAGCGCCCGCGGTCTCCCGGCGCGCCAGCACGCGGGGAAGAGTGATCTCGCGCCTGTAGTTGCCCACGGTCACGTACAGCTCGCCGTCGTGGCGGCTCAGGTCCACCATCGACCTGTCAGCGAAGGGGACCTTCAGCGCCAGCACGTAATCGCTGCCTTCCTTGTCGATGCGCTGTGGGTTCGAGGTCGCGAACCGGCGCGACGGATCCTCATCGCCGTAGATGGCCTGCGCCATCCGCGCGAGCATCTTCTCCCCCACCACCTCGCGGTCGAACAGCGGCACGTTGAAGATGGGGATCCCGGCGAAGGACTGCTCGACCTCGATCTGGTAGCGACGATGGATGCGCTGCCACTTCTGGAAAAGCTCGTCCTGGAGCTGGCCCGGAAGCAGGCGATTCACGATCACGGCGTCAGTCACGTATCCGAACAGGCTGAGGTACGTGTAAGCGCGCTTCGCCTCCTTGACGACCATCTTCTCCAGGTTCAGCACGATGCGCACCGTCGTGATCTCGGGGTCGGTGAGCACTTTGCGCATGCCGTCGAGGTCCATCAGCAGGTCCTTCAGCGAGGCGTAGACCTCGTCCGACGGAAGCGGCATGCTCATCATCGGCTGCAGCACGGGGCGAGCCACCCGCATGGCGCGGCGCGACCAGGGATAGATCTTGTCCAGCCACCACCTGGCAGCGTCTGGGAACGTTAGGAGCTGAAGTGTCTCGCCGGTCGGCGCGCAGTCGACGATGAGGACGTCGTGCTCGGCGCGCTGAGCGTAGTGCTTGATCCACATCAACGAAGCGACCTCATCCATGCCGGGAGGATTGGCCACCTCATCGGCCAGGACTTCGTCGAGACCCTGCGTCGAGAACACCTCGACCGCGTATTCGTGCAGCTTGGCCCAGTGACGCTGCATCTCGTGAAGCGAGGAGACCTCGTGGGCCCACAGGTTGTTCGCGACCCGGGTCGCGTCCGTGCCGAGCTCGAGGTCGAAAGAGTCGCCGAGGGAGTGCGCGGGGTCGGTGCTCATCACCACGGTGCGGTAACCTGCGGCGGCGCAGCGTACGGCGGTCGCAGCGGCAACCGACGTCTTACCAACGCCGCCCTTACCCGTGAAGAGGACGACCCTCACGCCGAGAGTCTACGTGCGGTTGGTTTCCTCCCGCGCCTTGGCGGCCGCGACATCGTCCGCCAGGTGCCCCTGGACGAGCGATTCGACGTGGCGAAGGATCTGGATGGTCACCTCGGTGTTGTGCTCGATGGCGCGCAGGATCTGAACGTTCTGCTTGTCGGCCTTGTCGGCCTCGTGCGCCGCGTGCTCGAGCGTGAGGCGGTCCTTCTGCGCCTGGCGGTTGCCGGCGAGCAAAAGGACCGGGCCCGTGTACGCCGCCTGGATCGAGAAGAGAAGGTTGAGCAGGATGAAGGGTTTGGGGTCGAAATTGAAGAAGAGAATCGCGTTGCCGATCATCCAGGCCGCCACCGCGACCGTCTGGATGATCAAAAACGGCCAGGAACCGATCCCCGCCGAGCTCTGGTCCGCGAGCCTCTCACCGAAGGTCGCCTCTTCATGGTGAACGACGTTGACCACATGCTTGTGCTCCCCGGAGACAACCTTGTGGCGATGCAGCGTCTCTTTAAGGGCGCCGTGACCGGTGTCGCTGGTGCGAACTGACATGGCGGGGGTAAAACTCTAGGGTTTGGCCCGGGCCGTGTCTACGAAATTACTTGACGATCAGCGGGACCACGACCGAGCCGATTCCAAGCAGCACCAGCATCGACGCACCCACGACGAGCAGCCTTACCAGGTCCTTGGTGAAGTACGGCACGCGATCGAGCGGTATCGACGGATCGGTCGACTCGACCGTGAACCGGCCGCCCCGTCCCTTGATGATCTGGTTGCGCGCCCCCAATGACAACTCGACGGCTCGGACCATGGCCTGGTCGCCGCCAACCCGAGCCTGGGATACGCTGCGCGAGGCGGCCTGGGCCTGAACTGCGGAGCCTGAGGCGCTCGCGACCGCGGTCAGTGGCCTGGGTGGCCGCATCGGCTGGCGGAACTTGCCTTTGGAGCGCTTCTTGCCCTTGCGGCTCATAGATCTGCAAGTCTAGAGGGCGATGAAAACGAGCGGCCGCAAGGTCGAGGCAGGCAGGCGGTTGGGGGAGCTGGTACTGGGTCGTGGGGTGCGACTCGGGAAGGGGTCCGCCTGCCTGTCGTTGGGCCGTGGGACTCAACCTGCTGGGACGTTGGCTACGATATGTTGTGTCCCAGGGCAAGTTATAACCCCGAATGTAGTTGCTGTCAAGAGACACAACCAAATATCTTGAGCACGCCGCGACCCCCCAGCGAGGCGGTGCCCGGATTTGTCCGCTGGCTGCCTTTCCTGTTCGCCGCGGGGGCCGTCTTCTGGCTGGTCCAGCTCACTCAGGCGGCGGCGATGGTGGCCGCTCCCGTCGGCCGCGGGCGGCTCGAGCAGACGCTGATCAACGCCGGCGTCACTCACGACGTGACCACGATGCTTACGGCGTACCTGGTGCTGATCTTCGTCTTCGAGGCCACCGCCGCGGGGCTGCACGGCACCGCCTATTACGGGCTGAGGCGGCGAAGGCCGTGGGGATGGATCGTGGCAGTCTTCGTGGCCGGCGCGTGGTCACTGGTCGTCGTCGGGATCCCGGTCTTCGTCTTCTTGCTGCAGCGCAGGACGCGGCAGGCCTACGGCATCCTCTGAGGCGCCTCCAGGGCCTACACCTCGGTAGTCAGCTCGGCGTACTCCTCTTCGCCGATCAGCTCATCCAGCTCGCGGGGATCCTCGATCCGGACGCGCAGCAGCCAGCCGTCGGAGTACGGATCGCTGTTAACGATGTCCGGATTGGCGAGAGTGTCGGGGTTGACGTCGACCACCTCGCCGCTGATGGGCGCTTCCAGGGGCGACGAAGCATCGTCCGACTCGACGTTCCCCATGCGTCGGGTCGCGCGTATGACGTCACCGACGTCCGGCAGCTCAAGCGAGGTGATGGCTCCGATCTGGTCCTGGAGGTAGTCGCTCAAGCCGAGCACGGCTTCCGACCCCTCGACCCTCACCCACACATGAGCCCCACTGAACTTCAGTTGGGCCATAGAGAGATTCTGGGAAAACACGGTGTCTGGCGCAAGCCTCAGCGACCTATCCGGAAGAACACGACGTCGCCGTCCTTGACCCGGTACTCGCGGCCTTCGACGCGCAGCTTTCCAGCTGCGCGCAGCGCCTCCATCGAGCCTGCCGCCACGAGCTCGTCGACCGACGTCACCTCGGCGCGGATGAAGTGCTTCTCGAAGTCGGTGTGGATCTTGGCCGCGGCCACCGGCGCCGGCGCGTCGCGCTCGCAGGGCCAGGCTCGGACTTCGGGCTCGCCCGCGGTGAAGTACGTGATGAGCCCACCGGCCTCCCACACCGCGCGAGCGATCCGCCCCAGCCCCGACTCATCGATCCCATACCCGGCCCGCATCTCTGCCTGCACGGCCGGGTCCAGCTCGGCCAGCTCCGCCTCGAGGCGCCCGGAAAGCACGATTGATGGCGCGCCCTCGCCGTCGGCGAGGCGCCTCACCTTACTCGCGGGATCTCCACCGTTCGGAAGCAACTCTTCAGCCACGTTGGCGACGTACACCGCCGGTTTGAGCGTTACCGGAAAAATTCCGAGAAGGAGCCCCCGCTGGTCCGGCTCGAGCGCCATGGTTCGCAGCTGCTGACCGGCGTCAAGGTGCGCCTTGGCAGCCGACAGGACCTCTGCCTCCGCGGCTGCGTCCTTCTTCCCGGCACGCGCCTCCTTGCCCACGACGTCCAGCCGCTTTTCGACCGACGTGAGGTCGGCCAGCACCAGGTCGAGGGCGAATTCCTCCAGCTCTGCCGCAGGTTCTGGGGCGGAGCCGAAGCACCGCGCGACCTTGACCAGCACATCGGCCTGGCGCGCAAACGCCACCCGCTGCGCCCGGCTGCCCGGGGGCGAGTCTTCCACGCGAACCTGCGCTGCGGTGGTCTTCGCCGGTTTGACCGCCTCGGCGAGCCGGTTCAGCCGCTCGTCCGGGATGTCGACCATCCCCACCCCGTCAGCGCCGCGGCCGGCGGTGAGGGCGTTGAAGAGCGCCGTCTTGCCGGCCCCGGCTGGGCCGACGATCGCAACGTTTACAGGCAACTAGACGAGTTCCTGGTCCAGCTCGAACGCTTTATGCAGGATGCGCACTCCCTTGTCAACCTGCTCGCGCGCGACGAGGCAGGTGATGCGGATCTCCGACGTACTGATCATCTCGATGTTTATCCCGGCGTCCGCGAGGGCGCGAAACATGCGCGCGGCGATGCCGGGTGTGCCGAGCATCCCGGTGCCGACGACAGACAGCTTCGCGATGCCACCCGCGGACACGACCCGCGTCGCGCCGACTTCCTTCGCCGCGGTCTTGACCAGCTTCTCCGCGGCCTTCAGGTCTGACTCCGCGACCGAGAAAGTGAGGTCGGTGTGACCAGAGCGCCCGATGTTCTGCACGATGACATCGACCGAGATGCCTGCCGCGCCGAGCGGCTCGAAGATCGTGGCGGCGACACCAGGTCGATCGCGCACACCGACCACGGTTATCTTCGCGACGTTTGTCTCTTGCGCGATTCCGCGCACGCGCTGGCGGTCTTCCATCGGTACGTGAGCGACGATCATCGTACCCACGCCATCGTGGAAGCTCGAACGCACGTGAATGGGGACGCCGTAGAGCTCGGCGATCTCGACCGCGCGCGGGTGCATGACTCGCGCCCCCACCGCCGCAAGCTCGAGCATCTCGTCGTACTGGATATGGGTGAGCTTGCGTGCCGACTTCACGACGCGTGGGTCGGCGGTGAAGATGCCATCGACGTCGGTGTAGATCTCGCACGTTTCGGCTCCCAGCGCAGCCGCGAGCGCCACGGCTGTCGTGTCGGAACCGCCCCGGCCAAGGGTCGTGATCTCGAGCTCCTCGGTCACGCCCTGGAAGCCGGCCACTACCGGGACCTGGTTCTTGCGCAGCGCCTCGACGATGCGGTCAGACTTGACGTCTCGGATGCGAGCCCTCGAGTGATTGTCGCCCGTGCGCCCGCCAGCCTGGGGGCCGGACAGCGCAGCGGCCGGCCCACCCGACCCCTGGAGACCCAC
>JACXTT010008886.1_pt1 | contig 13833 bp, 9 predicted proteins | sample 9270951 | NCBI WGS metagenome assembly JACXTT01 (sample SAMN15532306, study PRJNA645909) | rock metagenome | isolation source: weathered quartz diorite | place: Puerto Rico | collected 2017-06-21 | reverse complement strand
AGCAGTCTACCGCGTCCGGGGATTTTTCGTTTCCAGATCTGCCGCCCGGCTTATACAAGGTCACGATCACTAAGGCCGGATTCAAGACCGCAGAACTCAACAACGTTGAGGTCGCGGTGGGCAAAGTAGCCAGCATGCCGATTACCTTAGGCGTCGCTGAACAACAACAAGTGGTGGAGGTGCAAGCCGCCGCCGTCCAGCTCGAAGCTAATTCCTCGGCGCTCAATGCCGTGGTTGGTACTCGGGCGGTACAGGAAATTCCACTCAACGGCCGCGACTTTAGGCAGTTGCTCTACCTGTCCTCCGGATTCAACCAGAGCAACTCCATGAACGGGAATCGCGCCAACCAGAACAACTGGCAGATCGACGGCACCGACAATAATGACTTCTGGCATAACTCCGAGGCCGTGAACCAGGGCAGCATTTCCGGCCTGCCCGGCGTCACGCTGCCGGTGGAATCTATCGACCAGTTCAACCAGCAGGCCGGTGGTGGCGCGGACTTCGGCCGCAATCCCGGCTCGATGGTCAACGTGGTTGTAAAGTCCGGCACCAACGCTCTCCATGGCAGCGCCTACTATTTCAATCGCAACGAGTATTTCGCTTCGCCGTCGCCATTTTCCCCAGTAGGAACCGGCGGCAAACTGCGGAACGAGCAATACGGATTCTCACTGGGCGGCCCGATCATCAAGAATCACACGTTCTTCTTCATCAATTGGGAGAAGCAGAAGTACGTGATCGGCAACCAGATTTCCGCGACCACTCTTTCCGACGCCTGGATAACGGCGGCGGCGGCGGAAATGCAGAAGTTCAACGTGGCCGTCAATCCCGTAATGCGAGCCACTTACCTGAATTTGTGGCCGGCGAAAAGTCATGGCGCTCCCGCGACGACCCCCAATTACTTTTCTACTGACGACAATTTCGGTAAGAGCCACAACGGCATTGCCAAGATCGATCAGAATTTCGGATCGAACAACACGCTTTCACTGCGCGCCTTTCTGGGTACCGGCGAAGCGGCGCAATATGCCGGCGGGTCCGTGTTCCGCGACTACTATCAGGTGGTCCCCAGCCGTCAGCACAATTTCGACGCTATCTGGACCAGCGTAATTACCGCGCGGCTCGTGAACCAGGTGTTGACGGGCGTGAATTATTTCGCACAGACCTTCAATGACCAGAACACCGGGTTCAATCCGCCTTCTTGGGGATTCAATACTGGCGTTACAAATCCGTCCGACTTAGGCTCTCCGAATTTTACGATCAGCGGTTTCGACAACGGAATGGTCGGGCAAACCGATCAATTGGGCCGCATCGACATCACCGGCCACGTCACCGACAGTCTCTCGTACAACTTTGGGCCTCACGCGCTCAAGTTCGGAGCCGAATACCGGCGTGCGCGCGTAGATGGCTTTTATCGCCGGCAGACGCGCGGCGCTTTCACATTCGATGGAACCCAAGGGCCATGGAGCAGTGACAAGACTGTGTCGGACCAGGTCAGGTCATTGTCGGACTTCCTGGCCGGATACCTCCCGCCCGGTGGTGGCCAAATCGCGACCGGCGATCCGCAACGCGTTTATTACGTCCAGTCGTTCGAATGGTGGGCGCAGGACAACTGGCAGGTCACTCCGAATCTTAACTTGAACTACGGGCTGCGCTATACCTACAACGGACGTTTCCACGCGGACGATATTTCTATCTTCAGTCCGAAATTTCCCAGCGGGCTAGGAATTCTCGGGCAGAATCTCGACGCGCTCTATCCGGCCGACTACAACAATTTCGCGCCGCGGTTCGGTTTTGCTTACACACCCCGGCGTGGCGGCAAATTTGTCATTCGAGGCGCCTATGGCATCTACTACGACATCATCAATGCCAATCTATTCGTCGACAATCGCGCCGGATCTGACGCGGGCCGTGGTGTGTCGCGCAATCCGGGTGGAACCCGGGCCGTGTACGTGATTAACAATCCCAACGCGGTGACGATCAGTCAGGGCGCATACATTTTCGGCTCCGCCACGCCGCAGCCGCCATTCACGGCCTACACTGTCAGCCAGGACTTGCGCTCACCCTACGTGCAAAACTTCAATTTCAACGTTCAATATCAAATCACGCGGAACGCGCTTTTTCAGATTGGCTACGTCGGGAACCAGGCACGCAAGCTGCCATATACGCACAACATCAACCAGCCTCTGCCCGCGGCGAGCACTGCCGTTTCCGCGCAGGCGCGGCGCCCGTACAACGCCCAATTCCCAACTTTCAGCGGCGTTACTGAACTGGCGACCGAAGCGAACTCACATTACAACGCGCTGCAAACTTCATTGCGCACCAATAGCTGGCATGGATTGTCATCGCAGTTCCAATACACATTTGGGCACGCGTTCGATGAACAGTCGGCGCCGCGCAATAACCGGCCGACGAACAATTACGATTTGAACTTCGACTATTCGAACGCCGCGTTCGACTACCGCCACTCGTTCTCCGGCTATATCATCTACGAGGTTCCACAGCTTGGCCATTCTCTGCCCCGCCTGACCAAGGGCTGGCAGTTGAACAGCTACATCACCTACGATTCCGGCAACCCGATCGACCTTATCGTTAGCCAGGACGCGTCCAACACTCGCAATCGTTACGACCGGCCCGTCGAGATCAGCGATCCATTCGCGGGGATCACTCAGCCGCCGACTCAGAGCGGCCGCTACACGAAAGGCATCATCTGGTTCAACCCGGCCGCGTTCCGTAATCCCGACCCGGGGACTTTTGGTACGTTCAAGCGCAACACGCTTTACGGACCCGACTTCAAGTCCTTCGACTTCTCGATCTTCAAGAACACGCCGATTACAGAGCGCGTCTCCACGCAGTTCCGCGTGGAGATTTTCAATCTATTTAACGCGCTTAATCTCGCCAACCCCAGTGCTTCGCTCTCCGGTGGCGGTCTGATTTTAGGTACTCGCCACGGCGGCGACGCGCCGGGCATCGGTTTCGGCGAGCCACGCAACGTTCAGTTTGCTTTCAAAGTCGTGTTTTAGTTAGTCCGCGGCGACGTTTGGTCTGCCAGGGGAGCGTTCCCTTAGCGCCAGACTGTTGGTTGAGTCGCGCGACCACGGATTCGATCTGCGCCTTTGCATCGGCGGGCTTCAATTTAACTTTTCCAAGCCGGACCGATTTGGCCCACGTGGTCCAGCTCTGTACCTGCTTGGTGTGGAAGCCGCTCTCGGTGTGAAAGCCCGTAGCGTACGCAAGCAATCGATCTTCCAGCTCGCGTACCGGATCGCCGGACGACTCGACTTTGCGGTTACTGTCGGTCTTTTTCAAAAGCGCCTTGGCTTCTTTAGACAGTCCGTCTATCTGCCAAGGTTCACGTGCCGTTCCGATGGCGACAATCGCCGGCCAAAGCGGCCGGTGAACGAGTGACCTTGCCGGATATCAGCTTCACCATAAGGACATCGGGATGATCGAACAGCCCGCACGATAAGCCGTACATCTGTTTGGCTTGGGGATGAGCCCACCAGGATCGCCCGCCAACGTCGCCGACCACGAGACCAGTCACGCTCGGAAACTTCGCGTCGGTACTCAGCAACAAGTCAAATTCTTGGAGGCGATCAACCAGATCTTGGAGATTCATGCGTCAGTTCAAAAGCCGATGTCTTCTTTGACCTTCTCTATCCAGTTGTACACGATCGGACAATATTCCGCCCGATCGACAAACTGCCACATCCGGCTATCGATCGAGCCGGCGCCGCGAACGAGGTGCGGAAAATTCGCGCAGTTCTGCGGGCGGGCTTCGTAAACGGTGCAAAGATTGTCCTTCAGAAAAATACAGCCCGCTTCAGTGCGTTTGAGAATCAGCTCGCCTTCCTCGGCGCGCATCGTGGAGTCACGCAAGAATTCCCCGTTCGTCACTCCCAGGAATTTTGCCAGTTTCTCGACATCGCGCTGTGTAAGCCCGACCTCGGTTAGACGACAGCAGTTCGCGCATTGCGTGCAGTCGATCTGGGCCTCGATCTCTTCGCCGAAACGGCGCAGCCGCCGGTCGGAATGACGGTGGTTCCTCAGATAAGCGCGGAAGCGGGAGTTTTCGTTCCGCTTCTGATGGCCGAGCCGGCGAATCTGGACGAGATCGGTAACCATGCTCCTACAATAGAGTATGTCCTCGATTCCAGACGAATTCTACCGGATTCAAAAGTTGCCGCCGTATGTCTTTGCCGTCATCAACGAGATGAAGGCCAAAGCGCGTGCGGCGCAATTGGATGTGGTCGATCTGGGCATGGGCAATCCCGACGGCGCAACGCCTGAGCCGGTCGTCAAGAAGCTGATCGAGGCTGTAAAGAATCCGCGCAATCATCGCTACTCCATGTCGCGCGGGATTCCGCACCTGCGGCTGGAGATCGTCAAACACTATCGCGAGCAGTACGGCGTCGAATTGGACCCGGAAGCGGAGGCGATCGTCACCATCGGCGCCAAGGACGCGCTCGCGCACCTGCTGTTTGCCGTCATTGGCCCAGACGACGCGGTGGTATCGCCGAACCCTGCTTATCCCATTCACCAGTACGGCGTGATTATGGCTGAAGGCCACGCTTGTATGCTTCCGATGCCTGATCCAGCGACGTTCCTGAACGGACTGGAACATCTTTACAAGACTTCGTCGCGCAAACCGAAGATGATACTGATTTCGTTTCCACACAATCCCACGACGCACTGTGTTGACTTGCAGTTTTTCCGCGACATCGTCGGCATGGCGGCCCGGAACGGAACGATGATCGTGCATGATTTCGCATATGCCGACATTTGCTTCGACGGCTATCGCGCTCCCAGCCTCCTACAGGTCGAGGGCGCGAAGGAGATCGGCATCGAGATTTACTCCATGTCGAAAAGCTTCAACATGGCCGGATGGCGAGTAGGATTCTGCCTGGGCAACCGGAAACTGATCGGGGCGTTGGCGCGCATCAAGAGCTATCTCGACTACGGCATTTTCCAACCGATACAAATCGCATCGATCATCGCGTTGCGGGAATGCGCCAAAGAAACCAAAAAAATCTGTCTGACCTATCAAAACCGGCGCGATCTCCTGGTCAGCGGGCTGAAACGAGCGGGTTGGCCCGTCGAGCCACCGCGCGGCTCGATGTTCATCTGGGCTCCGATTCCAGAACGCCATCGTGCTTTAGGCTCGCTCGAATTTGCAAAGTTGCTCATGCAAAAAGCACTGGTCGCGGTGTCGCCGGGAATCGGGTTCGGACCGCTGGGCGAGGGGCACGTGCGATTTGCGCTGGTAGAGAATGAACACCGGACCAAGCAGGCGGTCAAGTCGATCCAGCAGTTTTTGAAGAAGTAACGCCCGCGCGTGCTGGTGGTCAGCGCATGTATTCGAGCGTCAATTCCCGAAACAGGCGCGCCTCGCGCTCTGATCCGAGCCGGAACTGCACTGGCGAATCCTCGGGCGCAGAGAGCTCAAACATGCTGATGTCCTCAGCAGTTCCCTCGCGGTGAAATAGCGCCAAGCCGGTTTTTGTCGCGACAGCTTCGATCGACAGGTGCGCGTCCGGAGCGTGCGCCAGATGCAAACTTGCACGATATTGTCCGGCCGGCAGACGCATCGGAACATTCAACGCCTTACCTGACGCCTGCTCGGCGGTGACATCGACAATGTACAGCGGCTGGGGATCGACCGCTCGTTTGGGCACTGCATAGAGATACAGCGGGAATCGATAGCTGACCAGATCAAGATCAGAGAGACGTGTAGCGGACAACACACGATCGCCTGCACGCAGCCGCGTTCGAAACTGTTCGGGACTTTGAACCATTCTCACGTCGTACAGGCCGTACGTCTCCAGCTGAAAGTTCCAGATGTCGGTGAGCCCGAATGTTTCTTGCCAGTTAACAAAGAAACGATCATACAGCTCAGAGCGATGCTTCTCTTCGTAATACGCCATGCGCCCGCAAAGAACGAGCCTGTCACCTGCATTCACGCGGTTGGCGCCCAGCCAGTAAGCAACACCGTCGACCTGGGTCTTACCGCGGCGGGTGAGTTGCGTCATTTCTTCCGCGCTGCTCGCGAATGCGCCGGTGTAGAAACCCAGGACCACGACACCCAGCGCTGCCTGAGTCCAGCGCGGAGGAACGAGCAGAATTACGCCTCCTGAAACCAGGATCCGCCCGGTCGCGACCATATTGAAGTGCTGGCGCGCGAAACTGTCGACACCGGCCCACGCAAACGAGCCGAGCGCGCTCACCCACGGGACATCCAACACGGGATTGTACGGGAAGGCGTAAAGGTTGAGGAGCACTAGTAGCGCGAGAGGCAACACGATGAAAAGCGCCTTCATCGCGCGCGATGCGGCGAGAGAATCGAGGCCTTTTACAGCGAAGATGGCGATGACCGGAAACGAATAGAGAAGCAGGCGTTCTCTCAAGAAACCAGTCAGACCACCCTCGAGCACGCAATGAATGACGATTTCACAAAGCAGCGTTGCAGCCAATAGCGTCGACAGAGCGGTTCGCCGGCGCCCGTCTTCGCGAAACCAGCAAAACAGCGGAATTGCAACCAACAGTCCCGGAGCAAGCAGGAAGTCGCAGAGATAGGCGACTACCAGCGGAATCGATAATTTGGTCAACCCAAAATCGCCCAGCACTTCGCCGTACATTCCCAGTCCCGCGGCATGATGAAAGTTTTTGAAAGCCTGCCAGGCGATTTGTGTCGCTGCTACAGTCACGAACATCCGGATCGTGTGCCCAGCGAATTGCCAGCTCTTCGACCGGAACACGAGAAATGCAGCCGTGATCGCGACGGCGGCCACGAACGACCAGGCCGCGACCTTGGTCAGGACCATCGCCGAGAGCAATAGTCCGGCGAGCCAATCGAGCGCTATCACGGGCTTTTGGACCCACTCGGCCAGAACCCAGAACGCGGCGAGAAACAGCGGGTAGTTCAGAGCCTCGGCCATGTAGAGCCCGGCCCAAACGGTGTTGGGAAGAAAAGCTGCCGCTGCCGCGAGCAGACATGCGATCGATCGATCGAGTCCGACAAGCCGCGACAGTCCGTAGGCTGGAAAAATTGCGAGGCAAATAAGGAAGCAGTTCAACCACAGAGCCGAGAGTCTGGGATATTGGCCCCAGGAGTGAGCAAAAGCAACCGTCAGCGGGTAGAGCGGTGGCAGTCCTGCATGGAATTCTCCGTGCGCCGTGAATCCGTTGCCGAGCCGCAGATTTTCAGCGACAGAAACGTACTGGACCTCGTCAGTGGCGAGCAGAGGGAAATCCGATTGAGGCTTCAGCGCAATGAAATGCGAAACTGCGGCCACCAGGTAAATCAGCACTAGCCAGGCTCTCAAGATACCAACTTATGAGTGTCGCTGAATGTTCGCAGCCTGAAAGCGATGGGTCGCGGCGCTCGCATGAAGATCGTAGAATCCCTGGTCGAAGAGCACAAACAGGACTTCGCGAACACCCGAGCCCGGTTGCTGTAGATATTGCGCGACGGTATCGAGCGCGATTGCGGCCGCCTCGGCTGCCGGGTAGCCGTAAGCCCCGGTGCTGATGGCTGGGAAGCTGATGGTGCGCGCGCCGCGCTGGTCGGCGAGTTCCAGGCACTTCGTGTAGCAACGAGCGAGAAGCGCAGGCTCGCCATGCTGGCCGTCGTGATAAACGGGACCAACCGCATGGATGACATGCTGCGCCGGCAAAGCGCCTGCCGTCGTGATTACAGCGCTCCCAGTAGGACAGCCACCCAGGCTTTCGCGGATCTCGTCGAGCTCGCGCATGATTGCAGGACCGCCCGCACGATGAATAGCGCCATCCACTCCGCCACCTCCGCGCAGACCGGAATTGGCGGCGTTGACGATTGCATCCATGCGAATTTTGGTGATGTCACCGACGACCAGACGGAGTCTTTTCCCGTTCGGGAAATCAATCTCCATGACAGTATGTTAGCAGGAGCCGTTGGGACGCTGAATGGCGCATGCCCGCTATAGTAGGAGATTGATACAAGTGGATGCGCTGGTTCTGTTTGACATCGATGGCACGCTGATCCGCCGCGCCGGACCGCATCACAGACAGGCGCTGGTGGAAGCGATCCGGCGGACTGTTTCGGTTGAGACTACCACCGACGGCGTGCCTGTGGCAGGTATGCTGGATCGCGATATTCTCGCGACGATGATGACCAGAGCGGGCATGAAGCCGGCCGAAATCCGGCGAGCGATGCCGGGAATCGTCCAGCGCGCTCAGTCGATTTATGTGCGCAATTCGCCCAATCTCACGAGAAAAGTCTGCCCCGGCGTGCGGCACATGTTAGGACGGTTGCAGCGGCGTGGCGCCGTGATCGGGCTGGTGACCGGCAACCTCACCCGCATCGGATGGCGCAAGATGGAACGCGCCGGTCTGAGGGCCTACTTCCGATTCGGCGCATTCGCGGAATTGGCCAATGATCGCGCGGGGCTGGTTCGATTTGCAGTCAGGCACGCGCGACGTGAAGGATGGATCAATCGCCACACTCGAATCTCAATGGTCGGGGATCATCCAAACGATGTGCGTGCGGCGAGGGCCAATGGCATCCGAGCTGTCGCTGTCGCTACCGGATTGACAGCGATCGACGAACTGAAACAGCATTCGCCGGACATAGTTGTGCCCGACTTGCGAGCGCTGGCTTTGGAGATGTTGCTCTGATGGAAGCGCAGTCTCTGGCGGTGAAACGTGCCGAGGTGGAGTTTCACAACTTCGCCTCGCTCGGCGAGCCCGAGCGCGCGATCGCACATTATGCCGAGGAGAACCAGCGGCGGGGCGCAGTCATCCGGAACCACGCTCGATTCATCGGCGAGATGACGCCGTTCCTGGAAATCGGCTCCAACGTTGGTCACACCAGCTACATGTTGGCGAATGAGTTCGGCGCGAGCGGTTTCGCACTGGACATTTCGGCGGATTCGTTGCGCTACGGAATTGCTCTCCAGGATCGCTGGCGGCTTTCGCGCGCGCCAATTCGCGTAGCAGGTGACGCCGTGAATCTGCCATTCGCCGACGGATCACTGCGGTTCGTGATGGCTTTTCAAATGCTGAGCCAGTTCATGAACATGGAAAGCGTGTTCCTGGAAGTGAAGCGAGTGCTCGCGCCGGGCGGCACGTTTCTCTTCGCCGAGGAACCGCTGAAGCGGCTGCTTTCGTTGCGCCTCTACCGGTGCCCTTACTACAACACGATGAAGCCGTGGGAACGCAAACTCTACGACTGGGGCTTGCTCGGCTATCTGGTTCGCGATGTGATCGGCGCGCGCCAGGAGGAAAGCTTTGGGATTCGCCAGAATCACAGCATGGGGCTCAAGGACTGGCATAAACTCGTTCACAAACATTTTACGGACGCCGAGTACGAGATCTTCGTGCCGGAGCGAGGGTGGGGTGAGCGCGTTGTGAAGCAGGCCGCGATGCGGGTCGATCCGTTTGGCTCGGAATGGCGTGCAGCCCGGTTGTTGGGAGGCACGCTTGCTGCGGTATGCCGCAAAGGTGGCGATTCGCACCAAGTGAAATTCCGTGAGACGGAGTTTCAGGCGCAGCTTCGTTGTCCGGACTGTCATGGCAACCTGACTCGCGAAGCACTGGAAATGTTGCGCTGCGAAAACTGCAGCTATCAGGCGCCGAATGAGGGAGGCGTTTACAACTTGCTTCCTTCCGCGGATCGCGCGGAGCTTTATCCAGGCGACCGCGCAGACGTCATCGATTTTTGCCTGCCAAGTCACGTCAATCGCCTACTAGGCGACTGGTACGAACTGGAAGGCGTGTTCGGAAACAAGTATCGCTGGATCGGCGAGCACGCCTCAGCGCGGCTCACGCGCGTAAAGTCCGGGCCGCAGCGATTGCGGATTCGCGGGCATGCCAGCGACGGACATCCGGTGGAGTTGTCGGCCAGCGCCAACGCGCGCAAAGTCGGCGCGTGGAAATTGGATCGGCCGGGATTGTTCATCGTCGAAGCGGATCTGCCGGATAGCGATGAATACCGCATCGATATCCAGGCCTCTCCTGCATGGACAGTATCGACCGACGACCGCACATTCACGGTCAACATCAGCATGATCCGGCTGGTTCCGTCGGAATAAGTTCACGGTAGAGCCAGCTTTTGTGCCAGCGCGCGGAACCTGGGCTCGTTGTGGAGAGCAGCAAGGCCGGGCTCGCTCTTCATCAACGGCATCATGATGCTGTGCGCGGCGTAGGCCTGCTCCAGTTCAGTCAGCGCACGATCGCGCTCGCCCAGGAAAGCATAGGTCGTCGCCAAGTTGAAATGATCGCCGCCGCCCTTCTTGAGTTTCTCGCGATACAACCGCTTCAACGTCTCCTCAGGATCCGGATCGGACGCATGAACCGCGTTAACGACGTCCCGATATTTTTTCTGGAAGAAGAGACTTCGCTGGATGCAGGCTTGGGCTTCCGCGAGCCCCGGCTCGAGTTCCTGGGCGCGACGGGCTTGAGAGATCGCCTCGTCAAAGCGATGCGCCTGCAAAAGCAGCCAGCCCGCATCGATATTCACGCGCGTAGACAAGGGGTCCATCGCAATGGCGCGGCGCAAGGATGCCAATCCCTGCTCGGTGCGGCCCATCGCCACCAGGAAAAATCCGTAATCGTGATAGGCAGCCGAGAAACTGGAATTGATGGCGATCGCGCGCTTGAAATGCGTTTCGGCTTGCGGCCAATTCCACTCGTACCAGAAGAGCGCATTGGCAATCGCGTTGTGCGCCTCGGCGTTGGTCTCCCGTACAGCCAGAGCTTTCTCGGCGGCGGCTCGCGCGCGCGGAAACATATCCTGCTGCGGACTCCCGGCTCGCGCAAGCGAAATAAATGTCTCCGCGACGCCCGAGTACGCCTGGTCGAACTTGGGGTCGAGCCTTGAGGCTTGCTCGAAGAAGCCGATGCTGCGCTCGAGGTCAGCGCGATTTCCCTTGTGCTGCAAATAACGGCCGTTCAGATACGCCTGGTACGCTTCCTGATTGCCCGGATGCGCGCTCGAAATCGAAGGCGCGCGACCCTCCAGCAGCCTTTGCGTGACGGCCTCGGTAATCCGAGCGGCGGCCTCCTCCTGCATTTGAAACATTTCCGATTCGACGCGTTCCGACGTATCGGTCCACACCTGCGCCTGGTCGGCGACCTTGAGGAGCCGCGCAGTAATCCGCACTCTGCCCGCGCTCTTGCGCACTGTTCCCTCGACCACGTAATCGACATGCAGCTCGCGCCCGACTTGATCGATGCCGTGAGGAGTACTTTTATATCGCATCACGGAGCTGCGTCCGATGACGCCGAGCCGATCGGGGTTGAGGCTGCCGAACTGGCCGATCAACTCCTCCGTCAGACCGTCAGTGAACAGGTCTTCATTCGATTCGCCGCTGAGGTTTTCAAATGGAAGCGCGGCCAGCATCACTCGTTCCGATCGATCGGCGCCCTGCCAGGTGAAGTAGCTGACTGCCATGCTTCCGGCCGCGAGTCCGCCTGCCACGATGATCCAGAACCAGCGCGCGCGCCGAACGGTTCGTCTTGTTTGCACGGGCTGTGACACCCCGACTCGCTCCACCGGCGCGATGAAGCGGTATCCCCGTTTCGGGATGGTCTGTATGTAACGCGGAGCGTCGGAGTCGTCGTTCAGCGTCGCCCGGATCTGCGCAATACAGACGTTGAGATTCCGATCAAAGTCGACAAATTTGTCATTGCCCCAACGTTCACGCTGGATTTGTTCGCGCGTCAGCAACTGACCGGAGTTTTCTACCAGCAGGCGCAGCACCTGAAATTGCTGCGGCGACAATTTCACCAGCACGCCGCCGCGCCGCAGCTCGTTGGCTTGCAGGTTCAGCTCGAAAGCGCCAAATCGGAGAAGCATCGCGCTAGTTTCGGCGGCGGACACGGTATCAGTATAAGGCCAGCGTGCCTCAGGGAAGCATTGACAGTGACGTCTTCCACCAGCGGGCAAATTTACAACGTGCTGTAATCGATTGAGCTACTGGCATTTGAGCGCCAACATAAAATTAACATCGAATGTCTTGCTCGGTTCGCCGAGTTCGCTCAGATTTGAACGCATGACAACGCGACGTAAGATGCTCCAAGCCACCGGCGCGCTCCTCGCAACCACAGCCGAGGCCGCTGAACCAGAGGAATCAAAGACCGCAGCGATCACCGAATCGGAAAAATTCCGGCAGGCGGCGATTTCAGGCGATCTTGTGATGGTCGTCTCGATGCTCGACCGTGACCCGGCGCTGCTTTATTCGCGCGATGCCGCAGGCGTCTCCATCTACACGCTGGCATCTCTCAAGGGACAGGCCAAAGTCGCCGAGGAACTGGTTCGCCGCGGTCTGGTTCTGGACGCGTTCGAAGCGGCCGCCACCGGCGACAATAAGCGCGCGGCGGAGCTTGCCAAGGACGATCCAGGGGTCGCTCATCACCGGCTGCCCGACGGGCGGACGCCCCTGCACATTGCAGCCGCCGCGGGCAAGCCAGCTTTGGTGACCTTTTTCACAACGAGAGGCGCGGACTTGAGCGCCGGGCCGGAGAGTCCGTTGCTTTCGGCGGTCGATCATCCGGATCGCGCCGCGGCGACTGAGATGGCGCAATTCCTGTTGATGAACGCTTCCGATCCGAATGCGAAACGGCGCGACGGTAAGACGGCTCTACATCTGGCGGCCGCGCGCGGCAATGACGAGATCGTGACGATGTTGATCCATCGAGGGGCGAATCCGGAAATCAGAGATGCCGACGGCAGGCTTGCAGTGGATGTTGCGACCGGCGAGGCAGTTGCGGTTCTGCACAAGACAGCCGCGATCGAACGCGTATACTATGGCCGCCGTTACACGCAAGATGTGCACGGGAATCCGATGACTCGTGAAGATAAGCCGGACATCCCACAGGAGCTGATCAATCAGTTCGCCTCCGTCGCGCATTTTGATTTCGAAAAGGTGAAGCAGCTTCAGAAACTTTGTCCTAGCCTGATAATGACTCGCGCCACGTGGGACGAAATGGCGATCGAAGCGTCGGCTCACATGGGCCTGGTGCCGATGGCGCAGTTCCTGGCCGATCTCGGCGCGCCCGTTTCCACGTGCACCGCTACAATGCTCGGCGCACATGATCTGGTGAAAAAGCTTGTTCGCGACGATCCGGCCTGCGTGCGCGAGCGCGGCGCGCACGATATCGCGTTGCTCGTTTACACTGCGATCGGCGCTCAAAGAGTGGATACCGCCGGGCTCCTGTTGGATGCCGGCGTGGACATTCACTCGCGCATGTTCGGACAAACCACGCTACACGTGGCGGCATCAAAAGGCCATGTCGAACTGGCTCGGTTGTTGCTCGACAGAGGTGCGGACGTGAACGCGATCGCCAAAATCCGAGGGGCCGGTCTAACGCCATTGGCGGTAGCCGTTCAGGCAAAGCAGTCCAAGCTGGCCGATTTGCTCAAGGAGCGCGGCGGGCGGGTTTAGCGCCTTCGATTCGGAACTCCGCGACTCTGCCCTGTGGCCCGACGACCCAGCCGGCCTTGCTCGATACGAAACTGAAGGCGTTGTAGGCGCCTGTGTCGAAGAGCTTCCAGCTTTTTCCGCCGTCATGCGAGACGTCGGAACCGGACGTCCCGGCTGTCACCCACATCTTGCGATCACGCACGAACGCGACGGCCGATCGAAAGCCAGCCGGATGTCCGCCCGCTGGCTCGATCCAGGTTCGGCCGCCATCCGACGTGATGGCCACGTTGTGCGAGTTTTCCGGCGGCTTCGAATAATCGCCGCCAACGACGATGCCATGCCGAGGATCGGAGAAGGAGATGGAAAAAATTCCCGCGCTTGGTGCATCCGTGCCAATGGGCGTCAGCGCGACGGACCCAGCACGGCCCGGCGCGCCCGG
>JACXTT010008885.1_pt1 | contig 13835 bp, 6 predicted proteins | sample 9270951 | NCBI WGS metagenome assembly JACXTT01 (sample SAMN15532306, study PRJNA645909) | rock metagenome | isolation source: weathered quartz diorite | place: Puerto Rico | collected 2017-06-21 | reverse complement strand
TTTTCCTTTAGCCAGGCGATAAATTTCTGATTTGCGGGTAGCAGACCATCTTCAGTTCCGCAGGCGATCCATAGCAATCGCAGCCGGGCGTTGATTTCCACGACCGATTGCGGGGTTATTCCCGGAAAGGACGGATCGTAGTTGCCTTGGCCCAGGCCCCCAGCACTGAAGGCGCCGACATAGGCAAAGTCGGCGACATGATTCAGGCCCACCAGCAGGCTCTCGGCGCCGCCCATCGACAGGCCCGCGACGGCGTGTTCCTCACGCTTATCCGAGATGGGATATTGCCGCTTCACCAGCGGTATGATCTCCTGGAAGAGAGCGTCTGAGAATCGGGTGAAGTTGCGGACAACCAGTTCGGGATCCCGCCATGCGCTCCACCCGCGGCGAATCATGTCCATGGTGCCGTAGCCGAGGGGCATGACGAGGATCATCGGCTTGGCCCTCCTTTGCGCAATCAGGTTGTCGAGGATTACGTTGGCCTTGCCCATGCTTGTCCAGGCGCTTGGGTCGTCACTGTATCCGTGGAGCAGGTAAAGCACGGGGTATTTCCTCTTCGAATCAAATTGCGGCGGCGTGTAGACGTAATACTCGCTGTTGATGCCCACGATCTTCGACCGATAGTAGTGATGATGAATCGAGCCGTGGGGAACGTCGGAGGGCTCCCACGGCATCGGCGGGTCACCGGGTACGAGAAAGACGTTTTGAGTGCTGAAAAAACTGGGCTTGATGACGACGTTGTGTGAATCCAGGACGGAAGTGCCGTCCACGTCAAAGGTGTAGCTGTAATACTGAGGCGCCAGCTTGGGCACAATGACGCTCCAGACGCCATCCGCCCCCTTGGTCATGGGAAAGGGTTGTGCCGCTCCTTCCAGATGCAACTCGACCTTCGCGGCATTTGGCATAGCGATACCGAAGACGACGCTACCATCGGGCTGCACTTGCGGGCTCTTCGGAGGTGCGGGCGCGAGCGGAACGGGGGCTTCAGGTTGAGCGGCTTTGGCGCTTGGCTGGGCGTTCGCTGCTAGAGGCCAAATCCCGAGCCAGAGAGCCGTTCCTAGCGCCAGTCGCGAGAAGGCAGATCGGGAAAGCGCATAGAAGCTACACGACATGGGTCATGCCTCCGGGATCCTGGAATGGGTGCGCCCGATAGTGTACATCCCGGCCACTATCGGGGCCGGGCGATGATCGTATGGTTTCCCGGAGCAGCGGAACTGCTTCCAGAGTAGCCACGTATAGCAATTGGGCAATCGGTTCCGCTAACATTCCCAATTCGACAGTAGGTCAGGCGGGCTCGTCATTCAGTCGTTATTTGAAGTGCACGGAGATCACCCGGATGGAACTGCGCATTGAAGGTTTATCGAAATCGTACCCCAACGGAGTACGGGCACTGGACAACGTTTCTCTTACCATCCCGCCCGGAATGTATGGGTTGCTGGGCCCGAACGGGGCGGGCAAGTCGACCCTGATGCGTACGATTGCCACCCTGCAGGAGCCGGATGCGGGACAGATTCACCTCGGCACGATCGACGTATTGCGTGAAAAGCAGGAGCTACGCAAGACCTTGGGATACTTGCCCCAGGAGTTCGGAGTGTATCCTCGCACATCGGCGCAGGACATGTTGAGTCACTTGGCGCTGCTCAAGGGAATCGCGGATGCGAAGCGGCGGAAGACCGTAGTGGAGGCGCTGCTGCAGCGCACCAATCTGTGGGAGCACCGGAAAAAGGCATTGACCGGCTTTTCAGGCGGTATGCGGCAGCGCTTTGGGATCGCGCAAGCTCTGCTGGGAAATCCACAGTTGTTGATCGTGGATGAGCCGACGGCCGGGCTCGACCCGGGGGAACGCAACCGGTTTTACGGCCTTCTTTCCGATATCGGAGAGAACGTGATTGTGATTCTTTCCACCCACATCGTCGAGGATGTAATGGAGTTGTGTACGAACATGGCGATTATCCATCGGGGCAAGGTCTTGTTCGCGGGAGCGCCGGCCGATGCGGTCACGGGCCTGGAAGGGCGCATCTGGCAGAAATCGATCGCCAAGGCCGAAATGAAAGAGTATGAGCAGCGCTACAAGGTGATCTCGAGCAAGCTGATCGCGGGCAAGCCGCTGATCCATGTTCATGCCGATCAGAATCCCGGCGACGGCTTCCAGCGCGTGAGTGCCGACCTGGAAGATGTGTTTTTCACTCGCATCGGTGGAATTCAATAACGGAGCCTTCAATGTTTCGACACTTCTTCGAATTTGAGGTCAAGTTCTGGCTCCGCGGGTGGATGGTCTGGATCTTCTTTCTGATTGTGGGACTGCTTTTCTTCGGGGCGGTCAGTTCCGACCAAATCACCGTGGGCAATACACTGGGGAATACCTACAAGAATGCACCCTGGGTGATCGAGAATTTCTATGCGGTTTGCTCGATTCTTACGTTGTTGATGACCACCGCATTTGTGAACTCCGCTGCGTCGCGCGAGTTCGCCTGCAACATGAACCAGATCGTGTTCGCCACGCCGCTAAAGAAGTTCGACTATCTGGCAGGGAGGTTTCTGGGATCGGCGCTGGTCGCGGTCATCCCGCTGCTGGGGGTTTCGGCGGGAATTCTGGCCGGGAAATACATGCCATGGGTCGATGCCGAGCGCTGGGGTGCGGTGGTATGGAAAGCGCACTGGCAAGCGGTTCTGGTGTTCGCAATCCCCAACACGCTGTTCATCGCGGCCATCATTTTCGCCATTGCAGTCCTGACGAGAAGCACGGTCGTGTCATTTGTCGGCGGGTTAGTGCTGCTGGTGGCGTATGGAGCGGCGCAGGCCCTGACCACCGATCTCCAGAACCAGACCGTCGCAGCGTTAATCGATCCCTTCGGGACCAACACATTCCGCATCGCTACCAAGTACTGGACGGTCGCAGACAAGAACAGTCTTACTCTGGGCTATAGCGGGCTGATGCTGTGGAACCGGCTCATCTGGCTCGGTGTGGGGGCGTTGGTGTTCGCATTCGCCTACGGGCGCTTCAGTTTTTCCGAGAGGAGCACGAAGCCAGGGAAACAGAGCAAGGACGTGGATACGCCTATGCTTGCCGCGATCGCCCTTCCGACCGCGCCGCGGTATTTCGGCCCGGGCGCACAATGGGCACAATTCTGGGGCAGCGCCAAGCTGGAATTTCGTCGATTGATCAAGACGATTCCGTTTGTGGTGGTCACCGCCGCCGCGTTGCTGAACTGCCTTACGACCTTGATATTCAATTCCACGGAAGCATTTGGAAATACCTCGTTCCCGGTTACCTACCAGATGCTGGAGTTGATTGCGGGAACGCTTTACATATTCTTGATTGCTTTGATCACCTATCACGCGGGAGTACTCATCTGGGAGGAGCGCGACAGCAACAACGACGAGGTGCAGGACGCGACACCCATGCCGGAATGGCCAGCCTTCGCGGCAAAGTTTGTGGCGCTGCTAAGCAGCATCGCCATCATCCTGGCCGTGGCTATGGTGACGGCGATCCTGGTGCAGTCGTTCCATCATTATTATCGCCATCAGGTCGGGCTATTCGTCGCCACCCTGTTCGGCATCGATTTCAGTGCCTTCATCTTCCTGGTGCTGCTGGCTTTTTTCATCCACGTGCTTTCGCCGAACAAGTACGCCGGCTACTTCGCCTTCATCGGTTTCACGATCGTCAATCTATTCGTCTGGCGTCCCCTGCACGTGGCGACCTACCTGGTGCAGTTCGGGAATACTCCGACCATGACCTATTCGGATTTCTTCGGCTACGCGCCGTTTTTCAAGGCTTGGGCGTGGTTCACCTTGTACTGGGCGGCGTTCTGCTTGGTGCTGGTGGTCGCGACACTGCTGTTGTGGCCGCGTGGACGTGATCTTCGCTGGAGCAGCCGGCTTCGAAACGCGCGCCTGCGCTTTACCCGACCGCTGCGCATTCTCGCCGCATTCGGGCTGATCGGGTTCCTGGCCACCGGTGCCTGGATTTACTACAACACCAAAGTGCTGAATTCGTTGCGCAGCGAAAACGATCAGGACATGTTGCAGGCCGACTATGAAAAAACCTACAAACACTTCGAGAAGCAGCCGGAGCCACGCATTACAGACGTCCAATATGCAATCGATATCTATCCCGAGACCCGCGGCATGGAGATGAATGGTCAGCAAACGATCGTGAATAAGACGTCGCAGGCATTAACACAAATATTGTTCACGCTGGCCCCCAACTACGATACGCGCATCGAGGTGCCGGGCGGAAGGCTGGCCTGGAACGACGCGCGGCTTCTGTTTCAGACATATTCGCTGGATCCACCCATGCAGCCGGGTGAGATGCGTGTCATGCATTTCAAGGTCAAGGCTCGGAACCGTGGCTTTGAAAACTCAGTCACAAACCGCGAAATCGTGCAAAACGGTACGTTCTTCAATAGCACGGTAGCGCCGCAAATCGGCTACCAGTCGGGCAACGAGTTGACCGATCGCAACAAGCGCAAGAAATTTGGGCTGAAAGAGAAGGATCTGATGCCCGCACTCGAACAGAACTGCACTGCCGATTGTATGGATACCTATTTAAGCAACAATTCCGATTGGGTGGATGTGGAGACCGTGATCAGCACCTCGCCCGACCAGATCGCGATTGCCCCGGGTTCGCTGCAGCGGGAGTGGAGGGATAACGGGCGGCGTTATTTCCAGTACAAGCTGGATCACTACTCTTTGAATTTCTATTCGTTTATCTCAGCCCGGTATGAAGTGGCGCGCAGTGACTGGAACGGGATCGGCATCGAGGTGTACTACCTTAAGGAGCATCCCTGGAACGTTCCCAAGATGCTGAACTCGGTCAAAAAGTCATTGGCGTATTACACCCAGAATTTTGGCCCCTACGCGCACAAGCAGGCGCGGATCATTGAATTTCCGCGGATCGCGAGCTTTGCGCAGGCATTTCCCGGAACCATGCCTTACTCGGAGTCCATCGGCTTCATCGCCAATCTGGAGCATCCCGACGATATTGATTTCGTCTTTTACGTGGTTGGCCACGAGATGGCTCACCAATGGTGGGCCCATCAAGTGGTGGGAGCCAACATGCAGGGGGCGACGCTGCTCTCCGAGACCATGGCGCAATACTCGGCGTTGATGACGATGGAAAAAGAGTATGGCCGCGATGCCATGCGAAAGTTCATGCAATACGAAATGGATAACTATCTGCGGTCGCGTGGGACGGAACTGTTGAAGGAGCGCCCGCTGCTGCGGGTGGAGGCTAGCCAGGGATACATTCACTACCGCAAGGGCAGCGTCATCATGTACTACCTGCGGGAGATGATCGGCGAAGACGCGGTCAACCGTGCGCTCCGCAAGGTGTTAGGCCAATATGGATACCAGCAGGCGCCGTACCCCACTTCCTATGCCCTGATCGACGCCTTGCGCGAGCAGACGCCAGCGGAACTGCAGTATCTGTTGCGGGACCTGTTTTATGACATTACCCTGTTTTCCAATCGCGGGCTCACGGCGACGGCACGCCGGCGCGGTGACGGGAAATACGACGTCACGGTTGAGGTCGACAGTCATAAGTACAAAGCGGACGAAAAGGGAAACGAGACAGAAGTTCCGGTGGATGATTGGATTGAAATCGGAGCGCTGGCTGCACCCGAAAAGGGCAAGAAATATGGCAACATTCTCCATCGTGAACGCGTGCACGTGACCGCGGCCAAGAATATTTATCGCTTTACGACCGACGCGTTGCCAGAGAAAGCCGGCATTGATCCCTTGTTGCTTCTGGTAGATCGAGTTCCGGACGACAACCTGGCGAAAGTAACCATCCAATGAATTGTAGGGCGAGCGGCGCGCGGTCATGGGCGTTGCTTCCTAGGTGCTTCCAGCATGCGCAGTAGTTCGACGATCTTGGGCGCGCCAATGTGCTGGTAGTCTGGCGTCAACAGGCCGTAGGTTTCCACCGTGTCATACTTGCGGGTCGCTCCGCTCGACTGTGTGCCGTTGAGCGGCCAATAGCTCCAGCTCAAGTCCTTCTCCTCTAGATATTGCACAAACCAGCGGAACCACTGGCTGTTCTGGCCACAGTCAAGGGTCTGACAAGTGCCGAATTCGCCGACCCAAAGCGGTACCGCGGGTTCGGTCGCGAGCAGATATCCAGCGCGCTGATCGTAGACCTGCCGCAACTCGGCGTAACTGTTGAACGCGTGGTCAGCGGGTGAGTAGGCGTGTGGCGAGTAGACCAGTCGCTGAGGAACCCGGAGAACGACTGGCAGCTTGGCGAACCCGGTGAAGTCGGTAGAGTACTGCGGGCTTTCTACAATAACGAGAAGGTTGGGATTGACTCCGAGTACGGCGTTGCCGCCCCGCTCAGCGGCGGCATGCCAGTCGAGAGCCGGATCCGAACCGCCCCACTGGGCTCCACTGCGCAACTCATTCCGCAAGTCAACCCCGACGACCCAAGGCTCGCTCTTGTAGCGGCGCACGATGGTTTCCCAGTCAGCCAGCCATTTGCCTTCGGGATATTCGTTGTTGTGCCAAAGCCCGTTGCCATCGCTCTCACTACAGCACCAGTCGGCGCGGCTCATGTGGTTGTCGAGAATGACCATGATCTGCGCCCTGGCGAGGGCGTCGATAACTGCGTCCATGACATCGAGGGCAGGCTTGCCGAGGAACTGGGGATTGGCTTTTACGGCATAGCCGGCAACCACAGGGTTGTGCTCAACCGTCTCGTTCGCCCAGGGCAGACGCACGGAGTTGATCCCGATGGCCTTGATTTGCCCGATAATTGCCTGCAAGCGGGCGTGATCGAGACCACCCGCCACATACTCTTTCTGGTCAAAGCCATACCAGTTGACTGACGTGAGACGGACGGGGTGGCCGGCTGCATCGAGAATTTTGTAGCCACTGGTGTGGAGCGGCGGAAGAACCCGCTGCTCGGCAAGTACAGCGGACGAAGTGCTAAGCAAGAGCCATGCGAAGCAGAGCTGGGCGGCAAGAGTACGAGTCATTCGGGGCCTCTTCGCAGCGAGGGTCTCGCGCCCCAAGACTTGTACCACGTTTTTTACTCAACTTGTCGCCCAAGTCGAGTACATGCGGCCCCAGGCGTTTGCTGCCTGTTTGGCGGGATGAAGCTGGCCTGTTACTCGGCGTCTTGTTTCTCAGCGCCGTTGGATCCGTTTTCCATCCGAAACTGGCCGCCAAGAATCTTGGCCACGGAATCGAGATCCTTGGCGAGAGCCACGCGCCACCGTCCCACGGAATCCTGGGCCAGCGCGTCCATGGTCTCTCCGAAGGACAGCAGGGTGGCGGCGATCTGGGTTCTCACCAGTTCTGAAACCGAGGTTTCGATTCCTTTCTGCACGGTCTTCAACTTTCCGCAGGCGTCGTCGAGCTGGATGCCAAGCTCCTTGGCATTGCGCGATCCCAATTCCTTAAGGACTACATCAACCTGGCTCTCGAGTCGAACGCGCGCGCCGGATACCGCATCGCTGGCCATTTGTGTGAGGCGTGCATCCATCCCGGACTCAAGCCGGCAGGCGCAATCGTCGAGCTCGGAGATGCGGGCGTCGAGGCCAGTAACCTGGGTTTGCAACCGGGTGGATTCCGAAGCGGCAGCGGCCTGGACCTGTTGCATTTCCCGTCGGTAGGCTGCATGTTCTTCGCCTAGACGCTGCTGCAGGGACCGCAAATGCTCATTGTTTTTCTGCTCGACCTTGGCTCCCGCTTCCGATACCTGCTGCTGAAATCGTTCGGTGCCGGTGCGGAGGTGTTCACCTACGGTGCCGGCGATCTCTCCTGCAAGAGCCTGCGCCTGTTGTTCGACCTTCCGTAATTCCTGAATGGTATGCTCGCGGAATTCACTCTGCGCTTCTCGAATCTTTTTGCCGATGGCTTCTTTCGTTGCCTCCAGCACCTGCTCTGACTGTTGGCGGGTCTGCTGGAGAACTTGCGCGCCCAGATCCTCGCGCAGACGGACCCACAGCTTCTCTTCCACCTCGGGCGGAATATGGGTCAGAGATATGTCGAACTGGCTGCGTTTGGAAGCTCCCCGCGCCAGCTTTTCCTTAAGCTCGGCTACTTCGGCCTGCAGGGGCTGAACCATCTGCACGAGGATGGTGCGCAGATCCTCGGTCGTTTGCGGCGAGTTTTTTTCGCGAACCAGTTTGAGCGAGGAGGTCTCCGTAGATTTGCGCGAAGATTCGGCGGAGTGCATGCCCACCAATTGCGTCCAGTCCTCGGGACAAGCCTCCAGTCCCCAGAAATTTCCTGGCCGATCCAACCTGGCGCCCAGTTGCCAGCCTTGTTGACCCGCACCCATGGGCTGGCAGTCGACCACATGAGCCGTGGTCGCGCGCCCTTCCTTTCTCTTGAACTGTACGGGAAGTCCCGCGTCAACTTTTACGGGCGAGTACATTACACACCCGTGGGCGCTGACCACCAGAGTCTCGCAGATTTCGGAGAAGGGTTTAGCCGGCTCCATGCTGGTAACGACTACGGGAAGGGTAACGGGCACCCTCGAGCTGCGTCGTACGGAGTTGACAGGATTCGCACTCTGCATAGTTTCCCTCTTCCGAAGAGCGTGCCGCTCGGCATGCGGACCGGTTCGGCCTTTCATCAAGTAAGGTAACCCAAGCTTGTCGGGATGGCGTGTTCCCGTAGTTCTTCCCGGCACGCGCCGGGGGACAGTAACGTAACGCCCTCCTTCGGTAACTGGGTAATGAGACCAGGCCATGGCCACAATTCCGCGGTCGATGGCCAACAAACTGGCCCCGCAGGGGGGCCTTACGGAGTAGCTTAAAAAGGACTCTGGCGAAATCAAAATTTCATGACCAATCCAATTCTCAAGCGCCTAATAGAAATGTGCTGCCGACATCGCTTTTCCTGGCCGCACACCGGAGTGCACGGGCATGCTTATCAGTCCTACCAGGTATGCCTCATCTGTGGCGTCGTCTACGCTTATGACACTGCGACGATGCGTCGAACCGGCCGGTTGCTGGAGCCGGCGGACAGCCAGGGCCACCAGGGAAGTAGCCGAACCAGCGAATTGGAAACCGGGTAGAGCAGTTCTCCGCGCTCCCAACCCCCTCGGAATCCTCATTTCGGGCGCTGACCCGCTTGTGCCAGTTGGATGGCACGCCGGTGCCATTTACCCGATTGCGCGGCAACGGTACATTGTCCCTGAGCAGTTCTGGGGGAGGGCTACTCAGCGAACGTCCCACGACTCTAACCGGAGTCTGGGGCGTTTTGTTTTGCGCCATGGTTTGCCACAGAGAGGGTTGGCAGGATGACCTTCTTCGATGGGATGCGAGCCAGGGCAGCAGCTTGCTTGTTTCCTCCCGTCTGGTTCCTCAGCGCCAGAGATTCTTCGTACCACTTGCGGGCAGCCGTAAGGCCGCTGCGATCCAAAAAACGTCTCCCCGGCTCTCCAGCACCGGCTGTACAAAAGTCAAACAGGAACAGCATAATCCTGTACTGCACTCGCTCGCTTGCGTGTCACAGGAAGGGCGCTCATGAGAAATTGTTTTCGCGGTCTGACAATCGCGTTCGTTGTGACCCTCGCCGGATTTGCGCTGACGCAGTCGGTCCCCGCGCCGCCGGCGACGCCCAAGCGTCCGGTCACCGACCAATACCAGGGCGTCAAGGTCGCCGATGACTATCGCTGGCTGGAAAACTGGGACGATCCCGAGGTTCGGCAATGGAATGGTGCCCAGAATGCCCGTACTCGGGGATATCTCGACCACTTGGCGGCGCGGCCGGCGATCAAACAACGGGTGAAGCAGTTGCTGAACGCCAGCTCAGCCTCTTACTACGACCTGCAGTTTAGAGGCAATACCCTGTTTGCCATGAAGGACCAACCACCCCAGCAACAGCCGGTCCTGGTAGCGTTGCGCTCGGTGGACGATCCCGCGAGCGCGACGGTGATCTTTGATCCCAACCGCGCGAGCGACAAGGGCGCGCTGTCAGTGGATTTTTATGTGCCTTCGCTGGACGGTAAGTACGTTGCGGCAGCATTGTCACTGAATGGTTCCGAGGACAGTTCGGCGCACGTTTTTGAGGTTGCGACGGGAAAGGAACTTACCGACGAGGTTCCCCGGGTCAACTTTGCCACCGCCGGAGGCAGCCTGGACTGGAAGGCCGACAGTTCCGGTTTCTATTACACACGCTACCCGCAAGGGAGTGAGCGCCCCCCGGAGGATGCCAACTTCTATCAGCAAGTCTACTTTCACAAGCTCGGTACCGATTCTCGCCAGGACAGCTATGTCCTCGGCAAGGATTTTCCCCGCATTGCCGAGATCGGTCTGACGATGAGTTCCGACGGGGATTGGCTGATCGCCTCGGTAAAAAACGGAGATGGCGGCCAGGTGGCGCATTATGTCATGGATAAGAGTGGGCACTGGACACAGGTAACCCGCTTTGAGGATGCAATTGTGCTCGCGAAAGCGGGGCCCCAGGGGGCGCTTTATCTCCTCTCCCGTAAAAGCGCGCCGCGCGGGCAGATCCTGCGGGTTCCATTTTCTCAACTCGATCTTTCGCAGGCCAAAGTTGTCGTGCCCCAAAGTCTGGGCAAAGGTTCCGACGAGAATGCCCGGGCTTCGATCGAGGACTTTGTACCCGCAGGTGACCGCTTGTACGTGATCGATATCCTTGGTGGACCCTCCCGGGTCCGTGTCTTCGATCCTCGAGGACTCTCAATTTCCGGTCCCCCGGTGCCTCCGATTTCATCGGTTGACGGGCTGCTCTCGATTGGCGATGGGAGTGTGCTGTTCTACAGCGCTTCCTACCTGGAACCACCGGGCTGGTATCACTACATCGCTGCCAGCGGAGATACCGTTCGCACAGCTTTGTCCAAGACTTCGCCGGTCAAGTTTGACGACGCCGAAGTGGTGCGCGAATTTGCCACGTCGAAAGATGGCACTCGCATTCCCATGAACATCATTCGTCGCAAAGGCACCAAGCTGGATGGCAGCAATCCCGCGCTGCTTGGCGGTTACGGAGGATATGGCGTCAATGAGAAGCCGTTCTTCGCGGGCATCGGCGCGCGGCTTTGGCTGGACCAGGGCGGTGTGTTCGTAACCACCAACCTCCGCGGCGGAGCCGAATATGGCGAGGAATGGCACCAGGCGGGCAGACTGACCCACAAGCAGAATGTGTTCGATGACTTCATTGCCTGCGCCCAGCACTTGATCGATCGCAAGTACACCTCGCCTTCTCACCTGGCGATCATCGGCGGCAGCAACGGCGGCTTGCTGATGGGTGCCGCCTTCACCGAACGGCCAGATCTTTTCCGCGCGGTGGTGTCTTTCGTCGGCATCTACGACATGCTGCGGGTCGAACTCGATCCGAACGGCGAGTTTAATGTCACGGAATACGGCACGGTGAAGGATCCTGAGCAGTTCAGGGCGTTGTACGCTTACTCTCCCTATCACCACGTCAAGGACGGGACCCCGTATCCCGCCATTCTGTTTCCCACCGGAGAGAACGATCACCGGGTAAATCCGATGCAATCACGGAAGATGACGGCGCGCCTGCAAGGCGCGACCAATTCCGATCATCCTATTCTGTTGCGCACGTCCTCGAGCGCGGGACACGGTTTTGGCACCGCATTGGACGAATACGTTGAAGAAGAAGCCGATGTCTTCAGCTTTCTTTTCGATCAGCTGGGAATCAAGTATCTGCCGGGAGAGGAATCAAAGCCGATGGAACGGCCCTGAGAGCGAAATTTGGGGTGACAACCGTCTACTTCGCCATCAGGAAGGAAAAGCCTTCGAAGATATATTCCTGCTTGCCCTTTTTGGGAATGCCTCTTACTTTGCCGTCCCGTACCCGTTCCATCGCTGCGACAACGCGGGGCAGATAGCCAGGGTCGGCGGCGGGAGTGTTGTGAGCGGGCAACAGCAATTGAAGCCTTGGAGTCATCGCGGCCAGTTTCTTCACGGAAGCTAGATATGCGTCCAGATCGGTTTCCGGCCGAAACAGCCAGATAGGCCCTACATAGAAAGTGTCTCCGGTAAACAGCAGGCCATTTTTTTCATCCAGTAGGGCGATGGAGTCAGGGGTGTGGCCGGGAATGGAAATGACTTGCAGCGTGCGCCCGCCCAGATCGACCTTTTCGCCGTCATGAATCCAGTGAGAAACATGAAATGGCCTGGTGGCATAGCTTGCGGCATCAAATCCCTTTGGCAGATCTCCACAGACTTCGCCCGGTGCGAGCTCGGCCTGGGCGTCTTGACTTGAGCCCTTGAGATTGGCGCGAGTGAAATCGCTATCCATGCCGTAGACGTCGCTGAACCGCCAGTTGTCACCCACGTGATCGTTGTGGGTGTGGGAGTTCAGGACGATAACCGGCAGTTTGGTTAGGCTCTCGACAACCGCGCGAATATTGCTGATGCCCATGCCGGTATCGAACAGCACCGCCCTAGTCGTTCCCAGAATCAGATAGCAGATAACCTCTTCCGATTGGTGTGGTTCGTAGATAGCGAACACGCCCGGGCGAATCTTGTAGACCTCGAACCAGGGATCGCCAATGGCTACTCTCTGAAGGGTGCGGTAGGCCGGGCGAGGGAGTTGGCGGCACCACTCCGGCTTTTGCGGCGAGAGCGAGGACAGCAACGCAAGCACAAAAATGGCGGATTTCATGGCATGATATTCGATAAGTCGTGGGATTCTGCTTCCCAACCCTAATTCTTGGCTGTGTCTTTGTCCCAAAAGGTACTCAGAAACAGGTAGCGTTCCCGGGTACTGTCCTTGCTGGCCTTGGGTTGTGGGCCCAGGTACATCAGTTGCCATTCGGAGGACCGGTAAGTGGGCCACTGCGGCACGCCGGCGCCATTGGGATTTCCTCCACGAGCGAAATCTACCCAGTATGTCTGCATCACATCGCTGAGGGTTCGATCGTCCGGCCGCCAGGTGACCCCAGCTTTTGAGTCGAGCATTCCGAAAACATATTCGATTTCCGACGAGTGATACGCTCCACGCGTGGGGTCGTCTGGCGTGGGCGGCGGCCCGAAATCGAAGCGATACCGGTAAACCGGTTGTTTTCCAGTCGTGGCTTGGGCCTCAAGCCATCGCCACGTGCACCAGGCGATGGAGCGATCCCCCGCTAGATCCCGTAAGGAACGCCGGGCATGCGCGTCGTCCGTTGCCGGGTAGAGTTTCAGAAATTCTTCCGCCTTGTCGCCAAACTCTTTGGTAGCAAGACTCCTGATGCTGTCGACCGGAGACTGCCCGTGCACCGCTTCGGAGCTGCCTTCATCGTGATTCCACCCGGCGAGTAGGGGAACATCGTTCTGTTTTCCCTGGGCAAAAATTACCGGTACCGCCTCGGGCAGAAAGTATCCGTCGATGTCAGGAGCAAAACGCGGCGGCCTCTGGCCATCGTCTTTTTGCAAGGTCGCGTCGAGGATCTTCTGGGCCGGCAGAGCCCGTAATTCCGGGAGCGCATGCAAGCCGAACGCCGATACGGCAAACTCGGAATCCCGTTGCGAACGTACGGCGAGGGGCTCGAAGGGCAAGGCAGTGCTCGAAAATGCCGCCCCGCTTTCGCCGATGGCCCGATGGAACAAGCCTTTCGCTACCGGCGATGCCATGAGGGCGCTCACCGAAAACGATCCGGCGCTCTCGCCGAAGATGGTGACGTTTGCCGGATCGCCACCGAATGCGACGATATTGCGATGCACCCACTCCAGGGCTGCGACTTGATCGAGTAGGCCGTAGTTGCCCGCGGCTTTCTTGTCCGACTCGGAAGCAAGTTCAGGAAGCGCAAGAAATCCAAAAATGCCGAGGCGGTAGTTCATGCTGACGACGACTACGCCCTTGCGAGCCAGCATGGTTCCGTCTTGACGAGGCTCGGAGGTGCCGCCAGACCTGAA
>JACXTT010008884.1_pt1 | contig 13836 bp, 9 predicted proteins | sample 9270951 | NCBI WGS metagenome assembly JACXTT01 (sample SAMN15532306, study PRJNA645909) | rock metagenome | isolation source: weathered quartz diorite | place: Puerto Rico | collected 2017-06-21 | reverse complement strand
ATTTCAGTCCACGCTTCTGCATCGTCCAGCGTACCGGTGACCTGGAAAAATTGTATGCCGGAGCGGTTAAACACGTTGGCTATTTCGGGTACGGAGCAGGCCTGGCAGTTGGCCAGCCATTCGCCGGTCATCAGGCCGCGGTCGCCCAGTTTGTTGAACCAGTCGTAATCGATGGCTTTAGTGGGTTGCAGGTTGAGTATGACTACCGGCACTTTTGTTTTCTGTACCACGGGCAGCACGGTAGCAGATAACGCATAGGTGGATACGTAAAGGAAAATAACGGCCACGTCTTCCTGTTTAAACAGGTGGGCTGCGCTCCTTGCTTTATCGACGGTATCTACCAGTCCTGCGTTGACCACCCTCGCACCCTGTTGCCCCAGTTTATTGCTGATAAGCGTTTGATAGCCTTCCAGGCGTTCCTTTAGCCCTTTGAACTGCGACCAGTAGGTTTCAAGGCCGATGCCGAATAAGCCGATGTTGACTTGCTTCATGTGTGCGATCATTTATTCTAAGAAAACCTTATAGGTTTGTTTGTCTATTTAGCTGCCTGTAAATGGATGAGTACGGGTTCGTTGCGGTCGCACCATAGCGTACCGTCTTTATAGTGCAGGGTGGCTACCTGTATTACGCTGCGTTTGTCTTCCAGTGAACCGCGGGGCGCAGGTTTGTCTTTGCTCCGGCCGGGATGGGTAAAATAAAAGACATAAGCCTGGTCGTTATTCACCACCACATCGCAATGGCCGCCGATGGCCTGGTCGTCGGTACCTGTGCCCGGGGCTTCAAGAATGCGGCCGGGTTGTTTCTGCCAGGTTAACAGGTCGTCTGAATGATAAATGTCCATCCCTTTCCATACATCCACGATCATCCAGTATTTGTCTTTCCATTTGAATACTTTGGGGCCTTCGCCGTGAGCGGCAATGGCCTTGCCTTTATCGGTCCAGTGATAAAGGTCTTTACTGTCCGCATAATAAATGGATTTACCATCGGTTTCATTGTTGTACCAGAGCCGCCAGCTGCCATCGGGCAGTTGCATAATATTGGGATCGATGACTTTGTGCACGGCCAATTGGAGCGTGGATTCGTATTTCCAGTTGAGCAGGTCGGTGCTGGTGCAGTGAATGATGTCGCGGGGATGGTTCCAGTTGGTAAAGATGCCCGGCACGTAGGTAAGGTACATGTGATAAAGGCCTTTGTACGCAATGATATCGGGCGCCCAGAAGGTATACCCGCTGTCGGGCCGGTAATTGATATTGGCGGTGTCTTTATAGGTCCAGGTAGCGCCATCGGCCGAAGTGGCGATACCAATGCGGGTACCGTGCACCCATTTTACACCGGAGCTGTCATTGATGGTAGCGCGACGGTTGGTGTAAAACATCCACCATTTTTTATCTTTTGCGTTCCAGGCAATGACGGGGTCGGCGGCGCCATTGTATACCGGGTCACGAAACAGGGGTTTGGGCGCCGGGCTGGTTGTGGCGGATTGGGCGGTGGCGCTGTTGCTGCGGGTGCACAGCAACATTAACGCGAAAAATACAGGGATGATGTGGGTCTTTCTTTTCATCTTTTTTGGTTAATAAAACCTATAAGGTTTGGTAATCGCTGCGGCCTTTCTAAATCGTTACCAGGGCATGGCGTCATAAAATTGTTTCATGATATACCATGCTTTCTTTTTAAATCCCTGGTCGGAAAGCAGGCCTTTGCGGTTCCAGCCTTTCTGGTATACGGGCTGCATGCGCACGGGGGAACGGAAATCCACCAGTATCCAGGGACAGGCGCCTTTTAAAAAGGGAATGGTTTTGAGCATGGCGGTTTGTGCTTTGTACACCTGCTCCTGGTATTCTTCGTTCCAGCGGCTGGCGGTATCGGCGGTGCCGTGATTGCCGTAGAGGGCTTCGGCGCCAAACTCACTCATGATAAGTGGTTTGTTAAAGGCCGATTTCCAAATCATGTTTTCCGGGGCAGCGGGCCAGGGCCGGTACCAGCCCAGGTATTCATTAACAGCCAGTACATCCAGGGCATTGCCAAGGCTATCGTCGATGGTTACGGTATTATTGTCATACTTCACATGGTTTAGAGCAGCCGTGACCAGCCGGGTGGGATCCAGTGTGTGGCAGAGCGAGGCCATGCCTGCAAGGGCCTTATCGCGGTCGCGGCCGGGGCTTGTTTCATTGCTCATGCTCCAGATAATGGTAGCGCAGCGGTTTTTATCGCGTCGCAGCATTTCTTTGAGCAGGTAATTCATTTTATCCTGCATAGCGGGATCGCTGAAGGCAATGCCCTGGTAAACGGGAATTTCTTCCCAGAGCATGATGCCCATTTTATCTGCCAGCCGCACGGTGTATTCGTTGTGCGGGTAATGGGCCAGGCGTACAAAATTGCAGCCCAGTTCTTTGGCCCAGGTAAGCAGTTGCAGGGCATCAGAAGGCGACCAGGCGCGGGCACGGCGCTGCGGGTTTTCATCGTGTATATTCACCCCCTTTAAAAATACGGGCTTGCCGTTTAGCAGCATATCAGTGCCTTTTACTTCAATGGTGCGGAAGCCGATGGCTTCTTCGGTTTTATCGGTGGCGGTGCTGATGAGCACATTATAGAGTTTGGGTTGCGTGGGCGACCAGAGGGTTAGCTTTGCGGGGAAATGTACCGGTGCATAGCCCGAATCGCCGGTCGTGGTTTTATAATCCACTGCTGCTTCGGGAAGCTGTATGCGCACGGGCTGCCCGGCGCTGCCGCCGTTTATTTTTACCCAGCCTTCTATTTCACTGGTGCTGCCTTTTTTTAAATGAATAAAATAGTCTTCAATAAAAGCCGGGGGTGTTTCCACCAGTTGCACTTCGCGGGTAATGCCGCCGTAATTAAACCAGTCGAAGCCCAGCGAAGGGATACCGTCTTTTACGCGTTGATTATTGGCGCGTACCAGTATGGCATTGGCGCCTTCTTTTATTTTATCGGTAAGTTCAAACTGGAAGGGGGTAAAGCCGCCTTCATGGCTGCCCAGCTTTTCGCCGTTGAGAAATACATCACATTTATAGTTAACCGCGCCGAAATAAATAAAAACGCGTTTGCCGGTTTTATGGTAGTCGATTGTTTTTTTATACCAGACGGAGCTTTCAAACCAGGTAAGCTCGGGCAACTGCGAGTTAAAATCACCAGGCACGTCCAGTACAGGGCCGTCGTCAAAGCTATATTCGTAGAAATCTGTTTTACCGGAGGGCGTACGGTCTTTCCAGATGGCTGTCCAGTTGCCGATGCCCGCATCGTTTATATCGATGATCGCTTTCCATTTTCCATTAAGGGAAATGGTATTGCGGCCCTGTATGTTGGTCATAAACGTTTGTGCAGGGCTGTGCACGGAGGCCAGTACCAGCAGGATGCCTGCCAGGCATGCGGTTGTTTTCATAAGCAGCTGCATTTATTCATGTGCCGGTGTTATATTTTAACGGCCTGCCTGGCCAGCAGTTTCCATTGGCTGTGTTGTTTTTGCCAGATGGTTAATATACCCAGCTTTACGGTGCCGGGTTTGCCGCCGTCGTTGGTGCTGGCGGAAAGGTTATGGCGTACGATGGCGGTATTGCCCACTATTTTTATGGTTTGTTCGGTTAAGTCGATGGTAACAAAATCGGAAGCGCCGCTGGTAAGGGCTTCTATAAATGCCGCTTTGTCCTGCACTTTACCGCTGGAATGACCGTAGCTGAGTTCGTCGGCGGTTAGTTTATCAAGGGTGGCTTTATCGGGGTCTATCATGGCTTTGCGCAGGGCCTCCACGGCGGAAGCTACAGCGGTTTCATCTTTGGACTGCGCTTTGACTTTAGTACCGGATAGTACAGCGAGAAAAGCGAAGAATAGTACACGTTTTTTCATATAACTCGTTTTGTGGGCAAAAGTTAGGCAATTATACGATATGATGCCCCTTCGGGGTTTTGACACGCTATCATTTATTGAATCCTTCAGCCTTCCAGGGGTTAAAAGCCGGAGGCTTTTAAATAGCCTCACTCGCCAGAGGCGAGCGAGTGCAGTGCCGCCAGAGGACCTCACTCGCCAGAGGCGAGCGAGTGCGGTGGGTGCAGTGGCCTCACTCGCCAGAGGCGAGCGAGTGCGGCGAGTGTGGCGAGCGAGTGCAGTGCGGTGCAGAAGCCTGGAAGGCTGGCATTATTATAGAAAAAGAAATACATTAACCTTATTAACAAACCCCGAAGGGGTGGCATATCTATTTATTTCAGCTCTATATCGATGCTGGCGGACTGCAAGCCGTCGGATTCAGCGGTGAGCGTTAGTTTCCCTTTTTTCTCTTTTGCCTGCAGCACGGCAAGGGCAAGGCCGTTGAAGGCTTTGCGGTATGATGCTTTGAACGGTTCGTGGCTGATGGGGTTGCCATTGTCTACCCCGGCAATAACCGCATCGCCGCTGAGTTTAAACTGTACCAGGTTACCGGCTTTGGGCACGAGGTTGCCCGCGGCATCGAGTATGCGCACGGTAACAAAAGAAAGATCATTACCATCGGCGTTAATAGCAGTGCGGTCGGCCACCAATTCTATTTTTGCGGGTTTGCCGGCGGTGGCTACTTCCCTGGTCAATACCTGCTGCCCGTTTTTACGGCTGATGGCTTTGAGCGTTCCGGGCTGGTAAGGCACGCGCCATTGTACATGCAGGTCTTCGCCCTGTTTCTTTTGAATGCCGAGCGACTGGCCGTTGAGGAATAGTTCTACTTCATCTGCATTGTTATAATAGGCCCATACATCGATGGTATCGCCCGCATTCCAGTTCCAGTGCGGGAGCAGGTGGAGCACCGTTTGATTGGTCCACTCGCTTTGGTACATATAATAAACATCTTTGGGAAAGCCGGCCAGGTCAATGATACCGAAATAACTGCTGCGGGCGGGCCAGGAATAGGGCGTGGGCTCACCAAGGTAGTCGAAACCGGTCCAGATAAACATACCGGAAAGAAAACTGTATTTCTTTATTTCCTTCCAGCTTTCTTCGTGGGTGGAGCCCCAGGGGGCGGATACATTGTCATAGGCCGACACGGTGTAATCGTCGTTCATTTTACCAACCACGCGCACCCCGTTCTCCATGTGGCGGGAGGGCCAGCGGCGGATACTGTCTGATGGCATATTGTATTCGCCGCGGGTTTCGAGCGCCGAGGTGGTTTCGGTACCGATAAATTTCCTGCCGGGAAAGCTATCGTGAAAATGCTTCCAGGCGCCGTGGTGGTAGTTAACTCCTATAAGGTCGACCGCGCCGGAGGCAATAATATAATTATGGCCAAAGGGGTTGTTGTTGGCGTCGGTAATGGGGCGCGTGGTATCGAGGCTTTTTACAATGGAGGCCAGCTCGCGGGCGATGCGGGTGCCGCTGCTATCGCCCTGCTCCCGTATTTCATTGCCGATGCTCCAGATAAACACGGAGGGGTGGTTGCGGTCGCGCCGCACCTGGTCTTCGAGGTCGGTACGGTGCCATTCATTCCAATTGAGGCTGTAATCGTATTTTGTTTTGCTGCGTTTCCACATATCAAAGGCCTCGTCCATCACAATAAAGCCCATACGATCACAAAGGTCCAGCAGCTCGGGGGCGGGCGGATTGTGCGAGGTGCGGATGGCATTACAGCCCATTCGTTTTAATATTTCCAGTTGACGTTCCAGCGCGCGGGTATTGATGGCCGAACCCAGGCAACCCAGGTCGTGGTGATCGCAAACACCCAGTATTTTGAGCGGCTGCCCGTTGAGGGTAAAACCTTTGTTGGCATCGAAGTTGAACGATCGTACGCCAAAATAAAAGCTGTAATCGTCTACCGGCGCGCCGTTGCGCAGCACTTGCACGGTGGCTTTATAGAGATAAGGGTGGTTGACCGTCCAAAGTACCGGTTGGGTAATGCTGAGGCCCTGTGTTATTTCGGTGAGCGAATCTTTTAATACAACGGGGTTTGAACTGGCGCGTGCTATTTCATAACCGCCGGCATCGGTAAGCACGGTACGGAGGGTTATGGTAACGTCTTTGGTCTTTCCTTTTATAACGGAGGTGGACAGGTTTACGGCGGCCAGGCCGGGTACTATTTTTGGCGTAGTGATATAAGTGCCCCAGTGTGCGATGGCCACGGGGGAAGTGGTTACCAGCCATACATTGCGGTAGATGCCGGAACCGGAATACCAGCGGGAATTGGGCTGATGGGTATTGTCTGCTTTCACGCTCAGCAGGTTTATTTCATTGCCATATTTCAGGTAAGGCGTGAGTTCATAGCGGAAGGAAATATAGCCGTTGGGACGTTTGCCCAGGTAATGGCCGTTAATCCAAACTTCACTGTTGCGGTATACGCCGTCAAAATCGATAAACACCGCTTTGCCTTTTGCAGCCAGCGGGAGGCTAAAGGACTTGCGGTACCAGCCGATGCCGCCGGGCAGGGCGCCGCCTTCGGCACGGGCGGGATTCGTTTCGCTGAAGCTGCCCTCTACGCTCCAATCGTGCGGCAGGTTGAGCTTGCGCCATTGATTGTCGTTGTATCCCGGGTTTTTGTAGTCGTCTTTGGTATCGGTGGTATCGGCATAATAAAACTTCCAGTCTTTATTAAAACTGACCACGCTCCTGTACTTTAACTGTGCGGGCAATGTTGCTGTGTGCAGCAACACGACCATACATAGAAACCAGTTTTTGTTTTTCATTGATAGCATACGTTAGTGGGTGTAAATATACTAACCGGAAGGGCTATTACGATTTTTTTATCTCTACCGCATATACCTGTTCGATGCCCTCAAAATTAGCCCGGAAAATAATCCATTTGCCATCGGGCGAAAAATGGACATTGGGTTCGAGGTGGTAATTATGGTGGCTCATGTTGACCAGTTTTTCGGATACCAGCTTATAGCCGTTGGGGCGAAACAAATAAATCCATTCGCCGTCGGAGGCTTTGGCTACCTGGCCGGGGTCGCCGCCATCGCCGCAGAATAATTGCTGGTCGGGCGAAATATTGAAGTGGATGGACCATTCGTTCCGGGTGAGCGAATATTTCCTTTCCGCACCGGTTTTTACATCGGTGCCGCCAACAAAGAAGTTAACACTGCGGGGTTGTTGCAAATCGTAATAAATCGTTTTGCCATCGGGGCTAAACCATTCGTGGCCGGCTATTTCCATGTCAACCGTTCTTTTGTGCATGAGCTTTACTTTTTTAGTGTTCAGCTCAATGGTCCAGATACGGTCTACCTTATGCCAGGGGCCTTCGTGGCAAAACATGAGCAGGTTGGGGTCAGTAGATGAAAACTGTACGTGGTTGAGCCAGGCTGTATCTGAAAACAATTTGGTGAGGGCGCCTGTTTTGGTGTTTACGGTAAACAGGGTGCGCAATTGTTTCGACTCATAAATCTTGTTGAAATAATCGGATTTATTGGGATTGGCTTTTAGAATGTCTTTTTCCTTATCGGTGGCCCAGGCGCCGGCGAGCAATGTTTCATCGGCATTGACGGTAGTGATACTGGCTTTGAAATCGGCCGGGAATACGTAGATAAGTCTTGTCTTCCCGGTGCTGATTTCGGTAGTGAATATGCTGTCTTTTACCTGATAATATACATTCTTTCCTTTTTTACCGAGTATTTCGCCGTTCATGGGGTTGGACTGGTGGGTAACGGGTTCCGATTTGAAGGTATTGAGATCCACGATATACAGTTGCTTGTCTTTGGTGTTGCCATTATAGGTTTCCACCTTGGCTACGCGGTCGCTTACCGCTTGCGGCGTAGCGGCGCTGCTGTAATATACCATGCGATTGCCCGTAAAGGGATTGTTGTGAAAATAGAAACTGAGGTTGCTCCTGCTCTCATCGGTAAGCCGAACCAGCTTGTGACGGGTGTCTTTGTCGATCCATTCGGAAGGCATGGGCTTTTGCCCACCGGTTTCCAGTACCTGCTGGGCATGGAGGGTAAATACCTGGCAATAAGCGGTAAGAAGGGTTAACGCAATTGTTTTCACTGGCAGCATGCTATATAGTTATTTAAGCGAATGAAAAATCGTTAGGCAACTAATGAACTTCTAAAAGTAGACAGGTTGAGTAGTTTTATCATCCTGATCTATCCTGCGGGGGGATTAAGATGGGATTAATATATTGGGGTTATTCGGGGCAGGCCCTTCGGGCCTGGGCTTTTTTTACCACAGAGGGCACAAAGGTTTATTTACACAAAGGGCACAGAGCTTTTGCTACGTTTAAAGGGTTTTGAGGGTTTGCGTTTGCGGGACCTAGCTTTTAAGGGACACGGAGGGCGCGCCTTCGGCGCGGGGGCGGCAATTGTTTTGCTGCGCAAAAGCTTTGTGTACCCCTGTGAAAAAATCTTTGCGCCCTCTGTGGTGAAATTTATTGCGCCGAAGGCGCAATTATACACTCAATTTCCATCGGGTTTTACAGGCGGGCGCAGGACGCTGGGGGGCCAGTTCCATTGGCTGAGGGGATCGGGGTGTGCGGGGTCGAAGCGGGGCAGGTCGGGGCGGAGCTGCGCAGCAAGCGGTAGCTGGTTTTCGCGGATGCCGGTTACAATGCATTTGGCAATTTCGTAGGCGCCGTAGGGATTGAAATGCGTATCGTCTTTCAATTCTTTATCCTGCCCCGGAAAGGTATTGGCGGGATAATGTACAAAGGCTTTGACGGATTGTTGCGGCCCCCATGCTTCGTACAGTATTTTGCTTTTGGCATTCAGATCAATCAACGCGGTATTTTCTTCTTTGGCACATTTGCGCATGGCATCGGGATAATCGCCAAGGGTATTGAAGATATGGCCGGTGGAATCGAAATTGCGGCGGTTCATGGAAGTGACCAATATGGGGGTGGCGCCTTTTTTTCGTACTTCGGCAATAAAGGATTGAAGGTCGCGCGTATAGCTGGTCCAGGGGCCAATGCCTTCACCGTGTTGCTTCTGATCGTTGTGGGCAAACTCCACAAATACATAATCGCCGGCTTTGAGCAGGCTGAGTATTTTCTGGAACCGGCGTTCGCTGATAAAACTGCTGAGCGACTCGCCCGACTCGGCATAGTTGGCAATGGCTATTTTGCCGGGCTGGAAAAAGGAAGGGATCATTTGTCCCCAGGCAGCCCATGGTTCTTCCGCCTGGTCTACTACGGTAGAATTGCCGGCCAGGAAAACAGTGGCGGCAATAGTATTGGGCGTTATTTCGATGGCGCAGACTTTGGGGCTGCTGTTGGCAAATTCCAGCGTGAGCTTATCATCCCAGTGAAAATAATTCCTTTCGCGTGCTTTGAGGCGTACACGGGCGCCGTCGGGGCGGATGATACTATCGCGTACGTGTATGGTAAATTCAACGGTTTTAAAGGCGCCTTTGGCGGTTTCCACTTTTTCTATCATGAGGCGGCGGCATTCGGCGCGCACGGTGGTGGTGGAAGTGCCGTCTTTATCACCCAGTATGAGCTTTACATTGTAATTGCCTTCAGGCAGTTTGACGGAAAAGAAAAAAGGTTTATCGCTGGTGCAGTAGCCATCGCGCAAGGCGTCTTTGCCGCCGCGTTCCACACCCGTAACGGTGGAATTATAAAATCCATAACCGAGGGCATCGGTATATTCCGTAGAAGGCAGCACATGCGTATAACCGGGCTGGGTTTTGCCGGGGCCCAGATCGAATTTGAAGGATTGGGCGGCAGCGGTCATGGTAATGAACAGGCTGTAAAAAAGATATAGGCTATTTTTCATACCGGCGGTGAATCGTTTTAGTAAAGCGATTGGACGAGCTAAAAATAGAGCGGGCGCTGTTCGTTTTCATCCTGCACTATCCTGTAGTGCCGCGCATTCTTTTTACAGTTTGTAATAATATACCAGCGCATGCACGCCTTCGCTGACGGTATAGTATCCTTTACCGTCGGTGGTAAACCCAATGGCTTCGCCCTGAGGTTCGACGGTATAGGATAAGATGGTGGGGCTGCGCTGCAGGGTTTGCCAGATGGGTTCACCGGTGTTCCGTTTCCAGTAATATACTTTTGTATAGCTTTTCAGCAATACCTGTTGCCCGTCCTGCGAGATATCGCCTGCGGTAATCCATTTAAACTGGCCGGAGCCTTCAAAATACACCTGCGCCTGTTTTTGCAATACCACGGTATCGCCGGCGTTGAAATCCAGCGGGGCGGTATATACCCGCACGGTGTCTTCGCGTTTGGACACAATGTAGAGGAGCCTGGCAACGGGGTCTGCCATTAATGTTTCCGCATCGCGGGGGCCATCGGGATATTTTAAATGCAGCGGGTCTGCCGTTGCATTGGCCGATGCGCCGGCGGCCGGCAGCGCCGGTTCTTTAATTCGGTACACGGTAATTAATTTTCTTATGGCATTATTATCGCCTATATCGCCCACATATACATAGGTGGTATTGCTTTGCGGGCCGGGGCCAACGGCAATATCTTCGCAATCAGTTACACCCGGCGGAGCGGCAGCGTTACCATTGAAATAGAAGATCCCTTTGAGTTTTCCATCGGGGGTAATGGCAAAAAAGCGGCTGGTATCGCCGCTGTCGTTATGCACATAAAAATATCCCGGGTGGGCTACGGAAGCAGCGATGCCGGAGGTTTCGGTTAAGCGATCATCCTCCAGTTGCGGGGTGGTTGGGGTGGAAGCAGGCGCCGACTTGCAGGCGGGGAAAAGAAGTGCGGCAGCGATAAGCAGGTAAAACACGTATTTCATCAGGCTAATATACAAGGTTATGGGGAGTGAAAACAGCCGGCCAGGTCATCCATTATATTATCATATTGAGCATCAGTACTCCGGCAAGGCCCAGCAGGGAAATCGTTGTTTCCATTACTGTCCATGATAGAAAAGTTTGTTTCAGGGTAAGGTTGAAAAACTCTTTAAACATCCAAAAGCCGGAGTCGTTTATATGGGACCCGAAAACACTGCCTGTTCCTATCGCCAGCACCATCAATTCGGGGGATACCGTTCCCGATGCCACCAGGGGTGTCACCACAGCAGCGGCCGTCATTCCCGCCACCGTTGCCGAGCCTACGGCAACTCTTAACAATGCTGTAACTACCCAGCCAAAAAGCAAGGGCGACATCTGCCACCTGCCGCTGAACGATGCAATATATTTATCGGCGCCGCTATCCTGCAATACCTGCTTGAAAACACCCCCGGCGGTAATAATCATCAATATAACGGCTATGCCACCAATCGCTTCATTCAGCCATTTCATGCCGGTTTCGATGGTCTTGCCTTTTCCCGGGCCAAAACAGGCGATGGCCAGGAACACAGACAATAACAAGGCAATCGTTGGGTCGCCGGTAAAGACAAATAGTTTTTTTAGCAGCTGGTCCGGCAGGAAATGATCTGCCACCACGCCGAGTGTAATGAGTAAAACAGGCAGCAGCCCTACCAGGAAACTTGGAAAGGCTGCCGGCAAATTTTCCGCTTTCACTTCCGGCGACAGGAGAAATGACCGGATGTTTACCTCCACGTTTTTTAATAGCCGGCCCAGTAATGGCCCTGCTATGATCACCACCGGTACTGTAATGATCAACCCATAAAGCAGTGTTTTGCCCATATTGGCATGAAATGCATTTATCAGGAAGACCGGGCTGGGATGCGGCGGCAAAAAACAATGGGTGGCAGATAAAGAGGCTGCTGTGGGTATGGCAACGTATAGCAACGGCAGTTTTGCTTTGTGCGCAATGGAAAGCACCAGCGGTACCAGTATTACAAAACCTGCATTATAATATAAGGGAATGCCTACCAGGAAGCCCGTAAGCAGGAGGGCCCATTGAATATTATCCTGGCCAAACGCATGAATGAGGGTTGATGCCATTTTGGAAATGGCGCCTCCGGCCTCCAGTATTTTGCCGAGTGCGGCGCCGAGGCAGATAACCAGGGCCAGGCCGCCCAGGGTATTGCCAACGCCTTTCTCCATTGATTTGAGTATCTGCATCGGCTCCATGCCCAGGAACAGGCCGGAGAGTATGGCCACAATAAGAAGGGATAAAAAAGGGCTGAGCTTTTTATACGTTAAGAATACCTGTAAACAGATGGCAAAAAAAATGACAAGCAATTCCATAATCCCTGTTTGTGAGCCGCTGCGTTGCCGGCCTGGTTTTAATGTGAGTCCCGGGTCACTTCAGCCCCTGAACTCCCCCGGAGGAAATCAAGATCGGCTCCTTTATCGGCACCCATTACGTGTTTGATGTACAAACTGACATAGCCCCTTTCCGCCGCGGGCGCCGGTTTTATCCAGGCCTTTCTTCTTTTTTCCAGTTCCTCTTCGCTTACGTGCAAATGCAGCTTTCTTTGCTCTACATCCAGTTCTATCACATCCCCATCTTTTACCAGGGCGAGGTTGCCGCCGATGGCGGATTCCGGCGATACGTGCAGCACTGCCGTTCCATAGGCGGTGCCGCTCATTCTGCCATCGGAAATACGGACCATGTCCCGGATCCCTTTCTCCAGTATCTTTTTCGGGAGGGCCATATTGCCCACTTCAGGCATGCCCGGATAACCTACGGGGCCTACATATTTCAGCACCATTACGCAATTTTCGTCTATATCCAGGTCGGGGTGGTCAATCCGCGCATGATAATCCTCGATGCTTTCAAAAACCACTGCACGCCCGGTATGTTTCATCAGGGCGGGGGTAGCGGCGCTCGGTTTGATCACAGCCCCATGCCGGGCAAGATTCCCTTTTACTACAACAATACCGGCTTCGGGCTGAAACGGCCGGCTGCAGGGAGCTATCACCTCTGCATTATAACAGCCGGCAGATCCTTTGATATTATCGTGGTGATTTTTTCCTGTTACCGTAACTACTCCCCGGTGCAGCAGATCCTTAAGTTCGTTCAGGATAACGGGCAGCCCCCCGGCGTAATAAAAATCTTCCATCAGGTATTTACCGGCGGGCATCAGGTTGAGCAGCAGGGGGATTTTGCTGCCAATTGCATCGAAATCGTCCAGCCCCAGGCCAACCCCGATACGCCCTGCAATAGCGGTTAAATGGATTACAAAATTGGAGGAACCTCCAACCGCCGAATTCACCATGATGGCGTTTTCAAACGCTTTGCGGGTAAGTATTTTATCAATCGCCAGGTTTTCTTTTACCATCTGTACAATTCTCCGGCCGCTCAGTTGCGCCATCACTTTTTTTCTTGAATCGGCGGCGGGTATGGCAGCGGCGCCGCTGAGGGTTAGCCCGAGCGCTTCTACCATGCAGGCCATGGTGGAGGCTGTTCCCATGGTCATGCAATGGCCAATACTGCGGCTCATGCAGCTCTCCGCATATTCACATTCCTCCTGTGTCATCTTACCCGTCTTCATGTCTTCATCAAATTTCCACACATGCGTTCCGCTCCCGATGGTTTGGCCCTTATACCTGCCGTTGAGCATCGGCCCCCCGGGCACCACGATGGTGGGCAACCCAACGCTTGCCGCGCCCATTACGGTAGAAGGGGTTGTTTTATCGCAGCCGGTGAGCAGTACCACGCCGTCGATAGGATTGCCCCGTATGCTTTCTTCGGCATCCATACTGGCCAGGTTACGGAAAAGCATAGCCGTTGGCTTCAGCAATGTTTCACCCAGGCTCATGACAGGGAACTCCACCGGAAATCCACCGGCTTCCAATACCCCTTTTTTTACCGCTTCGGCGTGATCGCGAAAATGTGCATTGCAGGGGGTCAGCTCGCTAAACGTATTGCAGATACCAATAACAGGACGCCCGTCGAACATATCCATGGGCATTCCCTGGTTTTTCATCCAGCTCCTGTAGATTATTCCGTCCTTGTCTTTTCGGCCAAACCAATCCTGGCTTCTTAGTCTTATGCTCATCCTGTATGAAAATTAAACGTTCTGTAAATGATGTATCCCACCGGCTCCCGGTACTGAGTTTATCAGT
>JACXTT010008883.1_pt1 | contig 13837 bp, 6 predicted proteins | sample 9270951 | NCBI WGS metagenome assembly JACXTT01 (sample SAMN15532306, study PRJNA645909) | rock metagenome | isolation source: weathered quartz diorite | place: Puerto Rico | collected 2017-06-21 | reverse complement strand
GGCGCCGGCGGCCTTCGGCGGCGGGACACCGTCCGGCGACGACGTGCCGAGCGCCGCGGCCGCCTCGGCGGGCTTGTCGGGCTTGGCGGGCGCGGAGGGCAGCACCTTCTTTTCGGGGGCGGTCGGCAGCACGCGCGCCGCCGGCTTGGGATCGCTGCCGGGCGTCGCCTTGTCGGGGATCGCGAAGGCGCTCATCTGCGCATCGGCCGGCAGCTTGCCGAGCACCTTCTCGAGGTCGGCCGGCCCGCGGTCCACGCCCTGCGTCGCGGCGATCTTGTCGACCGCGTCGTTGACCAGCGCCGCCATGGCGCGGAACGTGCCGCGGAACGTCGACGGCTTGAGCACGTCGGTCTTGGAGCTCTTGTTGGCGAGGTCGGCGAGCGCCGTCTTGAAGCCGCCGAGCGGCAAGGTGTGCTCGATCACCGAGAACCCCAGGCCCACCGCCGCCAAACCGAGCACGATCAGCACCAGCATCCCGGTCGGGGCGCCCTGCTTCTCCTCGTCGGTGGCCAAGTTGTAGAACTCGGTCGGCACCGGCACGCGCTGCTGCTGGTGCATCACCGCGAAGCCCGCGCCCACGTCCCAGGCGTCGCCCGGAATGCGCTTGAACACGCCGCGCACGTCGAAGTTCGCGTCCTTGTGGACCAGCCGCGGCTTGCTGCGGCCGTCGGCGCCGTTGTAGTCGGCGTCGTCCTTGAGGCTGGCGATGTCGTCGGGCGCCAGCAAGACGAGGTGCGTGTCGGCCGACGCGGGCGCCGCCTTCACCAGCGTCTTGCCGTTGACGTAGAACACCACCGCCGCGCCGGTGTGCTCGACGACCTCGCGCGCGAAGCCGTCGTCGATCTTCTTGCCGCCGACGATCGCGCCGATCGGCGAGCCGCCGGCCTCGACCTCGACCGGGCGCGCCACCACGCTCCACAAATCGTCGCCGAGCAGCCAGGTGTCGTCGCGGATCCAGCCGTGAATGGCGTCGGCGACCAGCGCGTAGCCGCCCATCTCGAAGCCCTCGACGTTGGTGCCGCGCTCGAAGTTCTCGTTGGCGAGCACGCGCCCGTGCACGTCGATGGCCCACAGCGCGTCGAAGCTCTTGCCCTCGTCCGACTCGCGGAACTTGCGCAGCGCGGTGGTGGCCTTGTCGCGGATCGGCGCCTCGATCTCCTTGAGGATGGCGGCGGTCTGCGCCTTCTTGAGCGCTTCTTTGATGTCGCCGTTGACGGCCAGCTTGATGAGCGCGAAGGCGTGGTTGTTGGCGTCGTCCTTGAGGTACAGCGCCACCGCGACCGAGCCGGCGTTCAAGAGGCGCGAGGCGGTGCGCTCCTCGTTCTTGTTGGAGACGCCGGTGGCGATGTACAGCAGCGCCGCCGAGCAGGCGAACACCACGGCGAGCACGACGTACCAGAAGCGCGAGAAGACCACGGGGTTACTTGCCCTCGTCTTCTTTCTTGGCTTCGGCGACGACGAGCGGCTCTTTGACTTCCTGCTCGTCGGCGCCGATGGCCTTGACCTCGAGCTCCACCGACTTGCCAGCGCGCGCGCCCGCGAAGTACGCCACCAGCTCGTAGCTGCCCGGCTCGAGATCGCGCACCACGAAGTCGCCGCCGAGCGTCGGATAGCCAGTGGCGACCACCTTCGGCTCGACCACCACCCACGAGCGCACGCTCGGAAACAGTGCGTCGCGGATTTCGATGGCGCCGCCCTTCGCGGGCTTCCAGGTGCGGCTGGAGCCGGCCTTGGTCTCCTCCTGCGCGAGGCCGGCGTCTTTGCCGACGTCGTAGAGCTTGTGCGGGAACGGATCGTGGTTCACGAATTGGATGGTTTGCCCCTCGGCCACCACCAACATGACGGGGCTCGTACGGCCGCCGCTCACGCCCACCACGACCGTGCCGCGCGGGGCGCCGCTGCCCTCTTTCACCAGGGCGGCGATGCACAGCTCTTTGGGGAGGTACGCGGTGAGGCGCTTGGCGTGCTCGCCCACCGACGTCGAGCGGGTCCGGAACATGCTGTAGCGGTGATTTTCGGGCTTGGCGGCGTCGACCCACACCGGGTTGAGCAGCAGATCGCCGCCTTTGGTGTGGCCCTTCGCGGCGACCTTCTTGTCGGCGGCCGCGGAGGCGCGCTCCCCTCCTCCCAACGCGAGCAATCCGAGCAGGCCAAACAACCAGGTGCCGCGAATCCCTTCGCGGCTTCCCGAACGACAGGTGACGCGCCGCTGGCGACTCATCCGGCCCGCCAAGTTAGCGGAACTGCGGGGCGGAAGCCACAGCTGCGAGCGGCCCGGCGAGCCGCCCGAAAGTTCTTTCCCGGCGGCCCCGCCATACGCCCGAAAGTCCGAGCACCGCGCGCTGGGCGCTGGTACACTGGCGCTCGTTCCCTCTGCTGATTTCCGTCAGGTGACGATTCATGAACCCCCTGTAAGATTGGAACCCGGGATGCGAGCGCTGCCGTGGTGTGTCTGAACGGAATTTCTCTCCGGGAAGCCTGAAGCGGCACCGAGTGTCCCACCTAGCGATCGCTAGGGGTTCAAATCTTTCACCAACGATTTCGGCGGTCAGGAACGGATTGGGGCCGGCGCTGCCGGCCCTTTGCATTTTGCGGCCGGTCACTGCGCCAAGAGGCGCGGCCAAACCGCGGCCTGCACTTTGGTGGGGTTGGCTGCGTCGGTTTGGTCGACCAGGATCCACACCACCATGAGATCGCCCGCCGGGGTGACCGCGGCGCGCGGCGCGAAGGCGCACCAGTTGGCGTAGGGCGGTGCGATGTCGAACGACTTGCCGGCCGCCTGCAAGGCATTGGTAAAGCGCCGGGCGCGCACCGAACAGGTGTTGCCCGAGCCGTTGGCCCAGATCGCGAGAAAGCCCTTGGGGGCGGCGACGATGGCGCCGCTGCGCTGGGTGGTGGTCCCGGCGCCGTCTTCGACCGGGAGGTCGACGCCTAGCGCGCTGCCTTGCACGTCGAAGGCGCGCACCACGGTGGTGGTGTAGCCCTTCGAGAAGGTGTCCTGGTACGAGGCGATGGTGGCGTAGCCGCCGCCGCTCAGCGCGACCACCCCGCCGATGTGGCTCAGGCCGGCGGACGGCGACAGCGGGAATTGCGTCATCGAGGCGGGCATGCCGCCGGGGTCGAGCTCGTGGCCGAGCAGCGTGTGTGGCGCGGGCGCGCCGGACGTGACCGTGTAGAAGTGGTCGCCGAACGGGCACATCGCGAACGCGCCGGCCTGAGCGTCGCTGAACGCGCTGTAGGCGTCGAACAGGGTGAAGTTGATGCCCTTGGGCATGCCGGCGGCGTCGAGGCAGCGGCTCGCCAGTTGCGTGGCGCCCTGGGTATCGAGCCAAGCGAGGCAGAACGCGCCGGCGCCGTTGGCGGCGACGAGCGGCGCGCGCGGCGCGTCGAGTGAGGCGCCCGCGAGGACCTGCTCGAGGTTCTTGCCAACGTTGCCGCCGGGCTCGACGAGGCGGTAGCGGAGCTCGGCCGGGCCATTGCCGGGGCTCTGCCAGACGACCGCGGTGCGCCCCGCGGCGTTGGCGGCGATGCGCGCGCCGGCGAGCGCCGGGGCGGTGCCGATCGCCGTCTCGGTGCCGACCTTCTGGCCCTTGAGATCGCGCCGGGCGAGGCGCACCAGCTTGCCGTTGCCGCCGGCGTGGCCCCAGACGATCTGGAACTCGAAGCTCGACGAGGTCTTGGCGGCCGCGACGTCGGGTTGGACGGCGAGATCGGCGGCCGTCGGGCTGGCGGCGTTGTCGACGAAGAAGGGCGTGACCTTGCACTGCGCGTTGCACGCCTCGCTGCCGGCGGCGACGCCCGAGTCGCACTGCTCGCCGGCGGCCAGGTTGACCTTGCCGTCGCCGCACTTCGCGGCGGTGCAATCGGCGTTGCAGCCGGCGCTTTCGCCGCCGGTGTCGCAGGCCTCGCTGCCCTCGAGGGTGTTGTTGCCGCAGGTGCCGCCGCCCGAGCCCGCGCCGCCGCTGGAGGTGGACGCGCTGGAGGTCGGCTTGGCGGCGCCGCCGCCGCTCGAGGTCGGGTCGTCGTTGCCGCCCCCGCACGCGAGGATGGCGAGCGCGCACGAGGAGAAGAAGGTGAAACGCATCATGGCGATCGATAGTACCGCAAGGTGGCGGTCAGGCGGGAGCGCGCGCTCGGTCGACGCTCACTCCGCGGCGAGCAGCTTGGCGCCGAGCCCGCCGAAGGTGCCGTTCGAGAGCAGGACCACGGTATCGCCGGGGCGGGCGCGGCGCTGGATTTCGTCGGCCACGGCGTCGATGGATGGGCACGCGACGGCCGCCACGCCGCGCCCGGCAAGATCGGAGGCGAGGCGACCGAGGTCGAGGGCTTCGGCGGCGGGGATGTCGCGGCCCAGCGGAGCGAGCAGCACGGCGTCGGCGCGGTCGAAGGCCTCGGCGTAAGCGGCTTGGTGCAGCGCGCGGCAAGCGGTGGCGCTGCGCGGCTCGTAGGCGGCGATGATCGCGCCGGTGGGGTGGCGGGCGCGGAGGCCGGCGAGGGTTTCGCGCACGGCCGTCGGGTGGTGGGCGAAATCGTCGTAGAGGCGCACGCCGCGCGGCTCGCCGAGCAGATCTTGGCGGCGCGCCACGCCTTCGAAGCGGGCGAGGGCAGCGAGCGCGGTGGCGGTCGGCACGCCGTAGCCCTGGCAGGTGGCGGCGAGCGCGGCGACGGCGTTGGCGAGGTTGTGCCGGCCGGAGAGACGCGTGGCCCCGCGGCCAACGAGCGAGCCGCCGGCGAACAGCTCGAAGGCTTGGCCAGTGGCGTCGGCGGTGGCGGGGGCGGCGAGCCAGTGCGGCGGCTCGGCGTGGCGGGTGTCGCCGTCGAGGGCGTACCAGGCGACGGGCGCGCGCGCGGCGGAGCGCACTATTTCGCACACGCGTCGATCGCCGGCATGGGCGACGATGAGGCCGTGGGCGGGGACGCGCTCGACGAAGCCGCGGAACGCGGCGAGGTAGGCGGCTTCGTCGGGGTAGAGGTCGACGTGATCGTGCTCGATCGAGGTGACGATCGCGACCTCGGGCCGGTAGTGCCAGAACTTGGGGGTCTTCTCGAAGAACGCGGTGTCGTACTCGTCGCCCTCGACGACGAACGGCGTGGCGCGTCTGGCCGCCGGGGCGGCGCCGGCGGTCGGGGCGAGCGGCAGCGCGGTTTTGCCGAAATTTCCGGGCAAACGGAAGCTCTCGGGGAAGTTCTTGGGGAGGCCGCCGATCAAGAAGCCGGGGTCGACGCCCGCGGACGCGAGCAGCCACGCGGCCAGGGAAGTGGTGGTGGTCTTGCCATGGGTGCCGGCCACGACGAGCGGCGCGGTGCGCGCGAGGACCAAGTCGGCGAGGGCGTGGCACATGGTGGTGACTCGCAGCTTGCGCTCGCGGGCGGCGTGCGCCTCGGGGTTGGTGGGGCGGCACACGTTGCCGACCACGACGAGATCCGGCACCGGGTCGAGGTGCGCCGGATCGAAGCCGTCCATGAGCTCGATCCCCCAACGGCGGAGGGCGGGCCCCATCGGGGGGTGAAAGGCCACGTCCGAGCCGGTGACGCGATGCCCGGCGGCGCGGTAAAGGCCGGCGATCGATCCCATGCCGGTCCCGGCCACGCCGACGAAATGCACGTGCATGCCTCGACGGGCATAGCAGTTGTTTCGGACCGAACCGAGAAAACGACGCGTCCGGAACCCCGCCGCGCCGCCGCCGCCCCGCTCGTTTCGGACCGAAACGAGATCGCCGCGCCGAGTTTGATGCCGCGCGAAACAAGAAAAACTCACGGCCCGAGGGCCGACAACCTTTGTCGGGTCCTGGACCGATGGATTTTATCGGTTCGGACCCGATCAATTTTCCGAGCCGACGATCTCCCACTGCAATGTCACCCTCGGGGTGGCGGCCGTTAACGGTCCGCTAACGGCCGCCAGGCCGGCGCCGCGCCAAGCGACGCGATTTCCACGCGTTGCGCGCCGGCACGCGAATTGCGAAAGGCCGCGCCATGGCTCGGACCACCGTTGTCCACATGGTCGCCTCCTTGCGTCCCCACGTGCCTCACCTCCGCGATGACGCGATGTACCTCTGGTTGTGGCGGCATCTACGCGCCGCCTTTCCAGACGCGATCGCCATCGTGCTGATGCCGAATCACCTGCATCTTCTCGCGTGGCTCACGCGGTTGTCGCGCCGGCGGCTCGCGGCGGTGCTCGGCGGTTTCGCGCGGACCTTCGAATTGGGTGAGATTTGGCGCCCCGTTCCCGAGCCCGAGGCCGTCGTCTCCGATGAAAAGCTGGCCCGCAACGTCCGCTACACGGCGCTCAATCCATGCCGAACGTGGCAGGAGCATGAGCCGCTGGTGCGCGACCCGCTCGCATGGCCGTGGTCCACTCACCGAGACGTGGTCGGCGCGATCGTGAATCCGTGGATCGCCGCGCCGCGTCTCGCGGACGTGCTGGGCTGGCCGGCCGCAAACTTCGCGCAGCGCTACCATCGCTACGTGTCGAGTGATTCGCACGTGGCGACCGCGGGCACGCCGTTTCCGCTCGTCGCGCCCGCGAGCTCGATTCCCCAAGAACCGCTCGAACGTCTTTTGGCCGCGGCTTCCGCGGCAACGCGCGCTCCCGCAAAGCGGGTACAAAAACGCAGTCCGACGCGAGCCGTGTTTCTCGGGCTCGCGCGGCGCCAGGGCTGGCAGTGCTGGGAGCGGCTGGCGAAGATCTGCGCGATGCAACCCAACTGGTGCCGAGAGGCCGCCCTTCGCTGCCCGGCCTCGTGGTTGGAGGCCGGCGCATTGTGCCTCGGTGATGCGCGCTTGGTTGGTCCGCCCATCGACCTTGCCGAGCTCGAGGCCGTCCGCGGGCGCTCCGCCATCGCCGTCGACCGCTCGATTCCCCGTTTTTCGGCGCGAACAAGTACAAGTCGACAATCCGGCGCGGTGGAGTTAATCGGAAACACGCCATGAGCGACGTTTCGAAAACCGACGACGCGGGTCAGAAGCGCTACGACCACCGCGCCATCGAGCCGCGTTGGCAGCGGGTCTGGGACGAGCGCGGCACCTTCAAAGCCGAGCGCCGGCCAGGCCGGTCGAAGCTCTACATCCTCGACATGTTCCCGTATCCGTCAGGAGCGGGCCTGCACGTCGGTCACCCCGAGGGGTACACGGCGACCGACATCGTCTCGCGCTACTCGCGCATGAAGGGCGTCGACGTGCTGCATCCGATGGGTTGGGACGCGTTCGGCCTGCCCGCCGAGCAATACGCCATCCAAACCGGCACGCACCCCGCCGTCACGACGCAGAGCAACATCGCCACGTTCAAGCGGCAGCTCAAGATGCTGGGCTTCAGCTACGACTGGAGCCGCGAGATCGACACCACCGACCCGGCCTACGTGCGCTGGACGCAGTGGATCTTCCTGCAGCTCTTCAAGAAGGGCCTCGCGTACCAGGACGAGGTGACCGTCAACTGGTGCCCTGCCCTCGGCACGGTGCTGGCGAACGAAGAAGTCATCGATGGCAAGAGCGAGCGCGGCAACCACCCCGTCGAGCGGCGCCCGCTGCGGCAGTGGATGCTGAAGATCACCGCCTATGCGGACCGGCTCGAAGCGGATCTGGGCGGGCTCGACTGGCCGAAGGGCACCGTCACCATGCAGAAGGAGTGGATCGGCAAGAGCGACGGCGCGGTGGTCCGCTTCCAGGTCCAGGGCAAAGAAGAAGGTTTCGACGTCTTCACCACCCGGCCCGACACGCTGTTCGGCGCCACCTACTGCGTGCTCGCGCCCGAGCATCCGCTGGTCGAAACGATCACCACGGACGCCGAGCGCGCCAAGGTGAAGGCCTACGTCACCGTCGCGGTGAACCGCGCCGAGCGCGACCGCGCGGCCGTGAAGGAGAAGACGGGCGTGTTCACGGGCGCCTATGCCGTCAATCCCGTGAACGGCAAACCCGTGCCGATCTGGGTCGCGGACTACGTGCTCATGACCTACGGCACGGGCGCGATCATGGCCGTGCCGGGGCACGACGCGCGCGACTGGGAGTTCGCCACCCACTTCGGCCTGCCCATCGTGGAAGTGGTCGCGGGAGGCGACGTCACCAGGGCAGCGTTCACCGACAACGAGAACGGCACGCTCGTCAACAGCGGCCTCATCGACGGCCTGCGCCCGCCCTCGGCGAAGCGCAAGATCACCGCGTGGCTCGCGGAGCAAAAGCTCGGCCACGAGAAGGTGCAATACAAGCTCCGCGATTGGGTGTTCTCGCGGCAGCGCTATTGGGGCGAGCCCATTCCCATCTACTTCCCGGTGACGTGCGACGGCGACCCGCGCAGCGGGCCGCACACCATCCATTACGACAGGCCCATCGCGGTCGACGAGAACGACCTGCCGCTCGAGCTGCCGGCGCTGGCCAACTTCGAGCCCGGAGACGACCCCGCGGGCCCGTTGGCGCGCGCCGCCGAGTGGCGCTTCTTCCGCAAGGAGGGCCGCTGGTACGCGCGCGAGACCAACACCATGCCGCAGTGGGCGGGCTCGTGCTGGTATTACCTGCGCTTCATGGATCCCGGCAACGCGAACGCGGGCTGGTCGAAGCAAGCCGAAGGCGATTGGATGCCCGTAGATCTGTACGTGGGCGGCGCGGAGCACGGGGTGTTGCACCTCTTGTACGCGCGCTTTTGGCACAAGGTGCTGTTCGATCTCGGACACGTGAAGGACCCCGAGCCGTTCCAGCGCCTCGTGCACCAGGGGATCATCCTCGGCGAAGACGGCGAAAAGATGAGCAAGGCGCGCGGCAACGTCGTGAACCCCGACGACATCGTGAGGGATCACGGCGCCGACGTGCTGCGCCTCTACGAGATGTTCATGGGGCCGCTCGAGGCCGTGAAGCCCTGGCAAACTTCGCAGATCTCCGGCGTGGTGCGCTTCCGCGACCGCGTCTGGGGCATCGGTAACAGAAAGGTTACCGACAACATCGACGACGCCACGCGCCGCTTGGCCCACAAGACCATCAAAGGCGTGAGCGAGGACATCGAGAAGCTGCGCTTCAACACCGCCATCTCCAAGTTGATGGAGCTCAGCAACGCGCTGCAGCCGCTGGATCCCGTGCCGCGCGAAGCCATCGAGACGCTGGTGGTGCTGGTGTCGCCGTTCGCGCCACACCTCGGCGAGGAGCTGTGGAACCGCCTCGGGCACGGCGAGCCCGTGGCGAGCCATCCGTGGCCGAGCTTCGACCCCGCGCTCGCGTCCGAGGACACCATCGAGATGGGCGTGCAGGTGAACGGCAAGACGCGCGGCACGGTGCGGTTGGCGAAGGGCGCCGACGAGGCGACGGCGCGGGCCACGGCCGCGGCCGACGAGGCGATCGCCAAATACCTCGAAGGCAAGCAGGTGAAGAAGTTCATCTACGTGCCGGGGCGTATTCTCAACTTCGTGGTGGGCTGACGATGCACGATCCCGAGCTGGTCAAAGAGGCACTGGCCGAGTTGCCAGACGACATCGCGGACAGCCCGCTGTTCAACGGCGATCTCGCGCCGGTGCCCCCGGGGCGGCGCAACTGGTCGACCTACAACTTCGCGGCGCTGTGGATCTCGATGGCCCATTGCATCCCCACCTACCTGATGGCCGGCACGCTCATGGCCCCGGACGTGGGCATGAATTGGTGGCAGGCGCTCGTGACCATCGGGTTGGGCAACATCATCGTGCTCCTTCCCATTCTGCTCAACGCCCACCCCGGCACCAAATACGGCATTCCCTTTCCGGTGCTGGCGCGCGCGTCGTTCGGGACGCAGGGCGCCAACATCCCGGCGGTGCTGCGCGCCATCGTGGCGTGCGGCTGGTTCGGCATCCAGACGTTCATCGGCGGCGAGGCCGTGAAGACCTTCGTGCGCGCGCTGTGGCCCGGATTCGCGAAGCTCGGCGGCGGCGCGCAGCTCTTGGGGCTGAGCTTGTCGAGCGCCATCACCTTCATGCTCTTCTGGGGGCTCAACATCTTGATCATCTACCGCGGCATGAACGCGGTGCGCGTGTTCGAGAACTGGGCGGCGCCCATCGTGCTGGTGCTGGCGGCGGCGCTGCTCGTGTGGGTGGTGGGACGGGCGCACGGGCTCGGCGGAATGCTCGCCCAACCGTCGCAGTTCGCCACGTTGGGCCAGTTCTGGAAGAAGTTCGTGCCTGCGCTCACCAGCATGATCGGCTTCTGGGCCACGCTCTCGCTCAACATCCCGGACTTCACGCGCTTCGGAAAAGGCCAGCGCGAGCAGATGCTCGGCCAAACGCTCGGCTTGCCGACCACGATGATCGCCTTCTCGGCGATGGGCGTGGTGATCACCAGCGCGGCGCGCGTGGTGTTGAGCGGCGCCCCCGCCGAAGATCTCTGGCACCCGGAGGTGATCCTCGGATACATCACCTCGGCGACCCCGCCGCCCGGCGCCGCGGCGCCGCTCATCGCCTCGGCGGGCGTGCGCTGGATCGTGGCGGTCGTCGCGCTGTTCGGCGTGGGCTTGGCCACGGTGAGCGTCAACATCGCGGCCAACGTGGTCAGCCCGGCCAACGACTTCGCGAACCTCGCGCCGCGCCACATCTCGTTCAAGACTGGCGGGCTGATCACCGGCCTCCTGGGCATCGCCATGATGCCGTGGAAGCTCATGGCCAGCGCCGGCAACTACATCTTCACGTGGCTCATCGGCTATTCCGCGCTGCTCGGGCCGATCGCCGGTGTGATGATCGCCGACTATTGGCTGGTGCGGCGCACCGAGCTCGACGTGCCGGAGCTGTACCGGCCGCAAGGAATTTACGCGGGCGTGAACCGCACCGCGGTGCGCGCGCTGACCGTTGGCGTGGTGCCGAACGTGCCGGGATTTCTCAAGGCGGCGGGGGTTTTGCGCAGCGTGCCGAGCTTCTTCGAGGCGATCTACCCGTACGCCTGGTTCACGGGCTTTGGGCTCGCCGGAGCGTATTACCTCACCGTGGTTTGGTTGTTTGGGCGCCGCACGACCACCGCCGTCACCTGACGGATTCGAAGTAGGCCCGGAGGCTCGGGAGCTGTTTGTCGCGGCGGGCGGCGCACAGCTCGATCGCCTCGACGGCGTTGGCGAGGCTGCGTTGACCGCCGGCCATCTTGGGCAACAGCGGCTCGAACAGCGCGCGTACCTCGGCGGTGCGCGGCGCGTCGCACAGCTCGGTGGCGAGCATCGGCAGCGACGCGGCAAAACGGGGCGGCACGCGCTCGATGAGCGCGGCGGCGTGATCCTTCACCCAGCTCCAGGTCGCTTCGCGCGTCGCGGGCTCGGCGAGCTGCGCGAACAGCGGAAACGATAGTTCGGTCTGGCGGAGGCGCGCATCGAGCGCCAGCTCGCGGGCGCGGGCGGCGAGCTCGGGCGCGAGCGGCGCGGCCAGAATGCGCAGCAGGTTGCCGCGCTGCTCCTCGTCGTCGGTGTGCTCGAGGCGCGCGAGCGCGGCGTCGAACAGCTCCGCGTCGGCGGCGCGGCCCGCGATGCTGAGCACCGTGGCGAGCTGCTCGGCGCCGACGACGTCCTTGTGCAGCTGCCCGTCGCCGCCGAGGCCCAGATAAGCGCGCGCCATTTTTGCGCAATGCGCGGTGATTTCCGGATCGTCGCCGACCTGCGCCAAGAACATCGCCAGCGAACGGCGCAACAGCTTGTCGTCGAGCGTGTCATCTTTCTTGGCGGCGAGCTTGTCGAAGATCGGCCGGAAGACGGCGCGGGCGCGCGCGCGAACCTTCGCTTCCAGCGGATCGCCCTCCAGCCAGCGCAGCGCATCGTAGAAGTACGACGTCGCCGCGGTGGCCACCTCGCTGTGTGGATCGTGCACGAACATGAGCGACGTTTCGAGCGCCGCCTTGCCGTCGGTGGTTCCTGCGGCATACGCCGCGCGGATCGCGCGCGCGACGCCCATTCGCTCGCGCGTGGAAAGGTGTTCGTGCGCGGCGAGCTTGACCAGCCACTCGCGCGGCATGGACCACGCGTAGTAGCCGTCGCTGCTGACGTTGGGCAAGAGCCAGGTCGGACAGCTGGCGGGATCGTCGCTCACGTGCACCGGTAACGATCGAGCCGTCGAGTCGAGAAGCACGCAGCTCGTGCCCGGCGTACAGTGCAGCGGATTGCCCACGTGCCCCGGACCGGAGCACAGCGCGTCGCTCGGATGACTGATGCACACCGGCACGTGCCACGACTTGGCGGCATCGCCTCCGGAGCCCAGCGGTAAATAGCGCTGCTGCGTGAGCTCGACGGTGGCGCCCGTCTTTGCGCATACCGGCCTTACCTCCACGAGCGGCAGGCCCGGCTGATTCAGAAATGTGCGGAATGCCGCCGACACCGATTTGTCCTTGCCGGCGACGGCATCGAGCGCCGCGAGCAAGTCGTCGGCGGTGGCGGTGCCGTGGGCGTGCGCCTCGAGGTGGGCGCGCAACCCGTCGCGGAATTTTTCCCGGCCGACCCAACTCTCGAACATGCCGAGCACAGCGCCGCCCTTGCGGTAGGTGATGCCGTCGAAGGCGGCGTGGATGTCGTCGAGGCTCCCGATGGGCTGGCGGATTTGGCGCGCGCTGGCGAGGCTGTCGGTGCGCATGGTGTCGAGCGTGCCGGCGAGCTCGACGAGCTCGGCCTGGTACTCCGGGTAGAGCGGCTGCACGGCGCGGTAGGCCATCCAGGTGGCGAAGGCTTCGTTGAGCCAGATGTCGTCCCACCACGGCATGGTCACCAAATCGCCGAACCATTGGTGCGCCAGCTCGTGCGCCATGACGATCGCGAAGCTGCGCCGCTGATCGAACGACGCCGACTCGTCCATGAGCAGCAGCCACTCGCGGAAGGTGATGGCGCCCGCGTTCTCCATCGCGCCCGAGCGGTCGGGGACCGCCAAGATGTCGAGCTTGTCGTAGGGATACGGAATGCCGAAGTAGCCCTCGAGCCACGCCACGATGCGCGGCGTTTGCGCCAGCGCGTAGGCGAGCTCTTTGCCGCGGCCGGCGGCGGCGATGCCGCGGAACGGCAGCGGCGTCTTGCGCACCTCGTTGGGCGGGATGGGCGGCGCCTCGACGACGTCGAGCGGGCCGACCGCGAACGCCACCAAATAGCTCGGCAGCGGCTCGGTGGGCGCGAACTGCACGTCTTCCATGCCGGCCGGAGTGGGCGGGACGTCGCTCGTGCCAGCCGGCGGATCGAGGCGCGCGCGCGAGGTTTGGCGGGTGTTGCCGATGGCCACGGCCCCTTTCGGCACCGTGAGCCACAGAGACCACGGGGTCTTGAAGCGCGGCTCGTCGAAGCACGGGAACGCGTTGCGCGCCCACACCGGCTCGAACTGCGTGAAGGCGTAATGCGCGCCGCCGCGGCTCACGCGCGTGAGGCCGGCGTGATGCGTGTCGTACGCCGCCGAGAACGCCAGCCGCAGCGAGCCCTTGCCGGCCGGGACGGTCTCGGGGAGCGTGACGCGCGCCACGCCACCCGCGTCGACCTGTTGGTATTGGGCGCGAATGGGCGATCCGCCGGCGACATAGGACGCCTCGTTCACTTGGAGATCGTGGCCGTGGAGCCACAGCACCGAGCGCGGTTTGGCCAACTCGAGGTCGATCACCACCACGCCCTGATAACGCTCGCGCGCCGGATCGAGCGTGAGCTGGAGCAAGTATTTCAGCGGCCGGACGTCCTCGGGCAGCTTGCCGAGCGGCGGCGCCTCCGCGGAATCGGACGGGGGCACGCGCCGCGGCGGAGGCAGCACCGAAGGCGCCGGGCACGCCGTCAGGAGCCCGGCTCCGAGGCCGAGCGCGGCAAGCGCCGTGCGCGCGCGACGAGTTGCTCTTGTCATGCCGGCCCGATGAAAGCAGCATCCGGGGACGATGGCGAGAGCCGAGATGATTGCGGTCGTGCTCG
>JACXTT010008882.1_pt1 | contig 13842 bp, 15 predicted proteins | sample 9270951 | NCBI WGS metagenome assembly JACXTT01 (sample SAMN15532306, study PRJNA645909) | rock metagenome | isolation source: weathered quartz diorite | place: Puerto Rico | collected 2017-06-21 | reverse complement strand
TGAGCGCCAGGTTCTCGGTGATCGCTTCGACTACGATGTCGACTTTGCGCAGGTCGGCGACGACGGTCGTGAACGTCAGCCGCTTGAGCGCGGCGTCACGATCCGCGGGCTGGACTTTTCCCTTTTCGACCAGCTTGGCAAGCGACTTCTCGATGCCGGCGCGGCCGCGGTTCAGCACCTCGTTGGAGACGTCGCGCACGATCGTGTCGTATCCCGCCGTCGCCGCGACCTGGGCGATGCCACTGCCCATCAAGCCGCAGCCGAGCACACCGACGCGCTGGATGTCCGCCAATTCCTAACTCCTGGGTTTAGGGCGTGGGGCCTGGGGCTGGGGACTTTCGAAGGCTTTGCGGACTTCTTCGGCGATGCGGACGAATGTTTGGGCGCCCGGCAATACGGCTTGGCTGGACGAGCGGGTTTCCTGGCGCTCGAGCCGATCGAGCACCTGCTCCAGCGCAATTTGAAGCCGCTCGTTCGCGCCCCGATAGGTGCGGGCGACGCCGGCCCCTGCCGCCGTAAGGCCGACAGCCGGCACGAGCATGAGTGCCTGGGCGAGCGCGAGCGGCGGAGCGATGAGCGCGACCGCGCCGGTCATTCCCCAGCCCAGGACCGCCAGGACCGTGGCCCCGGTGATCCGCTTGGTGCGCTGCTGGCCAACGTCCGCTTCGAGTCGCACGAAGCAGAATCCCGGCTCGAGCTGCACGACCTGCGCGGTCACCTCGCCCGCCTGTGCCAGGGAGTAGCGCCGTCTTCCCGCCAACGCGCGCTGAATCGAAGCGAACGCGCCCGCTTTAGGCTCCCATGACGTGCGGTCGGCGAAATGGCGTTTGGTCTGCAGCAGCTCTTCCTCGGTCATCCAGCGGCTCAGCTCGCGCTCGACGCTCGCGCGATCGCCGGGAACGACACGGTAGGCCACGATCGACCGGGGACCGGTGAGCCACGCCCACGACCCGGTAGCGACCTCGGGAGCGACGCGCGTCTGCTCTTCCAGCATCGCCTGGCGCAGGTAGCGGTCCGGGATGCCGACGTCCTTCCCGAGCGCCAGGACCTCGTTGTTCGTGAGACCGTCGCCGACATCGTGTTCTCCGGCCTGCAGCTCGGCGGCGCGCTTGATGATGCGCTCCAGCGCCTCACGACTGATCAGGTCTCCGTCCCCGCCCTTGGCCATCAGACCTTGGCGCTCCCCTTGTTGCGTGGCGCCGGCAGGTGCTCGCCCGCGGTGCGCTCGGGAAGAGCCCGGCTGCCCGGATCGTTGGCCGGCGGCGCCAGGCGCTCCATGAAGCCTTTGAACAGGTCGATCGGGATCGGAAAGATCGTGGTCGAGTTGTTTTCCGAGGCGATTTCGTTGACGGTCTGCAGGTATCGCAGCTGAATCGCCGCCGGCTCCTTTCCGATGATGTGCGCGGCCTGCGCGAGCTTCTCGGCCGCCTGCAGCTCGCCCTCGGCGTTGATCACTTTGGCGCGGCGCTCGCGCTCCGCTTCGGCCTGGCGGGCCATCGCGCGCTTCATCTCGGGCGGGAGGTCAACGTCCTTCACTTCGACGGCGGAGACCTCGATACCCCAGTCCTCCGTGCGGGTGTCGATCGTCTGGCGCAGGATCGCATTGATCTTGTCGCGGTTCGCGAGCAGCTCGTCCATTTCGGTCTCCCCCAGCACCGACCGGAGCGTCGTCTGCGCGAGCTGGCTCGTGGCGTAGAGATAATTCTCGACGCCCACGACCGCCTTGTCGGGCGACTTTACGCGCATGTACAGGACGGCATTGACCTTGATCGAGATGTTGTCGCGCGTGATCACGTCCTGGGGCGGGACGTCGATTGCCATCACGCGCAGCGACACCTTCTGCATGCGGGCCAGCACCGGAGGGAGAAAGATCAGGCCGGGCCCCTTCGTGGGGCGCAGACGGCCGAGCAGGAAGTACACGCCGCGCTCGTATTCACGCAGCACACGCAGGCCCGAAAAGAGATAGAGCGCGATCAGGCCAATCGCCCCAACGAGTATGTCGCTCACAGCGCTTCGACGATCAGCGCCGCCCCCTGACCTCCCCCAATGCACGCCGACCCGAGTCCGAACCGCTTCTGCTCGCGCCGCAGCGCGTGTAGCAGGTGAATCGTGATGCGCGTCCCGGTGGCCGCGAGCGGGTGCCCAATTGCGATCGCGCCGCCGCAGGCGTTGGTCCGCGTGCGGTCCAGCCCCAGCTCCCGCTCGACCGCGAGATATTGCGGCGCGAACGCTTCGTTCACTTCGACGAGATCCATCTGCTCGAGTTTCATCTGTGCCTTGGCGAGTGCCTTCCGGGCCGCGGGCGCGGGCCCGATCCCCATGTGTTTGGGCTCGACGCCGGCGACGGCCCACGCGACGAGCCGGCCAAGCGGCTTCAGCCCGTGCGCCTTCGCATACTCCTCGCTCGCCAGCACCGTCGCCGCACCGCCGTCCGAGATGCCGGAGGCATTCCCGGCCGTGACGAGCCCGTCTTTTTTGAAGTACGGCTTCAGCCCGCTGAGAATCTCGAGCGTGGTCTCGGGCCGCATGTGCTCATCGGCGCGGAACTCGACTTCCTTCCCCTTCACCGTGATCGTGACGGGGACGACTTCCTCCTGGAACGCGCAGGCGTCCCACGCTTGCTTGGCGCGGCGCTGCGAGGCAACCGCGACTTCATCGACTTCCTTGCGAGTGAGCTTGTACTTCTCGGCGAGGCTCTCGGCGGTCTCGGCCATCGACAGGCCGCATTGCGGATCCTTCAGCGCTTCCCACAGCAGATCCTCGAGCGGCGCCGGTCCTAGGCGCAGTCCCCAGCGCGCGCCGCGCACGACGTGGGGCGCCTGGCTCATCGACTCGGCGCCGCCGGCCAGCACCGCGCCTGCTTCACCGAGCAGAATCAGTTGCGCACCCTGCGTGATCGCTTCGAAGCCCGAGCCGCACAGGCGGTTGACGGTAACCGCCGGTGCTTCGATCGGTAGCCCGGCCTTGAGTCCGACATGGCGGGCCATGTAGATCGCGTCGGCCGATGTCTGGAGGGCGTTTCCGAAAACCGTATGTCCGAAATCGCTCACGGGAACGCCGGAGCGCTGAATCGCGTGACGGGACGCTGCGGCGCCCAAATCGATCGCCGAGAGGTCCTTCAAAGAGCCGCCGAACGCACCGAATCCTGTCCGGACCCCGGACAGGAAGACGACGTCCTTTGTCGCGCCCTGAGTTTTCATGGGAATGACTCCGCAACGAGACTCGGGGGAATATAGCGGGCCCCCCTACAGGTTGGCGCCAACGGCGGAGGCGACGTCGTGTGTGCCCGCGTTGCCGCCGATATCCGGTGTACGCGCACCGTCGGCGAGCGCCTGCGTTACCGCCCGCTCGAGATCGCGGGCAGCCGCGGGATGCCCCAGATGCTCGAACATCAAGGCGCCGGTCAGCACCGCGGCAACGGGATTCGCGACGCCCTTGCCCGCGAGTGCCGGCGCCGAGCCGTGCACCGGCTCGAACAGACCGTGCCGAGATCCGGGATGGAGGTTGGCGCTGGCGGCAATGCCGAGCCCTCCGACCAATCCGGCACCCAGGTCGGACAGGATGTCGCCGAAGAGATTGTTCGTTACGATCACCTGAAAGCGCGCTGGCTCCCGCACCAGATCCAGCGCGAGGGCGTCCACATAACGGTGCTCCGCGACGATCCCCGGATATTCCCGGGCAACCGCCTTGAACCGCTCTTGCCAGATCCGGTGTGTGGGAATGGCGTTCGATTTATCACTCATCGTGACGCGATTCTTGTCGTGCGCTTTCGCCCAGTGGAAGGCGGCGCGCATGATTCGCTCGACGCCCTTGCCGGTGTTCACTTCCTCCGCGACATGCTCGTCGCCCGACGAGCGGCCGCGGCCGAGGTACTGGCCCTCGGTATTCTCGCGGAAAATGACGAAGTCGATCGAGCCGGGATGGCGCAGCGGTGTGAGGTCGGGGTGCAGCAGGCGGACCGGCCGGAAATTGACGTAGAGATCGAGCTTGAATCGCAGACCTAGCAGGATATCGCGCGCGTGCTCGTTGCCCGGCACGCGCGGATCGCCAAGCGCTCCAAGAAAGATTGCATCCGCATCATTGCGCAGATGCCCTAAGGCGGTATCGGGGAGCGTTTCTCCTGTCTTCAGATAGTGATTAGCGGAGTATGGGAGGCGTTCCCACGCCATCGAAAGTCCGTGTTTTGCTGCGACACGATCCAGAACAGGGATCGCGGCTTCGATGACTTCGGGACCGATACCATCTCCAGCGATGACGGCGATCTTGGCCGTCATTCAAACCCCGTGGGACGGCCGCACGACAGGCAGTACGCCCAGCCCACGTCCAACTCGTTGCCGCACCCCTGGCACCGCAGGTCCCCCTCGCGTGGCTGTCCGCAGTGCGGGCAGAAACGCGCCTCCCGGTTCGCCGGCAAGACGCCGCCGCAGTATTCGCATTGGTCCGGCGCAAGCGCATCCTTCGACCGTCCCGCGGGCGCGCGGAACGCTGTCGGTGGGAGGAACGTCATGGGAACCGGATTCTCGCCCGTCGTATCGACCAGCTCTTCGTCGTCGTCCGCCGCGGCGGACGGCGGCGCATAGGCGCGATCGGCGAGCAGCACGCGCTCGGCGGCGCGGCCGTTCACCATCACCTGGGCGTCCGGGAAGCTGCGGAAGTACGCGGGGTCGGGATTGATGGTCGCGATTTCGCGCTGCATCGCCTCGCGCACGTTCTCCGGCTCGAGCTGCACGTAATTGCGCTCGCCGGCCAGCAGCCGCAGGACCGCCATCTCGTAGTCCTGATGCGTGGCGACGTTCAGCCGCGCCCGGTTAGAGCGATACGGGACGAGCCGCTCGTACACATCGGAAGCGGGGAAGGGGACGGCGACGCGCGTCTCCCGCGCGAGCGCGGCGACGAGCAAGCCGAACAGACGGTCGAGCTCATCCATCGATCATGTGCCGTTTCTCCAGGCATTCATCCAGCGGTCGTAGAGGACGGGTACGACGCCGCCCTGCTGCAGCACCTCGACGCCCGAGGGGTCGCGATACGCCTTGCGGTAGAACACGTGGGTGACGCCGGCATTGATGATCAGCTTGGCGCACATCACGCACGGCGAGGCGCTGACGAAGACCACCTTGTCGCGGACGTTGCCCGGTGCCTTGACGAGCGCGTTCATCTCCGAATGAATACAGCCGCAGTTCCCCGGCACCGCCGAGTCACACTTGTTGGGAAGGCCCCGGGCGTTGCCGTTGTACCCGATCGCGAGGACGTTCTCGAGCCGCTGGTCGGTGACGACCGTTCCCACCTGCAGGCGCACGCACGTCGAGCGCTTGGCCAGCTCCTCGGCCATGCGCATGTACACCTCGTAGAGCGGTATCCGATCGACCGGAACGGACGGATCGGCGGCTACCAGGTGGTCCTTACTTGGTCCGCTCATGCAGTTCCTTGTCGGGATCGAAGTCCAGGTATTTGCCGCGCGCCCGCTGCTGCGCGAGCCAGGTATCGAAGCCGGATGGGATCAAGCCGTTGGAGCGCTCCTGCTGCTCGGCGGCGCGGATCGCGACAACATTGGCGTATTCGTTCTTGACGTGCTCGTTGTGGCCGCGCACCCACCGCCATTCGACAGTATGGGCTGCGGCCACCTGCTTCAGCTTCTGCCACAGCTCGGCGTTCTCGAGCGCCCCGGTCTTGCGCCGCCAGCCCCGCGCCTCCCAGTCCTTCGACCACTCGTTCATCCCCTTCACGAGATATTCGGAATCAGAAACGAAATGGACGATGGCGTGGCGCCATTGCCGGCGGATCCATTCGAGTGCGGCAATCGCGCCGGCAAGCGCCATCTTGTTGTTCGTGGTCTGCGGGGAGCATTCGTAGAAATCCCAGCGCGCCACGCTGTCTCCCGCGGGCGCCTCGATCAACGCCCCGTTTCCACCCGGGCTTGGCTTCGTGGAATCGTTGCCGAGGCAGCTCTCGTCTGCATGCACGAGGACGAACGGCGTGGTCACGGTTGAATGACCACCGGGATATCGGTATGCAACAAAATCTCCTCGGCGTGCGAGACGGACACGTCGCTGTGGCGTCCCGAGCCGACGTGGGCGCCCGCAAAGAGCGCATCGCACTTGGTCGCCTGGATCACGCGCGCCACCGCCGCACCCGGCGTGCCGGGCTCGAGGTGCGTGACGAACGCGACGCCTTGCAGCGACAGCATCGCTTCGGCCTCGCCGATGACCATCGTGCCGATGGACGGATCGACCGTTGCATGAATCACGTGCACCGTGCTGTGCGTGACGCTCGCGAAGCGCGCGACGAGGGCGAGCGCGCGTTGCGACGTTTCCCGCCCGTCGTAGGCGATCGCGCACGTGCTCATCGGCGATGGTTTGCTGGCGCACACGATGACCGACCGTTCTGCGATGCGAATCAACGACGTGACCGTCTTGCCGAGGATGTCGGCCGGCGATGATCGGCCGCGGCGACCCACGAGCACCGTATCGACGTCCCGCGCGAGCGCCGCCAGCTCGACATCGGGGTCGCCATGCTTGAGGATCGTCTCCACGCGCAGGCCGGCGTCCTTGACGCGCTCCTCCGCCCGCCGCAGCAGCTCGCCGGAGTCGGAGGCGCGCCGGCCCAGTCCGTGCGATTCCTTGATATGGGCGACGACCAGTTTAGCCTTGAACCGCTGGCCGAGATGGACGGCCTGCTCCAACGCTTCGTCGGCGTTGGGGCTGCCGTCCAGACCTACCAGCAGGCGTGTGAACACGGTTGATGGCGGTGCTCAGGGGAGCACCGCGAAGCTCTCCAAGTCCCGCAGCCGAAACGTGAGGAGCTCGCCGGTCATCGGGAGCCGGCCCGCCAGCACGTCGCCCGGTCCACTCGTCTCGAGGCGCTCGGCCACCACGACATATTCGGTGCCGCGGCGTCGCAGCGCTACCCGCCGCCGCTCGCGCACCGCGCGCTCGAGCGCATCCAGCGCCTCGGGCGTCAGCGAACGATACTCCGGAATCGCGGGGGAGGATCGGGGCATTCAGGTCACCGTGATCGCGCCGGCCACGCCGCGGGTGAGGCGGCCGATCCGTGCGGCCGCCGGCGTGCCTTCCCGCTCCAACGCAGCCAGCAGCGCGCCCGCGCGATCGGGATCCACCGCGATCAACAGGCCGCCCGACGTCTGCGCGTCGAACAGGAGGACGCGAATCGGCTCAGGGACCTGGGCGCCGAACTTCACTTCCGCCGATAACGCATCGCGATTCCGTGTTGTCCCGCCCGGAATTGCGCCACGCTCGGCGAGCTCGACCGCCTTGGGGAGTAGCGGGATCGCTGCCGCATCGATCTCCGCCGACAACCCGCTCGCGGCCAGCATGTTGTGCAGGTGGCCGAGCAACCCGAAGCCGGTCACGTCGGTCGCGGCGTGGACGCCACCGCCGGTCGCTCGCATCGCGCGCGCGGCGCCGCCGTTCAACGTCGCCATCGATTGCACCGCGGCGCTGATATCTGCCGCAGTTGCGAGATCACGTTTCAAGGCGGTGGTGAGCACGCCGGTGCCGATCGGCTTGGTCAGGACGAGCACGTCGCCACCGCGCGCGCGCGCGAGCGTGACGATTCGGTGCGGATGGACCTCACCGATCGCGACCATGCCGTACTTGGGTTCGGGATCGTCCACGGAATGGCCGCCCAGCACGAAGGCGCCCGCCTCCTTGGCGATGTCCGCGCCGCCGCGCAGCACGTCGCCCAGCAGCTCGTAGGGCAGCTTGTCGCGCGGCCACCCGACGAGATTCAGCGCGAGCAAGGGCGTCGCGCCCATCGCATACACGTCCGAGAACGCGTTGGCGGCCGCGATTCTGCCGAAGTCGTACGCGTCGTCCACGATCGGCGTGAAGAAATCCACCGTGGCAACGATGGCGCGGTCCGGCGTCAACTGGTACACTGCGGCGTCGTCCCGCGTCGAAGCATCGACGAGGATGCGTGGATCCGTGATTGTCGGCACGTGGCGCAAGACCTGCGCCAACTCGGCGGGGCCGAGCTTGCAGGCTCAGCCGGCGCCGTGCGAAAGCGCAGTCAGTCGAATCGTTGTCATGTGTCCTGCGAAGATAGCTATGAAAGGCGCCAGGCGAGCAGGCCGCCGGCGCCGAGGTAACGCGCGACGTCGCATACAGCATGCACGAGCAGGTGACGACGCCGCAGTGGCTCGACGTGTTGCCACATCACGAGCCGGCGCGGGAATGCGACCAGTAGGCCGACAAGCAAAAACAGCAGCCACGATCCGCCCGACCCGAGCGAGTCGAACCAGAGCGAGGCAAACAGCGTCGCCACCCCGGCTTCCACGAGTCTCCAGCCGATTTCCCAACGATTGAACGACCAAACGAGCGGGCGACTGTCGGGCGTCAGATCCCAGCGGTAGCCGACGGGCGGTGCCAGAGCGAATAAGACCGCGACCGGCAGCCAGGCGATGATCAGCCGGCCGAGCGTCACACTAGCGAGCCGGCTTGTATCCTGGGCCCCGGAGTCCCCGACCCGGACGGGCACTCGTCATCTGCCCTTTCTTCAAGACCATCTGGCCATTCACGAAGACGTATTCGATGCCGACCGAAGTCTGGTGCGGCTGCTCGAATGTCGCGCGATCGATGACCGTCGCCGGATTGAACACGGTGATGTCGGCGTACATCCCCGGTCGCACGAAGCCGCGATCGGCCAAACCGACCCGCTGCGCCGCGAGCGACGTCATCTTGCGCACCGCGAACTCCAGCGGGAAGAGCTTCGAGTCGCGCGAATAGCGGCCGAGTATCCGCGGGAACGTGCCGTACGCGCGCGGATGCGCGGATTGCGCGCCCAGCGGGCCGTCGGGCGCCACGCCGCCGAAGTCGGTGTTCACCGCGACCCACCACTGCTTCATCGCGGCCTGCACGTCGGGCTCCTGCATGATCGCGTACACGGCGTCGGTGCGATGGCCGTTCTCGGCGAGCACGATGTCGAAGATCGTTTCCACCGGATCGCGGTGGCGGGCCGCGGCGATCTCGGCAATCGTCTTGCCCTGGATGGAGCGCAGCGAATCCTGGAACGTGCCGGTAATGAGAACGCCGCTGCCGCCGCCGGCCGCCGAGAAGAAGCTCTCGCCGCCGCTCGGGTTGAGAATTTCCGCGTGCAAGCGCGCGCGTGTCGCCGGATCGCGGAGCCGGATCAGGAGCGAATCCCAGCCGCCGCTCTCCGCCCACGTCGGGATCGACGCATCGAGTGACGTGGCGGCCCGGATGTAGGGATACTGGTCGGCGGTGACATCCAGTCCCGTCGCCCGCGCCGAGTCGATGCGAGCCAGGACGCGCGGCATCTGTCCCCAGCTCCGGCGGCCCGAGATCTTGAGGTGCGAGACCTCCGCGGGGATTTCGGCCTCCTGGGCGATCCGGAAGACCTCGTTGAGCGCGTCGTCGATGTGCTCACCTTCGTTGCGCATGTGCGACGCGTAGATTCCGCCGTGCCGCCTTGCCGCGCGCGCGAGCGCGATCAACTCGTCGGTCTTCGAGTAGCTCGCCGGCGCGTATTCGAGCGCGGTCCAGACCCCGAGCGCGCCTTGCTCCATCAGCGTGTCCACGATCGCGGCCATGTGGGCGAGCTCGGCGGCGGTCGGCGCGCGATTCTCTTTGCCGACGACCGCGAGCCGGACCTGCGTGGCGCCCACGAACGTGGCGATGTTCAGCGCCACGCCCTGCCGTTCGAGCTGCGCGAAGTAGCCGTTCAAATCGCGCCAGTCTTCGCGGTAATGCCACTTCTTCATCGCGTCCGAGTCGTCGGCCACGAGTCGGTCCGTGAGCGGCGCGACCGAGCCGCCTTCGCCCGTCACTTCCGTCGTGATGCCCTGCGTGACCTTCGAAAAGACGCGGTTGTCGATCAGCGCGTTGATCTCCGACTGGCCCATCATGTCGATGAAGCCGGGGGCGACTACGAGGCCGTGGACATCGAGCGTCTCCCGTGCCGCGGCCGTGCCCAGGAACCCAACGGCCACGATCCGGTCACCGCGAACGCCCACGTCGCCGCGATAGCGCGGGTTGCCGCTGCCGTCCACGATCCAGCCGCCCTTGAGGATTAGGTCGTAGGGGCCATCGGGGCGACTCGCGGGCGTTCCCATCCTGCAGCCGGTGATCAGGAAGAGGAACAGCAGACGGCTGATGGCTGATGGCGTTGTTGTCATTTCCATGTCGCTCTCAGGGAGTCCGGCCGGATCATCCGGCCGCGGACCATGACCATCGCGATGTTGCGCGTCGCGGTGATGTTGCCCGAAGGGTTGCCGTTGAGCACGACGAGGTCGGCGACCTTACCGGGCGCGAGGATACCGAGCGAATCCGCCTGCAACAACTGCGCGCCGCGGCGAGTGGCGGCGGTGATCGCCTCGAGCGGTGTCAGGCCGGCGGCGACGAGAAGCGCCATCTCCTCGTGCAGGGAGTAGCCGGGAATGAGCAGCTGATTCGCGGCGTCCGATCCCGCGGCAATCGCGCCGCCGGCGCGCTTGTACTCGCGCACGAACTGATCCTGCCGCCGACGCGAGCGCCGAAACGCCGCGAAGTCGGCCGGCTGCCATCCGGTGCGGCGCAGCAGGCTGGGCACGCTGCGGACGCTCTGGGCGGCCTCGGGCACGTCTTCCATGCCCGGTCGCATGAGGAGGATCGGATTATCGAGCCGGGATAGCATGTCGTGCACGACCAGCGTGGGGACGATAGCGACCTTCGTCTGCGCGAGCGCGCGCGCGGTGCGGGCGACAGTGTTCGAATCGAGACCCGCCCATCCTTTTTCCTCGGTCGTCCAGCCGGTGAAAAAGCTGTTGTGCGCGGTCGCATAGCTTGGGTCCCCGGTCGCGGCCTGCACGACGCCGGACATGTGTTCGATCGAGATCACGCCCATGCGCGCCGCGGTCAACGCGTCGGTCTTGCCCAGATGCGCCGCCACGGGCAGCCGCAGTTTCACCGCTTCGTCGAGCAGCGGGCGCAGCAGACTCGGCGTGATTTTCGTGTAGACCTTGAGATAATCCACGCCGGCGACGGCATGCTGATCGACCGCGCGGCGCGCCTGGTCGGCCGTCACGATGCCGGTCGCGTTCGGATACGTCGTCGGCACGCCGTCGATCATCGCGCCCGCGCTGAACATGCGCGGGCCGAGGATCGATCCGAGATTCAGATCGTTTTTGAGCGTGAGCACCGTGTCGGTGCCGCCGTGCAGGTCCCGCACGGTCGTGACGCCCCACGCGACGTAGCGTCCCACCGCCCACCGTTCCACGTGGGCGTGCGCGTCGATCAGACCCGGGATGATGGTCTTGCCGACCAGACTGATGCGCTCGGCGTTCCTGGGAATCGGGATTTCGTTGACGCGGGCGATGGTTTCGATGTGGCCGTTGCGGATGATGATGAGGGCGTCGGCCTTCGGCGCGCCGCCCGCGCCATCGATGAGCGTCGCGCCCTCGAGCGCGATGACGCGATCCTTCGAGGGCAGGAGCTTGCTGCACGCCGCGAGCAGGAGCAATGCGACGACGGCCGTCCGGCCGTCAGGCCGTCGGACCGTCATTTCGGATCCGCGGACGTGTGATCGTGCAGAATCCGCCAGCGATCCCCCTGCTTCTGCAGGACGAGCGTGAACGGACCGCTGGCCACTACCGAGTCGCGGCGCGACAACTTGAACCGCGCGGTGGCGTACGCGAAATCGGGAGTCAGGACGCGCACGTGCAGCTCGTCAAAGGAGAGCGAGTCGCGCGACTTCCCCGGGGCGAAGTAGTTCGCTTGATAGCGCTCGTACATCGCCTGCCACCCATACAGGACATGACCGCCTGCCATGTAGCTCGTCAGCGAGTCGTGCGCGTAGTCGCCCATGAAGCCGGCGAGGTCGCCGTGATTCCAGTCCGATGCGGAGCGCTGCAGCATCGCGCCGATTTCCTGCGGCGGATTCCCGAGCGGAATTCCTGGAGCGCGGCAGGCGATCACCGCGCAGAGCATGACGGCATACGGCGCATGGCGCACGATGTGCCTCCTAACGTGGCCCGCGGGAGCGTCTCGTCGAGACGCTCCCGCGGGTGGAATAGCGAATGCTGTTAGCGGCGGCGTTTCTTCTTGGCGGCCTTTTTCTTCTTCGCCGGCTTCTTCCGTGCCTTCGGCCGCGCCTTCTTCTTGGCGGCTTTCTTTTTCTTCTTGGCCTTCGGCTTGGAAGATGGACGCGACTCTTCCATCGGCATCGACGATGGCATCGGCGCAGGCGTGGGCGCCGACGGGAACATCGGCTCCATGAACCCCGGTCCAGGCCAACTACTCTCCGTTACATCCATCTGCTCAAGCATCGGATCTTCTCCTATGCTGGTAGGTGCGGGGGCGTCGTGGTGGCCTATAGCTTACCGCGGGATTCGGACCTCGCAAGTGACACGGGCGACCGTGTTTTGGGTCCTACCGGTCGCGGTCCGCTGTGACAAGTTGGCTTGACAACGCCATTTAGCTTGACACACATTCGCCAGCCATGACCAGACGCGGACTCCTCGTCGCACTCGCGTGCTGTGGACCAGCCGCAGCGGCGGCGCAAAACGTCGCCGAAGTCCAGGTTGCCCCTCCTTCGGTGACTATTCGCGTTGGGGAACGCAGCGGTTTGCTCGCCACCGCATTCGACCGTATCGGTAATGTGATCCCGACCGTCCGCATCATCTGGTCGTCCAACAATGTGAACGTCGCGAGGGTGGACAACAGCGGCACCGTCACCGGGGTGGCGAGCGGCGTCGCCATCATCGAGGCCCGTGTGGGGGCTCGGCGTGGCCAGGCTGCCGTGCAGGTCACGGGTGCGGCCACGCCGGCACCCGCTCCGCCGGCCGCGCCGCCGGCTGGACCTCCCCCCCCTCCCGCTTCCGCAGGCCCCGACCCCTACGCCGGGCAGCCGGCCGGCAGTGGACCGGCTGCTGCATTGCGGCTCGAGCCCGGAGTCGTCTACCTGCTGCCGTCGGAGAACTGGCGTGTTTCCCCGCGGGCATTGCGGGAGGACGGATCCCCGGCGGCGCCCGTGTTGGTCGTCTGGACATCGCTACGGCCGGACGTGGCGAGCGTCGATCAGAGCGGGAATGTCGTGGCGCTGTCGCCGGGTCAGGGCACGATCCAGGCGACCGCCTCGGGTGCCGGCGGCCTCACCGCCACCGCGCCGGTCGTTGTCCAGCAGGCCGAATTCTCGGTGCGCGAGGGCACGCCCCTCATGCTCTCGCCGGGCGAGGTCGACACGCTGCATGTCATGGTCGCTGCGCAGAACAACCGGACGGTCAATCCGCTCGTGCTGCAGTGGGCGTCGAGTGATCAGAGCGTGGCGCGGGTCAGCCTCGCCGGCGTGGTGACCGCGGCCGGGCCGGGAAAAGCGATTCTGAGCGTCTCAGGTTTGCTCCAGAACAAGAGCATCGAGGTGTCGGTACATCGGGTGGTGGATAAACTGGCGGTGCGTCCACGATCGTCGGCCGACGTCCAAGTCGCGTTGACCGGCACCGCGAAGTTCGAAGCCCAGGCGCTGGCGGCCGACAATACGTCGGTTCCGGAAGCGCCGCTGCGCTGGAGTGTCGCGGATCCGGCCATCGCCAGCTTCGACGTGCAGACCGGACTGCTCACGGGTCGCGCGGTGGGGAAGACGCAGCTCACGGTTCGGGGGCCGGGCGCCGGTCTCGTGGTGAACTGGAATGTCAGCGTGATCGCGGGCTCGGTGAGGTTCACCCAGCCCCGCGTGGGGATCGGGTTGAATCAACGGCACACGTTGCGCGCGAACTACGCCGACGACGAGGGGAACGTGCTCGGCCCCGCCTCGAACCTGACGTGGAGCAGCGACAATCCGCAGATCGCGACCGTTGGAGAGGACGGTACCGTTGCCGGCGCCGGATATGGGCAC
>JACXTT010008881.1_pt1 | contig 13843 bp, 10 predicted proteins | sample 9270951 | NCBI WGS metagenome assembly JACXTT01 (sample SAMN15532306, study PRJNA645909) | rock metagenome | isolation source: weathered quartz diorite | place: Puerto Rico | collected 2017-06-21 | reverse complement strand
CGGGTTCGCGCGCGGGGAGTCTCGAGCCTCCAACCGCGGTGACTGCTCTTTTTTTTACTACTGGAACGATCATAACACAAATGACAAGGTGGATGGACGGTGGATAGCAGAATTATATTATCCATGGAATCAAGGGGATGAGTCAAGAGTGACAAAATTCCACAGTTGACAGCAAAATTTGTCACTTTTTCGACGGCTTGTAAGTGATTGAAAGTTCGTGGAGGGAAGAACGGTCTTCGTCACAATAGGGATCCTTCCCCTTCGACTTCGCTCAGGGTCAGGATGACAATCGACACAGCCGAGGGCGGCTGTGCCACACAGTTGTCGGCTGGCTCCCTCGCTACGCTCGGGATTTCGCCCTTCGACTGCCGCTCAGGGCGGGCTTGGACGCCCGCTTGCGCCGCAAGTTGCAAGCAACGTCTCTACCTGTAGGCCTACTTCGGAAACTGGATCTCCGAAGGATGTTCGAGCTCTTTCTCAGGATGCAGCCACTCCTGCTGCGTCACCGGAGTGACCACCACGTCCATCACGCCGGAGATCTCGGCGGGATCGTTCTGGTCGCGGCGGAAGCTCACCGCCTGTTTGCCGGGGTCGGCCTGGAAGGGGTCGAGCAGCTTGAGCTCGTTGATCTGATAGATGCGGTAGCCGTTGGGCCCGATGATCTCGTCGTACACCACCGCCTGCACCGGATAGGCGTGCTCCTTCCAGAAGAAGATCACCGGACGGCCGCGCCGGGTGGCCATGATGAGGTCGTCCACCACCGTGGGCGCGCCGGTGACGTTGCGCATCTCCAGACGGACTTTGCGCCCGTCTTCGAGGTGGTAGACGCCGTCGGTCACTTTGGCCAGCTGCTCGAAGTCGCCGGCCGAGTCCTTGCAGACCTCGCCGCCGTAGGCGCGCAGCACCAGGTCGTTCTGCCGCATCTTCACGCCCTGGACGCCGAGCGAGGTCACCATGCTCGCCGCCCACGACCAGTTCTCGCACTTCTGCGCCGCGGGAACGATCTTCAGGCCCGCGATCTCCGCTGTCTGGCCCGGGATGGATCCCTGCTGCGAGGCGCGCGCGTGCGGCCGCCTGCCGAAGATGGGAAAGATGAAGGGGAAGCTGATGGCCTCGAGCGAGACCGCGCAGAACGCGAGCAGCGCGGCAAACAGCAGCTTACGCGATCCTAAGAGGCCCCGCATGGCACCACTATAGCGCGGAAGCGGCCGGCGGAGGTTGTCACTTGGAGAGCGTGGCCAGGGCCTCGCGGAAGAGGGCGTCGAACGACGCCGGCTTGCCGTTCCGCCCCGCAGCCTCGAGCGCGCGCCCCGCCGCCGGACGCGCATAGCCGAGGTTCAGGAGCGCCGAAAGGACGTCTTCTTCGAGCGGCGTGGCTGCGGCCCGCGCCGGCGCCGCCACGAAATCATCCAGCTTGTCGCGCAGCTCCAGCACCATGCGCTCGGCGGTCTTCTTGCCGATGCCGGGAACCCGGGTCAGCATTCCCAGGTCGCCGTCGCGCAGCGCCGTGACCAGCTTGGCCGCCTGCATCCCGCTGAGCACGGTGATGGCCAGCTTGGGCCCGATGCCGCTCACGCCGATGAGTTTTTCGAAGAGCCGCTTCTCCTCGATGCGCAGGAAGCCGAACAGCGCGATGGCGTCCTCGCGCACGTGGGTGTGGATGTGCAGCGCCACCTCGCTGCCCGCGGCCGGCAGCTCGGTGAAGGTGGGGATGCTGATGGCCACGTCGTAGCCCACGCCGCCGGCTTCGACCACAGCCTGATTGGGACGCTTGCTGAGCAGCCGTCCGCGCAGGTAGGCGATCATCAGTTAGGGCCTGCGCCGGTAGAAGATGTTGAACTCGAAGCCCGCGGGCGGCGGAAACAGCTCGGCCACCTTGCGCAGCCGCTCCGCCAGCGCCGGGGGCGCCAGCAGCGGATACTCGCGCTCCCGCAGCTCGTAGTAGTCCACGTCCAGGAACAGGGCCAGCAGGAAGATGGCGATGGCGTCGGAGAACGCGGCGGCGTGATAGTCGTTGCGCGCCTTTTCCGCCCCCGCGACCGAAGACGCCGCCAGCTTGCGGAACTCGTGCGCGTCCAGGCTGGTCTCGCCGCGCACCCTGGCCTCCACCTGGTGCGCCAGCAGGTCGGCGAAGGACTGCGCCACGCCGGCGCGCTCCACGAAGGCGTGTCCCACGTTGATGTAGAACTCGAAGGCCACGGAGAACTTGTCGTCCATCAGGCGGGTGGAGATGAAGACGCACTGCGCGTCGTCGAGGTCGAGATTGCGATGGCAGACGGCGCGGTCGCTCAGCGCCACGTCGTAGCGCTCGGCGATGAGGATCTCGCCGTCGCCGTTGTCGCGCTCGCTCACCGTGAGCGGGACGAAGTAATAAGCCTTGCGCGCCAGGGCGGCGGCGACGGCGCGCGGCACCGCGGCGATCATGCGCTCCAGGTCGTGCTGCGACACCGCCGTCTCGCCCACCGCGGCGTAGCAGACGCCGTTGCCCGCCTGCGTCACCTGGGCCGCGAGGATGATCTCGCGCGCCGTGCGCGTCGGGGCCAGCGCTTTGAGTTCGAGGTCGGGCATCTCCGCCTATTCTAGCCCAAGCCAATCGGGCCTTATGCGGATGGTTCGCTGTCTAGGCGATCTTGCCGGCCGCGCGCAGGCGGCTCACGGTCTTCTCTTTGCCCAGGGCGAGCATGACGGCGAAGAGGCTGGGCGCCACCGCCTGTCCGGTGAGCGCGACGCGCGCCCCGTTAATGAGCGCGCCGGCCTTCACGTTCTTTTCGGCGGCCAATTCGCGCAGCACCTGCTCGGCGGATTGTTCGGTGAAGCCGTTGGCGTTCGAATAGCGCTCTGCCAGCTCGGCCAGCATCCTACGGACGCTCTCCTCGCGCAGGAACTTCTCCACCGCCGCCGCATCGTTCTCATAGTGGTCGGTGAAGAACGAGCGGAACGACCCGGCAAAATCCTTCAGGCTGCGCGCCCGAGGCTGCAGCAGCGCGACGGTTGCAAGCAGCCACGCGCGGTCGGCCGCCCGCTCCGGTTTGACGCCTGCGCGTTCCCACTCGGCTTCGATCAGCGGTAGGAGCTTTTCTGGCGCATACGCGCGGATGTACTCGGCGTTGTACCAGTCCAGCTTGGCGCGGTCGAAGACGGCGTTGGAGCGCGCGATGCCTTCGAGGCCGAAGCGCTCGATGAGCTCCTGGTCGCCCAGGACCTCCTTCGATGAGTCCTCGGGCGTCCATCCCAGCAGCGCGAGAAAATTGCGGAAGGCCTCGGGCACGATGCCCTCCTCGCGGTAGGCCAGGACGCTGGTGGCCCCGTGGCGCTTGCTCAGCCGCGTCTTGTCCGGTCCAAGGATGAGCGGCACGTGGGCGAACACCGGCATCGCCGCCCCCATGGCGCCGTAGAGCAGCACCTGCTTGGGTGTGTTCGAAATGTGGTCGGCGCCGCGGATGAGGTGGCTGATACGCATCTCGATGTCGTCGCACACCACGCTCAGGTGGTAGGTGGGAACGCCGTCCGAGCGCAGCAACACGAAGTCCTCGATCTCGCAGTTTGCGAACTCCACCCGCTCGAAGACCGCGTCGTCAAAGCCTGTGCTTCCGGTTTCCGGAACAGCAAAGCGCACCGCGCAGGGCTCGCCCGCGGCCTTCCGTCGCGCGGCCTCCGCCGGAGCGATGGCCCGGCAGGTCCGCTCGTACATCGGCGGACGCCCCGCTGCCGCTGCCTCGGCGCGCCGCTTCTCGAGCCGCTCCTTGGTGCAGAAGCAGTAGTAAGCGTGCCCTCCGGCGACCAGCTCCACCGCTTTGCTTCGATACAGCTCCATCCGCTGCGATTGGAAGAACGGCCCCTCGTCCCAGTCCATGCCCAGCCAGCGCATTCCGGTGAGGATGCCTTCCACCATCTCCTGGGTCGAGCGCTCAAGATCGGTGTCTTCGATGCGCAGCACGAAGGCGCCGCCGTGGTGGCGCGCGAAGAGCCAGTTGAACAGCGCCGTGCGCGCTCCGCCCACGTGCAGATAGCCCGTGGGGGACGGTGCGAACCGGACCCGGATTGGAGCTGCCAATGTCATGCTGGGAGCCGATCGGGAGGCCAATCTTCGATGTTACGGGCGGAGCTAGAGACGGCGCAAGCGTGGAGGCGCGTTGTTACTTAGGATTCCTAAACTATACCTTTTATAATCAATGGCTTAAGTAACATTACCGTGCGACCGTTCCGGCGATTTTGATTGACGCTCGGCCCCTGAAATCCTATCATTTCGGAACCATTTGACCCAGGTGCTTTCAGGGGTATCAGGGTCGCCTTCCCTCCTCTGAGCTGTTGATCACTACAGCAAGAAAAGTGACGGATGGATAGCGGGACCATCAACTCGATCCTTGTAGTCCGCAGCCTCATGGCGGTGGTGCTGTTCTTCGTCTTCACCTACCTGTACCGGCAGAGCCGCGAGACCTACTTTCGCTACTGGCAGGTGGCCTGGTTCTTCTACTGCATCTACTACGGCTTCTATTTCCTGAACCACTCCGACTTCCACGGCTTCGTGACCGTGTGGTCTGCGAAGCTCCTGTTCGCGCTGGTGGCGCTGTGCATCTTCGCCTCCACGCGGCTGCTCGATCCGGAGCAGGCGCGGCACCGCTGGGTGGACGGGGCCCTCGCGGTCCTGATCGTCGCCTGGAGCGCGGTAGACGCGCGGGCCACGCTCACCGGCGTCCCGCTCTGGGCGCACCTGCGGCTGGGCGCTCGCGAGCTGCACATCGCGCTCGACCTGGAGATGGGCATCGCGGCGCTGCTGCTGGCGTGCGCCTACAAGTTCGCCCAGCAGACGCGCAAGCACCACTCCGCCCCCGCGGCGCTGCTGGCGCTCTCGCTGACCAGCTGGGCCGTGCTGGTGAGCCTGCAGCCCTACGCGGCGCTGCTCGACCGCGTGGTCGGCGACTATCGCTACTTCCTGGACGCCGTTCCCCAGATGCTGCTGGGCATCTCCATGGTGATGGTGCTCTTCGAGAGCGAGCGCCGCGCCGTGCAGGAGAACCTGCTGGCCTTCTCCAGCCTGGAGGAGCACGGGGTGCGCGCTCTCGACCCGCGCGACCTGGCGCCTTCGCTGGAGGCCATGCTCGACCGCCTGCTGACCGTGCTGCACGCCGAGCGCGGCGCCTTCTGGATGGCCGACAACTGGCGCAGCGTGCTGCCGCTGGCGCAGCGCGGATTTGCCCCCGGCTTCCTGCACGACCTCACCAGCAACGGCGGCGGCGAAGCCCTCCACGCCTGGGCTGCTGTGCACGCCGGCCAGGCAACGACATTGGAACGCGAGGAGGTGCTGCGCGCCTCCCTCCGCCGCGGGCATCCTCTGGAGCTGGTGCGGGTGCTGGCGCAGAACGGCGTGGGCCACCTGGCGGTGGTGGTCCTGGAAGCGGGCGAGAACAACTACGGCGTGCTTTGCCTGGCCAGCCCCAAGCGCGGCTTCGGCTCCTCGCAGATCCGGCTGCTCACCGCGCTGGCCCGCCAGATCAGCATGACGCTCGATAACTACACTCTGATGCATGAGGCGCAGCGGCGCACCGAAGAGTACGAGTTGCTCACCCAGATCGGCCAGGTGGTGGCCTCGCGCCTCGATCCGGACGAGGTGCTGCGCACCGTACACCGCGAGCTGGGCAAGCTCTTCGACACCCGCACCTTCTACATCGCTTTCCAGGAGGGCGACGAGGTGCACTTCGAGTTCGAGACCCGCGAAGGCGTGGTGCAGAACAAGCGCGCGCGGCGCAACGCCAAGGGCATCACCGAGACCATCCTGCACAGCGGCGAGGCGCTGCTCATCCGCTCGGACATGGAGGGCGCCCGCACCCGCCTGGGCATCGAATCCACCGGCCCCTCGGCGCGCTGCTTCTGCGGCGTACCCATCTACATGTACGGCCGCGCCGTGGGCGTGATGGCCACCCTGAACTACGAGCGCGAGTTCGTCTACGAACAGCGCGACCTGGACGTGATGAAGACCGCGGCCGGCCAGGTGGCGGTGGCCATGGAGAACGCCCGCCTGTTCGCCGAGGAGCAGCGCCGCGCCAAGTACCTGGCGTTCCTGAACAGCGTCTCCAAGACCGCCATCTCCAGCCAGGAGCCGGACTCCATGCTGGAGGCCATCGTGCGCGAGATCCAGGACAACTTCAAGTTCGACCATATCGGCATCGGCCTGGTGGACTACGCCACCAAGGAGATCGAGATCAAGGCGGAAGCGGGGACCACGGCGCTGGCGCTGGGCAAGCGCATCCCGCTGGGCGTCGGCATCCTGGGCCGCGTGGCCCGCTCCGGCGAGATGGTGCTGCAGCAGAGCCCGGGCGAAGGACACCTGCTCGGCATCCTGCCCGATTCAAAGTCGGTGCTCTGCGTGCCCGTCACCTACGGCGAATCCATGCTGGGCGTGCTCAACGTGGAGAGCCAGCGGGAGAACGCCTTCGCGCCGCAGGAGACCCTGATCCTGCGCACCCTCGCCGACCTGCTGGCGGCGGCGCTGCACAACGCCTTCGTCTTCCAGAAGATGCAGCAGCAGTCCATCACCGACGGACTCACCGGCATCAAGACGCGCCGCTTCTTCAGCGAATCGCTGCAGGCGGAGTGGAAGCGCGCCGCGCGCTCCGGCCGCTCCTTCTCGCTGGTGCTCATTGACCTGGACAAGTTCAAGCAGGTGAACGACAACATGGGCCACCTGGAGGGCGACCTGGTGCTGGCGCGCATCGGACGCATCCTCGAACAGCGCTCGCGGCAGTCCAACGTGGTGGCGCGCTACGGCGGCGACGAGTTCGTCATCCTCATGCCGGAAACCGGCGTGGAGCAGGCGCAGATCCTCTCCGAGCGCCTCCGCCTGTGGATCGCCACCGACCCCATGCTCAACGACCGCCAGATCACCGGCAGCTTCGGCGTCGCCACCTTCCCGCTGCACGGCGCCACCGCCGAAGACGTGATGCGCGTGGCCGACGAGTGCATGTACCACTCCAAGCGCGCCGGCGGCAACCGCGTCTCCACGCCGGAGGAGTTCGGCGAAGGCGAGACCCTGGTCTCGAAGAAGCACCTGGTGCGCGCCTACGTGGAAGGCTTCCTGCAGCGCACCCACACCGGCCCGGAGCTGATCGAGGAACTGGTCTCAACCCTGGGCAAGATGAGCGCCTCGATCCGCGACGGCTCGAACGCCGACGCCCTGATGGAAGCGGTGAAGACGCTGACCCTGGCCGAAGAGACGCGCGAGCTGCACTCCAGCGGGCACAGCGAGGCGGTGGCGCAGTACGCCGAATCGCTGGGACGCTCGATGAAGCTCCCGCCCGACGAGGTCCAGGACCTGGTGGTGGCGGCGCGCGTCCACGACGTGGGCAAGATCCTGGTGCCGGAGAAGATCCTGAACAAGGCCGAGCCGCTCACGGCCGATGAGATGAAGATCGTGCGCATGCACGCGCAGCTGGGCGCGCAGATCGTGGACACCATCCCGGGCAGCGGCCGCGTGGCCAAGTTCGTCCGCCACCACCAGGAGCGCTTCGACGGCTCGGGCTACCCCGACGGCCTGCGCGGCGAGGACATCCCGCTGGGCGCGCGCATCATCGCCGTGGCCGAGGCCTACGTCCACATGACCATGGACCGCCCCTACGCCCCCAAGCGCAGCACCCGCGATGCATTGGCCGAACTCGAAGCCCGCAGCGGGACACAATTCGACGGCATGGTGGTCCGCACCTTCCTGCGCCAGCTGCGTTCGAAGAAGACGGTGCACGAGACCGAGTAGCGGGTCAGTTCCCGGTTCTCAGTTCCCAGTTCTCAGTGTTAAGAAACTCGCACACTCAAGAAAAATTGCTCCCGCGCGCTCCGCTCGGGATGACAAATGAAAAAAAGGAAGGTGGTACGGCATGGCTGAAGCCATGCCCCTCCGAGGCAAGACTCTATTGACGCTACTTGCCGACCGGCACGCCCTCCAGCGTCGTCAGCCTTCCCACCGGGTACAGCCCGATGTGGTCGTCCCAGTACGGTGAGCGGCGGAAGAAGAAGTTCAGCCGCGCTGAAGGACTCGCCGCGAACGCCTTGTCCGTCGCGACCCGCTGCTCGAACTCCTGCTTGAGCTTCGGGTCTTTGGCCATCATGTCGCGCGCCAGCTTCTCCAGCACGTACTGTTCGCCGTACTCCTTCTGCTCGAAGATAGCGTCGAAAAAGCCCCACGCCACGGCCGAATCCGGACTCATCGGCTCGAGCCAGTGGATCGCCACCTTGGCGGCGCGCTGGTCGAGCGGCACCACGGCCGAGCCTGCCGGAAACGCGAGCGTCTCGCGCACCGTTTTGCAAGTGATGCCCTCGCCCGCCGCGGGATTGAACTCGCTGCCGCTCTGCACCGGATGACGCCCCTCGTAGGGACGCTCCTGCCACTTCATCTCGCAGCGGTAGGTCTCGACCTCCTGCTTCCACGCCGCCGTGGTGCGTTGCATCCTGATGCCGTGTGCCGCCAGCACCTCGATCACCTGCCGCCACTGGGCGGGCACGATGTAGGCGCGGGGCGGGGCCACCGTGGCCGTGGCCTTCAGTTGGTTGTGCAGCGGGATGTCGAATTCGTCGGGTTCGTGGATGTAGCGCGTCCACATGGCGCCCGAGACCTCGCTCAGCTCCACGATGCGCTTGTAGCCGAGATAGTGGAAGGGCACGCTGGCCTCGGTGGCTTCGAGGCGCAGCGGGAACTTGGCGGCAGAGTCATATTGCCCTCCCGCGCGGACGGTCTTTTCATCGGCCTCGCGGTTCATCTTGAGCAGCGCGTCGGCGTCGCGGTTCACCATCTCGATAAGCGCGATGAGCAGGATGTAGTTGCCCGAGACGCGCGTCTGGTAGTCCTTGAGCATGTGCATCTCCACCAGAAAGCCGGGACGGTTCTCAAGGACCATCAGGCCGGTGGAGAAGCGCGGCGTGTCCTGCACGGTGGTGAGCCCGCGCGCCGGCGTGGCCTCGCCCACGCCCACGTACTCGCCGATCACGTGACCGGCGGCGCTCACCCGCTTCTCGACGTAGGGCTTCAGTTCGCTGCGGATCCACGCCGCCAGCGCCGGATCGACGTCCGGCCCGGTGTCAATGGCGTAGGTGGTGTCGTACTGGTAGTCGGCGCCGTCGGTCACGTGGTCGTCCACGAAGAAGTCCGGCAGCCACTCGTTCCACAGCTTGAGGAAGGCGCGGGTCTCGGGCGCGTCGGCCTTCATGTAATCGCGATTGAGGTTCAGGTTGCGCGCGTTGGTGCGCCACCCCATCTCCTCCGGGCCGTTCTGGTTGATGCGGTTCCACGGGCTGCGGCGCTCGTGGCCGTCGGCGTTGTAGATGGGCAGGAAGATGACCACCGCGCGGTCGAGCAGCGTCGCCAGGTTATGGTTCACCACCATCTCGCGCAGCAGCTCGAGCGAAGAGTCCTTGCCGTCCATCTCGCCGGCGTGGATGGCGTTCTGGATGAGCACGATGGGGCGGCCCGCCTTGTGCAGCGCCGCCGGATCGAAGACGCCGTCTTTGGAGACGACCACCGCCACCAGATCGCGGCCTTCGTCGGTGCGGCCGAAGGCCTCCAGCTTCACCTGCCGTGGCGCGGCCGCCGCCACGCGGCGGACGTAGGCCATGGTCTCGTCGTAGTCCGGCGTGGTGCGGTAGCGGCTCTTCTCGGCCGGCGTCAGCCAGGCCTCGATGGCGAGATTGGAGGCGGAGACGGATGCCTGACCGTACAGTCGAGTTCCAGCAATCATGAGGAAAACAACCAGTAGTTTTTTCATTATTTTTCCAGACGACGCTTTTTTGTACCGCGAGGTTTCCTTGTCCTTCGCACCAGCAGCACCACCACGTGGGCGATGGCGGCGTTTTCGGTGCCCGTGCCCTCCGGCGTCTTGGCCTTGATGCCGATGGCCGACGGAGGCACGCGCAGCAGCCGCGCCAGGTTCGCGCGGATGGCCGGCGCATGCGGCAGAATCTTCGGCGATTGCAGGATCAGCGCAGAATCAACATTGGACACGCTGTATCCCGCGCGCGCCACCTGCTTCAGCGCCTCGGCAAGAAAAATCGCCGAGTCGGCGCCCTTCCAGCGCGGCTCGCTGGGCGGAAAGAAGCTTCCGATATCGCCCGCCGCCACCGCACCGAGCAGCGCGTCGGTGAGCGCGTGCAGAAGCACGTCGCCGTCGGAATGGCCGGCCAGACCCAGCTCATACGGGATCGTGACCCCGCCGATCTTCAGCGGGATGCCTGCCTGGAAGGCGTGGGAATCGTAGCCGTAACCGATCCTCATAGTTCCTTCGCCGGCGATGTGTTGTTTGCTCTGATCATTCTCTTATCCGCGTTCATCAGCGTTCATCCGCGGCGAATTCACCCCGCCAGGGTCCCCCGGCGCCGGTCTTCCTGCGAAACGAAGAACTCGGCCAGCTCCAGGTCGGCCGGCGTCGTGATCTTGATGTTGCGCGGCGAGCCCATCACCACCGCCACCGGCGAGCCGGCGCGCTCCACCAGCGAGGCCTCGTCGGTCCCGATGAAGCCGTCGGCGGCGGCGTCATCGAAGGCCTTCTTGAGCAGCGCGTAGCGGAAGCCCTGCGGGGTCTGCGCCATCACGATGCGCTCGCGCGGAATGGTGGCGCTGATGATGGCGCCCTCGGCGGTGCGGTCCACCTGCTTGAGGGTGTCCACCGCGGGCACGCCGGCGATGGCCGCGCCGTGCTTGCGCGCCGCCGCGACCACGCCGGCGATGGTCTCGGCGTCCACGAAGGGCCGTACCGCGTCGTGCACCAGCACGATGTCGTCCGGCTTGGGTCTGTCGGCGGCCATGCGCTCCAGCGCATTCGCGACCGACTCCTGGCGGTGCTCGCCGCCTTCGACGCACACCACCGGCACTTTGAACTTCGCCTTGGCGACCGTCTGCTCGAAGCGCGCGATCTCCGCCTTGCGCAGCGCGACGTAGACCTCGTTGGCCTGGCCGGTCGCGTCGAAACGCCGCAAGGTATGGATCAAGATGGGCACGCCGCCCAGCTCGGTGAACTGCTTGGAGGGGCCGGGCGCGCCTGCTTTGCCGCGGCCTTTGGCGGCCGCGCTCATGCGCGTCCCCAGACCGGCGGCGGGAATGATGACGTAGACCTTCATGCGGGGCGAAAAGTATATCTACTCGGCCGGGTTGTCGGCCACCAGGGGCTGCGCCCGCTTGACCTCCTGCGGTCGCGCCTCCGGACGGTAGCCGGCGCGGTCGTCGAACTTGCCGAAGATCATCTTGCCCGCGGTGGTCTGCAGCACCGAGGTGACCGAGATCTCGATGTTCTTGCCGATCATCTTGCGCGCGTTGTCCACCACCACCATGGTGCCGTCGTCCAGGTAGGCCACGCCCTGGTTGTACTCCTTGCCTTCCTTGAGCACGAAGACCTTCATGATCTCGCCCGGCAGCACGATGGGCTTGAGCGAGTTGGCCAGCTCGTTGATGTTCAGCACCTCGACGCCCTGCAGCTGCGCCATCTTGTTGAGGTTGAAATCGTTGGTGATGATCTTGCCCTCGTAGCGCTTGGCCAGCTCGATGAGCTTCAGGTCCACCTCGCGCACCGCGGGGAAGTCGTCCTCCACGATCTGCACGTTCAGCCCCGCCATCTTCTGGATGCGCTGCAGGATGTCGAGGCCCCTGCGGCCGCGGTTGCGCTTGAGCGAGTCGGCCGAATCGGCCACCAGCTGCAGCTCGCGCAGCACGAACTGCGGCAGCACCAGGATGCCGTCGAGGAAGCCGGTCTCGGCGATGTCGGCGATACGGCCGTCAATGATCACGCTGGTGTCGAGGATCTTGTAGATCTTCTTGCCCTGCTTCTCCCCGCCGAAGATGCCGCCCAGCGCCGAGAGGTTCAGCAGGTCGCCCTTGTTGGCGCCCACGATGAGCCCCACGTAGGCCATCAGCAGCATCACCAAAAGCTGCAGGAAGCTCTGGGTGTTGCCCGGGGCGAGGCTGTTGCGGATGACCAGGCTGAACAAGTAGGCGCCGAAGATGCCCAGCACGCTGCCGATGACCGCGCCGATGAGCCGCTTCAGGCTCACCACCCGCAGGCGTATCTCGAAGACGATGATGCCCACGCCGATGAGGGTGCAGACGGCGCACGCCGGCCAGGGCTCGAGGCCGAAGGGCTGCAGAAAATATCCTGCCGCCCCCATGACCACGATGAAAACAAAACGGATGATTGCCAGATCCACAGAGGACCTCCTTTTGCCGGCCGCGCGTGCCCCAAGAGACGGCGGGCCCTTCGTTCCCAGCACGGAGCCAGTATGAATGCGATGAAAGTTGCTCCGTTTCCAGCGGCGCTCTCTCCTCCGCCGGAGCCGCACAAGTATGGCGGGCAGTATACGCCGCGCCTGCAGGCGAAACCAGCACGGAATCGGCAGGAACGAGGAAGGCAAGAGTCAAAAGGAAAAAGGCAGAAGAGAAGAGGACCATCGAGGGCGCGGGTTCCGGCGATCCGGCGACAGGTTATTTAACCAGTAACTATCGCTGCGATTTTGATGTTGACCAGAATGCTACTAGTGGCGCATCTTGGCTCTGGTCGCTCCCAGGGAAGGTTTACCAAGGTTGGCCCATCAGGGAGATGAGCGGCCACACTCCCATAACAGGGAGTCAACGAAACCGGCGCTTAGTCTCGGGGGAGAACGCGCCGGTTTTGCTTTTTCCCCTCCTCATCCATCCGCGTTAACCCGTGGCGGAATCCCGGCGTGCGTCATACAATCGAGTCGTCCGGCTGCGGCGAGGCCCTTTGAAGAAGATCACTGCCATCTATCCCGGCTCCTTCGATCCGCTGACCAACGGGCACCTGGACCTGATCGAGCGCGGCAGCAAGATCTTCCACCGCCTGATCGTCTCCATCCTGAAGAACTCGGAGAAGCAGCCGCTCTTCTCGCTCTCCGAGCGCCGCGAGATGCTGGTGGCCATGACCGCGCGCTGGAAGAACGTCGAGGTCGACTCGTTCGACGGCCTGCTGGTGGATTACGCCGACCGCAAGGGAGCGCAGGCGGTGCTGCGCGGCATCCGCGCCATCAGCGACTACGAGTACGAGCTGCAGATGGCGCTCACCAACCGCAAGCTGCGGCCCTCGCTGGAGACCGTGTTCATGATGCCGGCCGGGCGCTACTCCTATCTCAGCTCGAAGCTGGTGCGCGAGATCGCCACCCTGGGCGCGCCGCTGGAGGGCCTGGTGCCGCGCCTGGTGGAGCAGCGGCTGCGCGAGAAGGTGGATTCGGACATCCGCGAGCGGCGTGCGGCGCGCCGCAGCCGCAAGCGCCGCTAGACAAGACCGGAGGGAACATGGCAGCCACAGCGGAAGTAAAGGGCAAGACGCTCACCGATCGCATCAACCGCATCGCCATCTCCGCCACCCTGGCGGTGGTGAATGAGGCCGCGAAGCTGCGCGAGGCGGGCGCCGACCTAGTGGACCTGGGCGCCGGCGAGCCGCATTTCTCCACCCCCGAACACATCAAGGAAGCCGGCATCACCGCCATCCGCGCCGACTTCAGCAAGTACACGCCCGTGGCTGGCACCGGCGAACTGCGCGACGCCATCGCCCGCCGCCACGCCGCCGACTTCGGCTCCGCCTACCGGCGCGAGGAGTGCGTTGCCACCACCGGCGGCAAGCTGGCCCTGTTCAACGCCGTGCAGGTGCTGGTGGAGGAGGGCGACGAGGTCATCGTGCTCTCGCCCTACTGGGTCTCGTTCAAGGACATCGTCGAGTACGCCGGTGGACGCTGCGTCTTCGTCGCGGCCGAGGAAGCCCGCGGCTTTGCGGTCTCGGCCGCCGCCATCGCGCGCGCCGTCACGCCGCGCACCAAAGCCATCGTGCTCAACTCGCCCTGCAACCCCACCGGCGCGGTGATG